>Ga0182739_1002575_pt1 | contig 16828 bp, 16 predicted proteins | sample eDN5th30CBELigBY_FD_128873 | JGI IMG/M metagenome (GOLD analysis project Ga0182739, IMG submission 128873) | Enriched backyard soil microbial communities from Emeryville, California, USA - eDNA 5th pass 30_C BE-Lig BY (version 2) (version 2) | ecosystem: Environmental > Terrestrial > Soil >... | reverse complement strand
TGTTGGAGGCAAGATACGCAGAAGTGGACAAGTCTAGCGAAACGTCACCTCCGGTAATTAGGCAGGAAATCATTTATGAAGATGAGTCAGGCAGCAGCGGCGGACCCGTTGTGACGCCGGCTCCAGTGCCGACACCAACACCTGAGCCGACACCGGAGCCAACACCGGAGCCAACACCGGAGCCAACACCGGAGCCAACACCAGAGCCGGCACCGGAGCTGGACCATGAGGCTTTTCTTGGAGATACAGCCGCGTATGTGCTTGGACCTTACACGTTAGCGATTCCATTTGAAGCGCCAATTGCTTTTGCGAATGGGGCAGATATGATCGCAGATCTTATTGATGAATCAATACAAGTATCATTCAAGTTTGTCTGTCCGCCGATAGAATGTCCTGAAGGCCGGGAACCTGAAATTGTAGGAGCTCATCTAGCCAGCGCGACAATTGACGAGAATAAGCTAGTTATTCAACTTGCTGAAGAGTACGGTGAGGATGAATTCGGCAATGAGCTGATAGGTTGGATTCCTGTTGGGGCTTATGTGATGGTTACTATTAACGGAGGTACCGTAGCAAGTTTAATAGGCGGCACGGTTCAAGAGCAGGATCTCTCATTGAGTGGCTGGGCGTGGTTAATGCCGAGCCTGTCACAAGATCGGGTTGTATGCACGCTTGGAGAAGCGGCATGCGCCAGCGAGCTGACTTTGACGGTGAAGACAATGGGCAATGAGGTGACGAGCATCTATGCGGAGCTTAGTCCTGATATTCCGGAGGGCAGCGATCCTTTGGAATTTCAGTCTGACGTACATTACTTGATCGATCAGCTTGATCAGAACACCGCAGTTATTACATTTACACAACATTTTATGGATCGAATTTATCCGGGTGAGCACATGTTCTATATAAGCATGGATGGGATTTTTGGAGCCGAGTTGTATTTTTGGCTGGAAGTTCAATAAATCCAAATGCGGCTAAATGGGTAAGGGGGAGCAAAGATGAAACGTTTATTAACAAGGGCTTGCACAGGCGCACTGGGCATGCTGCTGTTGGCCAGCGGAGCGGTATGGGCTGCACCTAATGAAGCCGATATGAACACGGGCAAAGGGATTGCAGCAGTCACATACGCAATAACGGATATCAACGAGCCTTGGGGTCTGGCAAAAGGCGCGGGGAGCGATATTATCGTTGTCAGCAGCGGGGCGTCAACTATTAGCAAATGGACTGAGTCAGGGCTTTCGGCAATAGCCGGCCAAGCAGGTGTCGGCTATTATGACGGTTATGCATCCCAGTCGGCTTTCCATATCCCGACCTTTGCAGCTGTAGATTCTAAGGGCATCATTTATGTAAGTGATACGGAGAACCATGTTATTCGCAAAATAGAAGGAAACAAAGTGTATACACTCGCAGGAAACGGAACCGCGGGGTATGTAGACGGATCTCGCGAAGAAGCGCAATTTCTTGCTCCCGGAGGGCTGGCAGTCGATGCTGAAGATAATGTGTATGTGGCGGACACGCTGAATCATGTCATCCGCAAAATAACGCCGAAAGGCGAAGTGACCACATATGCAGGCCAAGTATCGGAACTGGGAGGCTATCATGACGGAGCGCTTACAGCCGCGCAGTTCAATGAGCCGATGGGGCTGGCCTTTGATGAGAATGGCAGATTGTATGTAGCTGACAGCGGCAACCACTTAATTCGCATCATCGACGGTGATACAGTGAGTACCTATGCGGGCAAACCAACTGAAATAGACAGCTTCACAGGCTATATGACAGGCGGATATGTGAATGGTACAACGGATCATGCTCGGTTTAATCGACCACGCGGTATTGCCTATGCCGAAGGCGTATTGTTTGTGGCAGACAGCTTAAATCATCGGATTCGCGCTGTTCAACCAAATGGCCATGTGATCAGCATTGCAGGACATAGCACGCCTGGCGATGCGATTGGGGCAGCGGGAGAAGCGCAATTCAATGAACCATCAGCGTTGCTTTACTACAATGGCAAGCTGCTTGTATCCGATGTTGGCAGCAACAGTGTTAAAGCGATTGCTTTGTATCCGAGCGCTTTGCAGCCTATCGTAACGGATGAGGAATTAGTAGAAGCTGTTGATCTGCTGCCAGCCTCGGAATCGGTGCAAGGCTGGTTAGACGGCAAGCAGCTTCCGTTTACAGAAGAGAAGCAGCCGTATCGCAGTAACGAACGTCTTTATATTCCGATTCGCCCTTTGTTCGAAGCTTGGGGAGCTGAGGTGAAGTGGCAGATCGATACGCGTGAGGCAGTTATAGCCAAGGGAGAATGGAGTCATACCTTTGGGGCTAACGCGGAGGAAAGCACGGTGTTGAAGGACGGTACGATGTATGCAGACTTCACTAGCCTGTTAAGCCTGTCCTTATTCTCAATGGTGTATGATGAAGAAAATAATGCAGTCATTGTTGTGAGCCAGTAAGGACAGAGGCTGGAGGTCGGGTTGGCTTACTAGTGACCCTCCTATAGCAGTGAAGCTCAATCCAGCGATGATCTAGTGGCGATCCAAAGGCGAATCTACGGTGATCCAAAGGTGAATCAAAGGTAATCCAGCGGTAATCCAGCGGTGATCTAGTGGCGATCCGACGGTGATCCAACGGCGATTCTACGGTGATCCAAAGGCGATTCTACGGTAATCCAAAGGCGAATCAAAGGTGATCCAGCGGCGATCCAGCGGCGATCAAGCAGTAATTTCTACCCTTAATTCGTATAAGTATCGGGAATATTGGACTTTAAGAGAAAACTCTTCCTTTAAAACAACTGGACTATGGCCACATAACTGAAATGGTAGATTTTAAGGGAAGGTTTTACCGTAAAGTGGTCATACCACGGAGACTTCAACGTTTTAAAGGTAGCTTTTACTGCTAGACAGCCAAGCAGAAGATTAGACAGCCAAGCAGAAGATTGGACAGCCAAGCTGAAATAGACATTCATCAGAATTTTACACATTCAAGCTGAAATAGACATCCAATCAGATGTCTACACATCCAATCTGATGTCTACACATCCAAGCAAAAGGGGTGTCAGCTAAATAGAAGGGATAAGAATGCGAAGGTTGTCCCTGTTGACTAAAGGAAATGCGAGTCTGTCTTCTGCAGAGGTTCTTTTTACATCAAAATACAGCCCAGCTCATGTGAGAGAGTGGGCTGTATTTACGTAAAATATAATACCTATTCTACTTTAGTCGGTTCTTCAAAGGTTAAGCCCTTTGTATCGACGGTAACCTTGCGCATTGAGATCGGATCGCTAGGAAGATCAGCGCTGTTACGAGGCTGATTGACGATTTCGTCAACAGCATCCATACCCTCTGTAACAAAACCGAAGGCAGCGTACTGCTTGTCCAACGACGGTGCATCTGCAACCATGATGAAAAACTGCGATCCGGCGGAATCAGGTATTTTTGTACGGGCCATCGAGATGACGCCGCGTGTATGCAGTAAATTATTTTCGAATCCATTGGAGGTAAACTCCCCTGGAATACTGTATCCAGGCCCGCCACTGCCAACGCCGTTTGGATCACCGCCCTGAATCATAAAGCTTGGAATGACGCGATGGAAGATAACACCGTCATAAAAGCCATTATTCACCAGGGAGACAAAGTTGTTAACTGTGTTAGGCGCGACCTCAGGGAATAGCTCCACTTTAATCATTTTGTCATTGCTTAGCTCGATTGTTACGACAGGGTGCTTGTCCGCGCTTTCCAGCACAGCGCCTGTTGGAGCGGGTTCCGGCGTTGCAGTCGGTTCTGGAGTTGCAGTCGGCGCGGGTGTAGCTGTTGGCGGCGGTGCAGTAGTCGCTGGGCTTGAGCCGCTTTGGCTGTTAGGTATCTTGCTTCCGCCTCCGCATGCCGTTACAACAGTCAACACCAGTGCTAGCAGCAGCAAAGCTGCACTATAGCTTTTTTTACTTTGATACATAGGGATCCTCCTCATTCTAAAGTTGTCCTTTGTATAATAGCATAGGAGCTAGTTGGATGAAAACGGGACCGTTAGGATGCTCGTGTTAATGACTGAATAATTATTATGAACATTGGCATGAATGCTCTTCAGCTAAGTATGGACGTATAGGGATAGTTTTTCTATAAATGGAAATGAATTTAGTATACTTGGTTTAACAGATCAACTCTAGAATTATCCCTCCTCTAAACTACCGAACTCACGAAAGTGAGCGTGAAGGAGGGGGATGAATCGAGTGGTCCATGGATGGAATTTCTAGTTATGGTATGATATAATAGATTCAGTCGTAGTGTCGGTGGGAGGCTGATTTTATTACGTTGTTAGAGAATAATAATTACTCGGTGTTCTCCATGCACTATCATCTTGTAATGGTTATTAAATACCGTCGTTCCGTGCTGGATGAGCACGTCTCCAATCGGGCGAAGGAAATCTTCATGTACATTGCTCCGAACTATAATATTACCCTCTTAGAATGGAATCACGATGGCGATCATGTGCATGTGCTATTCAAAGCGCATCCGAATAGCGCGTTATCAACGTTCATTAACGCATACAAGAGCGCAAGCTCTAGACTGATCAAACAAGAGTTTCCAGCGATTCGAGAAAAGCTGTGGAAGGAACAATTCTGGTCCAGAAGCTATTGTCTGCTGACAACAGGTGGAGCACCGATCGAAGTCATCCGAGCCTACATCGAAAAGCAGGGGGAGCGAAGATGAATAAAGCGTTTCGGTATCGCATTTATCCGTCATCCGAGCAAGAAGAGTTGATCCGGAAAACATTCGGCTGCGTACGTTTCCTGTACAATCAGATGTTAGCCGAACGCAAGAACAGTTATGAGCAGCATAAAGAGGACAAGCAGCGGTTGAGAGACGTGAAGTACCGCTCGCCAGCTAGATTCAAGCTAGAGCATGAGTGGCTCAGAGAAGTGGACAGCCTCGCTTTATGCAATGCGGAGTTGCATCTAAAGACAGCTTTCCGGAATTTCTTCCGAGACAAGCGTATAGGCTACCCCAAATTCAAGAGTCGGAAAAATCCGATTCAAAGTTACACCACCAACAATCAAAAAGGAACGATACGGATCGATGAGACAGGCAAATATATTAGATTGCCAAAGATGGGTGATGTGCGTATCAAGTTGCATCGTCAGATTCCAGCCGAGCATGTGATCAAATCGGCAACCGTAAGCCGAGGAGCCAGCGGCAAGTATCATATTTCGATTCTGACAGAGATAGCAACAACGATCCAAGTCATCATTCCGCAGCCGGAAAAGGTTCTAGGGCTGGACTATAGCTCAAAAGGACTATACATCGACCACAATGGCAAATCAGCTAACTATCCCAAATATATGAGACAGATGGAAACGCGTTTGAAGCGAGCACAGCAGACCTTAGCTAGAAGAAATAAAGGCGGGTCGAATTGGTTGAAGCAAAAAAGACGTGTCGCCCTGCTTCATGAGAAGGTGGCCAACCAGCGCAAGGACTTCCTGCACAAAGAGAGCCGAAAATTGGTCGAGCAGTGGGAAGCAATCATCATTGAGGATCTGAACATGAAGGACATGTCGCAATCGTTATCTCTTGGAAAACCAACGATGGATAACGGAAACGGCATGTTTCGGACGATGCTGGGCTACAAGCTGGCTGAACGAGGGAAACCCCTTGTCCGCATAGATAAATGGTATCCATCGAGCAAATTATGTCCGGTGTGTGGAACCATTCACCGCGAACTGAAATTATCGGAACGAACATGGACATGTGAATATTGCGGCAGGACTCATGATCGTGATGAAAATGCGGCGAATAATATTCGAACAGAAGGATTCCGCCTGTTAGACCTCGCCTGACGAAATCGTGAACCGCCGGACAGGCGGGGATAGCTCAGTAAACATAATAGAGTCATCTATTCATTCCTGAGAAGCCCCCACTTCTAAAGTGGTGGGAGCATGTCACTAGAAGCGATGTTGAGTTAAGGTTTTGGAGTGAGGGCCATATTAGGAGGTGGTACTATGAAAGTGAAAACGTACGAACAATTTGTCCGGCAGGTGGAACGAAATCGAATTTACCCGTTTTCCAGCTTTATACCCGAGCACCCTTCCCTTACAGAGGATGCGTCAGATTGTGAGTGGCACAGCGATACGGATACGGAGAATGATCCATGGCAATGGAGAGTACGCATTGTGAAGGACAGGCATGCCGCATACGGGAAGTTTTTGGGCGGTAAGCTTGCTTTTATCCATATGGAGTTCTTCCCCTACCTCAGGTCGCTGTTATCAAGGGGCACATCCGCTGAGCAGAAATATCGGGACGGTCTGCTTTCTAGGGAGGCATATCGCATCTATCAAGTAATAGAAGAGGCTGGCAGTATCGATTCAAGGCGACTTCGAAAGTCGGCGGGTCTGGATGCCAAAGAGCATAAGAAGGATTATGATAAAGCATTGATTGAGCTGCAGACCTTCGGCGAGATCGTCGTTACGGGCGCGGACTGGGATGAGAGCGAATCGGGCTGGAAAAGCATGTGCTACGAAACGGCTGAACACTGGCTTGGCAACACACATACGGCTTCGGTTGATGCCAACCAAGCTAAGGAAAAACTCGAAGCAGAGCTGCTCCCTCTATGGAGTGACAAAGCTTACCGTTATTTATTGAAAAAGCTTGGTTAAATGCGAAGGGCTGTCTCTATTCCGACTGCACCCCGATTGTCAGCTGCGACTAACAGTTGGGGGAAGTCGGTATTTGAGGCAGCCCTGCTTTTGATTCGGCGTTCGTACTGTTCGTAACGTGCGTATAGGGTCAGACAAATGGTTTCATTATCGGGCTGATTCAGGGTTTTGCAGAACGTGGAACTTATTGCCCGCAAGATCATAGAAAATAAACTGGCTGCCTGTATCCTCGGCCTCCTGCAGTTCCTCGACGCTTACTCCCTCACTGCGAAGCTTAACGTATAAGTATTTGACATTGTCCACTGTAAAGCAAATAGCAGCCATGCAGAGATACCTTCTTTCTAGATAACTGGGTATGTCTTAAGACATCTGTTTTACAGTGTTTAATTCGACATCATTTCGCAAAAACCTTCTTGATTCTACGCTTTGTGCAACAGAGATGGATATGCTATAGTAACAACGTTTCCAATCGATAAAAGGGGTGTTTCAATGTCTTATACAGCTGATGATGTGGCGCAATGGATGATTAATGAGCTGCAAAATGCGGGTGTATTGCATCAAAGCGATGCGGTAGCGCATATACGAAGCGAGTTCGGCGAGCATTTTATTTACGTAAATGACAATGGCAATGAGTCTATTGACAAAGAAGTGAAGAAAGCGTTCCGCAAGCTTCATCGAGGGAAGGCGGCATGGGAGCGTGACGGCTTTTTTTGGGGCTGGAGCTAGAGGGGCGGATATTCATGCAAGCAGGTGCTTGTTACGTTTAGGATCATGAGCAGTTGAATGGAGCCGCTGGTTTAGGGCCAACCTAATGTCAGCCTAAAGCAGCGGCTTATTGCGCGCATAGAATGCAGTCTAAAGCTGAGGGAAATCGATTTATTAATCGAGTACAGCTGTCATATGCGCTTTTGTAATGGACCAATGTGAAGCTGACCATACTTTAGCTTTTTTATCCAGAAGTATAATTTGCGGAGATTCGTGCTTGACGGCAGTATCCTCGGCAATCTGATTTGATACAGGGCGAGATTCTATTACTTTTACCAAAACATATTCAGTGTCCGATTTAGGCTTATCGTCTAAATAGGCGTTAAACTCTTTTAGTGCATTTGCGCTTACAGGGCAAGTTGTGCTGTGCTTAAATACGACAACAGGACGTGACTCGCTGCCGTCAAGGATGCTGTTCCATTCGTCAATCGAAGTGATTTCTTTATATGACATGGGTGTGACACTCTCCTTTTATTGTTTTTATTACCGCAATAGAGCGTATTAGTTTCTATTATATCGTATGCAGCTATAAAAAGGCTAGCGAGATGCTTTGTAGCAGGAGAAGCGCCTCCATATCGTGTATTAGACTAAAAAACAGCAAACAGCAGTTGATTTTGATCAAACATCGTGCTATTATAAGTTTTGTCGAAATGACTGAAATGGTTTTTTGGTCATTTTAGCTGCAGGGAGGTGACATCATCGCATGGCTGTTGATCGTAGAGGACAAATCGTTGAGGCTGCTGCAAAGTCGTTCTCGTTATTCGGTTATAAAGCGACAACGATGGATCAGGTTGCGAAGATTGCAAATGTAGGCAAGGGGACCATTTACACTTTTTTCACGAATAAAGAGGAATTGTTTGGCGAGATTATGAACAGTCTCATTCAAGAAATGAAACGCGTCGGCGAATCATCTATTGATGAGAAGAGACCTTTTTTCGAGAATCTTGGCATTGCCCTGGAGCAGTTGCTTGAATTTCAAGAGCAGCATGAGCTGGCCCTCAAGCTGGCGCATGAGGTACGAGAGATTGGCACGCCTATGGCCAAGGAAGGGATCGAACAATTGGAGCGTGCTATCACCGGCTATATTAAAGTGAAGATTGAGCAGGCCATTGAGAAAGGCGAAATTAAGCGATGCAATCCGCAAATGACCGCATTTGTCATGATTAAGCTGTATATGGCGCTCGCGGTTGAATGGAAGAAGAGCTACGAGCCGCTGGACAAAAAAGAAGTAGCTGCTCAATTAAAGTTTTATTTGCGTGAAGGACTGGCTCCGTAATTAAACGGCTGCCTTTTTTTACTCTCTAAAATGACCAAATGACAGTAATGGTCATTCGGTTATTAAGGGTTTTAGACATTAGAAGGGGATGGAGAAACAGTATGAAAGGTTTAAAACAGTTTGGCAGAGAGCTCGCGGCGATTGGCCGCAATAAGAAGGTGCTTATCCCGGTCGCGGCAGTCATCATTGTGCCTGTCTTGTATGCGGCTTTGTTTCTAGGAGCGTTCTGGGATCCTTATGCGCGCTTGGCCGAATTGCCAGTTGCCGTCGTTAATTCCGACCTAGGGGCGACCGTTAATGGAGAACAATTGAATGTCGGAGATAAGTTCGTGGAGGAATTGAAGGAGAACGCGACGTTTAATTGGAAGTTTGTCTCTGAAGAAGAAGTAACGGAGGGCTTTAAAAACAAAACCTATTACATGGCACTAGAAATTCCCGCTGATTTCACTGAAAAGACGATGTCATTAACGTCAGATACGCCGAAAAATGCGGAGCTGACCTACATGCCGAATGAAGGCTATAACTTCTTAGCCTCTCAGATCGGCAACACTGCGATTGATCAGATGAAGGCGGCTTTGAATAAAGAGGTTACTTCAACTTATATGAATACAGTGCTTGAGCAAGCGGAAACCTTAGTAAGCGGACTTGGAGAAGCGAGTGCTGGGGCGGGACAGCTGGCTGACGGCACGGCTGCAGCTAAGGATGGAGCAATTCTTATTGAGCAAAATCTAAGCAAGCTGACAAGCGGCTCTTTGGCGCTGCAGGACGGCGTATCAAAGCTGGAAGCCGGAGCAGGTAAGCTTGCTGCTGGCACAAGCGAGCTAAGCAGCGGTGCGACAGAGCTAGCCAGCGGACTTGGCGCGCTGAATGAAGCGCAGCAGCAGCTTGGAGAAGGCGCAGGTGCACTTGGCAGCGGAGCTAAGGAGCTCGGCGATGGTGCGTCGCAGCTAAGCGCTGGCTTGTTGCAGCTTGGCGGTGCGAGTAAGCAGCTGGCGAGCAGCGCGGAAAGCGCGCAGCAGGCTTCGGGAACGCTGGCTGACGGCTTAGCAGCTTCGGCTGCTGGAGTGTCGCAGCTGCAAGGTGGAGCAACGCAGCTGTCGCAAGGGCTTGCGGCGATTGCAGAGTCGAACCCAGCTCTTGCGCAAGACGCTAAGTTTCAAGCTCTCATCGCTGCCAGCAAGAAGCTTGACGAAGGACTAGCAGCTTCCGCTGATGCTCAAAAGCAATTAAGCAGCGGAGCATCGCAGTTGAATAATGGCCTCGACCAACTGTCAACAGGATTAAATACATTCGATGAGAAGCTGCAAACGGCGGCTGTAAGCGGTGAGAAGCTGGGCGCTGGCGGCCAGCAGGTATCGGGCGGAGCGGTAACCTTTATGAACGGCATGGCGCAGTTCGGCGAGAAGCTTGCGCAAGCTGGCGAAGGCGGTCAGAAGCTAGCTGACGGTGCGATAGAGCTGAACAGCGGAGCAGCGACATTGGCAGGAGGATTGGATCAGTTGTCCAGCAAGCTTGGCGAGTTCGCTGAAGGCTCATCTCAATTAGAGAACGGCGCAGCTCAAATGACAGCAGGTCTGCTGAAGCTGGATGACGGCTCGCATGAGCTGTCGAATAAACTGAGTGAAGCGGCTGACAAAACGTCTGAAGTTGCGGTTAGCGATGAACAAGTGGATATGTTTGCAAGTCCTGTAGCGGTTGATGTCGAGAAAGTTCATGTTGTTCCGAACTATGGCACAGGCTTCGCCCCTTACTTCCTGTCGCTTGGATTGTATGTAGGCGCGTTATTAATCACCATTGTTTATTCCGTGAAAGAACCGGTTATTAGACCGGCTAACGGCTGGAGCTGGTTCTGGAGCAAGGCACTCACGCTTATTTTTATCGGCATTATTCAGGCATTGCTAGCGGACGCGGCGCTGCTCTTCTTGCTTGATTTACAGGTTCACAGCGTACCGATGTTTATTCTATATTCCATTATTACGAGCATAACTTTTATGATGTTAATTCAATTTTTGGTCGCATCGATGGGCAATCCAGGACGTTTTATCGCGATTGTCATATTAATCTTCCAGCTGACAAGCTCGGCCGGTACGTTCCCATTGGAGCTTATCCCTAGCTGGCTGCAGAAGGTAACCCCTTGGATGCCGATGACTTATTCTGTCGCGGGCTTTAAGGACGTCATTTCGAACGGCGATTACAGCTCTATGTGGAGCAATGCGGGATATCTGTTCGTATTTGCAATTGTACCGGCGGTATTATCGCTAGCCTACTTTACATTTGTTCACCGCAACACAGAGCACGGCGAAGATTTCAAAGCAGCGGCGGCAAATTAATAGCTTGAAAGGGAATGAAAATGACGATGATAGGGGACTCTTCCTTTATCATCGTTTTTTTATCATCGGAGTCCTCATGGGGATATATACATAGCTATACTTAGCCTAAATTCGTCAAATTTCCCGTTTTCTCTTGCCGTTTTTCGGAGATGCTGTATAATCACTATTGTTTCTTCTATTTATGCAAAGGGGAATGCCAAATGAGTGATCAAACGATAATTCGCTTTGAGCATGTGACAAAGCAATATGATAATGATGCAGCGATACTTAAGGATGTTAGCTTTACGATTGAAAGAGGAAAATTTTATACGCTTCTGGGTCCGTCAGGCTGCGGTAAAACGACGATATTGCGATTGATTGCAGGCTTTATAGAACCGTCAGAGGGCAAAATTTATTTTAACGGGAAAGTCATTAACCGCATTCCTGCCAATGAGCGTCAAGTGAATACGGTATTTCAGGATTATGCCTTGTTCCCGCATCTGAATGTCTATGAAAATGTCGCTTTCGGGCTTCGCATCAAGAAGATGAAAAACGCAGACATTCAAGCGAAGGTTATGGAGGCGCTTCGTTTCGTTAACCTAAGCGGTTATGAAAATCGTGAAATTAACGAGATGTCCGGCGGTCAGCGTCAGCGTGTAGCGATTGCTCGTGCGATTGTGAATGAGCCGGAAATTATTTTGCTGGACGAGCCGTTGTCCGCACTTGACCTGAAGCTGCGCACAGAGATGCAGTATGAGCTGCGCGAGCTGCAGCGGAGACTTGGAATTACCTTTATTTTCGTTACGCATGACCAAGAGGAAGCGCTCGCGATGTCGGATGAGATATTTGTCATCAACCAAGGCAAAATTCAACAGAGCGGCACCCCGACAGACATTTATGATGAGCCTATTAACCGATTCGTAGCCGACTTTATCGGTGAGTCAAATATTGTTCCCGGTCGTATGGCGCGTGACTTCGAGGTTGAATTTGCCGGCCGCAGGTTCGAATGCGTCGACCAAGGACTTAATCCGAACGAAGCCGTTGAAATTGTCATTCGCCCGGAAGACCTTGAGATTACTAGCCCCGATCAAGGCAAGCTGAAGGTGAAGGTTGATTCACAGCTGTTCCGCGGCGTTCACTATGAGATTTGCGGATATGATGAGTCGGGCAATGAGTGGCTTGTCCATTCTACACGCAAAGCTACAGTAGGCGAGCAAATTGGACTAACTTTTGATCCGGAAGCTATTCATGTCATGAGGCTTGGGGAGACGGAAGAGGAATTCGACAAACGTCTCGAAGCGTATGGTGAGGCCGCCGATGACGAATAAATCTAGAGCCGTCTACTTAATCCCTTATATTGCGTGGATTGTGTTGTTCGTTGTCGCTCCGATTGTGTTGATTGGCTATTATTCCTTATTTGATATTGAAGGGAATTTCACATTAGACAATTACGCTAAGTTTTTTACATCGGTCTATTTACGTATGACGCTCAGCTCGTTCTGGTATGCTTTCCTTATTACCGCTTTCTCGTTTCTAATCGCATATCCAACAGCGTATTTATTGACGAAGACGAAGCATAAGCAGCTATGGCTGCTGCTCATTATTCTACCCAGCTGGATTAACCTGCTGTTGAAAGCCTATGCGTTCATTGGCTTGTTCGGTACATACGGCTTTGTTAATGCGTTCCTTGAAGCAGTAGGCATTGGCACGAAGCAAATCCTGTTTACGGATTTCAGCTTTGTGTTCGTGGCGGTTTACATTTTCATACCGTTTATGATTCTGCCGATCTATAATGCTCTCGAGGAATTGAATCCATCGCTCGTGCTGGCTGCAAGAGATCTTGGCGCGTCAGGCTGGACGACGTTCCGCCGTGTTATTTTTCCACTTACGATCGGCGGCGTGAAAGCTGGCTGCATGGCTGTGTTCATTCCGGCGTTGTCGCTATTTATGATTACAAGATTGATCGCTGGCAACCGCGTCATTACGCTTGGTACGGCGATTGAGCAGCATTTTCTCGTTACGCAGGACTGGGGCATGGGGGCAACGATTGCTGTGTTCCTCGTTATTATTATGGCGATTATGATGCTGCTGACAGGCAACAGAAAGCGGGGTCTGATCGATGTTGCGAAAAAGTAAATGGAAGCTGTCCAATCTGTATTTGATTGGTGTATTCATCATTTTGTATGCGCCAATCTTTTATCTGGTATACTACTCCTTCAATAGCGGCGGATCTATGCATGAGTTCGAAGGCTTCACGCTGGAGTGGTACGAAGAGGTATTCGCGGATACACGGCTTTGGATTATTGTGCTGAATACGTTCGTCATCGCGCTGCTGTCGGCGCTGATCGCTACGATTATTGGAGTGCTTGGAGCTATGGCGATTCATGGCATTCGTCGTAATCGTCCTAAAAATACGCTGCTAACGCTGAACAATGTGCTAATTGTAAGTCCAGACGTTGTAATCGGCGCTTCATTCTTAATTATGTTTACGATTGCCGGCATTAAGCTTGGCTTTGTATCGGTGCTGATGTCGCATATTGCGTTCAGTATTCCGATTGTCGTCATCATGGTGCTGCCGAAGCTGCAGGAGATGAGCCATACGCTCATTGACGCGGCTCGCGATCTTGGAGCCAGCTCTTGGCAGGTGCTGACGAGGGTTGTACTGCCGTTCATTAAGCCGGGCATATTCGCGGGCTTCTTCATGGCTCTAACCTACTCGCTGGATGACTTTGCGGTAACGTTCTTTGTAACAGGCAATGGCTTCTCCACTTTGTCGGTAGAAATATACTCGCGTGCGCGTCAAGGCGTTTCCTTGTCGATCAATGCTTTATCAACACTCATATTTTTATTCACCGTTATACTTATCATTGGCTATTACTTTATTAATCGGCGGAGCAGCAAGCCGGTTTCTAAGGGGGGGCACTAATGAAACAGCTCGTTCGTTTATTTATTCTTATTGTTGTCGTCTGCGCAGGTCTGATCTATTTGACCTCTTACTTGAATTCAAGCGAGGGCTATACAAGCGGCAATACGCTGAATGTTTATAACTGGGGCGATTATATCGACCCTGAGCTCATTACACAGTTCGAGGAAGAGACAGGCATTAAAGTCATTTACCAAACCTTCGATTCCAATGAAGCCATGATGACGAAGGTAGCCCAAGGCGGCACGACTTATGACATAGCAGTTCCTTCCGAATATGCAATTAGCAAAATGCTGGAGGAAGATCTGCTGCTTCCGATCGATCACTCCAAGCTGACGAACCTGGAGCATATTGATGAGCGGTTTATGCACTTATCCTTTGACCCGGAGAATAAGTATTCCATCCCTTATTTCTGGGGAACGGTTGGCGTTTTGTTCAATCCGGCTGAGATCGGCGACTTGACCTTTGAGAGCTGGAATGACTTATGGGATGAGAGTCTTCGCAATGATATTTTGCTGGTGGACGGCGCTCGCGAGGTGATCGGCATGGGGCTTAACAGTCTCGGCTATTCGCTCAATGATACGGACGAAGCCCATTTGCAGGAAGCCAAAGCGAAGCTGGATGCGCTCACTCCGAATGTGAAGGCGATTGTCGGGGATGAGATTAAGATGCTGCTTGCTAATGAAGAGGCCGCCGTTGGGCTTGTATGGTCTGGCGACGCGTCCGAAATTATGTACGAGAATGAAAACTTGGACTATATCGTACCGTCGGAGGGCTCGAATCTGTGGTTTGATAACATGGTCATTCCGAAGACGGCGGCAAATATCGAAGGCGCGCATCAGTTTATTAACTTTATGCTTGATCCTGAGGTTGCCGCCCAGAACGCGGACTATGTAGGCTACTCGACTCCTAATGCTGCAGCACTGGAGCTGCTTGATGAAGAAGTGTCCGGCGACGAGCGGTTCTATCCGAACGAGGAGCTGACTGCGAAGCTGGAGGTATACGAGAATCTTGGCCGCAGAATGCTCGCTCATTACAATGAGCTGTTCTTAGAGTTCAAGATGCATAGAAAGTAACAAGCTGCGACGTTCTAACTCGTTACGCCATGTTTGGTCAGGCATTGACTGGTCACACACCGATTAGCCCCGCACCGTGAATGGTGACGGGGCTTTATTGTAATCTGGAGATGCTGCGGCTTGACGGAGTCTTTGGGGTCGTGATACCGTCATGATTAGATCAATGTATGATTGTACTAGTGAAAGGGCGGATAATAATGATCAAAGCGATTATATTTGATTTTGACGGTACGATTCTAGATACAGAAACAGCCTGGTTTCATGCATTGAAGAAAGGCTATCAGCAGTATGACGCAGAGCTAAGCCTAGATCAGTACTCTCAATGCATAGGTACGCATCAGAGCAGCTTTGACCCTTATGAAAATATCGTGAAGGCAGCGAAGCAGCCCGTTGATGTTGAGGCATTCAGATTAGCTGTCAAAGATCACTATGAGAGCTTCATGAAGCAAGAGTTGATCCGTGAAGGCGTTCTGGATTGGCTGAAGCAGGCGAAAGCGGCGGGGATTAGAATTGGACTGGCAACGAGCTCGCACCGTGCTTGGATAGACAAGTATGCCGGGGAGCTTGGTATAATTGACTACTTCGATGGCATTCGGACGGCAGACGATGTTAAGCAGGTTAAGCCTGATCCTGAGCTTTATTTGAAGGTGATCGAAGATCTCGGTGTTAAACCGGAAGAGGCCGTTGTCGTTGAGGATTCGCCTAATGGTGTTAGAGCGGCGGTGGCTGCGGGAATTAAGTGTATCGTTACACCTAATCCGATTACTCGTGAATTAGCTTTTGACGAGTCACCTTTATGTTATTTCGCGGATTCTCTAGCTGACATTGATTTTGAAGCGATGACAGGCGGGATGCTGAGGCATTCGGGAAAACGATGAGTATTAAGGGAAGCAGGAGAAAGCTGGCCGCTTGGATATGGACAATGCTCGCGGCCGGCTGGATTATGCTGGTCTTTTTTTTCTCTTCACAGCCTTATAAGGACCAAAATATTCAGCCTCTCCTTAGACGATTGTTAAAAGGGCATGATTTCAAACGGTATTTGCCGGATATTTCGTTTACATATGGAAACAAGCTAATTATTGTGAAGCAAATGCCTTACACATTCCTTGAGTTTGTTTTTCGTAAAAGCGCTCATCTCTTTATTTATGCAATGCTTGCAGCGATCGTATTTATTCTGGTACGCGCTCTTAATCGACGGCGGATTGGGATCGCTTGTGCAGCTGCACTGTTAGCAACTGGCATTGTAGCGGCGGCGGATGAATGGAACCAACTTCAGCAAATTCATCGCAGCGGATCTTTAATCGATATTGGACTCGATTTAATAGGCGGGCTGTTAGGGTTGCTGGCGGTGCTAGCTTTGCTCGGAATGCGAGCGATATGGCGCAGTTATAAGAGGAAGAGAAATGCGAGAATCAAGTAGAGCCGCTCAACGCCGTACAGTGCGGTGCAATACCGTGCGCACATCACGCCGTACAGCCCATGGGCTGTGCGGTTTTTTTGCGGATTTAGCATAGCGGATTTTATATAAGAATAACGTTTGTCGATGTTAAAAGTAATTAGGCTAGTTTATATGGTTTTAATGTTCTGCTTGGAGGGCTAGTGGTGAAATCTTCCTTTAAAAATGTTGGAAGTGAATGGAACGACTCTATTAGAGAAAAATCTACCCTTAAAATATTCGATGGTAGATAAGTAGTCTCATTCCCCTAATTTTAACGGTAGAAGCGGTTCAACCCCCTAAGGTTGGACACTTTCCACATCATTCTTACGAAATCTCATCATAGCGCAATTTTTTGTGAAGGAAGCAATCCCATGGTCACCAAATGCAAGTATTCCTTTGGTGGC
>Ga0182739_1002574_pt1 | contig 16829 bp, 20 predicted proteins | sample eDN5th30CBELigBY_FD_128873 | JGI IMG/M metagenome (GOLD analysis project Ga0182739, IMG submission 128873) | Enriched backyard soil microbial communities from Emeryville, California, USA - eDNA 5th pass 30_C BE-Lig BY (version 2) (version 2) | ecosystem: Environmental > Terrestrial > Soil >... | reverse complement strand
TGACGGACAGTCGGGACGCGTCGGCAATGTGACCCGCATCGGCCAGCAGCCCGTCGGAGACGTCGGCCATCGCCGTCACGACACCCGGCAAAAGCGGGCCAAGCGTGCATCGTGGCTGCGGCAGCCGATAACGATCCTCGAGATGCGCGCGCTGCCTCGCCGTCAGCGCCGCGAAGGCGCCTTGTGCCGCGAGCAGGCCGAGCGCCCCGTCCCCGATCGTGCCGCTCACCCAAAGCTCGTCCCCTGCCCGCGCCCCTGCGCGGGTCACGCCCTTGCCGCGTGCGACACGGCCGAAGGCCGTGATGGTGATCGTGAGCGGCCCGGGCGTCACGACCGTGTCGCCGCCACAGAGAACGATCCCGAAACGGCGCTGGTCGGCAGCCAGCCCTTTGGCGAAGGCCGCGACCCAGGCCTCCTGCCAGGTCGACGGCAAGGCCAGCGAGAGCTGATAGACGAAGGGCGTCGCGCCCCCGGCCGCCAGATCGGAGAGGCAGACCCGCAGCGCCTTGGCGGCAATGCGACCGGGCCGATCGTCGGCCAGGAAATGAACACCGGCCACGATCGTGTCGGTCTTGACCACGAGATCGTGCCGCGAGTCCGCCGGCAGGAAGGCATTGTCGCTCTGGAGACCGCCTGCCCCCTCGAAGTCACGGGCGAGCGGCGCGAAATAGCGGGCGATCAGTTCGAACTCGCCGATCCGCCGCGCCCGCGCCATGAGCGCCTACTTCCGGTCGGACGGCCGCGCCTGGCGCGCCACGCGATCGAGAACGGAGTTGATGAAGCTCGGCTCGCCCTTGTCGTAGAAGGCATGGGCGATCTCGACATATTCGTTGATGACGACGCGCAGCGGCACGTCGGGACGGTGCGCGAGTTCATAGGCGCCGGCGAGCAGAATGGCGCGCACGAGGCGGTCCACACGCGCCCAGGTCCAATCCTCCGCCAGCGAGGCCGAGACGAGCGCCTCCAGCTCGTCGCGCTTGCTGGCGGTGCCCTCGACCACGTCCTTGAACAGCGGCTTGTCGGCATCGCGTCGCATGCCGCCTTCGCCGGTTTCGCCGGTGCGGACCTTGAGGAACTGCTCGACGATTTCGGCCGGGGCGTCCTGCCCCTCCTGCCACTGATACAGCGCCTGCACCGCCGCCAGCCGTGCGGCCTGGCGACGGCTGGGACCGGCTGGCTTGGCGTCGCTCACGATTTTTTCCAGCGACGGCCGAGTGCCACCATGGCGAGGCAGGCATGGGCTGCATCGCCGCCCTTGTCGCCGCGGTCGGTATAGGCGCGGGCGCGCGCCTGCTCGACGTTCTCGACCGTGACGATGCCATAGCCGATGGCGAGCTTCTTCTGGATCGCGAGGTCCATCAGCCCGCGTGCGCTCTCACCGCAGACATAGTCGTAGTGCGTAGTCTCGCCCCGGATCACGCAGCCCAGCGCCACGTAGCCGTCGTAGGGCTTGCCCTTCTTGGCCGCCGCCAGGGCGATCGCGCCCGGGATTTCGAAGGCACCCGGCACGACGACCCGCTCCGACTTCGCGCCGTTCCTGGCGATCTCTCGCTCGGCACCCTCGATGAGCGCATCGGCAATGTCGGCGTAATAGCGCGACTCCACGATCAGGATGCGCGCGCCCTTGACCCCGGCGACCGCCGCCCGCGCGGTCGGATTCTCCGTCCGTGTCGACATGATCAGACCTTTGCGCGGCCGGGGACCGGCTTCTGGGCGACGATTTTCAGGCCGAAGCCCTCGAGGGCGACGACGCTCTTCTGCGAATTGCTGAGCAGCACCATTTCCTTCACGCCGAGATCGATGAGCATCTGGGCGCCGACGCCATAATCGCGCAGCTCCTGTCCCGCCGGCTCGATCGGCTCGCCGGCACGGCGCCGCTGCTCGGCCAGCACGACGGTGAGCGGCTCTCGGATCAGGACGATGACACCGCGGCCTTCCTTGGCGATCTCGCGCATCGAGGCCTCGATCTCGCCGCCCCGGCCGCCGCTGCGCTGCCCCAGCGTGTCGGTGAAGAGGTTGACCGCATGCATGCGCACCATGACGGGGCCACCAGCCGCAGGGTCGCCCTTCACCAGGGCGACATGCTGCGCCATCGTCACCTTGTTCACGTAGACGACGCAGCGGAAGTCGCCACCCCAGGTACTGTCGAGCGTGGTCTCGCTGATGCGCTTGACGATCGAATCGTAGCGGCGGCGATAGGCGATCAGGTCGGCGATGGTGCCGATCTTCAGCGCATGACGCTGCGCGAAGGTGATGAGGTCGTTGCGACGGGCCATCGTGCCGTCGTCGTTCATGATCTCGCAGATCACGCCCGCCGGGTTGAGGCCCGCCAGACGCGCGATATCGACCGCGGCCTCGGTGTGACCGGTGCGCTCCAGCGTGCCGCCGTCGCGGGCCACCAGCGGAAAGACATGGCCGGGCGTCACGATGTCCTGCGGCCCGCAGGACGGGTCGATCGCCACCGAGACGGTGCGGGCGCGGTCTGCCGCCGAGATTCCGGTCGTCACGCCCTCGCGTGCCTCGATCGAGACGGTGAAGGCCGTCGAGTGGCGGGTGCGATTGTTCTGCGACATCAACGGCAGGCCGAGCTGCTCGACCCGTTCCCGCGTCAGCGCCAGGCAGATCAGGCCACGCGCATGCCGTGCCATGAAGTTGATGGCTTCGGCCGTCGCCCACTGGGCCGGGATCACCAGGTCGCCTTCGTTCTCGCGATCCTCGTCGTCGACGAGGATGAACATCCGACCCTTGCGGGCCTCCTCGATGATGTCCTCGGCGGCGGCCTTCACTTCGCTGAAGGTGATCCGCCAAGCGTCCTTTTCGAGCGCACTCATGTTTTCTGATGCTCCAACAGTCGCGCAACGTAACGCGCGAGCATATCCACCTCAAGGTTGACCCTCTGGCCGACTTTAGCGTGTCCCAGCGTGGTGACCGCCTGCGTGTGTGAAATCACGTTCACGCCGAAGCGATTGTCGTCGACCTCGTTGACCGTGAGCGAGATCCCGTCGATCGCGATGGAGCCCTTGGCCGCAACGAAGCGCGCGAGATCCGGCGGCGCCTCGAACACGAAACGCACGCTGCCGCCCTCCGGCGTCATTGAGGCGATGCTGCCCACGCCGTCGACATGGCCGTAGACGAGGTGCCCGCCCAGCTCGTCCCCGAGCTTCAGTGACAATTCGAGGTTGAGATGGCTGCCGACCGTCCAGTCCCGTAGGTGTGTCTTGTCGAGACTTTCGGCCGAGACCTCGACGGCGAACCGACCGGTATCCTTCTCGATCACGGTCAGGCAGCAGCCCGAACAGGCGATCGAGGCGCCGATGGCGATCGGCGTCATATCGTGTTTCGTCGCGATGACGAACCGGCGGTCGCCCTCCTTGCCGCCGGGATCGACGGAGACGATCTCGCCGATGTCGGATACAATACCTGTGAACATGGCCGCTACTTAATCCTCCCGCCGCCAGGTTTCCAGCGTATCGCCCTGCAGGTGCCGCGCGGAGACCAACCTGAACCGGGGCGCGGAACCGAGCCGTGCAAGATTCAGTCCGCCGACCGCAGAGCGGCTGTCTCCGCCGAGCACGAGGCCTGCCCGGTAACTCGAAATGCGGTCGACGAGCCCCGCCTTCAGGAAAGACGCGGCGACCTGGCCACCGCCTTCCACCAGCACCCGGGTGAGCCCGCGCGTGCCGAGCGTCCGGGCCGCGGCCGAAACATCGATGCGGCCGTCGCTGCCGCCATCGACCTCGACGACCTCAACTCCCAGCGCGCTCAGCGTGTCCCGGCGGTCGGCCGGGGCAGACTTCGTACAGACCAGCCACACGGGTGTTACCCGCGCAGAGGCCGCGAGCTTGGAGCCGGGCGACAGGCGCGCCTGCGAATCCAGAACGATGCGGACGGGCGAGCGGACGCCGAGACCCGGCAGGCGACAGGTGAGCTCCGGGTCGTCGGCGGCCGCCGTTGTCGCGCCGACCAGGATCGCGTCGTGGATCGCCCGCAGCCTGTGTCCGTCGCGGCGCGCCGCCTCTCCGGTGATCCATTTGCTCTCGCCGGACGCCGTGGCAATGCGGCCGTCGAGCGATCCCGCCATCTTGAGATGGAAGAGCGGCCGGCCTTCATGAACCCGCAGCAGGAATCCCGCATTGATTTCCGCCGCCCCAGCGCCCCCCTCCCCGATCTCGACCGCAAGGCCGGCAGCTTTCAGCCGCGCATGCCCCTGCCCCTTCACCCGTGGATCGGGATCTTCCAGAGCCGACACGATTCGGGAGACCCCGGCCGCCACGAGCGCGTCCGCACAGGGCGGCGTACGGCCATGATGCGAACAGGGTTCCAGGGTGACGTAGGCCGTGGCGCCCTTCAGCGACTGTCCTGCTTCGGCCGCCTGCGCAATCGCATCGGCCTCGGCGTGCGGGCGCCCGCCCTCCCGTGTGCGGCCCCGCGCGAGCACCAGGCCATCGCGCACCATAACGCAGCCGACGGCGGGGTTGGGCCAGGTGGCCCCCAGGGACCGACGCGCCAGCGCGAGCGCCGCGCGCATCATCGCCGTCAGTCCTTGAAGTGGGCGGTATCGGCGAGGTCGGAGATGAACTCCTCGAAGTCGCGGGCCTCGCGGAAGTTGCGATAGACGGACGCGAACCGCACGTACGCTACCGGGTCGAGCGCGCGCAACGCGTCCATCACGAGTTCGCCGATCTGCGTCGAGGGAATCTCGCTTTCGCCGGAGCTCTCGAGCCGGCGAACTATTCCGTTCACCACCCGCTCCATCCTCTCCGGATCGACCGGCCGTTTGCGGCACGCGACCTGTATGGAACGCGCCAGCTTGTCACGGTCGAACTGGACCCGCTGTCCGTTCTTCTTCACGACCGTCAGCTCGCGCAGCTGCACGCGCTCGAAGGTCGTGAAGCGAGACCCGCAGGACGGGCAGTAGCGCCGCCGGCGGATCGCCGAATTGTCGTCGGTCGGTCGCGAGTCCTTAACTTGTGTGTCCTCGTGACCGCAGAATGGACAGCGCATCTCGTTCCCCCGTTCGTTCCGGCTTTGCGCCTTGTCAGTCGCGGTAGATCGGGAAGCGCGCGCACAGGGCATGGACCTTGGCGCGAACCTGGGCCTCGACCTGGGCGTCGCCGTCCGGACCGTTCTTGGCGATGCCGTCGAGCACGTCGGCGATGAGATGGCCGATCTGCTGGAACTCCGCCACGCCGAAGCCGCGCGTCGTTCCCGCGGGCGTGCCGAGCCGCACGCCGGACGTGATCGTGTATTTCTCCGGGTCGCCCGGGATGCTGTTCTTGTTGGTCGTAATCCCGGCGCGATCGAGCACCTTCTCCGCCGACACGCCGGTCGCCTTCTTAGGCCGCAGGTCGACCAGCATGACGTGGCTGTCGGTGCCGCCGGAGACGATCTTCAGGCCGCGCTCGGTCAGCGTGGCCGCGAGCGCCCGTGCATTGTCGATCACGTTCTGGGCATAGACCTTGAAGTCCGGCTGCAGTGCCTCGCCGAACGCCACGGCCTTGGCGGCAATGATGTGCATCAGCGGGCCGCCCTGCAGACCGGGGAACACGGCGGAATTGATCTTCTTTCCGAGATCGGCGTCGTTCGACAGGATCATGCCGCCGCGCGGGCCGCGCAGCGTCTTGTGAGTCGTCGTCGTGACGACATGGGCGTGCGGAAGCGGGCTCGGATAGACGCCCGCCGCCACGAGACCGGCATAGTGCGCCATGTCGACCATGAAGTAGGCACCGACCTCGTCGGCCACCTTGCGGAAGCGCGCCCAGTCGATGTGACGCGAATAGGCCGAGGCGCCGGCGATGATCACCTTGGGCTTGTCGCGCCGGGCGGCCTCTTCCATCTGCTCGTAGTCGATCAGGTGTGTGTCGGGCTTCAGCCCGTAGGACACGACCTTGAACCACTTGCCCGACTGGTTGGCCGGCGAGCCGTGCGTAAGGTGCCCACCCTGGTCGAGCGCCATGCCGAGGAATGTGTCGCCCGGCTGCAGCAGCGCCATGAACACGGCCTGGTTGGCTTGCGCGCCCGAGTGCGGCTGGACGTTGGCGAAGGAGCAGTCGAAGAGCTTCTTCGCGCGCTCAATCGCCAGATCCTCGGCCTTGTCGACTTCCTCGCAGCCGCCGTAGTAGCGGCGGCGCGGATAACCCTCGGCATACTTGTTGGTCAGCACCGATCCGGCGGCCTCGAGAACGGCGCGCGAGACGATGTTCTCGGAGGCGATCAACTCGATCTGCTCACGCTGGCGATGCAGTTCGCCCTTCAGAACGGCTTCGATCGCGGGATCGGCCTCGGCCAGATTCCTGGTGAACATCGGCAACGGCGACAGGACCGTGCTGGCAGCGGCTTGACTCATGATTACTCAACCCTTCGAAAGCTTGTCGACGCGGCCGGCATGGCGGCCGCCCTCGAACTTGGTCGCCAGGAAGACCTTCAACGCCTCGCGCGCGACCTCGATGCCGGTCAGGCGCTGGCCGAAGGCGATGACGTTCGCGTCGTTGTGCTCGCGCGACAGGCGTGCCGACGTCACATCGTGCGCGAGAACTGCGCGAACCTTGGGATTGCGGTTTGCCGCAATGGAAATGCCGATCCCGCTGCCGCATACGAGCACGCCGCGCTCGGCCTTGCCGGAGGCAATGGCGTCGCCCATCGCCTTTCCGAAGTCCGGATAGTCGACGGATGCAGTCGAATGGGTGCCGAGATCCAGCACTTCGTGACCCGCTTCCTGCAGGTCTCGTTTCAGACTTTCCTTTAGGTCGAAGCCGGCATGATCCGACGCGACCGCGATGGCGCCCCCCGGCATATCGACGATCGACCCCCTCTAGCTATTGAGCCCCCCGATACCATATCCGGGGCCGCGATGTCACCGTTTCGCAAAATCGTGGAAAGTGACCCACAAGACACTGAGAAAGCTCAGGAATATCGTCGTCCAACTGCGATGATCGCGGCCGCGAGGGCCTGGACGGCCGCCGCCACCAGGAATGACACCACATAACTGCCCGTCAAATCCCGCAGACCACCGAATATGGCTGGCGCGAAGGCAAAGACCGCCTGGTTGATGGCAGTGATGAGAGCGACGACTGTCCCGACATCGGCAGGCCGGAATTCGCGCTGCGCGATCAGCGGCGGCAGCGAGACCAGGTTGCCGACTCCCAATCCGAACAGGATACAGCCCGCCGTCAGCAGGATACTGCCCTCGCCCAGTGCCAACAGCAGCGAGCCACTTGTCTGCATGAGCAGGTTGGCGCCCGAGACAAGCCTGCGATCATGGTCGCGCAGGAACTTCCCCAGCAAGGTGCGCCCGACGACCGCGCAGACGGTGATCAGACTGATGGCACCCGCCGCCAAGCCTGGCCCGAGTACGGGTTCGAGCCTCGCGATCAAATGGGCGAAAAGCCCGATCTGGGCGAACAGGCCGAGGGCAAAGGCCAGCGCGATCGTCCGGAAGCGCGGCTGCCGCAGAAGGGCAAATCGCGGCAGGGGCCGCATCGTCGCCACCACGACCGCGGGCTGACGCCGCAGGATGTGGCTTGCGAGCGGGCAGACGATCGTAACCATGGCCACGCTTATCACGACGGCTGCCGACGCCAGGCCGAAACAGCGCCCCAGTACCATCCAGAGCGGCACGAACACGATGCCACCGACACTTGCGCCATTGAACGCCATGCTGAGGGCTTTGGGCCGATCGCACTCGAACCAGGGCGACACCATCGCGTTGATCGCCGCCCCGCTCATTGCAGCCCATCCGGTGCCGCTCAGCAGCAGAGCGGGCACCAGCTGCCACGTCTGCTGCGCACTTGCCCACGCGATTGCGCCGGCAGCGCCAAACAGTGTGCCGCCCAGCGTGACGCGTCCCACGCCGAAGCGACGGTAGGCATCCGGCAAGGCAACGATCAGGACGGCACTCACGAGGTAATGTGCCGTCACCGCAGCGGAGAGGGTCGCGATCGACCAGCCCCGTGTCTGATGCAGCACCGCCAGGTAGGTGGCGGGCCCGTAGAATCCCACGCCCCAGCCGAACACGGCCACGATGAAGGCGATCCAGACGACGCGCGCCCGGTGACGGTCGGCCGCTTCGCTCATTCCGGCCGGCGCCACAGCACCACGAGTTTGCGCCGGACCTCGAAGCCGAGATGACGATAGAGGTCGATCGCGGGCTTGTTGTCGGGTCGCACATGCAGGAACGGCACTTCGCCGTTATCGAAGGCCAGCCGCATCAGCCGCCGCACCAGCGCGGCCGCATATCCCCGTCCCCGCGCCTCCGGATGGACGCAGATGGCGCTCAGCTCGACATGACCCGGCAGGCGCAGCCGCTCGCCTGCCATGGCGACGAGCCGACTCCCGTCCCGAACACCGAGGTAGCGGCCCAGAAGCGGCGTGCGCTCACCGAATGGACCCGGCTGGGCTTCCGCGACGAGATCCCGCATGGCGACCCCGTCGGCGGACAAAAGCGTGGAAACCACACCATCCTCTCTGTCCGGAATACGCGTCGCCACCATCTGCAGCATGGGGAAGCGGCCGACCTCCTCCCAACCGGGTGGAAGCGGCTCCTCCTCCCGGCGAAACAGCCGCGCCTCCGTACCCGGGGGGAGATCGGCGGCAAGGTCGGCATACGCTTGCTCGGTCGGTTCGAGAATCGCAGAGAAGGGTGCGATGTCGCGCGGATAGTGGCGGGCCGCTCCACGACCGATCGCGTGATGCCGGTGCAGTCCGGCAAGAGCGTGCCACACAGGGTTGTCGAGAACATTGATCGTCATGCCGGGCGACGTAACATGGACTAAGAGAATCGACTGGCCGGAATCGGACTCCATCGTCATGCTCGACCATCAGATCTGCGAACGTGCTCGCGTCGGCCGCGACCGCCGCTATGACGGCCGCTTTTTCTCCGGTGTACGCACCACGCACATCTACTGCCGGCCGGTCTGTCCGGTGCGACCCGCTCAGGGAAAGAACGTCCAGTTCTATCCGTCGGCCGCCGCAGCCGAGGCTGCGGGCTTCCGACCGTGCCTGCGTTGCCGTCCCGAGACGGCCCCCTTCTCGCCCGCGTGGCTGGGCTCGCGCACGACTGTGCAGCGCGCCATGCGGCTGCTCCTCGACGGTGCGCTCGACCGTGCGGGGATCGACGATCTCGCCGAACGACTGGGCATCGGGTCGCGCCATCTCGGCCGGCTGTTCCAGCGCCACATCGGCGCCAGCCCGATGCAGGTCGCGCGGACCCTGCGGGTGCAGCGGGCCAAGCGGCTGCTCGATCAGACGAGCCTGCCGATGTTGGAGGTCGCGGCACGCGCAGGCTTCACCAGCCTGCGCCGCTTCAACGCGGTCTTTGCAGAAGTCTACGGGCGCCCGCCCAGCGACCTGCGGCGGCGCCCGCAAAAGAAAAGGCCCGGCTGACGCCGGGCCTTAACCGCGCAAAGGTCGTTTACCCTACTTCTTCATCGGTGCCGACTTGCCGTCCTTCCAGACGTAAATGTCGTAGACCGCATCCTTGATGTCGCCCTTGGCGTCGAACTCCAGCACGCCGACCGCGGACTCGTATTTGCCCGAGCGCAGAGCCGCGGCGACCTTGGCAGCCTCGACCGACTTCGCCTTGTTGGCGGCATCGGCCCAGGCCTTCACGGCGGCATAGCTGAACAGCGTGTAGCCCTCCGGATTGTACTTGGCGTCGCGGAACTTCTTCACGAGGGCGGCATTCTTGGGGTCGTCCTCGGCCTTGGGCGGGAACGACATCATCACGCCGTTGGTCGCGGCGCCGCCCAGCTGGGCGAACTCGGCCGTCTCCAGCGCATCGAAGCCCATCATGTTCGCCGCCAGGCCCTGCTCACGCGCCTGCTTGATGATCAGCGCGCCCGCGGTGTGGTAGCCGCCCAGCACGATGATATCGATCTTCGCCTGCTTCATCTTGTTGATCAGCGCAGCGAAGTCCTTGTCGGTGTCGTTGTAGGCCTCGTACATCGTCTCGCGCAGGCCGCCCTTGTTCAGGGCCTTCTTGGTCTCGTCGGCCACGCCCTTGCCGTAGGGCGACTTGTCGTGAAGGATCGCGACCTTGGCGGTCTTGTTGTTCTTCAGGATGTAGTTGCCGACCGTCGTGCCCTGCACGTCGTCGCGGCCGCAGGTACGGAACACCGTGGTGTTGCCCTTGCCGGCCGCATCGTCCGTCAGCTTCGGGTTGGTCGAGGCCGGCGTGATCTGCAGGATCTTGCCTTCCTTGTAGATGTCCGAAGCCGGAATCGACGAGCCCGAGCAGAAATGCCCGGCCACGAACACGACCTTGTCCGACACCATCTTGTTGGCAACCGCGGTCGCCTGCTTGGGATCGCAGGCATCGTCGCCGATCACCAGCTCCAGCTTCTGGCCGTTGACGCCGCCGGCGGCATTGATGTCCGCAACCGCCATCTCGGCGCCGCGCCGGAGTTGCTCGCCGAAGGCCGCGTTCGAGCCGGTCATCGGGCCGGCCGAGCCGATCTTGATCTGGGCAAACGCGGGCGTCGCCATCAGCGCGACGGCTGCGACGGCCAGCGTGCCGTACATCTTCTTCATCCGGGTCTCCCTTGTTGGTTGAGCCTCCTCCGCACGCGCGGAGCATGCCGGTACATTAGGGCCGCTCGTCCCAGCCCAGCAAGCCTTTGCGCCGATAGAGCCAGGGATATTGGCGCACCATCTGGCGCGCCCGCGTAAGCCTGAAAGCGAAGGCTGCGATCGCCAGTTGCACCACCCAGCCCAGCCCGAAGCCCGCCAGCGACAAGAGCTCGCCGCCGGCCAGCGCATAGTCGAGGAAGCGCAGCGTCGCCGACAGGAGCGCCGTGTAGAACACGATCTGCGGCCAAGACCGCCAGGTCAGGGCCACCGCATGTCCCGCCGCGAACGAAGCCGGCCCGATCAGGACGAGATTGAACAGCACCACGTTGGAAAGCGTGTCGCCGAACCAGTCGAACATGAAGGTGTCGAACGGGCTCATGCATGCCCGCCTTCGAGATAGGCCGCCCGGATCTCCTGGTTGGCCAAGAGCTCCTTGCCGCTGCCGCTGAGGCGCACCCGGCCGTTGGCCAGCACGTAGCCGCGGTCGGCGAGGCGCAGCGCATGGAAGGCGTTCTGCTCGACGAGGAAGATCGTCACTCCCTCCTCCCGTGCGATGCGGCCGATCGAGTCGAAGATCTGGCGCACGATCAGGGGCGCCAGACCGAGTGACGGCTCGTCGAGCAGCAGGAGCCGCGGCCGGCTCATCAGGGCGCGGCCGATCGCGAGCATCTGCTGCTCGCCGCCCGACAGGGTGCCGCCGCGCTGGTCGCGCCGCTCGGCCAGTCGCGGGAACATGGCGAAGACCCGGTCGATGTCCGACTTGAAGTTCGCCGGGTCGCCCAGGATCGCGCCCATCTGCAGGTTCTCGTAGACGCTCATGCGCGCGAAGATGCGGCGCCCTTCCGGCACCTGCGCCACGCCGCGCCGCACGATCTGATGGGTCGGCAGGGCCGTGATGTCCTCGCCGTCGAAGGTGATCCTGCCGGCCCGCGCGCGGGGATTGCCGCAGATCGTCATCAGCAGGGTCGACTTGCCCGCTCCGTTGGCGCCGATCAGCGTCACGATCTCGCCGCGCGCCACCTCGAGGTCGACCCCGTGCAGGGCCTGGATGGCGCCGTAGAAAGTCTGAACGCCCTTCACCGACAGGATCGACGGCTCAGGCATCGAGCGCCTCCTCGTCGGTGCCGAGATAGGCGCGGATCACGGCCGGGTCGTTGCGAACCGTCAGGGGAGCCCCCTCGGCGATCTTGCGGCCATAGTCGAGCACGACGATGTGGTCTGAGATGTTCATCACCACGCTCATGTCGTGCTCGATCAGCAGCACGCCGATCCCGTCACGATCGCGGATCGAGACCAGGAGCTGGTTGAGTTCGGCCGACTCGCGCGGGTTCAGGCCCGCGGCCGGCTCGTCGAGGCAGAGCAGCACCGGCTCGGTGCACATCGCGCGGGCGATCTCGAGCCGCCGTTGGGCGCCATACGGCAATTCCCCGGCCGGCCGGTCGGCATCGGCCACGAGGTCGATGCGCTCCAGCCAGAGCCGCGCCAGTTCCACCGCCGCCGCCTCGGCACGCTGGAAGCTCGCGGCACCGACGAGGCCGAGGAGACTCCATCCAGAGGCGCGCATCAGCTTGTTGTGCTGCGCCACCATCAGGTTCTCCAGCACCGTCATGCCGGGAAACAGGCGGATGTTCTGAAAGGTGCGCGCCACCCTCGCCTTCTGACCGATCTCGTGGCCGCGCATGCGCTCGAGCAGGAATTCGCCGCCGGCGCTGCGCAAGGTCAGCCGCCCGACCGTCGGCTTGTAGAAGCCCGTGATGCAGTTGAAGACCGTCGTCTTGCCGGCGCCGTTGGGGCCGATGACGGCGGTTATGGCCTGCGACCGGGCCGTGAATGAAACGTCGTCGATCGCGACCAGGCCGCCGAAGCGCATGGTGAGATGCTCGACTTCGATCAGCGGTGCCGTCATCCACCGCCTCCAGGATGCAGCCTTATCGACGGCTCGCGATGGGAGATGAGACCACGCGGCTTGAACACCATGATGAGCACCATGGCGAGGCCGAAAGCCAGCATGCGGTAGTTGCCGAGGTCGCGGAACCATTCGGGCAAGCCGATCAGCAGCACCGCCGCCAGCACGACGCCGATCTGGCTGCCCATGCCGCCCAGCACGACGATGGCCAGGATGATCGCCGATTCGATGAACACGAAGCTCTCGGGGCTGATGAAGCGCTGCTTGGCGGCGAAGAAGGAACCGGCAAAGCCCGCGAACATGGCGCCGATCGCGAAGGCCGTGAGCTTGGTATTGGTCGGGTTGATGCCGAGCGCCTGGCAGGCCGTCTCGTCCTCGCGCAACGCCTCCCAGGCGCGGCCGACCGGCAGGCGTCGCATGCGCTGGGTGAACAGGTTGGTGATCAGGGCCAGGCCGAGGATGATGTAGTAGAGGAAGATCAGCCGGTGATTGCCGTCGAAGGCGATGCCCAGCATTTCCGACACGGTCTGCTTGCCCGGCGGCGGCGTCTCGGCGAACACCGCCCCGAACAGGGTGGGACCGGGAATCGAGCCGATACCGGCCGGCCCGTTCGTCAGGTCGAACCAGTTGAGCAGGACGAGGCGGATGATCTCGCCGAAGCCCAGGGTCACGATGGCGAGATAGTCGCCCCGCAGGCGGAGCACCGGGAAGCCAAGCATGATGCCGAACAATGCCGCCATCATCCCCGCCAGCGGCAGGACGGTCCAGAAACCCAGCCCGTACTGGGTGCTGAGCAACGCATAGGCGTAGGCGCCCACGGCGTAGAAAGCCACGTATCCGAGATCGAGCAGGCCCGCGAGCCCGACCACGATGTTGAGCCCCCAGCCGAGCATCACGTAGGTCAGGATCAGCACGCCGAGATCCATCGTCTTCTGGTCGGCAAACGGCGTGGCCGGCAGCAGGACCGCGCCGGCCAGCAGGAGCCAGCCGAACCATTTGGCGCCGGCCTTGCCCAGCGCGACGCCCGAGGGCGTCCGCGCCGCCGCGCCCATGGCGTCATTGGCCCACGGCCAGACCGCCCGGATCACCAGCAGCACGCCGCCCAGGGCCACGAACCAGTGCAGGAAGCCCGACGGCAGTTTCATCGGCGAGGCGCCGGCCAGGATCATGGCGACGCCAAGGAGGATGGCGGGCCAACGCAGGCCATACGCCGCCATCGAGAGACCGAGTCGCCCGACGAAGATCGCGACGACCGCCACGGCGAGGTCGACCAGGTGGTAGTCGAAGCCCAGCCCCTTGCCGCCGCCCAGGTCGACGGTGCGGAAGCCGACGACGAAGATGCCGAGAGCCGCGGCAACGAAGGCGGTGAGACCCGCATCCTTCAGCATGAGAGGGAGACGCGGGCTCATGCGGTCAGACCTTCTCGATCTCCGGTTTGCCGAGCAGGCCGCTCGGCCGGAAGATCAGCACCAGGACGAGAATCGCGAAGGCGGCGACGTCCTTGTATTCGCTCGAAAAGTAGCCGGCCCAGAAGACTTCGATCAGTCCGATCAACAGCCCGCCCAGCATCGCGCCCGGCAGCGAGCCGATGCCGCCCAGTACCGCCGCCGTGAAGGCCTTGATGCCGGCCAGGAAGCCGATGAAGAAGTCGATCACGCCGTAGTACATGAGGAAGAGCATGCCGGCGACCGCGGCCAGCGCCGCGCCCAGCACGAAGGTGAGCGAGATGGTGCGGTCGACGTTGACCCCCAGCAAAGAGGCCATCTTCATGTCCTGCTCGCAGGCGCGCTGCTGGCGTCCCAGCGAGGTTTTGGCGATCACCCAGGTGAAGCCGGCCATCAGCACGACCGTCACCAGCACGATGATGATCTGCAGCCAGGTGACGCGGACGTCGAAGCCGTCGGCGGTAAAGAGGTTGAAGCCACCCGACACGATCTGCCCGCCCGGTTTCGGACGCGCGCCCTGCGCCAGCTGCACGTAGTTCTGCAGCGCTATCGAAACGCCGATCGCCGAGATCAGCGGCGCCAGCCGAAACGAGCCACGCAACGGTCGATAGGCGGTTCGTTCTATCGCCCAGCCGTAGACCGCGGAGAAGGACATGGCCAGCAGCAGGACCAGCAAGATGGCGATGGGAGCCGAGCTGATGCCCAGGCTGCCGCAGATGACGAAGCCGATGAGAGAGATGAAGGCGCCGATCATGAACACCTCGCCATGCGCGAAGTTGATCATGCCGATGATGCCGTAGACCATCGTGTATCCGATGGCGATCAGCCCGTAGATGGCGCCCAGCGTGATTGCGTTGATCAGCTGTTGCGTGAAATACGCCATGCCTTGTTCTGTCTCCCTGCCCTTGCGACCTACGATGCTTTCTCGGGCACTGGCAAGCTCAAGATGGTGGCCTGCAAATCGCGGACCACACCGGCATGTCGGCGACGGCCCGAACCGTCCAGCGGCAGCCGGACGGCCGAAAAGCTGCTTGCGCTCCCTCGCCCGACCACCGATTAAATATGACCATGCTTACCCCCTCCTACGACGTGATCGTCATCGGCGCCGGTCCGGCCGGACTGACCGCCGCCACCGAAATTGCCCGCGCCGGCCTGAAGGCCCTGTGCCTCGACAAGCTCGCCCCCGGCGGCGAAATCATCAACCTCGGTGCGCTCCACGATTTCGAGGAGATATTCGATGGCACGACGATGGCCGCCCGTCTCACCGACGATGCCGCGGTGGCGGGCGTCGAGATCGGCTTCGGCGAGGTCTCGGCAATTTCCGGAACCGGCCCCTTCGAGATCGAGACGACCGACGGCGAACGCCACAGCGCGCGTTCCCTCGTCGTGGCGACCGGCGTGAACAAGGGCAGGCTCGGCATTCCCGGCGAAGAGGAGTACGAAGGCCGCGGCCTGTCGCACTGCGCGAACTGCGACGGCCCGCTCTATGCCGGCCAGTCCGTGATCGTCGCCGGGGCCACTGGCTGGGCGCCCTACGAAGCCGCCGTCCTGGTCGGCATCGCCGGCGACATCACCATGCTCGGGACGCCGACCAGCCCGGTTCCCGAGGGCGTCACCGTCCGACCCGGGCGCATCGTCGGCCTGGAGGGCAGTAACGGCCTCGAGGCGGTGACGATCGAAAATGACGGCCAGCGAAACCGCGTTTCGACGAATGCCGTGTTCGTTTACGAAGGCCGGTCTCCCGCTGCGGAATTCCTGCCGGATTCGCTTGCACGCGACGCCACGGGGCATATCGTTGTCGACGCTCAGGGCCAGACTGCCCAGCCGCTGGTGTTCGCCGCCGGCGACGTGCGGTCCGGCTCCCAGGAATATCTGGCCAACGCCATCGCGGACGGTCAGCGCGTCGCCAAGTCGGTCGTCGCGGCGTTGAACAAGTAGCGTGGAGGAAAACGAACATGCGCATCTTCAATCCGAGCTTCGGCATGGCCGCCGCCGGCCCGGCCAAAGTGACCCTGCAGCCCGTCAACTGGGCGACGGACGCCATTGCGCTGATCTCCAACTCCAAGCCGAACGCGCGTGAGCTGCTGGAAGGCGTCCGTGCCATGCTGGGCGCGCACAGGCCAATCGACAACATCCACTTCCACGCCAAGAACAGTGCCAGCCAGCCTGCGCCCAAGGAACTGATCGAGAAGGTCGCGAAGAACTACAAGGCGGCGCTTCTTGCCTTAGGGGATTGAGGAAGCTGTTCATCGTGGAGTTTCCACGACAGCCTCGAACTCGAGAAGCTCGGCATCACCGCTTTCGTGATCGCCACTGAGACCTTCAAGCCGCTGGTCCTTGCCCAGGCGAAAGCCCGCAAGGTTGAGCCGCGTCTGATCGTCGTGAAGCACCCCGTCGGCGGCCTGAATGCCGAGGAACTGCGGGAACGCATCGAAGCAGCGACCAAGGGACTGACCGAGGCGACGAGCAAATGAAGGACATCGCCGAACAGGAAGTGATCGACATCGGTGACATGGATGTCGATGCCTTCAACGAACTCGCCATCGAGCAGGGCTGGAGCGACGGCATGCCGGTCTTCGTCCCCACCGAGGCCAAGGTGGCGAAGTTCGTCGAGACCGTCCGCGGCGACAATCGGCCCTACCCTCCAGTGCCGCCGCGCCAGATCGTTCCGACGCTGCAGGCGCTGGCCGCCAACGCCGTGATGGCAGGCTGCAAGCCGGAATACTTCCCCGTCGTGACCGCCGCCCTGCGCGGCGTGCTCGACCCGGAGTACAATCTCCACGGCACGCTCGCGACCACCCACTCGTGCGCGCCGATGGTCATGGTGAGCGGTCCGATCCGGCACGAACTCAACATCAACTGCGGCACCAATTGCTTCGGCCAGGGCCGCCAGTCCAATGCCACGATCGGCC
>Ga0182739_1002573_pt1 | contig 16833 bp, 15 predicted proteins | sample eDN5th30CBELigBY_FD_128873 | JGI IMG/M metagenome (GOLD analysis project Ga0182739, IMG submission 128873) | Enriched backyard soil microbial communities from Emeryville, California, USA - eDNA 5th pass 30_C BE-Lig BY (version 2) (version 2) | ecosystem: Environmental > Terrestrial > Soil >... | reverse complement strand
CTGGCGCGAGCTGGGCCAGCGCCTGCGCAGGCCGCGCGCCATCCTGTGCGTGTCCGCGCACTGGGAAACCGCCGGGCCCCAACTCACTGGCAACGCCAAGCCCGACACCATCCACGACTTTTACGGCTTCCCGCAGGCGCTGTTCGACGTGCAATACCGCGCTCCCGGCGACCATGCACTGGCGCAGCGCGCGGCCAGCCTGCTGGGCGAAGACGCCGGCGCCCGCATCGACCCGCAGCGCGGCCTCGACCACGGCGCGTGGAGCGTGCTGCTGCCGATGTACCCGGATGCGGACATCCCGGTGGTGCAGCTGGGCATCGACACCCGCCAGCCCGGCGCCTGGCACTACGCGCTGGCGCGGCGGCTGGCGCCGCTGCGCGACGAGGGCGTGCTGATCCTGGCCAGCGGCGACATCGTGCACAACCTGCGCCTGTTCGATTACCACGCCACGACCGCGCCGCAGTGGGCGCTGCGCTTCCGCGACACCGTCAACGACCACATCCGCGCCGGTCGCCATGCCGCCCTCGCCGACTGGCCGTCGCTGGACGACGCCGCGCTGGCGATCCCCACGCCCGAGCACTACATCCCTCTGCTTTACGCGCTGGCCAACGGCCGCGATGGCGACGGCCTGGCCTTCTTCAACGATGACGTCAGCAGCTCGCTGTCGATGACCTCGCTGCTGATCGGCACCCCGTAGGAGCGCCCATGGGCGCGACCGCTTTCCTCGGGCAATTCGATCGCGCCCATGGGGCGCTCCTACAAAAGCGGTGGCCAAGGCGCCATCATTGCGTCATGACCAAGCAATACGACGCAGACTATTTCCAGCGCTGGTACCGCGACGGCGGAATCGGCGGCAGGCAGCGGCTGGCGCGCAAGGTGGCGCTGGCCGTGGCCACCGCCGAATACCACCTCGAACGCCCGCTGCGCAGCGTGCTCGACATCGGCTGTGGCGAGGGCGCGTGGCGCGCGCCGCTGCTGAAACTGCGGCCGAAGGCGCAGTACCTTGGCTTCGACAGCAGCGAGTATGCGATCACGCGCTACGGCCGCAGCCGCAACCTGCACTTCGCGCGCTTCGCCGACTTCGCGCAGCTGCGTCCCTGTGCGCCGGTGGACCTGCTGGTGTGCAGCGACGTGATGCACTACCTGCCGGTGCGCGAACTCGACCGCGGCCTGCCCGGCCTGGCCGAGCTGTGCGGCGGCATCGCGTTCCTCGAAACCTTCGCCCGCGAGGACCAGGCAGAAGGCGACGAGCACGAGTTCAAGCAGCGGCCGGCGACGTTCTATCGCAAACGCTTCGAGGCCGCCGGCTTCCGCCAGCTCGGTTCGCACTGCTGGCTGTCGCCGGTGCTGGCCGGGGTTGCCACTGCCCTGGAAGCAGGCTGAGGCCGCGCTCCGCCTGCCGAAACCCGCTGGAATCGCCGCTTCAGCAGCTCCAGGCGACCCCCTTCACGCCACACCGCCGCGATCCGTTATGCTGCGCCGCAGCACCCGCAACCTGGCAACCCAATGCTGCTTTACCAGATGCATGAACTCGGCCGCGCCTGGATGGCACCCTTCACCTACTGGGCCGAGGCCAACGCCCGCATGTTCTCCGCCCGCGACAGCTGGCTGTCGGCAATACCCGGCGCCGCGCGCATCGCCGCGGACAACGAACTGCTGCACCGGATCGGCAAGGACTACGAGAAGCCGGCCTTCTGCATCCATGCGGTGAAGGTCGCCGGCCATGACGTGCCGGTGGTCGAGAAGGTGGTTGCCGAGAAGCCGTTCTGCCGGCTGCTGCGCTTCAAGCGCTACACCGACGACGTCGCCAACATCAAGGACATGAAGTCCGACCCCACCGTGCTGGTGGTCGCGCCGCTGTCTGGCCACCACGCCACCCTGCTGCGCGATACCGTGCGCACGCTGCTGCCCGACCACAAGGTCTACGTTACCGACTGGATCGACGCGCGCATGGTGCCGAAGGAGCTGGGCACGTTCTCGCTCGACGACTACGTGGCTTACGTCGAGGACTTCATCCGCGAGATCGGCGCCGACAACCTGCACGTGGTCAGCGTCTGCCAGCCCACGGTCCCGGTGCTGGCCGCGGTCTCGCTTATGGCCGCGCGTGGCGAGGCCACGCCGCGCTCGCTGGTGATGATGGGCGGCCCGATCGATACCCGCGAATCGCCAACAGCCGTCAACAACCTCGCCACGCAGAAGCCGCTGTGGTGGTTCGAGAGCAACGTCATCCACACCGTGCCGGCCAACTATCCCGGCAGCGGCCGCCTCGTCTACCCCGGCTTCCTGCAGCACGCGGGCTTCATGGCGATGAACCCGGAGCGCCACTTCGAGTCGCACTGGGATTTCTACCAGGACCTGCTCAAGGGCGACATGGAAGACGCCGCCGCGCACCGACGCTTCTACGACGAATACAACGCCGTGCTCGACATGCCGGCGCGCTATTACCTGGACACCGTGCGCATCGTGTTCCAGGAGCACCTGCTGCCGCGCGGACTGTGGGACGTGGGCGGCGAACGCGTGGACCCCGCCGCGATCCGCGACACCGCGCTGATGACCATCGAGGGCGAACTGGACGACATCTCCGGCGAAGGCCAGACCCGCGCCGCGCACAAGCTGTGCACCGGCGTGGCCGAGCGCGACCGCGAGCACTTCACCGTCCCGGGCGCCGGCCACTACGGCATCTTCAGCGGCCGCCGCTGGCGCGAGCAGGTTTACCCGAAGGTGCGCGGTTTCATTGCCGCGCATGCGGCTTCCGGCGCAAAACCGACGACAGGGGAGCGTCCGCGGAAGGTCGCAGGGAAGGCCCCCAAAGCCAGGCGCTGACGGCCGGCGTGCTGTCTTGCGAGTTGGTGACGCCTGCCGTCGGATCATCATTCCCTTCCGACGGGAAATCCCTGAACAAGTCCTTGGTTCGTCATTTCGGTGAAAGCCGGGATCCGTTCTCTTCAAGGACTTGCAGGCAACATGGATCCTGATTTCCGCCGGGATGGTGGGGCTCGCCGCTGCGCAGCGGCGACCCGCCTGGACGAGACCAAGGTCAGTCAGGCCTTTCCACCGACAGCGGGATGCGCAGGTAACTGTCCGTTCGCCATTCGATATCCAGTGGGATCACCGCGTCGGCGATCGATTCGTCGCTGACGTCCCTGCCTGTGCCGTAGTTGACCTGGTGCATCGGATCCTTGACTACGTCCAGCACCGCCAGCAGGCGACTGCCCTTCTCCAGCCTGCGACTCACCATCCGCGTTCGCTCGAACGGAATCGACGTCCACTCGCCCGGCTCGAGCAGAACGCGCGTACCCATGTCGCGGGCGAAACTGGCGCGGCCCAGATAGTACGAAAGCTGCATCACGCGGCCGTCGGCCATCATCTCGTACAGGACGACAGCGAAATCGAAGTCACGCTTGTTGATGCGCGCCTTCAGTTCGCCCGAGAACGTCCCGCTGATCGTGACGGGGTGATCGAACGGCGCACTGATGAAGGACAGCCCGCTTTCGACCGGCAATGAATCGCGGACGATGGGGTCCGGATAGTAGCCATGGCTGAAGGTCATGCGATCGGCGAAGTCGACCTGTTGCGCGAGCATGGCGATGCTGGCCGGCTTCTCCTTCGAAAGCAGACGATGCCCACCAGCAAGCGCGTCGGACAGATAGAAATCGATCGAACCGCCGCCAGCGGCCGCCAGCGATGGCGCATTCCGCCATTCGTTCGCCCCCATCACTTCGTAGTTCACGCGACCCTTCAGCAATTCAGGCCTTGCGCCGCCGCGCATCACGTAATCCAGCCACTGGAAAGTGACGTCCACCGTATCGAACTGCGCGACCGGGTCGATCCTGTAGCCATTCAGGACCGGGGTTTTGAATGGGGCCTGGGCACCAAAATGGTCGTACGGCCCGATCAGCAGGTAATGTTCCGCGTCCGGCTTGTAGCGGTAATGTTCCTTGAAATAGTGCAATGCGGAGATCTGGCCGTCGTCGTAGTAGCCGGTGATCGACAGCACCGGGATGTCGATCCGCGAGAAGTCCTCCCTGTACGGCACCATCGCCTGCCAATAGGCATCGTAGGCGGGATGAAGCAGCCAGCGCTGCAGCAGTGGATTCGGCGTGCCATCCACCCGGTCGATCTCGCGGTATGGCCGGCCGCTCTTGAACCACTTTTCATCCAGCGTCTTCCAGCGCTCACGCTGCGAGTAAGTATCGCTGTCGAGAAACCGGTTGTTCGCAACGAAGAATGCCCAGCCGTAGTTGGCGCTGAGAAAAATGTTGTTCTCCATCGGCAACCCCTGCCCCGGAATGGCCGCGACATAGGGAACGATCGTCTTCAATGCGCGATGGCCACGCTTCGCCGCGGCCCATGCGGCGAAGCCCGAATAGCTCCCGCCGTACATGCCAACCTCTCCGTTGCTCCACGGTTGCCGGCTGGCCCAATCGACCGCGGCATTCGCGTCGTCGACCTCGTGCTCGTACGGCACGATCCGATCCGTGCTCAGTCGCTTTCCGCGCGCATCAACGACCACGCCCACGTAGCCGCGTGCAGCGGCCTGCTTGGCCTGTTGCAGATGTTGCCCGAGATCCGTGTAGATGGTGAAAAGCAACGCGACAGGCTTGCGCTCAGGCTGCTTCCGCGCACGCACCACCACCGCGGACAGCGTCGCGCCCTGCGCCGTCGTAAAGACATGATTTTCTTCGACGATATAGCGTGCCTGCTCATCCTCCGCAATCAGCGCCGGACCAAGTCGCGTTGCCGCTTCATGGGCCTCGACGAACGCATACTGGCGAGCCAGTTCGAGCGCATCTGGCAACGAGACGGATCTGATGCTCGCGTGCTCCTTCAACGCTCCGTCGAGATCCGCACGGGCACGATCCAGGTCGGCCGTGAACCAGTACTGCGCATGATTGGCCGCCAGGTCGTCGGTGTTGCCGAAGCGCTCCCGGAAGGCACGTCCGTAGGCGGTATCGAACGGAATTCCACTGCCGGATTCCATCGCCTTCGCCTGCGCATACACCAGATACGGCATCCAGCGGTCCGCGCGTCGTGCTTCGCCGGCATCCACCAACCCGCGCACGATGGCGTGGATCGTTCCCATCGCATCGGCATGGCGCCCGGTCGCGATCTGCAGGTGGGCGAAACTGGCGTCGGGAAACTCCACCTCGCCCGATTCGCGGGATGCGATCACCTTGTCGAAAAGACCGGTGATGGCCACTTCCGGCACCGCTCCGCCATCCTTCCGTGGAATCTCGAATTGTTGCGCCGATGCGCTCCCCGACCAGATCAGGAGCACCACGATCAACATGCACGTCTTCATCAGGTATCTCCGGAATGGCCAGCCGGGAGAGAAGGGGCGATCTCCGGATAGGTCAGGTGTATTGCGCCGACTTCACCAGCAGGTGCTTGGCGAACAGCCCGTGCAGCCTTCCGATGCCACGCGCCAGGTGCAGGGTCGCGAACAGCAGCGCCACGCCTGCAACGGTCAGCAGCGGCAGCAGCCAGGGCGCCTGGGCCGGAACGTCGATGCCGAAGATCCACAGGCTGAAGTGCACGCCCGGCAGCAGCGCCAGCGGCGCGAGTATCAACGTCAACGAGATGGCGACCAGGCTCGACGCGAGGGCGAAATACACGATCCCCAGCGGCAGCATCGCCAGGAAGTACACCACCGTGCTCCAGGTACGCGGGTCGAGGAACATGTCCTTGACCCGCTCCATCAGCGGCCTGCCGCGATTGCCGTACAGCGGCCGGCGCGGCATGCGCTCGCCCAGCATGACCTCGACGATGCGGCCTTCGAGCAGCGACAGCATCCGGATCGACCCGAGGAACAGGACCAGGAACGGAATCCCGATGATCAGCATCGACAGCCCCGCCGACAGCGAAGTGCCGACTGCCACCCAGACGAAATAGAACAGGCCGGTGGCCAGGCTCAGCACCATGTAGAACAGCGCGGCGTAGGCGCGCGGGTCGGCGGCGACGCCGAAGAAGCGGCCGGCAAGCGACTGGCGTGGACGCGGTGGCGGCGCGCGCAGCGCGGTCTGCACCTTCACCTCGGTGTCGCGGTAGATGTCGGCGACCTCCTCCGGTGCGCCATAGCTGGACGCAACCGCGGCGATCACTTCGGCCTCGGACTTGTCGAGGTTCTCCGCGAGTTCCGAGCGCAGGTATTCCTCGGCGTCGTACAGCGCGTCCTGCACCAGCGCCGGGTCGGCGCCGGCCAGCGACTGGCGCAGCTGCGCCAGGTAGTCGGGGATGTTGGTCGGCAGTGCGGTGGTCATGGCTTCAGGCCCTTGAGGACGGCATCGACGGAGTCGCGGGTGGCGCGCCAGGCGGCGCACCATTCATGCAAGGCGGCGCGGCCTGCGGCGGTGATTTGGTAGTAGCGCCGCGGCGGCCCGGACATCGACGGTTCGACGTGGCTGTCCAGCAGCCCGGCCGCGCCGAGGTTGCGAAGCACCGGGTACAGCGCGCTCTGCTTGCCGCTGAGCACGCCGTCGCCGAAGCGCTCGAGCCGCTTGGCGATCTGGTAGCCGTACATCGGCTCGGTCGCCGCGCCCAGCACCGCCAGCAGCGCCAGCGACACGGTTCCGGCGCTGAGTTCCTTCTGGAACTTGCGCAGCTGCTGCTCGATGACGAGGGGATCGAACTCGCCCATGGCGACGCTCTTGCGGGGTCGGGAACAATGCTATTACGAAGTTCGCTATAGCGAATGTGCCGCTAGTCATGCCGGCGCCCCATCCCCTGCAGGAGCGGCTTCAGCGGCGAGCTTTTTGCCAAGGCGACTTTTCAGCCTGAAGGAAAAGCTCGCGGCCGAAGCTGCTCATGCATAAGTAGTGGGTCTTCGGAGTCTTCGCCCCGGCAGCTACACTCGCCTGACCCGATATCCGCCCGAGGTCCACGAATGCGCCCTGCCCCGTTCGCCCTGCTGGTTGCCGCCGCCCTCACGGTTCCACTTGCCGCACGCGCCGGCGAGGCACCGAAGCCGAAGACCACGCAGGAGCTGCTGGACGCATCCACGCCGGCCGACTGGCGCACCCTGGACCCGGCCAACACGCTCTATCTGGAACTGGCCAGCGGCCGCGTGGTGATCGAACTGGCCCCGGACTTCGCGCCGGCGCACGTGGGCAACATCCGCACCCTCGCCCACGAGGGTTACTGGAACGGCATGAGCATCAACCGCTCGCAGGACAACTTCGTCGTGCAGTGGGGCGACCCGGCCGAAGAAGGCCAGCCTCGCAGGTCGCTGGGCAGCGCGAAGGCGAAGCTGCCGGCCGAGTTCGAACGCAAGGCCGACGGCCTGGCCTTCCACGCCCTGCCCGACAAGGACGGCTGGGCCCCGCAGGTCGGTTTCGCCGCCGGCTTCCCGGCCGCCCGGGATCCGCAGGCCGGCAAAGCATGGCTGGCGCACTGCTACGGCGCGGTCGGCGCCGGCCGCGACGTGGCCGCAGACTCAAGCGATGGCAGCGAACTGTACGTGGTCGACGGCCAGTCGCCGCGCCAGCTCGACCGCAACATCACCCTTGTCGGGCGCGTGGTCGAAGGCATGGAACTGCTGAGCGTGCTGCCGCGCGGGACCGGTCCGCTGGGCTTCTACGAGGACGCCGCGCAGCGCGTGCCGATCAAGTCGATCCGGCTTGCCGCCGACGTGCCCGAAGCGCAACGCACCAGGCTGCAGGTGCTGCGCACCGACACGCCGCTGTTCGACGCCGTGGTCGAATCGCGCCGCAACCGCCGCGACGACTGGTACAAGCGCCCCGCCGGCCACATCGACCTGTGCAACATCGCCATCCCCACCCGCGAGTCGCCGGCCACGACGCAACCCTGAGCGCATTCCTCACGCGCGTTTAGCTTTGCCCGGGCTAGCCTGCACGCACCCCACACGTGCAAGGACAAAGCAAGATGGCCCTGCTCCGCATCCGCCTGACCGGCAGCGACGACGCTGCCCGCGCGGTGATGAACCTGCTGCAAAGCCTGGATGGCATCGAGCACGTCGAAGAGATCGGCGACCTGATGACGCACATGGACGATGCGGATTCGAGTTCGGCCGGCCTGAGCGACGTCGAGGGCCCGCAGATGCACGAGATCGAGATCGACGTGCCCAACGAATCCACCGAGCGCAAGGTCCGCGACGCGATCGAAGCGCTCGCGTTCGACCTGGAGGCGCTGGTGGAATTCGAGGACGACGAGGACGACGAGTAGGCGCGGGCCTCCGCGCGCCGCAAGCGGGCCGGATGCCTGGCATACGGATTCGGCCACTCCCGAGGCGCCTCCGCCGCCCATTCCCGCACCTTCGGGAATCCGCTGGTTGCGCGCCACGGCGCAGCTCACGCTCCGTCGTAAGCACCCTCGAGCGCCGCGACGTAGCGGTCAACGGAACGCGCCAGCGCCGCGCGCGCGTCGCCCGCGATGCTGCGCCCCCACCACGCGCCATGGATCGCATCGAAGCGATAAGGCGCCACCGCCGTTGCAATGCCGCGCACCGCGTGCGCCGACAGCGGGATGTAGTTGGGAAAGCTGCGCATGAAACCCACGTGCCGGTTGTCCATCGCCACCTGGATCACGTCGCCGGTCAGCAGCGCGCCGCGTCCCTCGTGCAGATGGGGCACATGCGCCACCGTGCCGCCGGCAAAGTGGCCGCCGCAGCGGACCAGGGTCATGCCGTCCCACAGCATGCGCGTCTCGCCGTCCCAGTAATCGATCACCGACGAGTCGCGCATCACCCACTCCCGATCGGCGGCATGCAGCAGGATCGGCACGTCGCCGAATGCGCGACTCCATTCGACCATCCCGGAGTAGTAGTGCGGGTGCGAAATCGCGATCGCGCGGATCCCACCGGCTTCGCGCACGCGTGCCACGGTGTCGTCATCGACCAGCGCGATGCAGTCCCAGAGCAGGTTGCCGCCTGGTGAATGCACCAGCAGCGCACGCTCGTTGATCGCGAACGCCGGCTCGGTGCCGATGCCGAGCAGCCCGTCGGCCTCCGCTTCGATGCGGTTGCGGTGCGTGGCGCGCAGCGCTTCGAGCGTCGTCCATCGCTGCCCGCCTCGGCCGACATACTGCCGCTCGTCCTCGCAGACCGGGCAGCGCTCCGGCTCGCGCGCACCGTCCGCGAACTGCGTTCCGCAGGTGATGCAGATGAAGCAGGTCATGTGGCCCGCGGCTTGCGGCGGCGCACCCGCCGGACCAGCGCGACCACGATCCACACCACCACCGCCAGCGGCAGCAGGAAGGCGAGCGCGCGGATCGTCCACGCGGCACCGACCGACAGCGTGCCGGTGAAGTCGCGCAGCGCCTCGCCGATCTCGCTGCGCCCGCTTTCGCCGGCCGGGGCGCGGAAATCCAGGGTCAGCTTCTGGGTATCGATCCGGCGCCGGTGCTGCGCGCCCTCGCGCTCGGCCGCGTCGAGCTGGGCCTGGGTCTCGGCCAGCTGTTGCGACAGCGCGATCATGTCGGCCACGGCCAGGTCGCGGCGCTGCTGGAACTCCTGCAGGCGCGCCAGTTCGTTGCGCAGCCGCTCCTGCACCAGCGCGTTGTCGCGCACCTGTACCGCGAGATCCTCGGCATGCGTGCTGCGGCTGCCGACCCGCGCGTCCTGGCCGGCCAGCGCGATCATCGGCTCCACGCCCGCCGGCACGATGCGCATGCCCAGGCTCGCGCTGGGCCGGTCGCCGGACTGCACGCGCGCGTCGAGCACCACGCAGGCGCCGAAACGCCCGTCCTCGCACGCCACCTTGGCGGCCTGCATGCGCGGCGCGATTTCGTCGGCCGGCAGCACGATGCCCGCTTCGTGCTCGTAGGCCAGCAGCGCCCGCATGTCGTCGGCCGCGTTTCCGGCCCGCGCCGCGGCATCGGTCGCGGGCGCAGCCGCAAAACCGCTGCCTCCCACTGCATGTTCCTGCGCCGCTTTTTCCGAACAGCCCGCCAATGCCAGCGCCACCACTCCGGCGCCCGCCCATCGCATGATTGCCTGCGTCATCGCCTCGTTCCTTTCGTGCGCCGAGCGGCGCGGTGGCATGGCCAACGCCCGCGCGCGGCTGGCGGGGTTGCCGTGGTCAGAAGCTGGCGCCGTCCACCTCGGACACCTTGAGCGCGGACAGGTCCACGTCGGGCAGGCAGCGCACGTTGACCGCGACCATCTTCGCGCCGCTGCGCGGATCGGCGCCCTCGCTGAACGGAGCAATGCCGCAGGTCGGGCAGAAATGGTGCGCGAGGTGTTCCTTGTTGAAGCGGTAAGTCGCGAGGTTCGCTTCCGGCGTGGTCAGGGTCAGCGCCTCGCGCGGAAAGAACGCCAGCAGGCCGCCGCGACGGCGGCACATGGAGCAGTTGCAGTCGATCGCATCGGTCACCTCGCCTTCCAGGTCGAAGGCGACGGCTCCGCAGTGGCAGCTTCCGTGGTGGGTCATGGTCTGCATTCCCGGAAATGGAGGCCTGCACCTTAACCCCACGCCGCGGGCAATGCATCCGCACCGGCCAAGCAACGGCCGCATGGCGGCAGCGCCGCTTCATGACAGAATTGCGCGATCCCTCGCCTGCCGGAACCGCCATGCGCAAGACCCTGCCCGCCGTCGCCCTGCTTACCCTCGCCCTCGCGGCCTGCCAGCCGCAGGCGCCTTCAACCTCGGCGTCCGGTGCGCCTCCGCAAGGCACCGCCGCGACGCCCGATGCCCAGGCCGACGCCGTCTTCGCCGCGCTCTCGCAGGAATGGCTCGACGGCTGGCTGCAGCTCAATCCGGTCAATGCCACCCAGGTCGGCGACCACCGCTTCGACGACCAGCTCGACGATCTCAGCGCGGCCGGCCGGCAGAAGGGCGTCGACTTCAACAAGCAGATCCTCGCCAGGCTCGATGCGATGGACGCTTCGAAACTGTCGCGCGAGAACCAGGTCGACGCGTTGATCCTGCGCAACCAGGTGCAGGGCGACCTCTGGTCGACGGAAACCCTGCAGTCCTGGGCCTGGGACCCGCAGGCCTACGGCGGCCTGGCGGGCGGCGCGATCTACAACCTGATGGCGCGCGAATTCGCGCCGATGCCGCAGCGCCTGAAGTCGGCAACGGCGCGCATGCGGAAGATCCCGGCGCTGTTCGCGCAGATGCGCGAGAACCTCGATCCGGCGCGCGTGCCGAAGATCCACGCCGAGACCGTCGCGAAGCAGAACGCCGGCCTGCTGGCGCTGGTCGACCAGTTCATCACCCCCAACGCGGGCCAGCTCGAAGGCGACGACCGCAAGCAGCTCGACGACGCCGTGGCCACGCTGCGCAAGGCCGTGGCCGAGCAGCAGGAGTGGCTCGACAAGACCCTCGTACCGAATGCCAGGGGCGATTTCCGCATCGGTGCCGGACTGTACGACCAGAAGCTGAAGTTCTCGCTCAACTCCGCGCTGTCCCGGGCCGAGATCAAGCAGCGTTCGGAAGCCGAACTCAAGCGCGTGCGCGAGGAGATGTACGGCATCGCCCGCACCGTGCTCAAGGACAAGCCGGGCGCGCCGCAGATGCCCGATGCGCCCAGCGGTGAACAGCAGCAGGCCGCGATCGAAGCCGCGCTCGAACTGGCGTACGCAGACCGTCCCGCGCGCAACGAAGTCGTCGACGCCGCGAAGAAGGCGCTGGCCGACGCCACCGTATTCGTGAAGCAGAAGGACCTGGTCACGGTGCCCGACGACCCGGTGAAGATCATTTTGATGCCGGAGTTCCAGCGTGGCGTCGCGGTGGCCTACTGCGACTCACCCGGACCGCTCGACAAGGGCTTGGACACCTACTTCGCGATCTCGCCGATCCCGGACGACTGGACCGATGCGCAGTCCACCTCGTTCCTGCGCGAGTACAACTCGCGGATGATCGACCTGCTCGCGATCCACGAAGCGATGCCGGGCCATTACCTGGAAGGCGCGCATTCGGCGCAGTTCCCCTCGACGCTGCGAGCCGTGCTGCGCTCGGGCCTGTTCGCCGAGGGCTGGGCGGTCTACACCGAAAAGATGATGGTCGATGCCGGCTACCTCGACGGCGACCCGCTGTTCCGCCTGGTGCAGCTGAAGTTCTACCTGCGCACGATCGCCAACGCGATCCTCGACCAGGGCGTACACGTCGACAACTGGTCGCGCGAGCAGGCCATGCACCTGATGACCCACGACGCCTTCCAGCAGGAAAGCGAGGCCGCCGGCAAGTGGGTGCGCGCGCAGCTGACCTCGGCGCAGCTGCCGACCTATTTCGTCGGCGTGCAGGAACACTTCGACACCCGCAAGGCGGTGGAGGCGAAGCTCGGCGACAAGTTCGACCTCAAGGCCTACCACGACCAGGTGCTGTCGTACGGCGCGCCGCCGGTGCGCTTCGTGCGCGAGCTGATGCTGGACCAGCCGATCGAGTAACCCCACTCCCCGTAGGAGCGCCCCATGGGCGCGATGGCTCTGCCGGTAATGCCATCGCGCCCATGAGGCGCTCCTACGGGCAGCTCCTTCTACTCTTCGTCCACCGGCGCCAGGCGCAGGTCCTGGAAGTCGAAGCTGAAGTCGGTCAGCGGCGAGACCGGCACGATCCGCGCTTCGACGATCCTGCCGTCCGGGTCGAGCGAGAACGACAGGAACGCATCGGCGTTCAAGCTGCGGTCACGCCAGCGCACGATGAAGGTGTCGTGCTGCCAGTGCTCCAGATCGCCGAGCAGCTGCGCGGTCTTCGCGAACTGGATCTGCAGGCCCTTGCCGTTGCGGCTGAGCACGACGTCGCCGTACCACGGGTCGCGATAGGTGCCGGCGTACCCGTCCAGCGGCAGCGAGGGCTTTGAACCCGCATCACGCGCGGCCACGTGCTTCTGCCAGCTCTCGTCCGCATTTCCCTGCGACTTCGCCATCGCCGCTGCGTAGGCCGCCACCCAGTCGGTGCGCGGTGCATCTAGGTAGGCGTCGAGCACGCGCATGGTGATGGCGTTGAACGCCGCGCCGGCCTCCGCACTGGTCAGCACGACCACGCCCAGCTTCTGTTCCGGCACCAGCGTCAGTCGCGACACCATGCCCGGCCAGCCGCCGGTGTGGTAGACGAGCTTGCTGCCGCGATAGTCGGCCAGCACCCAGCCTTCGCCGTAGCCGAGGAAGTTGGGCTTCGTCGCCGCCAGCTCGGGCACCGACGGCTCGGAAATCGGAATCGGCGTCAGCACCGACCACATCTCCTTCTGCCGCTTCGCGCTGAACAGACGCTTCGCGTCATCGCCCTCGCCCGACATCACGCCGCCATCGAGCTGCACGCGCATCCACTTCGACAGGTCGTGCACGCTGGAATAGATGCCGCCGGCACCTGCCACGTTCGACCAGGTCAGCGGCGCGACCGGCCTGAGGTCCTTGAAGTCGAACTTGGCGTGGCCGGTGGCGACGTTGTCGCCGGGCTTGAGGTAATCGGCGTTGAAACGCGTCTCGGCCATGCCCAGCGGCCCGAAGATGCGGGTGCGCAGGAATTGCTCGTACGACATCCCGCTGGCCGCCTCGATCACCTGCTGGGCGACCCCGAACAGGATGTTGTCGTAGGCGTAGCGCTCGCGGAAGCCGCCGCTGATCGGCACGTCGCGCAGGCGCTCGGCCACTTCGCGCGCGGTGTAGCTGGTGGCGGGCCAGAACAGCAGGTCGCCCGCGCCCAGGCCCAGGCCGCTGCGGTGCGCCAGCAGGTCGCGCACGCGCATCTCGCGGGTGATGTAGGCATCGGACATGCGGAACCACGGCAGGTGGTCGATCACGCGGTCGTCGAGCTGGAGCTTGCCCTCGTCGGCCAGGATCGAGATCGATGCGGCGGTGAAGGCCTTGGTGTTCGATGCGATCGCGAACTGCGTGTGCGCGTCGACCTTCGCGGGCTCGCCAAGCTTGCGCACGCCGTAGCCGCGCTCGAGCACGACCTGGCCATCCTTGATCACCGCGACCGCGATGCCCGGCACGTCGAACTGCCCGCGCACGCGTTCGACGTAGGTGTCGAGATCCTGCAATGCGGCCGGCAGGCCGACGCCTGCTTCGGCGGCTGCGGCCGGCGTGGCGGCAGGCTGCGCTGCGGCGGACTGCATGGCGAAGGCGGCGGCGCCGGACAGCGCGATGGTGGCAACGAGGCAGGCGCGGCGCAGGAGCGTCGAGGCGGCAGGCATGCTTTTCCCCAGCTGGAATGACCGCAGCATTGTAGACAGGCGCCGCCGCGCGTCGAAACCACACCCCCGGCACGGGACGCGCACGGCCGAAAGTCGTAGATTCGGTGGCTCCCCGGAACCGCAGGAGGCCCGCCGTGTCCCTGGCCGCCAACACCACGTCCACCATCATTCCCTGCCTGCGCTACCGCGACGCCCTCGCGGCGATCGACTGGCTGTGCCGCGCCTTCGGCTTCGAGAGGCATGCCGTGTACGCCGACGGCGACACGGTGCACCACGCGCAGCTGACCTTCGGCAACGGCATGGTCATGCTCGGCTCGGCCGACAGCGCCAGCGACTGGGGACGGCAGATCGCCCAGCCCGGCGAGATCGGCAATCGCGAAACCCAGAGCCCCTGCGTGGTCGTCGCCGATGCCGACACGCACTACGCGCGGGCGAAGGCCGCGGGCGCCACCATCGTCATGGACATCGCCGACCAGGACTACGGCGGACGCGGCTATTCCTGCCGTGACCTCGAGGGCCACCTGTGGTGGTTCGGCAGCTACGATCCGTGGAAGGCGCATGACTGACGACCTGTTTGCGGCGAAGCCACCGAAGGCCGTCGACGGCATCCGCGCCGGCATCGGCGGCTGGACGTTCGCGCCCTGGCGCGGCAATTTCTATCCCGCCGGCCTCGTGCAGCGGCGCGAGCTGGAGTACGCCAGCCGCCACGTCAGCGCGATCGAGATCAACGGCACCTACTACGGCACCCAGAAGCCGGCGACGTACGCGAAATGGCGCGACGAAACGCCGGAGGGTTTCGTGTTCTCGGCCAAGGCGCCGAAGCGGATCATGGCGTCCAGGGTGCTGGCGAAGGCCGGCGCGCAGGTCGAGGATTTCATCGCCGGGATCGCCGAACTCGGCGATCGCCTGGGGCCGCTGGTGTGGCAGTTCGATCGCGGCACGAAGATCGACCCGGACGACTTCGCGGCATTCCTCGAACTGCTGCCCAAGCGGGTCGGCGCGCGCGTGCTGCGGCACGTGCTCGACGTGCGCGATCCGGGCTTCGTCGACGCTGGCTATCTCGCGCTTGCGCGCCGGCACGGCATGGCCACGGCATTCACCGATTCGCCGGAGCATCCGTCGTTCGCCGACGTCACCGCGGATTTCGTCTACGCGCGGCTGATGCGGTCGCGCGCAGGCATCGCGACGGGCTACGGCGACGGCGAGCTGCGCCAGTGGGCCGCGCGTGCGCGGACGTGGGCAGCCGGTGGCGAACCCGACGACCTGCCGCGTATCGACCCGGCGCCGGGGAAGCCGGCCGCCAGGCGTGACGTGTTCATCTATTTCATCAGCGCCGCCAAGGAGCGCAACCCGGCCGCGGCGATGGCGCTGCTGCGAGAACTGGGCGCCTGACGCGTCCCAGGCATTCGCGGAGCGCCTTGGCCGCGAGCCGACGCCAGTGCGCCGGACGCTGCAGATCGCGCCTGCCCTCCGCAGCGGTGGCAGTCGAACCGGATCTCCAGCGCCTTGCCGCCATGACCGGGGCCGGAGAAGACGGCCCGCAGGCCGGCGCCGGCGCGCCGATACCCGATGCGGTTCGGGAAATCGTGCGCCGGGTTCTCGAAAACCCCCGCCCGTCCGCGATAATGCCGGATCCAGCCCGCCGCACATGCCATGACCCCCGCCGCCAAAGCCCAGTGGCAGATCCACCTGTGCGTCCTGCTGTGGGGCTTCACCGCCATCCTCGGCAAGCTCATCACCCTGCCCGCGCTGCCACTGGTGTGGTGGCGCATGCTGCTGGTCACCGCCACGCTGGCGCTGCTGCCGCGGGTCTGGCGCGGGCTGCGCGCGATGTCGCCGCGACTGCTGCTGGCGTATTCCGGCATCGGCTTGCTGGTGGCCCTGCACTGGCTGACCTTCTACGGTGCGATCAAGCTTTCGAACGCGTCGGTCGGCGCAACCTGCATTGCGCTGGGCACGCCGATGACCGCGCTGCTGGAACCGTGGCTCGCCGGGCGGCGCTTCTCGTGGCGCGACGTGCTGCTGGGCATCGCAGTGCTGCCTGGCGTGGCGCTGGTGGTGGGCGGGGTGCCCGGCGACATGCACCTGGGCATCGCGGTGGGCGCGCTGTCGGCGCTGTTCGTTGCGATCTTCGGTTCGCTCAACAAGCGCTTCGTCGAACGCGGCGAGCCGCTGGCGATCACCGCGCTTGAACTCGGCGCGGGCACGCTGCTGCTCACCATGCTCGCACCGCTGATGCCGCTGCTGTTCCCGGCGTTCTCGGGCACGCTTTTCGCAATCCCCGATGCGCACGACATGGGCTTCCTGCTGGCGCTGGCCCTGGCCTGCACGCTGCTTCCGTTCGCGCTGTCGCTGGTCGCCCTGCGCCACATGAGCGCGTTCGCCGCGCAGCTGGCGGTCAACCTCGAACCGGTCTACGCCATCGTGCTGGCGATCGTCCTGCTCGGCGAGCAGCACGAACTGTCGACGCAGTTCTACCTCGGCGTGGCCATCATCCTCGGCGCGGTGCTGGTGTACCCGATGTTCGGGGCGCGCCGCCGGATCGCCCATCCCGAAGTGCTCGCCACCGCGGAGAACAAGGGCGTGGCGGAATAACGGCGACGCCTGCATCGCGCCAGGGCCCGGCGGGTCCAGCGTGGATCCCCGGCTGTGACAAGCCGGCCGCCGCCGCGAACCATGTCCATGACGGGCACAATCGCCCCTGGGCAAAGCCACGAATGCACGCCAGCGCCACCATGACCG
>Ga0182739_1002571_pt1 | contig 16835 bp, 16 predicted proteins | sample eDN5th30CBELigBY_FD_128873 | JGI IMG/M metagenome (GOLD analysis project Ga0182739, IMG submission 128873) | Enriched backyard soil microbial communities from Emeryville, California, USA - eDNA 5th pass 30_C BE-Lig BY (version 2) (version 2) | ecosystem: Environmental > Terrestrial > Soil >... | reverse complement strand
TGGGGGCGATGATGTCGCGCTTCGAGTTCTCCGCCGCCAACCTCGCCACCTCGATCGAGAACCTGGACGCGGCCCGCTCCACGCTCATGGACGTCGACATGGCGCAGGAGATGACCAGGTTCACCTCCAACAACGTCCTGACCCAGGCCAGCGTGTCGATGCTCGCCCAGGCCAACCAGATGCCCCAGACCCTGCTCCAGCTGCTGCGCTGAGCCGCCCATGCCCCCGGCACTCGCCCGTGCCGGGGGCAAGCGGATCAAACCGGGCATCAACCGAATCTTCATCTCCGCCGGGCATGATCCGCCACAACCCGGGCAGCGCCCCGCAACCCCGCCTTCCGGAATACCGCCATGGCTACCAGTGTCACGGCCGGTCAGGCCCGGGCAGCGCGGACTTCAGACAACCGCGACCATTCAGGCGGATCCGGCCTCCGGAAAAAACGGATCATCGGCCTGCTGGCCAGAGACGGGTGGAAAGAGCCTTCACCTGGTTCGGCCAGCCTCGGCGGTCTGCAAGGGCGAGTGGCTGCCTATGACGAGCGAAACCATGATCTGCGCGCAAAGGGTGGGATCATGCTCAAGAGGCTCCCCGGTTCGCCGGCCTGATCATCGGAACACCGTCGCCAGACCATGCGGCATCGACGGCTCATCCGCCGGCGAGGGCAGGTGTCCGGCAGGCTCGCCCGGGACGGCAGCGAGGATGAGGTGAAGCGGTCGCGCATCGGCCAGAACGGGGAGCGCCCGGAGGCTGAGCCCGGATGGCCAGCCTGGCTGCCGAACGCGCGCACGATCCTGGGGTGAGGAGGACCAGGTGCGGATCATCACGGTCGGCGGCTGGCCCGCCCAACGTCCGTGCCCATGCCGGCAGGCCAGGCAGCTACTCGCCCGGATGGATGCGCTCCTGCTGGCAGCCGGTAGTCCAGCAACCCTCCGAAGGCCGGGCCGGAGTGGCGCAGCCTGCAAGGTATGCTGCGGGCAGGTGATGAAGGGAGAGCGACCGACTCACCCGCGGCGTCTCCCTGCTCCTGGGCAGAATGGCTGCAAACCTTCAGGATTATACCGTGGGTGGCATGGTTCCCCCCCGGCGCCGTCGGAGCAGAGGTGAGGGACTAGCGCCAAGCAGTCACAGCCGGCAGGAGCGGACCCGCCTGAAGGGCCGGAGGTGGAGGCCACACCGTCCTTCATCTCCTCCGGTCTCACGGTCGGCATGAATCTGCCTGCCGTCCCTCATCCGGCCGTACGGGCGGGACGCCGGCGTCAGTACTGCCGCTCGATCGCCTCGTTCACCGCGTAGCGCCAGTGCTGCTTCAGGGTCGCGGCCGGGACGACCGGCTCGACATGGCCGCCGCGCTGACCGAACAGGTCGGGATAGAGCCAGTAGAGTGCCGCGCTGTCGTCCCAGACATAGCCCTCGGTCACCGCCGAGGGGTTGATCTGCATCATCGCCTTGACCGCACCGGGCAGGCCGGTGGCGGCCAGCCCGTTGAACATGTCCGGCCGCGGCACGAAGCTGTCGTCGGCGTTCTCCGGCAGGGCGACCCAGGTCATGATCTCGAACAGGCCGCCCTGAAGTACCGACTGGCAGGCAGCGCGGTCATAGCCGCAGCTGAAGCCGAGCGAGCCGGCCTGGGTGGGCGGCACCCCCTGGACGATGATCCGGCGCAGCCTTGTGCCGAGCTGTGGCCGATAGGTGCTGAACGAGCTCCAGGGTGCGAGCATCAGCACGTCGATCGTCTGGCAGCCACGCATCGCCTGGCGCACCTCCTCGGCGAGGAAGGTCTCGGGCGGGCCCAGTGGCACGGTGGTGGCGAGGAAGTAGCCCAGCCGCTCGGCACTCTGTCGGGACGCCGGGAGCCAGTCGGGACTGGTCGGGGCCGGCGAGGGCTTGCCCACCAGGACGCGCACGTCGTCCCTGCGGCTGAGTGCCGTCAGCACCGCGGCGGCGCTGCCGCCGTTCTCCGGGCGGCTGACCCCGCCGGTCGTGACAATCGCCCGGACCTTGCCGGTCGGCAGCATCGCCGCGATCGCCCGGACATCGTCCAGGGCCATGTCGGTGTCGATCAGCACGCAGGCGGCCGCAGCCGGGTTGTCGCCGGGCGTGGGCAGCTCGACGGCTTCCTCCGGCGGCTGCTCGTCGAACCCTGCGAACTCGGGCATCCGGGCACAGCCGGCCAGCACCGCCAAGGCTGCGGCCAGGGCGGTCACTCGCCCAAGTCGGGGATTCGCCATCTCGTTTCCTCGTCCAAAGCACGTCTGCCTTGCCCCGGTGTTTGCGCAGGCAGGGGCTAAGCGTCTATAGCCGTGCGCGCTCGCCATGATGCGGGCCCAGGCATTTTCCGGATCGCCCATCTTGTCCGACCAGACCGCCCAACCCGCCGCCAGCGCTGCCGTCGTCCACCTGGCCCTGCCCAAGGGGCGGATGCAGGACAATGTCCTCAAGCTCCTGGGCGACGCCGGCATTCGGCTGAACTTCGACCGGCGCGGCTACCGGCCGACCCTGTCGCTGCCGGGCTTCGAGACCAAGCTGCTCAAGCCGCAGAACATCGTCGAGATGCTCCATGTCGGCTCCCGCGACGTCGGCTTCGCCGGGGCGGACTGGGTGGCGGAAAAGGAGGTCGAGCTGGTCGAGCTGCTCGACACCGGCCTGGATCAGGTCCGGATCGTGGGCGCCTGCGAGCCGTCCTTCCTCGAGGACGGCCGGCCGCGGCCGGGACCCTTCCTGGTCGCGACCGAATACGAGCGGCTGACCCGCCGCTGGCTGGAGCGTGAAGGCCTGGAAGGCCGGGTGGTGCGTACCTATGGCGCCACCGAGGTGTTCCCGCCCGAGGATGCCGACTGCATCGTCGACAACACCTCGACCGGCGCAACGCTCAAGGCCAACGGCCTCACCATCTTCGCCGAGCTCCTGCGCAGCTCGACCCGGATGTATGCCCATCCGAAGAGCCTGGACGACCCGGCCAAGCGCGAGGTGATCGAGCATCTGGTGCTGCTGGTCCGCTCGGTGCTGGATGCGCGCAAGCGGGTGATGGTCGAGATCAACGTTCCGCCGGAAGCGCTGGAAACGCTGGTCGGCATCCTGCCCAGCATGCGCTACCCGACCGTATCGCCGCTCCATGCCGGCACCGGCTTCGCGGTGAAAGCGGCGGTGCCGCGCGACGGGCTGCCCACGCTCATCGCGCAGATCAAGGCGGCGGGCGGCACGGACATCGTGGTGTTCGACATCGCGCAGATCGTGCCGTGAGCACCCATCTACCGGTCGTTGCGACCGAGCACGGAGCCAAGCCTTGACCGAGCCACGCATCGTCACCGTCGAGCGTGCCACCAGCGAGACCGAGATCCGGCTGACCCTGAACCTGGACGGGTCCGGCCAGGTCGCGCTGCAGACCGGGATCGGCTTTCTCGACCACATGCTGACGGCCCTCGCCAGGCACGGCCGCCTCGACCTGGACCTGCAGGTGACGGGCGACCTCGATGTGGACGACCACCACACGGTGGAGGACACAGGCTTGGCCCTGGGATCGGCGATTGATCAGGCCTTGAGCGATCGGCGCGGCATCGAGCGCTTCGCCCATGCCTATGCGCCGCTCGACGAGGCGCTGGCCCGCGTGGTGGTCGACCTGTCCGGACGGCCGTTCGCCCGGGTCGACATCCCGTTCGTGCGCGAGGTGATCGGCGACGTCGCCACCGAGAACCTGACCCATTTCTTCCAGTCGCTGGCGATGACCGGCCGGATGGCGCTGCATGTCGACGTGCTGCACGGCGACAACGACCATCACAAGGCGGAGGCCGCGTTCAAGGCGCTGGCGATCGCCCTGCGCCGTGCGGTCGCCCGGACCGGCAGCGCCGAGATTCCGAGCACGAAGGGCAGCCTATGACCCGGCAGGTCGTGATCGTCCCGACCGGCGTCGCCAACATCGCCTCGGTGCGCGCTGCCTGGCGCCGTCTGGGCGCTGAGCCGGTGCTGGCCGACGATCCGGTCATGGTGGAGACGGCCAGTCACGTCATGCTGCCGGGCGTGGGCGCGTTCGGCCCGGCGATGCGGGCGCTTACCGAGAAGGGGCTGGACCGGGCCCTGCGGCGCCGGATCGAGGCGGACCGGCCGACGGTCTGCATCTGCGTCGGCCACCAGCTCCTGTTCAAGAGCTCGGAGGAAAGCCCGGGCATCCGCGGTCTGGCCGTGATCGACGCCCATGTCGGCCGGTTCTCGGACGAGGTGCGGGTTCCGCAGTTCGGCTGGAACCGGATCGAGGCACAGCCGGACTGCACCCTGCTCCAGGACGGCTACGCCTATTTCGCCAACAGCTACCGGGCACTCGCGGCCCCTGGCTGCAGCGTGGCGCTGGCCGAGCATGACGGGCTGTTCGTGGCCGGGCTGGAAACGGGTAACCTCCTGTCCTGCCAGTTCCATCCCGAACTGTCCGGCACCTATGGCCAGGAGCTCCTGGCCCGCTTCCTGGAGCGCTGAGCATGCTCACCAAGCGCATCATCCCCTGCCTCGACGTGGCGGACGGCCGGGTCGTGAAGGGTGTCCGCTTCCAGGGGCTGCGCGATGCCGGCGATCCGGCGGAGCGCGCGGCCCTCTACGAGGCGCAGGGCGCCGACGAGATCGTGATCCTGGACGTGGCGGCCACCCCGGAGGGGCGCGGCCACCAGCACGAGACCGTGCGCCGGGTGCGCGCCGTCCTGTCCATCCCGCTCACCATCGGCGGCGGCGTGCGCACTGCGGAGGATGCGGCGGCATTGCTGGAGGCGGGGGCCGACAAGGTCAGCGTCAACACCGCCGCGGTGGAGCGGCCGGGCCTGATCCGCGAGATCTCGGAGCGCTTCGGCGCCCAGTGCTGCGTGCTGGCGATCGACGCGCGGCAGGCTGGCGAGGGCTTCGAGGTGCTGGTCAAGGGCGGGCGGCAGGGTACGGCCAAGGACGCGCTCGCCTGGGCGAAGGAGGCCCAGGAGCTGGGGGCCGGCGAGATCCTGCTCACCTCCTGGGACCGGGACGGCACCCGTTCGGGCTACGACCTGGCGCTGACCGGTGCCGTGGCGAGTGCTGTCCATGTCCCGGTGATCGCGAGCGGCGGGGCGAACTCGGCCGAGCATATCGCCGAAGCCTTCGAGGCCGGTGCGGACGCGGTGCTGGCCGCCTCGATCTTCCATGACGGCGACACGACCGTGGGCGACGTGAAGACCTATCTGGCCGGCAAGGGCGTGGTGGTGCGGCAATGATCGTTCCCTCGATCGACCTCCAGGGCGGCCATGCCGTCCAGCTGATCGGCGGCGAGCAGCAGGCGATCGACGCGGGTGATCCCGCGCCGATCATGGAGCGCTTCCGCCTGGCCGGCGACGTCGCGGTGATCGACCTCGACCGGGCCCTGTCCAAGGGCGACAACGATGCCGTGATCGAGCGGCTGATCACCATGGGCAACGTCCGGGTGGGTGGCGGCATCCGCTCGGTCGAGCGTGCGCTGCACTGGCTGAACAAGGGGGCTGCCAAGATCATCCTCGGCACCGCGGCCACGCCCGAGCTGCTCGGCCAGCTGCCCAAGGACCGGCTGATCGCGGCCCTGGACGCGCGGCACGGCGAGGTGGTGGTGGAGGGCTGGACCAAGGCCACCGGTGCCAACGTCATCGACCGGATCGCCCAGCTGAAGGAATATGTCGGCGGTTTCCTCGTGACCTTCGTCGAGCGCGAGGGCCGGATGGAGGGCACCGACCTCGAGTTCGCACGTGCGATCGTCGCGGCCGCGGCACCCGCCAAGGTGACGATCGCCGGCGGGGTCACCACGACCGAGGAACTGGCCGAGCTCGACCGGATCGGTGCCGATGCCCAGGTCGGCATGGCCCTCTATTCCGGGCGCATGGACCTGGGGGACGCGATCGCCGCCCCGCTGGTCTCCGACCGCCAGGACGGCCTGATCCCGACCGTGGTCGCGGACGAGCGCGGCGTGGCGCTGGGCCTGGTCTACTCATCCAGGGAATCGATCCGCCACGCGGTGGCCGAGCGGCGCGGCATCTACTGGTCGCGCTCCCGCGGAGCACTCTGGCGCAAGGGCGAGAGCTCGGGCGACGTCCAGGAACTGCTGGCGATCACGCCGGACTGCGACCGCGACGCGCTGCGCTTCACCGTCCGCCAGCACGGCCCAGGCTTCTGCCATCTCGGCTGCCGGACCTGCTTCGGGGCCGATGGCGGGCTGGGCGCGCTCTCGCGCCTCCTGCAGGACCGGCGCGCGAACCCGCCGCCCGGCAGCTACACCGCGCGCCTGTTCGAGGACCCCGCCATGCTCGCGGCCAAGTTGCGCGAGGAATGCGAGGAGCTGATCGAGGCGAGCGAGCACGATCACATCGTCCACGAGGCTGCCGACGTGATCTATTTCACGCTGGTGCGCCTGGCCGGCCAGGGCATCGACCTTGCCGAGGTCGAGCGCCATCTGGACCGCCGCCACCGCCGGGTGACCCGGCGGGACTGAACGGCCTTAATCTTTCCTTTACCGGGGACGTGGCAGGAATCGGGCGAGCCTCTGGAGGCACTGATGCCCGACCTGCTCCTGCTCCTTCCCGAACTCGGCCGGCTGGTCACGCTGGCCGGCTGGCCCTGCCTGTTCCTGCCGCTCCTGTTCCTGCGCCAGATGCCGTCTGCCGCACCCGGTCCGAGACCCATGCGCCTGCGCGTCATCGCACCAGACGGCAGCGAGCGGCAGGTGGAGGTGCTGCCCAGCCGCGATGCGTTCTACCGTGCCCTGCTGCACCGTCCGACCGGGCCCGCGGAGGTGAGGGTGCACCTGCATCCCCGCGCCAGCTGAGGGGGAAACCGGCGCCGACTGTCGGCCGGCGGGACCGGGCTGGCCTCGACCTGGCGCCATGCGACGCGGCCGCCATTGACCTGCGCGGATTTTGCCGCGTGTGTTCCATTGGCCGCTGGACGAGGAGGGATGGAACGATGACCGGGCGCGCAGTTCTCTGGGCGGGGCCGCTGCTGATGGCCGGGCTGCTGCTGGCACCGACGGGGCAGGCGGCCAGCTTCGACTGCGCCCGTGCGGCACAGGCCGACGAGCGGGCGGTCTGCGCGGATCCCGGTCTTTCCGCCCTGGACAGCGAGATGGGCGGCCTGTGGTTCGCCTATCGCGAGCTGCCGCTGCTGATGGGAGCCAGCGGTGCCCGCCAGGACGAGGCGGAAGCGTTCCTGAAAGAGCGCGCCGCCTGCGGCGACGACCAAGGCTGCCTGGACAAGGCGTACCGCACGCGCATCGCCACGCTGAAGGACCAGCTGCGCCAGGGAATCGCCGCCGTCGCCAGCACGGAGGCGGCACCGGGGGAGCTGCCCACGCCCGTGGCGGCGATCGACTATGCCGGGCAGTGTCGGAGCCTGGGTGGCCGGTTCGACCCGGACGACCGCCCGTCCGTGCTGGCGGGCGACCTCGACCGTGACGGCAGCCTCGACTACCTGCTCGACACGGCAGCGCTGGAATGCGAGGGGGCCGCCACGGCCTTCTGCGCCAATGCCGGCTGCCGGATCGACCTGGCCCTGTCGTCCGCCGGATTCCGTCCGGTCACCACGACGGGCGGGGCGCCGAGCCTGGCGCAGCAGGCCGACGGGCTGGAAGCGTCGGTCTGGGTCAGCGACGAGCAGTGCCCCGACCTGCCGGCGGACCAGACCTGCTGGCTGCGCTACGTCTGGGCGGACGGAAAGCTGCAGCAGAGCTACGAGACGCGGCACCGCCTGGACTGAGCGCCTGCGGCAAGAACAGCGGATCATTGCCGACGATCCGGTCAGCCGGCGCCCGGGGTGAGCCGGGCGCACTGGCAACCGCGACGGTCACGCGATGTCGCGAGCGCCTGCCTCCACCGCCGCGCACAGGGCCGGGCCATGGGGCAGGACCCGCCGCACCCAGTAGCCGGCAAGACGTCGATGGTCGGCCGAGCGGGCGGCGCATTCGCCGAGCAGCCAGCCGCCCACCAGATCACCCAGCAGCCGCAGGTAAGCGGTGGCGCCGGCCGCCTGGTCGTCCGCGGAAGCCTGGAGAAGATGGGCCGTGGCGGCCCGTGCCGTGGCCAGGGCCGGCGCCAGTTCCGCACCGTCCGGCAGCTCCGCCAGCCGGGCCTCGATCCGCGCGAACAGGCGCTCCGCCACCTGCCCGTCTTCCATGGGCAGCTTGCGGGCCACCAGATCCTGGGCCTGGATGCCGTTGGTGCCCTCGTAGATCGGCAGGATCCGGGCGTCGCGATAGAGCTGGGCGACCCCGGTCTCCTCGATGAAGCCCATGCCGCCATGGACCTGGATCGCATCGGAGGCCAGCTCCACCGCCCGGTCGGTGCACCAGGCCTTGGCGACCGGTGTCAGCAGGCCGGCCAGCGCTGCGTCCCCCTGATCCAGGGCCGAAGCGGTGAGGTAGCAGATGCCCCGCGCGGCCGCGGTGGTCGCCTGCATCCGGGCAAGCGTCAGGGCGACGTCCGGGTGCTGGTCGATCGTGACGGTCTCGCCGCCGCGCCGGCCCTGGCGGCGCTCGGCCGCATAAGCCACTGCCGCCTGGGTCGCCATCTCCATGACGCCCAGCCCCTCCACACCGACATTGAGCCGGGCATTGTTCATCATGGTGAACATGCAGCGCAGGCCGCCATTGGGCGGGCCGACCATCCAGCCTATGGCACCGCCGCCATCGCCATAGGCGATCACGCAGGTGGGCGAGCCGTGGATGCCCAGCTTGTGCTCCAGCCCGGCGACCCTCCAGTCGTTGCGGCTGCCGTCCGGCAGGAGCTTCGGCACCAGGAACAGGGAGATGCCGCGGCTGCCGGGCGGTGCGTCGGGCAGGCGCGCCAGCACCAGATGCACCACCTGGTCGACATAGTCGTGGTCGCCGAAGGTGATGAAGATCTTCTGCCCGGTGATCCGGTAGCTGCCATCGCCCACAGGCTCGGCACGTGAGCGCAGCGTGCCGAGGTCGGAGCCGGCCTGCGGCTCGGTCAGGCACATGGCCCCGCTGGCCCGGCCGCTCACCATGTCGTGGAGATAGCGCTCCTTCAGCTCGTCGGAGGCATGGTGCAGGATCGCCTCGATCGCACCCTGGGTGAGCAGAGGTGCCAGGTACCAGGTGAGGTTCGCGGCATTGAAGCTGTCGGCCAGCGCGGTCGCGACCGACCAGGGCAGGCCCTGGCCGCCGAACTGCTCGGGAAACGGCAGGCCCAGCCAGCCCGCCTCGCCGAACTGCCGCCAAGCATCGCCGAAGCCGCTGGCGGTGCGCACCACGCCATTATCGAGCCTCGTACCCTCCCGGTCGCCGGTCTGGTTGAGGGGGGCCAGCACGTTCTCGGCGAACCGGCCGCCCTCGCGCAGGATCTGCTCGACCAGCTCGTCGTCCAGCCCGGCCGGGCCGGTACCACCGGTCACCGCCTGGAGGGTGAGGAGCTGGGCCTCGACGGGTGCACGGAACGGGATCAATGGAGGACCTCCAGGGCTTCGCGGTGCAGCCGGGCACTGTCCTGGCCAAAGCAGGCGAACACGACCCGTGCCACCGCGGGGTGGCGATGGGCCGCCTCGCGCACGGCCGTCACCGCCACTCGGGCCGCCTGCTCCGGCGGATAGCCGTAGATGCCGGTCGAGATCGCCGGAAAGGCGATCGACGCCGCGCCCAGCTGCGCCGCCTCGGCGATGGCGGCGCGATAGCACGCGGCGAGCTGCCTGTCCTCACCCGCAGTCCCGCCCTGCCAGACCGGGCCCACCGCATGGATCACGAACCGTGCCGGCAGACGGTATCCCGGTGTGGCGCGGACCTCACCGGTGGGGCAGGGGGCGAGGCTCGTGCAGGCTTCAGCCAGCTCGGGCCCAGCCGTCCGGTGGATGGCGCCGCACACCCCGCCGCCCGGCAGGAGCTGGCCGTTCGCCGCGTTCACGATCGCGTCCACGTCGAGCGTGGTGATGTCGGCCTCGATCACCTCGAACCTGGTCATGGCGCAAGCTCCGGATCGGTGATGACGCCGGGGTTCAGGATGCCGTCCGGGTCCAGGGCGCGCTTGAGCCGCGCCATCAGAAGCCGCTCGACCGGATCCTTCAGCCGGTCCAGCGCTCCCCGCTTCCAGCGCCCGATGCCGTGCTCGGCCGAGAACGAGCCGTCCATGGCCGCCACGATGTCGAACAGCGCGTCCTGCAGCCTCGTCCGGTCCTCCGGACCGAGCCGGTCCGGCGCTTTTGCCAGCACGTTGACGTGCAGGTTGCCGTCACCCAGGTGGCCGAACGGGAACAGGACGATGCCCGGGCGTACCCGCGGCAGGATCGCCTCGCAGCGCTCGATCAGCTCCGGGATCCGGTCGGTCGCGACCGCCACGTCGGAGCGCCAGACCGAGCCCGTCCGGGTCATGGCCTCGGACTGGCCCTCGCGCACCTGCCACATCTGGGCCCGCTGCGCGTCGTTCTGGGCGATCGTTCCGTCCAGCACCAGGCCCTGCTCCATCGCCGCCTCGAGCACCGCCTCCACATGCGCCATCAGCCCGTCGGGGAAGCTCCAGGCCACGGTCGCCAGCACGTGCCAGGGATGGCGTCCCTCGACCAGCCGGATGCCGAACGCTGCCTCGGCCGCCTCCACCCCGGGATCGGCGATCAGCTCGAAGGCCGAGATCGTGTCGCCCAGCCGGCTGCGGAACAGCTGGAGCAGCTCCACCGCGGCAGCCGGCGTGGCCACCGCCAGCCAGAGATCATGGCGTTCCCGCGGCCTGGGCGAGAGTGCCAGCGTGGCCGCGGTCACGATCCCGAGCGTGCCTTCCGAGCCGATGAAGACCTGCTTCAGGTCATAGCCGGTATTGTCCTTGGGCAATGCCCGCAGGCCGTTCCAGAGCGTGCCGTCGGCCAGCACCACCTCCAGGCCCAGGACCAGGCGCCGGGTCATGCCGTAGCGGAGCACGTTGATGCCCCCGGCGTTGGTCGCGACATTGCCGCCGATCCGGCAGCTGCCCTCGGCCCCCAGCGAGAGCGGGAACAGCCGGTCGATCCGCTCGGCCGCCGCCTGCACCTCGGCCAGCACGCAGCCGGCCTCGGCGACCAGATGGTCGCCGGACGGCGAGACGGAGCGGATCCGGTTCAGCCGCTCCAGGTTCAGGACCAGCTGGCGGCCGCTGCTATCCGGAATGTTGCCGCCGACCAGGCCGGTATTGCCGGACTGCGTGACGATCGGCACGCGATGCCGGCGACAGGCCCGCACCACCGCCTGCACCCCGGCGGGATCGGCCGGGCGCGCCACGAGCGGGCTCGACCCGGTCGACAGGTGCCAGAAATCGGTGAGGTAGGGGGCCACGTGCTCGGGCTCGGTCAGGAGTGCTAGGTCATCGAGCGCTGCGCGCAGCTCGGCCACGAGTTCCGCCGGCAGCCCCGGCACCGCTTGCGTCACCGCTCTCGCCCCCTCCGAACCTTCGACCATCGGCCCCGCCGCGGGCATCCGGCCCCTGCCAAGGGCTGGATTGACGCTGCAACCGCCGCCACTAGTGTACGGCCGCGCTCGCGAGGATGGGAATGACGATGGATATCGAGGCGCTCCGCCGCCAGGTCGAGGATGCGTTCGAACGGGCCGGCGAGATCGGCCCGCACACCACCGGCACCGACCGCAACGCGGTCGAGGCGACCCTGGACCTGCTGGATTCCGGCAAGCTGCGCGTCGCCGAGAAGATCGACGGGCAGTGGCAGGTCCACCAGTGGGCGAAGAAGGCGGTGCTCCTGTCCTTCCGCCTGAACGCGATGACCCGCATCGACGGGGGGCCCGGCGGGTCCGGCTGGTGGGACAAGGTGCCCTCCAAGTTCCAGGGCAAGGATTCCGCCTGGTTCGAGGCGCAAGGATTCAGGGCAGTGCCGAACGCGGTGGTGCGCCGCTCCGCCTATGTCGCCCCCGGCGTCGTGCTGATGCCGTCCTTCGTCAATCTCGGCGCCTATGTCGACCGCGGCACCATGATCGACACCTGGGCCACGGTCGGCTCCTGCGCCCAGATCGGCAAGAACTGCCACATCTCCGGCGGGGCCGGGATCGGCGGTGTGCTGGAGCCGCTCCAGGCCGGCCCGGTGATCATCGAGGACGACTGCTTCATCGGTGCCCGCTCCGAGGTGGCCGAGGGCGTGCTGGTCGAGACCGGCTCGGTCCTGTCCATGGGCGTCTATCTGGGTGCCTCGACCCGGATCGTCGACCGGACCACCGGCGAGGTGTTCAAGGGCCGGGTGCCGCCCTATTCGGTGGTGGTGCCGGGCACCATGCCGGGCAAGCCTTTGCCCGACGGCTCGCCCGGGCCCGGCCTCTACTGCGCGGTGATCGTGAAGAGGGTGGACGCGCAGACCCGCTCCAAGACCTCGATCAACGAGCTGCTGCGCGACTGATGGCCAGCATCGACCCGGTGGCACTGACCGCCGAACTGATCCGCTGCCGCTCGGTGACACCCGAGGCCGGCAGCTCCCTGGACCTCCTGCAGGACCGGCTGGCGGGCCTGGGCTTCGCCGTGGAGCGGATCGCCTTCCAGGCGGAAGGCACGGTGCCGGTCGAGAACCTGTTCGCAAGGCTGGGCGGCACCGGGCCGCATCTGGCGTTCGCCGGCCATGTCGACGTGGTGCCGCCGGGCGATCCCTCGGCCTGGACGCACGACCCGTTCGGCGGCGAGGTGGTGGACGGGCTGCTCTACGGCCGCGGTGCCGCCGACATGAAGAGCGGGGTCGCCTGCTTCCTGGCCGCGGTGGCGGGCTATCTCGCCGAGCACGGCCGGCCGGCCAGGGGCTCGGTGTCCTTCGTGATCACCGGCGACGAGGAGGGGCCCGCGGTCAACGGCACCGAGCCCCTGCTGCAATGGATGGACGCGCACGGCCACCGCCCAGATGCCTGCCTGGTCGGCGAGCCGACCTCGGTGCAGCGCAACGGCGACATGATGAAGGTCGGCCGGCGCGGCTCGGCCAACGGGGTGCTGGTGGTGGAGGGCCGGCAGGGCCACACCGCCTACCCGCATCGCGCCGACAACCCGGCGCACCGGCTGGTGCGGATGCTCTCGGCCATCCTGGCCGAGCCGATCGACGGGGGTACCGAGTTCTTCGAGCCGACCAACCTCCAGGTCACCTCGATCGACATCGGCAACCCGGCCAGCAACGTCATCCCGGGCGAGGCGACCGCACGCTTCAACATCCGCTACAACGACCTGCAGGACCGGGACCGGCTGGAGGCCTGGCTGCGCCGGCACTGCGACGCGGTCGGCGGCAGCTACCGGCTGGAGCTCCATTCGAGCGGCGATGCGTTCCTGACCGGCCCCGGGCCGTTCACCGACCTAGTGGCCGAGGCGGCCGAAACCGTGTTCGGCGTCCGGCCCGAGCCGTCCACCAGCGGCGGCACCTCGGATGCGCGCTTCGTGAAGAACTACTGCCCGGTGATCGAGCTGGGGCTGGTCGGCCAGACCATGCACCAGGTCGACGAGCGGGTGCGCACCGACGACGTCCATTCGCTCGCCCGCTGCTACCGTGCGATCCTGGACCGCTGGTTCGCCCGGGCAGAGAGCGGCGGCTGACCCGGTGGCGATCGCCGACGCCCTGCGCGGCTTTGCCGCCGCCTCCATCCTGGCCCGCGGCGATGCCCGGGGGATCGAGCTGCTCGACCTGTCGGTAGGCGGGTTCTGGCGCTCCTTCCAGGCGGTCTTCTGGCTGATGCCGCTGCACGGCCTGCTGCTGTTCGTGCTGAGCCGTTCCGACGAGGCCGGGCTGGTCGAGATCGACTGGACCAGCGAGTATGTTTCGCTGTTCGCCCGCTTCGCCATGTTCCCGCTCCTGGCCCTGGTGCTGACCCGGCTGATGGGGCTCACCGCGCGCTACGTGCCGCTGGTCACTGCGGTCAACTGGGCCTCGGTGCTGCAGGGCGGCTTCCTGGTGGTGGCGATCCTCCTGATCTCGCTGCTGCCGGCGGACGCAAGGGGCATGCCGCAGTTCGTCGCGTTCGCCACCACCATGGTCTATGGCTGGTTCGTGGTCCGCTCGGCCCTGCGCACGACCGGCGGGGTCGCGTTCGGCTTCGTGCTGGCCGACTTCCTGAGCTCCCTCCTGCTGGACCAGCTGCTCGACCGGCTGTTCTGACGGAGCGGCCGTGGCTCGCCGGGCAGGGTGCCATGGAGCCTTCGCCCGGACACGGGCGTTAGCAGAGGGCGCCGGTCCTGGGGCAGGCGCAGTGCCGTCACTGCGGAGCCAGCCAGGTGCTGTCGCTGTTCGAGCTGGTCGCGATGCTGCTGGTGATCACCACGGCCTTCGCCTACCTCAATCACCGCTTCATCCGCCTGCCGGTCAATATCGGCCTGCTGGTGATGGGGCTCGGCGCCTCGCTCCTGCTGATCGGGCTCGAGTTCCTGTTTCCGAGCACGCCCCTGTACGGCGCGGTCGCCGCCACCATCCGCCAGATCGACTTCTACGACGCCGTGATGAACGGCATGCTGGCGTTTCTCCTGTTCGCCGGTGCCCTGCATGTCGATCTCGGCCGGCTGCGCAGCCGGGCCGCGCCCGTCGGCATGCTGGCGACCTTCGGCGTGCTGATCTCGATGCTGATCGCCGGAGCCGGGCTCTGGCTGGCGGCACGGGCGCTGGGCACGCCGCTGGACTTCGCATGGGCGCTGGTCTTCGGCGCGCTGATCGCGCCGACCGATCCCGTCGCCGTCTTGAGCACATTGAAGGCGGTGAACGTCCCGGAAGCCCTCGAGACCGAGATGTCGGGCGAGGCGCTGCTCAATGACGGGGTGGGCGTGGTCCTGTTCACGATCGCGCTGCAGTTCGCCACCGGCCCCGACGAGACGGTGGGCATCCTCCCGATCGCCGAGCTGCTCCTGGTGGAAGCCGGGGGCGGCGCCCTCCTGGGCTTGGCCACCGGCTATGTCGCCTACCGGGCGATGCGCAGCATCGACGACTATGCGATCGAGGTCATGATCTCGCTGGCGCTGGTGACCGGGACCTATGCCCTGGCCACTGCGCTGCACATGAGCGGTCCGATCGCCGTGGTCGTGGCCGGCGTCCTGATCGGCAATCGCGGGCCGCGCTTTGCGATGAGCGACATCACCCAGCGCTATGTGTTCGGCTTCTGGACCCTGGTCGACGACATCCTGAACGCCATCCTGTTCCTGCTGATCGGCCTGGAAGTGCTGGTGGTGCATTTCGCCCCGACCTTCGCCGGGCTCGCCCTGATCGCCATCCCGCTCGTGCTGGCCGCGCGGTTCATCTCCGTGGCCGGGCCGGTCCTGGTGCTGCAGCACTGGCAGTCCTTCGGCAGGGGCACCGTGCCGGTGCTGACCTGGGGCGCGGTCCGCGGCGGCATTTCCGTGGCGCTGGCTCTCTCGCTCCCGGACAGTCCCGCGCGCCCGCTCATCCTGGACGCGACCTACGCCGTGGTCCTCTTCTCCGTGGTGGTGCAGGGGCTGAGCCTGGGCAGGGTGGTTCGCCGTGTGGTTCCCAAGGCATCCCACTGAACTGCCTGCCGGTCCGTGATCCTGGCTCGTCCCTGCACAAGGGGGCAGGGCGAGTTCAGCGGAACCAGCCGAGGGTGCGGCGCAGGACCCGTTCGGTGAGGCCCGGTACGGGCGGCGGTGCCGCCGACCGATCGCGCTCGGCCAGATGGACCTGCGCCCGCCGGTAGAGCTCGATGTCCAGCCGGTTGTGCTCGACGATGGCGGCGAGGTCCGCAGCGTCGCCGCCGAATGCCTGGCCCGGCTCCATCCGGGCCGACCGGTTGACCCTGGCCAGGGGCGGCACCTCGGCCAGGCCCAGGATCTCGGCAGCGCTGCGCAGGAGCGGTTGCGGGTCCTCGACAAGGCCAAAGATCGTCCGCTCGTCCAGCAGATGCTCGGTGGCGCGCGCCAGGCGCTCCTCGGGTGGCAGGGCGGAATAGCTGCCGGCCAGCTGGCCGACCATGCCGTTGCGCGCCCAGCTGCCGGGAATGCCCTCGGCATAGTAGCGCGGGATGGTCATGCCCGGCCGCACCAGGTCGGCATGGCGCGAATGGCCCGGCAGGCCCCGGATGTAGCGGAACAGGGAGAGCACCCGCTCGACCGGGTCGCGCAGCAGCACGACATAGCGATGGTCCCGGCCGGTCAGCCGCGCATGAACGCCGTGCAGGTAATGGCCGCTGACCACGGCCGGCGCCGCTCCGCCGCTGGTGACCGCCGCCACCTCGTCGGGGCTGCTCGCCTGGGCGACGCCGGCAGTGCCGAGCGCTGCCACGAACCAGGCGTGCAGGCTGGAGCCAGAACTGCGGGGAACATGCATGTGCAGCAGAAGCGGACGCAATATGCCTGCCGTCAGCAACGGTTGAGCCGGACCGATCCCTCGGGTCCGCTGCCGCATCGCCGCTTCGGCCGTAAAGGTCAAGCGCCGGACGGGAGGCGACAGAGGGATTCAGCCGCGCCCACGATAGCTCGGCACCCCCTGGTCGGGAATCCAGACGCCATCGGGTGCCGGCCCCGTCTGGAAGAACACGTCGATCGGGATGCCGCCGCGCGGGTACCAGTAGCCGCCGATCCGCAGCCAGAGTGGTGCCAGCGTCTCCACCAGCCGCCGCCCGATGCCGACCGTGCAGGCCTCGTGGAATCCGGGATGGTTGCGGAAGGCATGAAGGTAGAGCTTCAGGCTCTTGCTCTCGACCAGCAGCCGGTCCGGCACGTAGTCGATCACCAGGTGGGCGAAGTCCGGCTGGCCGGTGACCGGGCAGAGCGACGTGAATTCCGGGCAGGTGAAGCGCACGAGGTAGGGCGTTCCGGCGTGCGGATTCGCGACGGTTTCCAGCGCCGCTGCCTCGGGCGAGACCGGCGGCGGGGCGTTCTGGCCGAGCTGGCTCAGGCCGGCATAGATCTCGTGGCTCATCACGATCGTCC
>Ga0182739_1002569_pt1 | contig 16840 bp, 16 predicted proteins | sample eDN5th30CBELigBY_FD_128873 | JGI IMG/M metagenome (GOLD analysis project Ga0182739, IMG submission 128873) | Enriched backyard soil microbial communities from Emeryville, California, USA - eDNA 5th pass 30_C BE-Lig BY (version 2) (version 2) | ecosystem: Environmental > Terrestrial > Soil >... | reverse complement strand
TTCGCGTTGTCGACCCACATCACGTCATCAAACAGCAGCGCGTCGCAATTGGACGGCGTCAGTCTTTCATGGGCACGTCCCGGCGCGCAGACCATCACCGTGCGCAGTTGCCCGACTTCTGAATGGACTCCAAATTCTTCGGTATCAGCCATGACTAGCTCCCAGACGTTAAATGGTGATCCAGCCGGAGACCAGGCCAACGATGGCGGCCGCGGCTCCGATGGATGCCACAATGAAAACGGTCAACTCCCAACCAGTGAAGAATGACCTGCCCTGCTCGCGCCGGGCCCAGAAGTACAGGACCGATCCGGGCGCGTACAACAGTGCCGACAGCAGCAGGAACTTCAATCCGCCGGCAAGAATCATGAAGATGGTGTAGATGGCCGCGATGCCGGCCACGATCAGGTCGCGCTTGCGGTCCTTGCCGTCGATATAGGTTTCGCCCCGCTTGGCGAGCAGGTAGCCGAATCCCGCGACCAGCAGGTAAGGCACCAGGGACATGGCGCTGGTCAGGCTCAGCATCAGCGCGAAGGCGTCGCGCGACCAGTACGTGCTGATGACGAAGAGCTGCACGATGATGTTGGTCACCCACAGCGCCACGACAGGCACGCCGTTCTTGTTCTCGCGGGCGAACGCGCGCGGCATGTCTTCGTTCTTGGCGGCGGCGTGCATCACTTCGGCGCAGATCAGCGACCAGGCGAGGTACGCGCCCAGCACCGAGATCAGGAGGCCCACGCTCACGAACACCGCGCCCCACGGCCCCACCACGGACTCCAGCACCCCGGCCATCGACGGTTGGCGCAGCGCGGCGATGTCGCTCTGCTGCATGGCTGCATAAGGCAGCAGCGTGACCAGCACCATCAGCAGCAGCGCGGTGACAAAGCCGATCAGCGTGGCCACGCCCACATCCGACCGCTTGGATGCGAACCGGGAGTAGACGCTCGCCCCTTCGATGCCCAGGAACACGAATACTGTCACCAGCATCGTTCGCCGCACCTGCTCGAACAGGCTGTAGCCGCTCATCTCGCCCCAGAAGTTGATGCGGAAGAGATCGACCTTGAACGCCACGAACAGAACGATGATGAACACCACGATCGGGATGATCTTGGCTACCGTCACCACGGCGTTGATGAATGCCGCCTGCTGCACGCCGCGCAGGATCATGAAGTGGAACAGCCAGATGCCGACGGAGGCGACCGCGATCGCGATCACCGTGTTGCCATCCCCGAACACCGGGAAAAAGGCGCCCAGCGTGGACTTGATCAGCACCCAGTACGACACGTTGCCGATGCAGCTGCCGATCCAGTAGCCAAACGCCGAGAGAAAGCCGAGATAGTCGCCGAACCCCGCCTTGGCGTAGGCGAACACACCGGCGTCCAGGTCGGGCTTGCGCTCGGCCAGCGACTGGAACACCCGCGCCAGCGTATACATCCCCGCGCCCGCGATGATCCATGCGATCACGGCGCCGACCACACCCGTCGCGCCGCCAAAGGTCCTGGGCAGCGAGAAGATCCCGGCGCCGATCATCGACCCCACCACCATGCCCGTCAAGGCGAGCAATCCTAGCTTCTTGGGAGTACTGCTTTCCATCATGCACCTCCAGTAATGAGCAAAGACGTGAGCAGATTGGCCGACGTCCCTTTTTTCTGCCCCGGGACGGAAGGCTGTGACGCAGGTACCGCGCGATCAGGTGTTGGCCGCCCCCCGTTTGAAATTTGCGGTCGCGCCATACACCGTCGTCATGACGATGAGCAGCGGAACGCCGATGAAGGTGCCGGGAATGCCCCACACCAGCCCCCAGAAAAACACCGCAACCATCACCATCAGCGGCGACAGCGAAAACGCGCTGCCGGCAAGCCGGGGTTCCAGATAGCAGCCGTAGACGATCTGAATGCAGTTCAGCACCACCAGCACGGCAATGCTCGTCTGCAGCGATCCATACTGGACGAAGGCAAAGAACGCGGGAAACACCGTCGCCACCAACGGCCCCAGGAACGGGATGTAGTTCAGCAGGAACGCGAGCCCGCCCCAGGCGGTCGCCAGCTCCAGGCCGGCATAGATGGCGAACAGCCAGACCGTCACGCCGGTGAGCACGCTGGCCACCGTGCGGATCACCATGTACCAGCGCAGCTTGCTGGCGACCTCGCGGGCGACCGAGATCCAGCGCCGCGCGCGGGCTTCGCCCATCAGGCGCGTCAGCCGGCCCGGCGCCTCGTCCAGTTCAAACAGGCCCAGCGCAATGAAGACGAACGCCAGGAAGATCATGCCCAGCATGCTGTTGATCCGCAGCGCCACTTCCTGGATCGCGCGCACCAGCCACGACACGTTGAAGCTGTCCTGGAACATCTGGATCGCCATGGCGCCGTGCGGATGCAGCGTCTCGGTCTCCAGCGTGAACAGGTTCTGGAAGCGGGCGGCATTGGCCATGACCCATTGCGCGACCAGGCTGAAGCCCCAGGCCGCCAGCGACAGGAACACCATCGACACGACCAGCGCCACGATCAGCACCAGGATGGCGGCCAGCGGCGCGGGCATTTTGCGCCCCAGGTACTGCCGCAGCGGCGCGACCAGGCAAATGAGGAACAGCGCGAACGTCAGCGGAACGAAGACCGGACTGGCCAGGTAAAGCAGGCCCAGCAGCAGGATCGCGAAAATGCCTGACAGTGCAAAAGACGTCATCTTGGAATCACCCCATCAACGCGCCCGACCAGATAGGCATAGAACGGATTGGACGTCAGCCGGGTCAGCGTATCCATGCCGATCACGAAGGCGCCGACCTCACCGCGCATGGACATGGCGCCCAGGCTGATGCCGAATTCCTCGATATTCCCCGGGTGGGTGCCGTACAGCGCATCGTCGGTCGGAAAAGGCAGCGCCACGTGCGACAGCGAATAGACCTCGCGCGGGTAGTCCATGCCGATGGCGCGCTCCACGACCTGCGTGGCGTTCGGCTCGATCACGCGTTCGATCATCGCGCTGGACGTGGGACTGGCGTTGGTCACGAAGGTCAGGCGGTAATTGCGCTGTTCGCCGGGCAGCGTGCCGGCCAGCGACCACGCCACGCCGCGCCGGAACAAGGGGCCGAGCTTGGTCGCGCGGTTCAGGTCGAAGAGCACCAGGTCGCTGCCATTGGCGGGCAGGCGGGCATACAGGGCGTTGATGAGCGCGCGCGTGCTGACCGTGAAATCCAGCACCGAATGGAACGTGATGATGGGCGGCAGCCGCTCCAGCCCGCCGGATCGCTGCTGCGCGACCAGCCGGTCCTGCAGGGTCTGCGTCAGCTCGAAGGATTGGCGGGCCGCATGAACCGGAAAGGAGTTGTACTTGAAGGGATTGAACTCGGGAACGATGCTGAGCCAGGCGGCCTTGGCGAACGCCGGCAGCACGGCGGGCAGCCCGGCCACCCCCGCGAAGCGCGCAAACGACGTGATGCCCACCATCGGCGAGATCAGCACCAGGCGATCGGGCTTGGCGATGTCGGGGTTATCTAGCGCATCCAGCGTGTGCATCAACGCCAGCGCCCCGCCATTCGAAAACCCCACCAGGTGCAGCGGGCGCGGTGCGGGGACGCGGTGGCGCGCCTCGCGCACGGCCAGCCGCGTGGCCGCCGCCCAGTCTTCCCAATGCGCGTCCGTCAGCCCGCCAGGCACCGTGCCGTGGCCCGGCATCCGGATCGCGATCGCCACGTAACCGACGGACTGGTAATGGGCGGCGATGTGGCGAAGGCTGTAGGGCGAATCGGTCAGCCCATGCAGCAGGACGGCCACGCCCAGGGGCTCGCCGGCGGGCAGCAGGACGAACGACCGGTTCCAGTCATGGGCGAAATGCTCGGGATACACCTTGGCGCCCGCGAAATAGCGGTTGCTGTCCACCTTGTCCTCGGGCAGCAGCTTTTCGCCGACGTTCTGCCTGACCAGCGCGAACAGCTTTTCCTCGTGGGCCAGGTAGTCGGCCCAGGTGCTCTGGTCCAGCCGTTCGGCGTCCAGCTCCTGCGGCACGTAGGTGTGCCAGGCCGCCAGCGGCGGGCCCTGCTGCAGGTCGTAAAGGCGCACGCCCATGAGCGTGACGACCACCAGCAACGCCACGGCCACGGCGATGAGCGCCGCCTTTCTGAGCCGCCGCCACAACGGGCGGGGACCGGAAGGCTGGCCGGCGTTCATGGCTGGGCTCCGGCGCCGGACGGTGAGGCGGCGGGCGCGGGGGGGACTACCGTGGGCATGCCGGACGCAGCAGCCTCGCCCGCTGCAGCGCCGCCCGCCGGAGCGCCGCCCACCGGAGCGCCGGCCGCCACGAACACCTCCGGCTCGTCGTCGCCGCCCCCCAGCGCCACATACAGCGACACCCCGTTCTGAAGCTGCGAGGCCCGCAGCGACAGCATCTGCTGCTCGGCCGTGAACAGCCCGCGGCGGGCGTCGACGACCTCCAGGTAGATCGAGATGCCGTTCATGTAGCGCAACTCGGCAGTCTCGGCCAGCCGGCGCTGGGCCTGGATCGCCGTCTCCTGCGCGACCACCTGCTCCTGGAACCGCTTGCGGTTTTCCAGCGCCGTCGCCACTTCGCTGAACGCGGTCTGCACGGTCTTGCGGTAGGTGGCGACCAGCTCGTCGCGTTGCGCCGTCGCCAGGTCCACGGCCGCCCGCCGCTGTCCGTAGTCGAAGATCGGCCATCCGATCCCCGCGCCGATGTTCCAGATCTGGCTGGGCGAGCTGAACAGGTCGGACAGCTCGGTGGACGCATAGCCGAACGAACCGGTCAGCGCGATGCGCGGAAACAGCGCCGCGCGCGCGGCGCCGATGTTCGCGTTGGCGCTGCGCAGCCGGTTCTCGGCCTGGCGGATGTCGGGCCGGACGATCAGCAGGGTCGACGGCAGGCCCGGATCCAGGGCGTCGAACTGCCCCGCCGACTCGATAGGCCGGCTGGCCGTCATTTCGTGCTGCAGGTTTTCGCCGACCAGCACCCACAGGCGGTTCCAGTGCGCCGCGGTGGCGCGCTGCCACTCCGCAAGCTGGGTCTGCGCCTGGGTGAGCAGAATGGCGGATTGTTCGAAGTCGACGCGCGAGGTGACGCCGGCGTCCAGCCGGTCCTTGGCGACGCCCAGCGCGTAGCTGCGCGTTTCGACGGTGCGCTGGGCCAGCGCGATGCCCTCTTCGCCCGCCAGGGCGTCGTAATACGTGGAAGCCACGTTCGCGATCAGCGTCAGGCGAAATGCGCGCCTGCCCTCCACGGTCGCCAGGTACTGCTGCAGCGCCGATGCGGTCAGGTTGCGCACCCGCCCCCAGAAGTCCAGTTCAAACGACGAGACCATCACCTGCGCGCTGAACTGATTGAACTGCGCCGTCTGCCGGCTGCCCGCCAGCGCCGGATCCAGGATGGTGAGCGGCGCCTGGTTGCGCGAGGCCGCCGCCCCCGCGTCGAGCTGCGGCAGCTGGTTGGCGCGCTCGATGCGGTAGAAGGCGCGCGCCTGCTCGATCCGCGCCGTGGCGGCGGCCAGGTCCTGGTTCAGCTCCAGGGACCGCGCGATCAGGCGCTTGAGCTGGTCATCGCCGAAGAACTGCTGCCAGGTCACGTCCTGGGCGGCCACGGCATCCGCCGGCACCTCGCCCGGGAACGTGGGCAGCGTCGCGACCTCCGGCCGGCGATGCTCCGGCGCCATGTTGCAGGCCGACAGCCCCAGGCCCAGCAAGGCCGCCGCGGCGATGCGGGCCGGCTTCATGGGTTCTCTCCCTGTTCTCCGGTATTGGCCGGTCCCGCCGGCGGGACCTTGGGCGCGTCCGCGCGGCGTCCCGACCAGCGCCTGGCAACCATGTAGAACAGCGGCGTGAAGAACACGCCGAACAGCGTCGCAGTCAGCATGCTGCCCATCACGCTGGTGCCCACCGCCTGCCGGCTGGCCGCGCCCGCGCCGGTGGCCAGCACCAGCGGCAGCATGCCCAGCACGAACGTGACGCTGGTCATGATGATGGGACGCAGGCGCTGGCGGGCGGCGTCGATCACCGCCTCTTTCCGGTCGCGGCCTTCCAGCTCTTCCTTGAGGGCGAACTCCACGATCAGGATGCCGTTCTTGGCGGCCAGGCCGATGATGGTGACCAGCCCGATGTTGAAATAGATGTCCGCCGACATACCGCGCCCCAGCGTGAACGCGGCCGCGCCCAGGATTCCGAAGGGCAGGATGAGCAGCACGGACACCGGCACGGACCAGCTCTCGTACAGCGCCGACAGCAGCAGGAACACCACGACCAGCGACAGCGCCAGCAGCAGCGCCACCTGGTTGCCCGCCTGCTGCTCTTCGAACGCCGTCCCGGTCCATTCGTAGGTGATGCCCTGCGGCAGCACGCGCTCGGCGATGGCCTCCATCTCGGCCAGCGCCACGCCGCTGGAGCGGCCCGCGGCGGCTTCCCCCGAAATCGTGATGGACGGGAAGCCGTTGTAGCGTTCAAGCTGTTGCGGGCCGTCGATCCAGCGCATGCGCGAGAACGCCGAAAACGGCACCATTTCGCCCCGGTTGTTGGGAAGCTGCAGCGCCGAGATGTCCTGCGGCTGCATCCGCTGGTCCGCCTCGGCCTGGATGAAGACGCGCTGCACCGAGCCGTCGAGCAGGAAATCGTTGACATAGTTGGAGCCAAAAGCGAGGGTCAGCGCCTGGTTGACCTGCGCCACCTGCAGGCCCAGCGCGCGGGCGTGCACGCGGTCGATCTCCACGTACAGGCGCGGCCCCGGCGGCATGCCGTCCAGCCGCACGCCGGTCAGCACGGGGCTGGCCGCGGCGGCCGCGATCATCGCCGCACCGGTGGCGGCCAGGCCCGCGCCGCCCTGCGCCGTGCGGTCCTGCACCTTCATCGAGAACCCCGACGCATTGCCCATCGACGGAATGGGCGGCGGGTTCAGTGCAAAAATCATGGCCTGCGGAATCGACCGGAAGGCCAGGTTGCTGCGCCCCACCAGCGCGTCGACCGCCTCGCTGCGATCGGTGCGCTCGCTCCACGGATACAGGTCCACGAACGACAGCGCGGCCGTCTGCCCCTGCCCGAAGAAGTTAAAGCCCACCACCGACGCCACGTTGCGCACGGCGCGTTGCTCGCGCAGCATGCTTTCGGCCTGCTGCACCGCCACTTCCGTCTGGTCGGCCGTGGTGCCGGGCGCGCCGGTGTACGACACGAAGAAATACCCCTGGTCCTCCAGCGGCAGGTAGCCGCCCGGCAGGCGCGAAAACAGAAAGACCGTCAGGCCGCAGACGCCCAAGAAGATAAGCATCCAGCGCAGCGGCCGCAGCAGCATGTACTCGACCGCCCGCACGTACTGGCGCGTCATCGCGTCAAAGCCCGCATTGAATTTGTCGAATACCCATTGCTTCGCCTTGGACACGCGTCCCTTGGGCGGCGCGTCGTCCTTGAGCTTGAGCAGCGTGGCGCACAGCGCGGCGCCCAGCGACAACGCCAGCACGGTGGACACGACAATGGCCACCGACAACGTGATGGAGAACTGGCGGTAGATGGCGCCGCTGGAACCGGGAAACATGGCCATCGGCACGAACACCGCCACCAGGACCAGCGTGCTGGCGATGATCGGCCCCCACACCTGCCCGACCGCCTTGCGCGTCGCCTCGGGCGCCGACAGTTTTTCGTCCTGCATGATGCGGGCGACGTTTTCCGACACGACGATGGCGTCGTCGTTCAGCACCCCGATCGCCACCACCATGCCAAAGAGCGACAGCAGGTTGATGGACGCGCCGAAAAGAAACAGGCCGGCGCAGGTGCCCACCAGCGCGATCGGCACGATCAGGGTCGGGATCAGCGTGCTGCGCCAGCTCTGCAGGAACAGGAACACCATCGCCGTCACCAGCAGCAGCGCCTCGACCATGGTGACCAGCACGGAGCTGATGGAGGTCGTGATGAAGGGGGTCGTGTCGAACGGCACCGTCCAGCCGACCCCGGCCGGGAACACGGTCTCCAGTTCCGTCATGCGCTGGCGCACCTGGCGCGCGACGTCCAGCGCGTTGGCGTCGTTGGCAAGCTGGATGGCGATGCCCGCGGCCTCCTTGCCGTTGACGCTGAGCCGGAAGTTGTAGCTTTCGTTGCCCAATTCCACCCGCGCCACGTCGCCCAGCCGCACCAGCGAGCCGTCGTTGTTGACGCGCAGGATCACCTGCCGGAACTGCTCGGGGGTAGAGAAACGGCTCTGCGCGACGATCTGGGCGTTGAAATCCGCCCCCAGGGCCAGCGGCAGGTCGCCCAGCGACCCGCCGATGGTCTGCGCGTTCTGTTCCTGCACCGCGCGCATCGCGTCGCTGGCCGACATCTGGAAGCTGGCCAGCCTGCGCTCGTCCAGCCAGATCCGCATGGCGTAGGACGAGCCGAACAGCTGCACGTCGCCCACGCCCGGGATGCGGCGCAGTTCATTGAGGATGTTGTTCGAGGCAAAGTTGCCCATCTGGACCGCGCTGACGTCGCCGGTCTCCGACTGCAGCGCCAGCAGCATCAGAAAGCCGGACGACGCCTTGGTGACGGCCACGCCAAGTTGGCGGACTTCCTGCGGCAAGCGCGGCTCGACCCGGCTCAACCGGTCCTGCACCTGGCTGCGCGCCACGTCCAGGTCGGTGCCGGGCTTGAGCGTCACCGTGATCTGCGAGGTCCCGTTGGCGCGGCTGACCGACGCCATATAGAGGAAGTTGTCGACCCCGTTCATTTCCTCTTCGATGATCGACGTGACCGTGCGGTCGATGGTGGTCGTGTCCGCCCCCCGGAAGGTCGACTGGATCGTGATCGACGGCGGCGCAATGTTCGGATACTGCTCGACCGGCAACAGCACCAGCGAGATCACGCCGAACAGCAGGACGAACAGCCCCACCACCCAGGCAAACACCGGCCGCGCCACGAAGAATGAGCCCATCGCCGACTCCGCTAGGGTTTTGCGTTTTGCTGCTCGACGGCCTCGACCTGCTGGCCGGGCCTGATCCTGTGCCAGCCGTCCACCACGATCCGCTCTCCCGGCTCCAGGCCGCGGCGGACCAGCCAACTGCCCGCGATCTGCTCGCCGACCTCGATCTGCCGGGGCTGGGCCGTGCCGTCGGGGCCGACGACGAAGACGGTGGCCGTGTCGCCGCTCAGCCGCGCCGCCCGCGCCGGGATCAGGATGCCGTCCTGGCGCACGCCGACAAGGATCTGGCCCGTGACGAACTGCCCGGGCAGCAGTTCCCGGTTGGCATTGTCGAAACGGGCGCGTATGGTCTGCGCGCCGGTGGTCCGGTCCACGCTCAGGTCCGCGAAGTCCACCACCCCGGTTTCGCCGAACTCGCGGCCATTGGCAAGCGTCAGCCGCACCTGGAAGGTATTGCCCTGCGCGGTGGCCAGCGCGCCGGACCGGGCGTAGTCCGTCAGGTCCATGATGGCGGTGTTGGACTTGGTGAAGGTGGCGCTGATCGGCGACAACTGGTTGACCTGCGCGAGCAGCGTGGCCGCCGATGCGCTCACCAGCGCGCCTTCGGTGACCAGCGCGCGTCCGACGCGCCCCGCGATGGGCGCCCTGACCGTGCACCGGTCCAGGCGCAACTGCGCCAGCGTGACGGCCGCTTGCGCGTCCGCCACATTGGCCTGGGCCTGGCCCAGCGCCGCCAGCGCGGCTTCGTACTCCTGCGCGCTGACGGCCTGGCGCTTGACCAGCGGGCGGAACCGCTCCGTGACCGAGCGGGCGTTGGTCTGCACCGCCTGCGCGCGCTGCAGCATGGCATTGGCCTGCGCAAGCTGCGCCTGGTAGTCGGCGGGATCGATCTGGAACAAGGGGTCGCCGGCCTGGACGTCGCTGCCCTCGGTGTAGAGCAGCTTTTCGACGATGCCGTCCACGCGCGCCCGGACTTCGGCGGTGCGGATGGGCTCGATCCGCCCGGGCAGGTCCACATTCAAGTCCACGGGCTGGCGCCCGACGGTGACCACCACGACTTTCATCGGCGGAATCGTGACGGCCGACGCGTCGTTCCGATCCCCACACCCCGCCAAAGCCAGCGTCCAGGCGCCCACGGCATGCAACAGGACACGACGGACATTGCAGCTACTTTGCGTCATCCACTACTCCCAGGCGGTCGGACTCGAGGTCTCGCGCTGCCCTTTGCCCCGCGCCGGCGGAAAGGGCCCAACTAGCACTGATCAAAGGCGCGACAAGCGCGCCGGACTGGCGTTGATGTTCTGGTATCCCGGCGCGACGAAGCGCCGGGGGGACATTGAGTCGAGGACGGGAGGAGACGCCGAGCGGGAGAAATCCGTTCGGGGGAGCGCCTGCCTGGCAGGGCGACGCCGGTTCTGGCCCGGCATTGGCCGCCGGGCGCTGCATAGAACCATCGAGACCATCGAGACCATCGACTTTCGCACAGGCATCCTTTATGTCGTTGACAAGGGAAACTGGCAAAAAAAGTGCTACGTGGTCGTAAGCGGGCAAGGCAGCGGTCCGCCTGCGGGCGCGGGCACGGATCATGCTGGGTCCGCGCGCAAACACAGCTTAAGTAGGGACGGCGCTTAACGCAAGTTTTTATCGTTCAAACGTTTTTGCCGGCAAATGCGACGGCCAAGGTGGCAGCGACGCATCGATGCAACAATTGTCTGAAAGGACGATGGCGCGCCGGCGGCAAGGTGGCGCGCGTCGAGGGACATGCCGGTGAGCCTGCACGCCGCGCGCGTCAGCCCAGCATCGCGGCCAGCGCGCGCAGGCGGCGCTCAGGGAAGCGTGTGCGCGTCCTCGGTCAGCACCTGCATCAGGGCCTCCACCGAATACGGCTTCTGCATCACCGGAAAGCCCAATGCGCGCGGTCCCGCCATTGCGTCGCTGTAGCCGCTGGCCAGCACGATGCGGATGGCGGGCCAGCGTTCGCGTATCCGGCGCGCCAGATCCATGCCATTCATGCCGGGCAGCACCAGGTCCAGGATGGCCAGGTCGAAGCCGCCGTCGCGCTTTTCCAGCTCGCGCAGGGCCTGTTCGGCGTCGACGGTCCAGGTCAGCTCCTGCCCAAGCTCCTCCAGCCACGCCGAGACCACTTCGCCCACCATGCGGTTGTCTTCGACGAGCAGCACCTCGCGGCGCACCGGAGCATTTGCCGTGGAGTCTGAGGCCGACGTGTCGGGCGCCGCGGCGGCCGGTCTGGCGGCCGGCAGGAACAGCGTGAACGTCGCGCCCTGGCCCGGCGCGCTGTCCACCGTGACGTCGCCCCCGGATTGCTGCACAAAGCCCTGCACCTGGCTCAGTCCCAGACCCGAATTCTCATGCTGGCCCTTGGTCGTGAAAAAGGGCTCGAATACGTGCGCCAACACGCCCGGCTCGATGCCGGCGCCCGAGTCCTGCACCGACAGCGCCACATACGGCCCCGCGAGGTTCTTCCTGCCTTCCTGCAGCGCCGGGTCGCGCACGACCTGGGCCGATATCCGGATCTGGCCGCCGGAAGGCATCGCATCCCGCGCGTTGATGACCAGATTGAGCAAGGCCGACTCAAGCTGGGCCGGGTCGGCGAAGATCGTGCAATTGCCCGGCCCGAACTCGTAGCTGATCGCCACGGACGAGCCCACCGACGTCTCGAACAGTGGGCGCAGCGACGCCAGGCTGTCCCGCACGTCGAACGCGTGCGGCTGCAGCGGCTGCTTCTTGGCATAGGCCAGCAGTTGCCGGGTGAGCTGGGCCGCCTTTTCCGTCGTGTCGATGATGATGCCGACGTAGCGCATCAGCGATGCCGGCAGGTCGGGATAGCGTTTCACGAACTCGGCGGAGAACCGGATCGCCGTCAGGAAATTATTGAAATCGTGGGCCACGCCGCCTGTCAGGCGGCCGATCGCTTCCATGCGCCGGGCGTGGTGCATCGAGTCGCGGGCTTCCTGGAGCTGCTCGTGGCGCTCTTTCTGCTCGGTGATGTCGCGGGTGATCTTGGCGTAGCCGACAAGCGCGCCGCGATCATCGTGGACGGGGTCGATCACCACGCTGCACCAGAAGGTGCTGCCGTCCTTGCGCACGCGCCACCCTTCCGCCTCGAAACGCCCTTCAAGCCGCGCGGTCTCCAGCGCGTACCGGGGCACCTGCGCGATCCGGTCGCTCTCCGTGTAGAAAACGGAAAAATGCTGCCCGATGATCTCGTCCGCGGTGTACCCCTTGAAGCGCTCGGCGCCGGGATTCCAGCTACTGACGCGGCCTTCGGCGTCCAGTAGGTAGATGGCGTAGTCCCGCACCGCCCCCACCAGCAGGCGATAGCGGTCCTCGGACGGAAAATCCGGTAAAGAAGTCATGCAATGTCCCCACCTGCATATTGGATCAAGCCCAGGTTGTCGTCAGCAAACGGCGTGCCGGGGTCAAAGGAGGGACTTTACCAATGTTGAGCCGGGCACGGAATTTGCTGGCAACCCGTCCATAGGCGGCCCATCCCTGGCGCCGCCCGGGTACAGAGGGCATTAGCAATGCAACCCATACGAAAAGCTGTATTCCCCGTTGCGGGCCTGGGCACCCGCTTTCTTCCGGCCACCAAGGCCATGCCCAAGGAAATGCTGCCCATCGTCGACCGGCCCTTGATCCAGTATGCCGTCGAGGAAGCCGTCGCGGCCGGCATCACCGAGCTGATCTTCGTCACAGGGCGCAACAAGCGCGCCATCGAAGACCATTTCGACCGCGTGCCGGAACTGGAATACGACCTGGAAGCCAAAAACAAGAACGCGCTGCTGGAAACCGTGCGCAACGTGATCCCGGACAGCATCAAATGCGTCTACACGCGCCAGCCGGCCGCGCTGGGCCTGGGCCACGCCGTGCTGTGCGCGGCGACCATCGTCGGCAACGAGCCCTTCGCCGTCCTGCTGGCGGACGACCTGATCGACGCCGACGCCCCCGTCATCGGCGAGATGATGAAGGTCGCCCGCGAATTCGAGGGCAGCGTCCTGGCCGTCCAGCAGGTTCCCAAGGCCCATACCAACCAATACGGCATCGTGTCCGGCGCCCGCAAGGCGCACGGCGTCCTGAGCCTGACGGGCATCGTGGAAAAGCCCAAGCCCGAAGACGCGCCAACGGACCTGGCCGTGGTCGGGCGGTACATCCTGGAGCCTGAAATATTCGGTCTGCTCGAAAGCACGCAGGCCGGCGTGGGCGGCGAAATCCAGTTGACCGACGGCATCGCCGCCCTGCTCGCGTCGCGCAAGGTCTACGGCTTCGAGTACGAGGGCGTGCGCTACGACTGCGGCAGCAAGGAAGGCTTTTACCGCGCCACCATGGAGATCGGGCGCAAGTATCACAACCTGGCCTGACGTGGCTTAGCCCTTCATCGTCGCAAGCACCCTCGCGCGCGCACGTCCCGTGCGCGCGCGAGATGCTGCGATGCGTATTGACCGGGCGGGGTCCCCATGTCCCAATACCCTTGCGCGATCAACACAGGAGGCGAACATGCCCAACCATGCCTACAAGCGCGTCATGGAAGTGGTGGCCGCTGCCGACGATGGCACGACTTACCGGATCGACCGCTATTGCCGCTCGCAATCCGAAGGCGACGACACGACAAATTCCTATTGCTGCCTGCCCGATGGCCAGCGGGTGCTTTGGCGCGGCGATGGTCACTACCAGTTGCCTGACGGCACCATCGTCGCGACCGTCGCGTCGCGACTCTGCCAATAGGCTCTGCCAATAGGCTCTGCCAATAGACAGCCGGCCGCGGCCCACCCGCTTCTCCGCCTTGGACCGCGGATCAGGCTACATATTGCGCAGCATCAGGCCCACCAGGAACAGGACGGCCACGACGCCGATCCAGATCGCCAGCATCAGCCAGGGCCCGCGGCCCGTCCTGGCGCCGCGGCGCGCCGGCCGCACGGAGGGTCGGGAATCATCGGCCGGTTTCATGGTGTCCTCCTGGCGCGCGGCGCCGGGGAATGATTATTTCGTCTTCGCGGACACGCTTTGCTGCAGGGCCTTGGCGGCCTGAAGATGCTGCTGCAGGCTGGGAAGCGTTTCGATCGCGAACTGCTTGACCTCAGGATCCTTCACCTCCTTGGAGGCCTTTTCGAACAGCTTCACCGCGGACTCGTGCGCGTCCACCCCGATCTCGTCAGCATACGCCTTGTCGAACCCTTCATCGCGCAGTCCCATGGCCTTGAGCTTGGCCGTCTGCATCAGGGAAGGTTCCTTGGGCGGCTCGTAGCCCTTGCTCTTGGCCAGCGCTTCAAGCTGCTGGCCGACCTTGGTGTGATCGTCGATCATCTTCTGCGCAAATTGCTTTACCTCGGCATTTTTCGACTTCTCCAGCGCCATCTTGCTGCCGGCGATCTCCATATGACCGGACTCCGCGGCATCGGTCAGAAAGCCGCGGGCTTCGCTGTCCAGCTTGTTGGTCGCGGCGGGCACCTGGCCGCCAGAGGTTGCCGGCGTCTGCGCCAGCGCAACCGACCCCATGCTCAAGACCATCGCGGCGCCAAGCCCCAGCTTCAAAAGATTGTTCTTCATGCAGTCCTCCAGTAAGAAACTCGTCTCGCCGAATGACGGCTTGGTGCCGCCCGGCGAGTGCCTACCATGCAGCAAGCGTCATGCCCGCTCCTGGCAGGCGCGCCGCTTCTGGGGGACCAGTCGCTGTCGTGGCTCGTTACCGCAAGTTTTACGTCGATGTAACAAAGAAACGCAGCGTTACACGCACTTCGTTGCATACGCGAAGTGCGCTGGGCAAACTAAGCGCTCGCATCTTTTGGGAGAGTTGCCATGCAAGTGGATATCCAGAAGCTGGGAGCAGACGCCGCGCGCCAGGGGTTGACCCTTTTGGATTGCCCCTACCTTCGCACCGCAGCCATGCCTGCGCAAACCGGCGAATCCGTCACGGAATGGCGCAGCCGTGTGGAAATGTGGAAAGCGGGCTGGAAGGCCGGAGTCAAATCCCGCGCCGTCGTGAGCCGTGCTCCCTCGTCCCCCTTCATGAGCGCGCGCAGGTAGCCACTGCCTGCCGCGAGAGTACCCGGCCAGGGCCCTGGACATCGTCCAGGGCCCTTTCTCTTTGCCCGGGCCTCCTCGTTCTGGCGTCCCACTTTGGGCGTGCCAGCACTGGTCGAAAACTTTTGCATTTTGTTGCACCACGACCCCGCGGTTTCCGGAAAATGCTGCCCGCAGGGCGATTCCTGTGACCCCCATGCTTTGGAGCGCACGATGAATACTGAATCAGGTATTTGCGTAGATGGATTCAAAGTCCACTGCGATGTCATTGAGTTGCCGAGCGGCCAGTACCGCCTGGACGTCAAAACCCGGCGCGACGGCGACCAGACCGAAGGGCAATCTGTGTGGCCGATCCCGAGCGGCAAGCTGTTCTCCGCGCAGCATGAAGCCGAACGGCACGCGAAATGGATTCTCAAGGGGATCCGGCGGGTCGATGCGAGCGGCGCGCCTCAGTTCTGCCTGACCTGACGGCGCCCGACCTGCGAACAACCGGGAGCGCCTGCGGGCGCTCTCTTCTTTTTCCGGTCATTGCCTCGGTCGAATCGCCCCCACACCCCGGAGGCAATTCAACCAGACCGGTACTCATGCGCCATTCCTCGCATTTGTTCGCCGGCTGCGTTGACGGCGCCCGTTCCTATTCAGTACCGTAAAAAAGTGAGTTCAAGCTCACGATTTCTCAATAAGCCATTTCTCAGTAAGCCATTTCTCAATAAGCCATTTCGTCTGCAAGCCAACCCAGGAGCTCGAACATGAAGAAGCACCTAGTGATGATTGGTCTGCTTGGATCGTTGACCTTCTCGGTCACGGGCCAGGCAGCGGACGCGAAAAAGCCTCTCGCCATGTGGCAATGCCAGGATTTCCTTGGTGTGCAAGAGTCCTTTCGCCCCGTTGTAGTGAGCTATGCAGAAGCGCTTAACCACAAAGGCAAGCCGGAAGAGGCCGTACTGGACGTGGAGGGCATCAGCTCCCGCACGCCGCTACTGGTCAAGCAGTGCAATGAAAATCCGAAGCTCATGCTGCGCGACGCCCTGGCCGGCCTGAAGAAGTAATCGCCCCTGCCCCTGAGGCTCGCCTCAGGGGTTCGTCCCCCCACCCCGCAAGGTGCGCAGCCGACGCACCTGCTCGTCAAGCTGCGCCCGCAACCGTTCAATCTCCGCCAGGTCGGCGGACTGCGCGGTCGCGGCGCGGACCTGCGCGACCATCGTGGCCAGTTGCGCGAGGTCGGGGTCGGGCAAGGGGTCGCTCACTCGCCGCACCTGCAGGCGGCGCATCAATTCGGCAACCCGGTCGCGCATCGCAATGGCCGCCATGGCTCTGAGCGGCTGGCGCAGGAAGCGCGGCCATCCCAGCGCCCCGCCCGCGGCCAATGCGGCCGTCCTCACCCACGCCCCGCCCGGTCCGCCCGATCTCCCCGCCGGCACGCCGCGCGGCAGGGCAATGGCGAGCGCCTGGCGGTCGCGCTCCATCTTGGCCAGCAGGGCCTCTTTGTCAGCCAGCGTGGTGGTCTTGGACATAATGGCTCCGGGCGGCGGCGGTATCCAGGCGCACCTGGTGACTCAGCTCCGCAAATGGCGACCCCTTGGGCGCGCTGCGGGTCGAAATGGCCAGCGAAATCAACGTGATGAGCAGCCACGCGCCCGCCACCAGCCAGGCGGCCAGCTTGCGATGCTCCGTATCCCAGAAGCTCACGATGGCGGCCACCGACACGAATCCCAAGGTGCCCAGCGCGCAGAACACGAGCGCAATGCTGCTGATCACCGTTGCGACCAGCGCGGCACGGTACAGCGACAACTCGATGCCGACCAGCTCCACATAATCCCCCGAGCGTTCCGCGGCAAACGCCGCGATGCGGCGCAATCTGCGCAATCGTTCCGAAATCATGGCGTCTCCTTGGGGCGATGACGCGTGAAGTCAGCAATTGCCATAC
>Ga0182739_1002567_pt1 | contig 16855 bp, 13 predicted proteins | sample eDN5th30CBELigBY_FD_128873 | JGI IMG/M metagenome (GOLD analysis project Ga0182739, IMG submission 128873) | Enriched backyard soil microbial communities from Emeryville, California, USA - eDNA 5th pass 30_C BE-Lig BY (version 2) (version 2) | ecosystem: Environmental > Terrestrial > Soil >... | reverse complement strand
TGCGGATTGGCCGGGCGAAGAAAGCCGATCGCAAAACGGAAGCATTGCCTGCCCGGCCGCATGAAGAGTCTGCCGCGGTGGATGGTCCCCAAACGCCCTTGCCGGTTGAAAGTATTTCGTCTGATGTGCTGCATGAGCGGGAAATTATCCGGATATTGCTTCATTATGGCAGTCATCCTGCTACATGGGAAGAAGGCGACGTACCGATAGCCCCGCTCCTGCTGAGCGGATTGAGCGATGTGTCATTCGATGATCCGGCGTGTCTCTCCATTGTTCACATTTTCCGTGAATTCATCAAGCGCGGCGAGCTTCCGGACGAGCGGACGTTTATCGCGCATCGCGACCGCGCCGTTGCCGATTTAGCCATTGATCTGCTTGCCGCCAAATACAGCCTCAGCCCCAATTGGAACGACGAGAAGCGGAAGATATACGTTTCCCACGAATCGGAACGCTTGGAAGATCTTGTTTACGGCGCGATTTATCGAATCAAGAAGCGGAAGGTAGAACAGCAGATTTTGCAGTTACGGGAGGAAATAAAAGACGAAAGCGATGCGGCCAATATGGAAATTATGCTCGCGAATTACCAGAAGTTAAAAGATGTATCGAAGATAATAGCAGAAAAACTAGGCACCATCGTTGTCAAATAGATGAATACGCTTCAAAAAGGTAAACTAGGGGAAGACGCAGCCGTACGCCTGCTGCAGGAACAGGGATACCAGATCCGGCATCAGAACTGGCGTTACAAGAACCTGGAGGTGGATATTATTGCTGACGATGGCGATATCTTGGTCTTCGTTGAGGTAAAGACCCGCTCCAGCCATGCCTATGGGATGCCTTACGAGTTTGTCGACTATGCAAAGCAAGCCAGACTCACGCGTGCTGCAAACCAGTATATTGCCGCTATAAAGTATGGTGGCGAAATCCGTTTTGATGTGGTTTCCATCTTGTACTCTGCGAAAAGTAAAGCCTATAATATGCGGTTGATTCGCGATGCGTTTTGGCCGAATTGATGTGAACGTAAGGACTGTTCACGAAGAAAATAACTAAGTTTGTCCGCATGAACAGATTAATCTATGTACCAGCGGTGTTGCTTGCTTTCATTGCATCATGCAATACGCAAAAGAAGGCGTCTAAATTCCGCTTTGATACGCCCGAGGCCGGTACCTTGGTACAGCTTGGCGAATCAGTGCCGCTGAAGCTGGTATTTCCCGAAGATGTTTCGTCGTTCGACTCGGTGGTATACAGCATGGATGGCGAAGTACTGGCACGCAAAACAGACAGCACGGTGGTGAGCCTCAATACCGAAAATGCGGCTTTCGGTAGTCGTACACTCAGTGCCAAGCTTTATCACAATGGCGAAGAGCGGGTGGCGTATAGCAACATTGTGGTGGTACCGCCTACCCCGAAACGGTATAGCTTTAACATCGTTGCGGAATACCCGCACGATACCGACGCCTACACGCAGGGGCTGGAGTATGAGCATGGGTTTCTTTACGAAAGTACGGGAAGGGAGCGACAGTCAACGCTGCGCAAAGTGAATCTGCAAACCGGAGAGGCCGTACAACGCATCGCTTTGGATGATCAATATTTTGGTGAGGGCATGACCATTGTCGGCGATCGGATTATTCAGCTAACGTATCGGAGCGGCAAAGGATTTGTATACCAGAAATCGACATTCGCCAAAACAGCCGAATTTCCCTACGGATCGTTCAGGGAGGGCTGGGGACTGTGTTTCGACGGGGAGAGGCTTATCCTTTCAGATGGTACCAGCCGTCTCTATTTTCTCAACAAAGATACGTACGCCGAGGAAGGGTTTATCGAAATATACGACAGCAAGGGACCGTTGGATAGTCTCAACGAATTGGAGTACATCGATGGTAAGATATATGCCAACATATACACGAAAGACATCATTGTAATCATTGATCCACAAACCGGTGCCGTAGAAGGGGAAATTAACCTGATTGGCATCTATCCGGGTAAAGCGGATTACGACAACGAGCTTAACGGGATAGCCTATGACCGTACGGGCGATCGGTTGTTTGTGACGGGTAAACTGTGGAGCAAGCTGTACCATATCGAACTCGTAGAGCGATAAAAACGCAGCCATGCTGGGCGATATCAAGTACATTTTTAAATACCGGGAGAAGGCTGTCGACCGGGTGATGCTTTATGTCAGTTTGGTATGCGCACTGGTTGTGCTGTTCCACTTGGGGTACAACACCGATAAAATGATGGCACGGCAGTTTGCCGGCATTGTCAAATGGCTGTTTTACGGGTTGTTTTTCCTGGGCGCCTTTCGTATTGGGTTTTCCATTTTTTCGGCTCGGAAAGTTGGCGTAGCACACTATGGCGGCTTAGTATTATCGTTGTACTTCCTGACGGTTATTCTGGCCAGGGTAACCGGAGAACCGCATCTTGCCTTTCTACGGAACGATGAGTGGCTTTACCTTGGCATATTTGCGGTTTTTCTTACGGAACTGTCTAAAAGCAGCCTCTTTTTCGATACCTTCTATTTTAACCCGACTATCTTGTTTGTGATCAGCTTTTTGGTACTGATCCTCGTGGGTACCTTGTTGTTGATGTTGCCAAAAACTGCGGCAGATACACCGCTGCTCTTTGTGGATGCGCTGTTTATGGCAACGAGCGCCGTGTGCATCACGGGGCTTGCGACTGTAGACATCGCTGCCCAGTTTACCGAATTCGGCCATACGGTTATCCTCATCCTTATCCAACTAGGAGGGCTGGGCATCATGACATTTACCGGGTTCTTTGGGTATTTTTTCAGCGGGGGCTTCTCTTATAAGAACCAGCTGATGTATAGCGAGTTTTTAGGGCAGAATAAAGTCGCCTCGGTCATCAATACCCTGTTGAAGATTATCTTCGTCACCTTTTTTTTCGAGGTGCTGGGGGCTGTATTTATCTTTTTCAGCACCGAGGCTGCAGATTTCGCCACTTACGGTGACCGCGTGTTTTTTGCGGTTTTCCATGCCGTTTCGGCATTCTGCAACGCAGGCTTCACGACCGTGGCGGGGGGGCTTCACCAAGCTGCTTTCCGTTTCAACTATGAGATGCAGGTGGTCCTTTCGTTGCTGTTTATTCTTGGTGGATTGGGGTTCGGAATCGTTTTCAATATCTACGCGTTCATCAAGCGGTGGGCGATCAATGTTTTCCTGCGGATGTTCCATGGCAAACCGTATACGTACCGCGCTTGGGTAATCAGCTTCAATACCCGATTGATTATGTGGGTCACGTTGATGCTGGTGGTTTTCGCTACGGTGGCCACCTTCGTGTTGGAGTATAACCATACATTGGCGGCACACGATTCGGTTTGGGGTAAATGGGTTACCGCTTTTTTTACAGGCAATAGTGCGCGCGCTACGGGGTTCAGCGTGGCCGACGCCAGGGGCTTTTCGATGCCTATGCTGGCCACTGCTGTTTTTTTGATGTGGGTGGGGGCTTCACCGGGGTCGACTGGCGGCGGTATCAAAACGACGACCTTCGCCGTGGCGCTCCTCAACATCGTTAGCTTGGCCAAAGGGAAAGATAAATTGGAAATCTTCGGTCGCGAAATATCCGGCGATTCCGTAAGCAAGGCATTTGCTATTATCGCCCTATCCTTTGCGGCCGTCGGCACCACTGTGGTGGGGCTTGCCATTACCGATGGTCATCTCGGGTTCATGGCTATAGCATTCGAGAGCTTTTCGGCGTATGCCACGTGCGGGCTTAGCTTGGGCATTACACCCCAGCTGAGTGCCGCGGGCAAGGTGATTATTATCTGCAGTATGTTTGTAGGGCGAGTGGGCTTGCTCACTTTGCTGGTGGCACTTGTTAAGAATACGAGGAACCGGAGTTATGAATACCCACAGGAAAAGGTGTTGTTTTAGGTAAGATATTATGAAATTTATCGTTTTAGGATTGGGCAATTTCGGCAAAGCACTTGCCATCCGCCTCACGGAGCTGGGCCATGAAGTAATCGGCGCTGATAACCGCATGACCAAGGTGGAAGCCCTGAAGGAGAAAATTACCCATACGATACGTATGGATACTACGGATGCGGATGCCATGAGTGCATTGCCCCTTAAAGACGCCGATGCGGCAATTGTGGCAATCGGTGAAGACGAAGGTGCGTCGTTACTTACCACAGCCCTGCTGAAGCAGTTTGAGGTAAAGCGAATTGTAGGCCGTGTGGTTTCCGACCTCCAGAAAACGGTGTTGGAGGCCATGGATATCGACGAATATATTATGCCGGAAGAGGAATCGGCCGCACGGCTAGCCATGCGGTTGGATAATACTGACATCGTGGATTCGTTTAAGATATCCGAACGATATAGCATTGTTGAAACCAAGGTGCCCGCAAAGTATGTGGGAATGACTTTGAAGGAGGCAAACCTGACCAATAAATTCAAAGTGATCGTACTCACCACCATTAAATCTACCGAAACGCTGGAAGACGGCAAAATGAAGGTGAGCACGGAGGCCACCGGCATCGCCCAGTCGGATACGGTTTTGGCGGATGATGATATCCTGGTGCTGTTTGGCGAGCTGAAGGATATCAACCGGCTTATCCAGAAAGGGGAGTAAGTAAGCAACGATATTTTTATTAAGCGGGAGTTCGTGAATACCATGCATTTTATCTAAGTTTGGCCTTTGTTCGAAAAGTAAGATACCCTAATTGAAACCATTGAATGAAAACCTGGTTCAACAATAATGCAACCCACCTGGCGATAATCGGTATTTTCATCGCGATTACCTTTATTTATTTCCCGCCCGCATGGCAGGGTAAGGTATTGTATCAGCATGACGTATTGCAAGCGCAAGCTGGCCAGCAAGAGATCCTGGATATCAAAGCACGCGACGGAGACATGCCGTTATGGACAAATTCCATGTTTAGTGGGATGCCATCCTACCAGGTGTTGATCGAGCTCCCCAGCAACATCACCACATATTTACTGCATGGTTTCAAAGGGGTGTTTCCACACCCTATCGATGTGGTGCTGCTCTACCTGATCGGTGCTTACCTGTTGTTCAGCGTGCTCCGTGTAAAACCCTGGCTTGCGGCCGTCGGTGCCGTTGCGTTTGCGTTTTCATCATACAACTTCATCTATATCGAGGCGGGCCATGCCAATAAGACCTATGCAATCGCTTTCATGGCGCCTATATTGGCCGGTATCCTATTGGCTTTCCGCGGCAAATACCTGTGGGGTGCGGTGCTGTTGGCGCTGGCCATGGCACTCGAGATCCGCGTGAACCACATCCAGGTGACGTACTACCTTTTTTTGGCGGCATTGATCCTGGTGGGTATAGAGGCGTATGGTGCCATCCGCGAAAAACGGCTGCTGGTGTTTGGCAAGGCCATTGCCTATCAGGCAGTGGCCGTGGTGATTGCCATCGCGGTAAACGCTTCGCTATTGTGGCCCACTTATGAATACAGCAAAGAAACGCTGCGCGGAGAGTCTAACCTGAAGACCGAGAACGCACAACGGGCCGACAACGGCGTGAGCCGCGAATATGCGTACGACTGGAGCCAGGGGGTGGGCGAAAGCCTTACCTTCTTAATCCCGAATGCGTATGGGGGTGGAATGCATACTCGGTTGGATGCGGAGTCTAATGTGGCTAGGCTCGTGATCAGCAAAGGGGCCGATCCCAACCAAGCCGTTGGCGTTGCGGCGAGCATGTCTACGTACTGGGGCGAGAAGCAATTTACCTCCGGGCCATGGTATTTTGGCGCGGGCGTCGTGTTTTTGTTTATACTGGGAATAGTCATTGTGAAAGGGCGATTGAAGTGGTGGTTGGCCGGGGCGACTGCCTTGGTGCTGCTACTTTCCTTCGGGCGCCACTTCCCGCTGGTTTCGGATTTGTTTTTTGACTACTTCCCGATGTACAACAAGTTTAGGGCGGTAGAGTCCATTCTAACTATTGCCACTCTTCTGGTTCCCGTTTTGGCGATACTGGCCGTAAATGAGCTGATTACAAATGGGGCCAGTATCGGGAAGCTGGATAAGAAAGTACTGTACGTGTTTTACGGGGTGGGCGGTATTGTACTATTGATCGCAGCCTCACCCGACCTGTTTTTAAGCTTCAAAAGCTCAAACCATCAGGCTATGACCCAGCAATATGGGCAACAACTGCAAGACAATACCTTTGCCAGTGAGCTGATGGCCGCGCTGGTGAAAGACCGCGTATCATTGGCACGGGCCGATGCACTCCGCTCGCTCCTTTTTGTGGCGGCAACATTTGCACTGGTGTGGTTGCTCATAAAAAATAAGCTGAAGGCACCGGTAGTTGTGGTGTTACTGGGTCTTGTAACGTTAATTGACCTTTGGGGGGTGGATAGGCGCTACCTGAATGACGACCGGTTTGCAGATAACCTGCAGCTGACACGGCAATTCAACCCGGAACGGGAGGTGGACAAACTTATTTTGATGGACAAAGACCCGAATTACCGGGTATTTGATATTACGACAAATCCGTTTGCCGATGCACGAACATCCTATTTTCATAAATCTGTCGGGGGTTACCACGCGGCCAAACTGATGCGTTACCAGGAATTGATTGAACGGCAATTTTCAGGGGCAATTAATGAAGACGTACTTGATATGCTGAATACGCGATACCTGATTACGGCCGATAACGAAAACAACCAACGTATCCAGCGGCGGAGTACCGCTGCCGGGAACGCCTGGTTTGTTGAAAAGGTGACTATGGTAGCGAGCAATGAAGAGGAGATGGAGGCCATCAATTCGTTTGATCCCGCAAAGGAGGCGTTTATCCATGAAGAGTTCAAACCGTTGTTGGATGAAGGTCGGCTCAGTCGTCCTGAGAACGCATCAATAACGCTTACATCATACCGACCGGATCATTTGGTCTACGAATACTCCGCCCCGCGCGATGCGATTGCGGTCTTTTCCGAAGTCTGGTACGATAAAGGCTGGAAAGCCTTTGTTGATGGCCAGGAACTTCCCATTTTAAGGGCCAATTACGTGCTGCGCGCCCTGCAACTACCGGGAGGGAACCATCAGGTGGAATTCAGGTTTGAACCTCGGTCATATCACCTGGGCGAGACCATCTCGTTGGTCGGGTCGATTGTGCTGGTGCTGGGCTTGGCAGCCGCCATCTGGCTGGATCTCCGACGTCGGCAGGTCTCGGGCTGACGCGTCATCAGCAAATACAGCCTCTATGTAATTATCTCACGTCGAATAACGTTAATTGCGGGTCCGTTACGCGGAATGTCCGACGGTGATGGTCGGTGACGCCGTGCTTGATGATAGCGTTTCGGTGCTGGATGGTCGGATATCCTTTGTTTTGACACCAACCGTACTCGGGAAATTCCACTGCCAGATTCTCCATGTATTCATCGCGGTAGGTTTTTGCCAATATAGAGGCTGCCGCGATGGAGAGGTATTTGCCATCGCCTTTAACTATGCAGCAATGCGGTATCTGCTGGTAGGGGATAAACCGGTTTCCGTCAACCAAGATGAACTCCGCTTTGAGCGACAGCATATCAAGTGCACGGTGCATGGCCAGGTAAGACGCATTGTGGATGTTGATACGATCGATCTCCTGTGGGCTTACGCTCGCCACGGCAAACGCCATTGCTTCGGTTTCAACGACATGGCGCAACGCCGTGCGTTGTGCGGCCGACAACTGCTTGGAGTCATTGAGTATATCGTGGCTAAAATCGCCTGAGAAAATAACTGCCGCAGCGAACACCGGACCGGCCAGACAGCCCCGGCCTGCCTCATCGCAACCAGCTTCAACGAGTACATCCTGATGGCTGGATAGTAGCATTGTTCCGTTTGTTTTCGTTATAAAAAGGCAAACTTAGATAAGTTGCGTTTCATATGCAAGTTGCGACGGATAAGCACGGCTTCTTTTGGAGACGAATGTGGTTGCTTTCAGGAGAAACGCCTACTTTTGCGACCGAACCGCAAAAGAGTTTAAAACCTCGCTTGTAATAATTCTTATACAATTAAACTTCGTTATGATGGAAATGTCAAAATCACACATTATTGCAACACCGATGGCTATAATAATTTGCATGATACTGATGCTCACGCCGACAACCCTCACGTTTGCTCAACGCAACAAGGGGGATGTCCAGCAATCGCTGGACTGGGCGACAGGCATTGTCATCGACGGGCGGCTTGACGATTGGGGCGATTCGTTACGGTATGAACACACCCCACAGCAATTCCACTATTATATCAAGAACGATGGCGAGAACGTATATATTGCCATACGTGTCGAAGACAAGGATCGGCAGATGCAAATTTTTGCCCAGGGGATGGCTTTTATGGTGAACACCAAAGGGAAGAAGCGCGACGGCCCTACGGTTTATTTTCCGGTTGCCGATCGGCTAGCATTCCGTTCAATTATGTCGGCCGATAACGACGACCGTCCCGAAGATATGCGAAAAGGCGCGTTGGCGGCGATACGCGCCATCCATGTGATGCGGTTTGAAGATGTGCTCGATGGGCAGATTTCGCTGGAGAACTCCTACGGTATCCACGCGCAGGCCACCCTTGATACTGCCGATGCGCTGTGTGTGGAAATGGTTGTTCCGTTAACGCGTCTGGGGGTTTCTGTCGATAACGGCGATGAATTAGCATTCAATGTAAAGATAAATGGGGTGATGGTTCCGGGTAGCGGCACTTCCCCCCGTACCATGCGCCAGGGTTATGGTTATCCGTATGGTTACGGCTATGGTTACCCATACGGCTATGGCAGTCAAATGCCTTCAAAGCCCCGGGAAGAACCGGGGGTATGGGTGAGAACGCCACTGGCTAAAGAATAATAAGCTTAAATTAGTTAATATATCGAATGAACATTTTCAATCAATCAACGATTAGACGAACACGGGAAGTGAGTCTGTTAGTCGCCTTTCTTATGGCTTTTGGGGCTTTTGGTTTCGGTCAAACCACTAAGCGGGTAATCGGTACGCTCAGTGACCAAAACGGGGCTACAATAGCGGGGGCATCGGTCAAACTGGTGTCGGATCTTGATTCCGTACAGACCAGCTCGGGTACCGGGGGAATCTTTTCATTCAACAATATAAAAGGGGCCAGTTTTGTGCTGACTATAACCAGTTTGGGATTCGATACCCTGCAGCAGCGGCACGCATTCGAAGGGGGCCAGAATGAGGTAAAGGTATCACTCACGCTCCGTGAATCCAGCCAGATGCTCGCCGAGGTGTCCGTTACCGGTGCTGCGCCCATTACGGTCAAAGAAGATACATTGGAATATGCCACGAAAGACCTCAAACTCCGTGAGGGCGCACTGGTGGGAGATGCACTCAAAAAGCTGGACGGCGTAGAAGTAGATAAAGATGGGAATGTAACGGCGCAGGGCGAATCGGTAACGCGGGCACGGATAAACGGGAAAGACTTCTTCGGTGGCGATATTAAGGCAGCCATTCAAAACCTGCCTGCGGATATTATCGAAAAAATACAGATCGTTGATGATTACGGCGACATGGCTAACATAACGGGCAATCGATCGGGCGACCCGGAACGGGTGCTGAATCTGGAGATCGCCCCCGATCGCAATACCGGCGATTTTGGAAACTTCCGCGTGGGGGGCGGTACCTCTGAGCGGTACCAGGCTACGGGGTCGTACGGTAAGTTTAAGGAGGGAATGCAGCTTTCCGCGCTGGGCAACCTCAATAACGTCAACGCCAGTTTGTTTGATTTCAACATCCGCAGTGGAGGTGCCCGTCGGGGCCGTGGTGGTGGAGGCAGCTTCGGGCGTGGTTTCGGTGGCGGCGGCTGGGGGGGGGCAAACGGACTTACCAATACGCAATCCATTGGGATAAATTACCGGCAGGATTTCAATGACAAGCTCACGATGTATGGCGAATACAGCTTTGGCCATACCGATAATACGACGCTGAGTGATGTGTTTCAGGAAGAGCAGCTTGCAGATGAGAAAACATCGTATGAAACGAGGAATGCAGACAACGCCAGTATTGGTAATGACCATCGATTTAGCTGGAACTTGGAGTACAAGCCCGACGATCGGAACTACATTAAATTTTCACCAAATTTCAGTTTTCGCAGTAGCAGAGCCAACAATCTATCGTTCAGCGATAATCTGCTCGAACAGCAATTAATCAATAAGGAGACGAATCGCCAGCTTAATAAGTCATATGCGCCGAATTACGGTGCCAGCGGTTTGTATAATAGGCAGCTAAGCGATAATGGGCGAAACATATTTTTCGATTTCTCCTTGAATACGGCCAGCACAGAACAGGACCAGGAACAAATAATCGATAGGCTTTTATATGAAACTTCGATAGAAGACCTCGATAGCGTATACCAACAGCACCTGGTCGATTTGCAGAATAAAAATCTGAACGGTGGAGCTTCGATGTCCTACATTGAGCCGTTGGGAGAGTACACCCGGCTGGAACTGAGTTACGACTTCAACTTTGCTTCGTACGACAATAATCGCCGGGCGAATGCCTATGACATTAACGGTGTTATCATCGATAATCCTGAGTTTAATAATAACCGGGCTTATGATTATACGTTCTACACACACCGGGGCTCACTTACTTACAGATACCGCAATGATAAATGGAACTATTCGGTGGGGATAGCTGCACAGCCTAACCTCTTACGTGGAGGCGGCAATATTGATGGGCAGGCCATAGACATCAACCGCAATGGTTTTAACTGGATGCCGGTAGCGCGGCTGGAGTATCAGCTGTCGCGGACGAAACGGTTCAATATTAATTATTCCGGCAGGGCCAATGAGCCCAGCTTTACGCAACTGCAACCGTTTACCGATTACTCGAATGTCAGTGCACCCGTGACCGGTAATCCGGATCTCGCTGCGGAGTTCACGCATGAGGTCCGTATCAATTATCGTAACTTTAATGTCGGGGAAGGTACCTCTTTCTTTGTCGGTGCCAGCGGATCGCTATCTGAAGATAAAATAGTTACCAACCGTACCACGTATCTGGACGATTCTTTAGGGATGATTCGGGCAACCGAATACCTGAATACCGATGGGTTCTACAATACGAGAGGGTATTATAATTTTTCGAAACCATTTGCCGCACGAAAGTATACCCTGTCATTTGGCGGAATGGTCTCCTTTAGTAATAATGTTTCGTATACGGCGTTCCGGGACCCCGCACAAGGCGTAACGCCGGACATGGTACGGAATATAGCCAAAAACTGGGTGCTTTCTCAACGGCTGGGTTTGCGTTACAATCCGACAGAGACCATCGATATCACGCCTGGCGTAAGCTATACGTACAATACTACACATAATACGGCCTCGTCAGGTAATGACAGAGACGTGTCTACCTGGGCAGTAACGCTGGATGGATCGGTAAACTTAACGCCTACGTGGATATTCGGTGCTGATTTGGCAAAGACAAGTAACAACGGGTACAATAGTACAGTAGATGCCAACCCGATGATCATTAACGCCTATATCGAAAAGCAGTTTTTGAAAGGACGCAACGGTGCCATCCGCTTCCAGGCCTATGACGTACTCAATGAGCAGACCAACGTGTCTCGGAGTGTCACCGAAAACATGATTCTGGATAGCCGGACCAATCGGCTTGCGCGTTATTTTCTCCTTAGTTTGTCTTATCGTTTTTCCAATTTCGCAGGTGGTCAGATGGGATTTGATGGTCCTGGTGGTCCTGGAGGACCTGGTAGGCGTGGTGGCTTTCCGGGGGGCGGCGGATGATTGTAATTTTTCGTTATCTTGCGCCGCAATGGAATGCGAGCTTATTGAATTAGCCAATGGTATCCGGGTTGTACTGCAGCAGGCTGCATCACCCGTGTCGCACGCCTGCATGTTGGTGAATGCCGGGGCGCGTGACGAAAAGGAAGGGCAATACGGATTAGCCCACTTTATCGAACACTTGCTTTTTAAGCGAACAGATAGGCGAACTACCAGTCAGATACTCAACAGACTGGAGGCTGTTGGCGGCGATTTAAATGCCTACACGACTAAAGAATATACCTGCATCCACGCCTCGTTCCTGTCGCCATATCTGGAGCGCACACTGGATCTCTTCGAGGATTTGTTTTTCCATTCGGTTTTCCCCGAAGACGAAATGGAGAAAGAAAAGGGAGTGATTCTGGATGAGATGGCCTCTTATCTTGACAGCCCCGAAGAGGCCATCATGGACGATTTTGAAGATTTGGTGTTTCAGGGACATGGATTGGGCCACAACATCCTTGGAACCGCCACCGATCTGCAGGCGCTTTCCAAAACCGAGATTAAACAATTCATCCAGCAAACCTATAACACGCATGAAATCGTCATTGGCATCAGTGGTAATTACACGGTGGGAAAGGTGCGTCAGCTGGCGGAACGAGTGCTTGGCGGGCTCCCCGAAAATAGTAACCGGAAGAACCGTTCCGCGCCATCGGCCTTCACGTCGAGGCAGATCACGGATCGTAAGCCGATCAATCAGGTGCATCATGTGATGGGCACGAGAGCTTATGGCGTACACGACAAGAATAAAGTTGGCTTACTGTTGCTTAATAACTTGTTAGGCGGCATGGGAATGAGTTCCCGCCTTAATCTGGTAGTACGGGAGAAACACGGTATTGCATATACCATTGAATCGAACTACACCCCGTACTCCGATACCGGATTGTTTTACATTTACTTCGGTACCGACGAAGAGAAGGCGGGGCGGGCCCAGCGTCTCATCATGAAGGAACTTAAGAAACTGCGTGAACATGCGCTTGGTGTGATGCAGCTTTATCAGGCGAAGCAAAAGTTCAAGGGGCAGATAGCACTGGCGGAGGAAAATCGGATGAGCCTCATTATCTCCATGGCTAAAAACCTGCTGGATTATGGGTGCGTGCAAACGCTGGAAGAGTTGTTCAACCGGATCGATGCGGTTGATGCCGGGCAAGTGCTGGGAATTGCCAATGAAATACTGGATGAGCGGCATCTTTCGGTTTTGAGTTTTGTGCCGGAGTAGGCCATGGTTTCCGCATATTCCGCTATATTTGCTGCCAACCGCGCACATCGGCGGTGCAGACTAACGAGAACGGAACAACGAAATGAAAAAAGCATATCTTTTCCCCGGTCAGGGAGCCCAGTTCGTAGGGATGGGCAAAGACTTGTATGATCATAATGAGGAAACCAGATTTCTGTTTGAACAAGCCAATGAAATTCTTGGGTTCCGCATTACGGATACGATGTTTAGCGGTACCGATGAAGCGCTGAAACAAACCAACGTAACGCAGCCCGCCATTTTTCTGCATTCGGTGATTTTGGCGAAAGCATTGGGGAATACTTTTGTGCCGGATATGGTGGCAGGTCATTCGCTGGGCGAATTCTCCGCGCTCGTAGCTGCCGGCGCACTTGGCTACGAAGACGGGCTTCGATTGGTCGCAGCACGGGCCAATGCCATGCAGAAAGCCACCGAATTGCAGCCATCGGCAATGGCAGCGATCTTAGGGCTGGACGACTTTACCGTAGAAGATGTGTGCCAGCGGGTAAGTGACGTGGTGGTCCCCGCCAATTATAACTGCCCCGGACAGCTGGTCATCTCAGGAACGATAGCTGGTGTCGATAAAGCGTGCGAATTGCTGCTCGAAGCCGGAGCCCGACGTGCGCTGAAACTCAATGTAGGTGGAGCATTCCACTCACCGTTGATGGAAGCGGCTAAAGTGGAACTACAGGCGGCTATTGAGGCGGTGCAACTGAACGAGCCGATATGTCCGGTCTACCAGAACGTGGATGCAAAAGCTTATACCGATCCGGGAGCCATCAAGCACAATTTGATTGAACAGCTTACCGGACCCGTACGTTGGACACAGACTATCCTGCATATGCTGGAAGATGGCGCCCAATTGTTTACCGAGGTTGGCCCGGGTAATGTACTGCAAGGGCTGGTTAAGAAGGTAGACCGCAAGGCAGAAACAGCTGCCGCCGTTTTATAATCCGAACGCTGTTTTAACCTTGTCGACGTGGTCGAGCTTTTCCCAGGTAAATAACTCGACCTCCGCGGAGACCGTTTCGCCATTACTGTTTTCGAACATCTTGGTTACTACCTGCGGTTCGCGCCCCATGTGTCCGTAGGCCGCGGTCTCTGTATAGATAGGGTTACGCAGCTTAAGGCGTGTTTCTATACCATAAGGCGTCATATCGAACAGTTCGTTGATTTTTTGAGCTATTTCGCCGTCTGATAAGTGGACCTTTGCCGTGCCGTAGGTGTTAACATAAATGCCAATGGGGTCTTTAACACCAATGGCGTAGGATATTTGCACCAGCAATTCGTCTGCTACACCCGCAGCAACGAGATTCTTCGCAATATGCCGGGTTGCGTAGGCTGCCGATCGGTCCACTTTCGAGGGATCCTTACCCGAAAACGCACCGCCCCCGTGACCACCCTTTCCGCCGTAGGTGTCTACGATAATTTTCCTTCCCGTCAGTCCCGTATCGCCGTGCGGACCACCAATGACAAATTTGCCCGTGGGGTTGATGTGGTATTTGATGCTGTCGGTGAATAACGCCTGAAGTTCGGGCTTTAGCTGGGCCTTCACCCGCGGTACGAGGATATGGATGATGTCTGATTTTATCTTTTCGAGCATAGCTGCTTCGCTGTCAAAATCGTCGTGCTGGGTAGAAACAACAATGGCGTCAATACGGACTGGCTTATGGTTATCATCGTACTCCAATGTCACTTGCGCTTTCGAATCAGGTCGCAGATAGGTGATGTCCCTGTTTTCACGGCGCAGGGCGGCGAGTTCGTATAGGAGCCGGTGTGCGAGATCGAGCGCCAACGGCATAAAATTTTCAGTCTCATTGCTGGCGTACCCAAACATGATTCCCTGGTCTCCCGCACCCTGCTCTTGCTTTTCTCTGCGATCTACCCCTTGGTTAATGTCGGGCGATTGCTCGTGGATGGCCGAAAGGATGCCACATGAATTGGCCTCGAACATATATTCGGATTTGGTGTAGCCAATACGCTCGATAACCGACCGTGCAATCTTGGGTACATCAAGGTATATTTTTGACTTTACCTCGCCAGCCAGCACAACCTGTCCGGTGGTAACCAGTGTCTCAATAGCTACCCGCGAATCAGCATCCCATGCGAGGAAGTTATCAATTAACGCATCGGAAATCTGGTCGGCAATTTTGTCGGGATGTCCTTCGGACACAGATTCTGAGGTGAATAAGTAAGGCATGTACAGTTATATTTGAAGTTGCAAAGCTACGATACTTTTGTGTTTTTCAAAATGGAAATAAAGTGACGGGCTATGTTAAGTTTGTATAAATTATCGCCCCAATCCTGCAAAATACCGGCAATGCTGATACATTTGTATAGAATATAGCGACAAATGGCAAGGAAGCAACGGATCTTATTTGTAGTTAACCCGATATCGGGCGGGCGCAAAAAGAAGGGCTTTGAGAAGCGGGTGATGGCCGATCTCGATACGGGACTCTTTGACGCTGCGTTTGTTTTTACGGCCTACGCGGGCCATGCGAACGAATTGGCTGAACAAGCTGTGGCGGACGGAACGGATGTCGTGGTGGCGGTAGGTGGCGATGGCACCATCAATGAGATTGCCGCCGCGCTGAATGGCACGGAAACGGTTCTCGGTATCATCCCCGAGGGATCGGGAAATGGACTGGCCTTGTATCTTGGAATCCCATTGAACGAACGGGCTGCGATACGTCGGCTGAACAGGGTCGATTACCTGACCATCGATAGCGGATCGATAAACGGGCTTCCGTTTTTCAACATGGCAGGCATCGGTTTTGATGCGTCCGTCAGCGATCGGTTTGCCAACGACAATATCCGGGGGCCTATTGGTTATATGAAAGCGGTGCTTAGCGAAATCAGTACGTATAAGCCAAAGCGGTATCTCCTGAATATCGATGGACAGGAAATCGAGCGGGAGGCCTTTATGATCAGCGTGGCCAACTCGCCCCAGTACGGCAACAATGCTTATGTGGCACCGCAGGCATCCGTGACCGACGGCGTACTTGACGTGTGTATTATCCATAAGTTTCCACTCTACACGACCCCGATGATGGTCTTTCACCTCTTCAATAAAACGGCCGACCAGTCGGAATATGTGGAAATCATACCGGGCAGGCATATACGTATTGAGCGGGGGGGCGCCGATCCGGTACATGTAGACGGCGAACCGAAAGAAATGGGAACCGTGTTGGATATTTTGGTAAAACCCGCTACCTTGCGGATACTTTGCTGAAACAGATAGCAATAAACAATTAATTGGTAAAACCATCGTTTACTAAGACATGGAGTTTAGGATGATATGAAAAGAAAGCAACGGTATAGCGGCGTCGTATATTCAACAGATGAGCATTTTGCTTATGAAGAGCCGGAAGCGGATGATGTGGAAACGTTGCCTAACCGGCAGCAAGACCTGCGCGTGATGCTGGACCGGAAAATGCGCGGAGGAAAGACGGTCACGTTGGTAAAAGGCTTCGTCGGTTCGGCTGCAGATTTGGAGGCCCTGGGTAAAAAGCTCAAGCAGAAATGTGGCGTGGGAGGGGGTGCAAAAAATGGCGAGATTATCGTACAAGGTGATTTCAAACAACGCATCGTACAGCTTTTGTTGGATGAAGGATACCGGGTAAAACCGGTGGGCGGGTGAACCGAAAATAAAGAACGTAACAATTATAACATACGCGATGAGCAGACAAAACGAGGTTAAAAACAGCTTAATTCGTTGGTTATTAGTAGTTTGATGAAACGTAAGAGCGCCAGCTGTTTTAAAATAAATGTATAAATGCCGTTTGTAGGCTGCTAAAACCAATTTATTTGAATGTTTAATTTGCAATTACAAAAAAAAATAGTTTTCATTGTAAAAAAATTGCTTTTGGATTACAGAAG
>Ga0182739_1002566_pt1 | contig 16856 bp, 19 predicted proteins | sample eDN5th30CBELigBY_FD_128873 | JGI IMG/M metagenome (GOLD analysis project Ga0182739, IMG submission 128873) | Enriched backyard soil microbial communities from Emeryville, California, USA - eDNA 5th pass 30_C BE-Lig BY (version 2) (version 2) | ecosystem: Environmental > Terrestrial > Soil >... | reverse complement strand
GCTCCGCTTCGGCGCGCTGATGCTGCGCGCCGGCGACACCGCGTTCCGGGTGCGCGAAGCCACGGCGCGGCTCGCCGGTCACATGGGAATCGGCAGCCTGTCGCTGCAGGTGACGCTCGACGCCATGTCCGCCACCGTCCGCCGCGACGGGGAGACGGCCACCCTGACCTGCGACGTCGGTGCACCGGGCATCAATGCGGCCCGCATCGGCGCGCTGGAAAGGCTCGCCGAGGCGAGCCGACCCGGTCTCACGCCACAGGCACTCGCCAACGACCTCGATGGGATCGAAAAGGTGCCCGGCCTCCACGCCCTCGCGACCGTATCGATCTCGATCGGTCTCGCGTCCGCGGCCTTTTCCTACCTGAACGGCGGCGATCAGCTGGCCACCGGCGCGGCGGCGATCGCCGGTGCCGCGGGCCAGGCCGTTCGCGCGCTCTCGTTCCGCCGACAGCTGAACCAATATGCCGTCACCGCCGTCTGCGCGGTCGTTGCCGCCGGCCTCTACTGCCTGATCGTGCTCGGTCTCGCGGGGCGCGACTTCTCCACCGAGCTGGCCGTGGGCTTCATCTCCTCGGCTCTGTTCCTCGTGCCGGGTTTCCCGCTCGTCGCGGCCCTGCTCGATCTCGTGCAGCACCAGACCGTGGCCGGCATGGCGCGGCTCTTCTATGCCACCATGATTCTGCTGGCTGCGGCCTTCGGCCTCTCGGCGGTCGCAGCGCTTGCCGGCCTGACCGACGTTTCTCCGCCCGCATCGACGGCCGGTGCCGACGCGATGACGGTATCCTTGCGCGCGCTGGCGAGCTTCGCCGGGGGCTGCGGCTTCGCGCTGCTCTACAACAGTCCGCTGCGCACGGTCCTGACCGTGGGCCTGCTCTCGCTGGCCGGTAACGAACTGCGGCTCGCGCTACACGATCTCGGGCTTAACTTGCCGGCCGCGACCTTCGCGGGCGCGTTCGCCGTCGGCCTGCTGGCGTCGCTGGCCAAGCAATGGCTCCGCGAACCGCGAATCTGCTTCACCGTGCCTGGCATCATCATCATGACGCCCGGTATCTTCGCCTTCCGCACGATCGTGCTGCTGAACGAAGGCGACGTGCTCGCCGCCGTCGAGGCCCTCGCCGGCTGCTGTTTCATCGTCGGCGGCATGGCGCTTGGCCTCGCCACCGCCCGCTTCATGAGCGAGCGGCGCTGGATATTCGAACGATAGGTCTCTGCCGCGCTACTCCGTCGCGACGTAGGGGTGAACCATCTTCGACGGATCGACCACCTTGTCGAACTCGGCCTCGCTCACATACTCCAGCTTGAGCGCCGCCTCCTTGAGCGTGAGGTCGTGGTCGATCGCGTAATGGGCGATCTTGGACGCCTTGTCATAGCCGATCACCGGCGCCAGCGCCGTCACCAGCATCAGCGACCGGTCGACATATTCCTTGATCTTCTTGAGGTTGGGCTGGGTGCCCTCGACCAGGAACTTGCGGAAGTTGGCGCAGCCATCGGTCATCAGCGTGATCGAATGCGCGATGTTGTAGATCATCAGCGGCTTGTAGACGTTCATTTCGAGATAGCCGCTGGCGCCGCCGAAGCCGACCGCCACGTCGTTGGCCATGACCTGGACCGCGATCATGGTCAGTGCCTCGGCCTGGGTCGGGTTGACCTTGCCCGGCATGATCGATGAGCCTGGCTCGTTCTCCGGGATGTGCAGCTCGGCGAAGCCGGCGCGCGGGCCGCAGGACATCAGACGGATGTCGTTGCCGATCTTGTAGAGCGAGACCGCGAGCGTGCGGAACGCGCCCGAGAGCTGCACCAGCGCGTCGTGGGCGCCCTGAACGGTGAACTTGTTGGGCGCCGTCACGAACGGCAGGCCAGTCAGCTTGGCGATCTCCGCCGCCGCCGCCTCGGCGAAGCCGGGGGCCGCGTTGATGCCGGTACCGACCGCGGTACCGCCCAGCGCCAGGCGATAGACGCCCTTCAGCGCATCTTCGACCCGCTCGATATTGTCGGCCAGCATGCCGGCGTAGCCCGACCATTCCTGGCCGAGCGTGATCGGCGTCGCATCCTGCATGTGGGTGCGGCCGATCTTCACGATGTCCTTCCATTCCTGCGCCTTGGCGTCGATCGCGTCGTGCAGCGCCTTCAGCGACGGCAGCAACCGCTCCTTGGTGTTCACCGCGGCCGCGATGTACATGACCGACGGGAACGAATCGTTGGACGATTGCGACATGTTCACGTGATCGTTGGGATGCACCGGCTTCTTCGAGCCGAGCGGCGTGCCCGCGAGCTGGCAGCAGCGGTTCGAGATCACCTCGTTCACGTTCATGTTGAACTGCGTGCCGCTGCCGGTCATCCAGACGTGCAGTGGAAACATGTCGTGGTGCTGGCCGGCGAGGATCTCGTCGCAGGTCTCCAGGATCAGTCTGTGCGCCTGGTCGTCGAGTCGCTTGCCGTCATGGTTGGCGTTGGCGCAGGCCTTCTTCAGGGTCGCATAGGCGGTGATCATCTCGCGCGGCATCAGGTCCTTGCCGATGCTGAAATGCTCGAGCGACCGCTGTGTCTGGGCGCCCCAGAGCTTGTCAGCGGGAACGCTCACCTCACCCAGGCTGTCTGTCTCCTTGCGAACATCTGCCACGCGGCACCTCATCTGGTTTGACGGCGCGACACTACCCCAACCTTCCCCGTGTCGTCAGTCGTCCGATGTCCGGGCTCTTCGCAGGGACTTGACCGTGCCGTGACGCTTCTTGTCATCGACCCGGCGTTTCTTCGCGGCGCGGCTGACCTTCGTCTTGACCCGCGGCACCGGGCGATGTGTCGCCTCGCGGATCAGCTCGATCAGGCGGGCGAGCGCCTCCTCCCGGTTCCGCAACTGGCTGCGCTGCCCCTGGGCCACCAGCACCAGCACGCCGTCACGCGTCAGGCGCCGCCCCGCCAGGCGCTCGAGCCGCTGCCGCACATCCTCCGGCAGCGAGGGCGAGCGGCGGACGTCGAAGCGCAACTGCACCGCCGTCGACGTCGTGTTGACGTGCTGGCCACCCGGGCCGGCGGCGCGCACGAAACTCTCCTGGATCTCATCCGGGTCGATCGACAGCGAGCCGGTCACCCGGATCGGCGCCGCCCCGGTCGTCGTCATTCCTTGCCGCCAGCCTTGCGCAGCATCGCCTCGATGGACCCGCGGTTGCTCTGCTTGGCATAGGTGACGGCCGTGCGACCGGTGAAGTCACGCGAGTTGGGGTCCGCCTTCTTGGCGAGGAGCAGCCGCACGACCTCGGCGTACCCTCGGCCCGAGGCGATCATCAGGGCGGTCTGTCCCTGGCGATTCTGTCCGCGCGGATTCGCATTGCGCCGTAGCAGGATATCCACGATCTCGACGTCGCCCTTCTCGGCGGCGCGCATCAAGGCCGTGTATCCCTCGGGATCCATCGAATCGGGCAGCGCACCGCCCTTGAGGAGAGTCTCGACCACGGGGACGTGACCGGCGCGGACCGCCACGGTCAGCAGCGGCTGACCGTTGTTGGCAGTCTGGTTCGGGCTCTCACGCTTCAGCAGGGCCTGCCGCACCTTCTCCTCGTCGCCCTCGACGACCGCCTTGACGATCTGCTTCTCGCCGAACAGGTCCGAACCCGACGTCTGTGCCAGGACGGCGCCTGCCGGAACGATCATCGAGAGGGAAAGAAACGTTCGTCGAATCATGTCTTGCTCCCGCGGGTTTCCTGATAGCGGACCTCGATCCGGTCCCAGATCTGTGCCTCGAGCGAGACACCGTCGAAGCGATTGATCTGCTGCAGACCGGTCGGCGAGGTGACGTTGATCTCGGTGAGATAGTCGCCGATCACGTCGATGCCGACGAAGATGAGGCCGCGCCTCGCGAGTTCCGGCCCGATGGTCTCGCACAGTTCGATGTCGCGCCTGGTCAGCGACGCCTTCACCGCCTTGCCGCCGACATGCATGTTGGAACGCGCCTCGCCGGCCGCCGGCACGCGGTCGATCGCGCCGACCGCCTTGCCGTCGATCAGGATGATGCGCTTGTCGCCCTTCCGCACCTCGGGAAGATAGCGCTGGGCGATCACCGGCTCCCGGCTGCGCTGCGAGAACATCTCCAGCAGCGAGGCGAAATTTTCATCGTCGGGACGTACGCGGAAGACGCCGGCGCCGCCATTGCCGAACAGCGGCTTCAGGATGATGTCCTGATGCTCGTCGCGGAACTCGCGCAGAGCGCGGGCATCGGCAGTGATCAGGGTCGGCGGCATCACATTGTCGAAATGCGTGACGAACAGCTTCTCCGGCGCGTTGCGCACGCTGGCCGGGTCGTTCACCACCAGCGTCTTCGGGTGAATGTGCTCCAGAAGGTGAGTCGTCGTGATGTACGACATGTCGAACGGCGGATCCTGGCGCAGCAGCACGACGTCGACGGTCGAGAGGTCGATCATCTCGGGCGCGCCCAGGGTGAAGTGGTTGCCCTTCTCGCGACGCAGCTTCATCGGCTGCGCACGGGCCATCACCTTGCGGTCGCGGAAGATCAGGTCCTGCGGCGTGTAGTGCCAGACGGTGTAGCCGCGCTTCTCGGCTTCCAGCCCCAGCACGAAGGTCGAATCGCCGTCGATGTCGATCGTCGAGACATGGTCCATCTGGATGGCGACGTTGAGCTTCATGACAGTATCCTGACTTGGCGGCGCGGAACGAAGGTCGACTGGTTTCAGTTAAGGCCGCGTCGCAGTTCCTGCAACAGGGCCGAGGCGCGCCGGCGAAGATCCGGATCGCCGTCGAGTTCGAGGAGGCGCTGGTAGGCCGCGATCGCGGCCCGGCGCTTGTCGAGGCGTTCGTTGAGCTGCCCCGCCTCGAACAACAGTTCCGCCCTGTCGGGCGCGATCGCCAGCATGCGGTCGAGGGAGCGTGCCACGCCGTGCCAGTCGTCGCGCCGCGCGAGGCGCAGCCGCACGTTGTTCTCGAGCCGCAGCAGCACGTCGCGATCGGGAACGGGATCGAAATGCCCCGGCGCCAGCTCGGCCTCGGGGCCCAGGACCTGCCGCAGGAGCCTGCGCAGATCGGCGGCCTCGCGCACCGCGCCTTCGTGGAAGGGGTCGACCACGTGGCGCGTGCCGTCGATGCCGATGCGGATCAGGAAATGTCCGGGAAAGGCCAGCCCCTCGGCCTGCCAGCCCTGGGCGCGGGCGACATGCAGGTACAGGATCGACAGCGCGACCGGCAGGCCCATGCGACGCTCGATCACGCGCACGAGATCGGCGTTTTGAAGATCGTCGTAGGTCTCGGCGTCGCCACGATAGGCATAGGACCGCGCGATCACTTCCGACAGCGATGCGGGCGAAGCGCCGCGCCGATGGATCAGATCGGCGAGTTCGTCCGTCATTGCCGTGACGTGCTGGCGGAACGGCGCGAGGTCGATGGTCTCGCCGCGACCGAGGACGCTCAGCCGCAATGCCGCCTCCAGCAGATCGATGCGCTCGCCGTCGCCGGCACAAAGATCCTTCAGTCGCCCCAGCTCATTCGTCAGATCGTCAGCCACGCATCACTCCGGCGCTTGCCAGACGTCGGGCAGATGGCGGGGCCACACGCCACCGACCAGCACCGCATCGAAGCGCACCGAGCAGGCGGCATAACGCGGATGATGGGCGATGAACAGGCTGGCGGCGCGCGACACGCGGCCGAACTGCCGGTCGCCCAGGGCATCGGCCGCCTTCACGAAATCGCTGCGCGCCTTGACCTCGACGAAGGCCAGCACGTTGCCGCGACGCGCGACGATGTCGATCTCGCCCAGCCGGGTCTTGTAGCGGCGCATCAGGATCGTGTAGCCGCCGAGCCGAAGCCGCCAGACCGCCCGCCATTCGGCCGTATGGCCCATGCGGTAGGCTTTCTGGCGGGCCTTTGTGGTCATACCGCGCTCCGCTTCAGTTCGAGGGCGCGGGCATAGACGTCGCGCCGTTTCAATCCGTACCGCGCGGCCACCTCGGCGGCCGCGTCCTTGACGGAGGCGCCCGTCATGGCTTCGCGCAGCGCCTCGTCGACCGTGTCGGCGCTGCGTTCGGTGTCGGCCGAGGGCGCCCCGATCACGATCACGATCTCCCCCTTCACGTCGGGATGGGCGGCATAGTGGGCGGCCAGCGTGGAGAGCGGCGCCCGCCGCACCTCCTCGAACAGCTTGGTGAGCTCGCGTGCCACCGCCGCGGGACGGTCGCCCAGCAGTTCCTGAAGATCGGCCAGGGACTCGGGCAGCCGGTGCGGCGCCTCGAAGAAGACGAGGGTGGAGGGAATGGCGGCCACCTCGCCGATCGCCCGCCGCCGCTCGGTCCCCTTGGCCGGCAGGAAACCCGCGAAGAAGAAGCGGTCGGTCGGCAATCCCGACAAAGCGAGCGCCATGGGAACGGCGGACGCGCCGGGTGCCGACGTGACGGAATGGCCGGCCTCGACCGCCGCGCGCACCAGCCGGTAGCCGGGATCGGAGATCAGCGGCATGCCAGCGTCAGACACCAGCGCGACGCTCTTGCCGGCCGCGAGCGCCCGCACGAGGCGCGGCTCGGATTTCTCCTGCGTGGCGTCGCTGTAGGACACGGTCGGGGCAGAGATGCCGTAGTGGGTCGCAAGTTTGGCGAACACCCGGGTATCCTCGCAGGCGATCAGGTCGGCTGCCTGAAGCACGTCCAGTGCCCGCAGCGTAATGTCGCGCATGTTGCCGATCGGTGTGGCAACAATATGCAGTCCCGGGGCGAGCGGCGGTTTACGCGGCGGCTGCCCGCCGGTAGCTTGGGGCTGTTCGTCCAGGTTCATCTGATTCCGATCGCCGGAGTTTCGCGCCGATGCGTAGGTCATTCTTCGTGCTCGCTGCCGCCGCCTTCCTGTTGGGTGCGTGCGGCGAGCCCCCCAAGACTAGCACGAGGACGGCGCAATCGGTGACCGTCACGCCGAAGGCCGGTTCCCCGCTGACGCCATCGGGCAAGGTCCGCATCGCCCTCCTCCTGCCCCTCAGTGGCCGCGCCGCGCCGATCGGGCAGGCGATGCAGCAGGCTGCCGAAATGTCGCTGTTCGACAGCGGCGCCAAGGAACTGGCGCTGTCGGCCTACGACAGCGGGGAAAGCGCGGAAACCGCCGTCGAGGCCTATCGCAAGGCCCGCCTCGAAGGTGCAGCCCTCGTGCTGGGACCGCTCTACGGCACCTCGGCCAGCGCTCTGGTGCCGCTGGTGAGCCAGGGCGGCATGAACGTGATCGCCTTCTCCAATGACGAGCAGGTCGCGCAGCGCGGCGTCTGGGTCATGGGCATCGCCGCCCCGCCGCAGGTCCGCCGCGTGGTCGATCATGCGTTCGAGTCCGGCATCCGCCGCTTCGCGACCTTCGCGCCGCAGACGAGCTATGGCGAGCAGATGTCGCGCACGCTCGAGACCTATGTCACGCGACGCGGCGGCACCGTCGTCGGGCGCGAATTCTTCGCTCCCAACGGCGCCGACATTCCGGCCCAGGCCCGACTGCTCGCCACCTCGGCGAAGACCGAAGGCGAGAGCGGCAAGGTCGCCGTCCTCGTGCCGGTGGCGCCGCCCCTCCTGTCGACCGCGCTTGCCTCGCTGGCGACCAGCGGCCTCGACGGCCGGGCGATTCAGCTGATCGGTACGGGTGTCTGGGACTTCCCCGGCGTCGGCTCGGAAACCATGCTGCGCGGCGCCTGGTATGCCGCCCCCGATCCGGCCAAGCGGGCCGACTTCGAGCGCCGCTTCGTTTCGACCTATGGGCGGCCGCCGCACCGGCTGGCGACCCTCGCCTATGACGGTGTGGGCTTGGCCGGCCAGCTCGCGCGGATGAAGCCGGGCGGCGACTTCTCGGCCGAGGCGATCACCAATCCCAACGGCTGGTCCGGCGTCGATGGCATCTTCCGTTTCCTGCCCGACGGCCGCTCCGAGCGCGCCCTCGCGGTGATCGAAATCCAGGGCGACCGCGGCGTGGTCATCAGCCCCGCCCCGACGACCTTCGCCGCCCAGCCGACGAATTGAGATGGCCGATCTTCCCAAAGCGGGCCTTCCCCGCGCGATCCTGTTCGACATGGACGACACGCTGATCCGTGCCTACGCGCAACCGGAGGAGGCGTGGACCCGTCTGCTCCATGTCTTTTCTGCCCATCTCGACGCTCACGACGAGGCGGCCATCGCGCGCGTGCGGACGGCCGTCATGGAGGAGGCGCGCGCCTTCTGGAACGACCGGGCCGAGGCCGCGAAGTGGCGGCTCGACATCCCGGGCGCCCGTCGGCTGTCGGTCCGTCGCGGGCTGGCGAAGCTCGGCCGCGAGGACGACGAACTGGCCGATCGAATCGCCGATTCCTTCACCGAGCTCAGGCGCAAGGAATACCGCCTCTATCCCGACGCCCATGCCACGGTCGACGCCCTGCGCGATGCCGGCGTTCGATTGGCGCTCGTCACCAATGGCGCCGGCGAGACGCAGCGCGCCAAGATCGAGCGGTTCGAACTCGCCCACCGCTTCCACCATATCCAGATCGAGGGTGAGTTCGGCCAGGGCAAGCCCGAGCTCGCGGTCTACCGCCACGCGCTCGAGCGTCTGGGCGTCGCCGCGGAAGACGCCTGGATGGTCGGCGACAACTACGAGTGGGAAGTCGTGGCGCCGCAGGCGCTGGGCATGTGCGGCATCTGGTACGACCCGTTCGACGCCGGCGTGCCCGCGCACGCGACGGCCAAACCGACGCGCATCATCAAGCGGCTGGCCGAACTGATCGAATAGCCGGCGGGTTCGTCGATCAGGCCGCGTTACGCGGCGGCACACCGATCGCGGCGCGTTCATAGACGGCCTTCACCTCGGCGCTGCGGCGCCCGAGTTCGTAGCGCAGGCCGGTGTAGAGATTCACCGGGAACGGCATGTCGGCGTTGAAGTCGATGATCAGCACGACGCGCGTCTCGTCGGTCTGGTTCTTGACCCAATGCTCGCGCGTGTCGTCGAACACCAGCGGCACGCCTTCTTCCCAGAAGAAATGGTGGCCGCCGATCTCGATCCAGCATTTCTCCGGCTCGCTGGGCACGATCAATGGATAATGGAAGCGGACCACGCCGGCCGCGGAGCCGCGATGCGGCTCGATCTCGGCCCGGCCGGCCAGGATGCTGAACAGGGCGGTGTGCACGCCCGGCAACCGGTTGATGGCGGCCATCGTATCGGGAACGGCCGCGGTGTTCTCCGTGATCTCGTGGCCGTAGATCTTGAGAATGAACGTGCGCCAGGCGCGGCCCGGCACGTAGAGGTCGCGCGGATGGACCTCGTGCAGGGTCGGGATTTCTTCATGGTGGCTGAGCAGGTAGTCCAGGTCGGCCTTGATCTGGGCGTGGCTCTTCCTGAGTTCGGCCAGCACGGGAAACGACTTCAATGCGTCTTCACCGGCCAGCGGCAGCTTGGGCATGTTTCGCAGGATCCAGTCCGAGAGCTTGAGATTGAGCTTCTCGAGGGGCTCCTGGGGCACCCAGATGTTCTTCGTGAGATAGAAACGGCCCTTCTGGCCCACGCCCTGCGGCACATCCGTCGTCGTCATGCGGGAGCAATCCTAGCTGCTGCAATGCCCGGTTTTCTTGCACGAAAAGCGCGATAAATCGCAGCCTCGTGCGACGCCTCATAGGTACTTCTGGGACAAACTTTACCTCAATGCAATAACTTCAAATGTCGCAAAAACCGCGTGGTCCGCTGCGGTGACGAATGGCTTATGCTGCGCCGATGAACATCAGGGCCGCTCAATGACCGAAACCGCTCACGCTGCCGGCGCCTCGCCGGAAGCCATCCGTTCGCACTACGACGTCGGCAACGACTTCTATCGGCTGTGGCTCGACGAGACGATGACCTACTCCTCGGCGATGTGGCGCGACGAAAACGACGACGCTCCGCTCGCCGATGCCCAGCGCCGCAAGATCGACTGGCATCTGCACAACTCGGGCGCCGACCGGGTAACGTCCGTGCTCGACATCGGTTGCGGCTGGGGCGGCATGTTGCGTGCGGCCGTCGCGACGCGCGCGCCCGGCGCGCCCGCGTTGCAGCGGGGCGTTGGATTGACGCTGAGCGACGCGCAGGCCGAACTCGCGCGCGCGGCCCTCCGCGACGCCGGCTCGCCGCCTGTCGAAATTCGGGTCGAGAGCTGGGCCGATCATCAGCCGGCGGAACCCTATGGCGCCATCATCTCGGTCGGCGCGTTCGAGCACTTCACCAAGCCCAAGGACGATGCGGCCACCAAGACCGCGATCTACCGCCACTTCTTCACGCGCTGCCACGACATGCTGGCGCCCGACGCCCGCATGACCCTGCAGACCATCGCCTATGGCGATCCCGACGACAAAGTCCCGATGGGTCCCCTGGTCGAGGACATCTTTCCCGAATCCGAACTGCCGCGCCTGCCGGAAATCCTCGCCGCCGCCAACGGGATCTTCGAGGTCGAGCGCTTCCGCAACGACCGCACCGACTACGGCCGGACCTGCGAGATCTGGGCCGCCAACCTCAAGGCCCGGCGGGCCGAAGCGCTCGACATGGTCGGCAAGGACCAGACCCGACGCTACGAGCGCTATCTCAAATTCTCCGCCTGGGGCTTCTTCTCGCACCGCCTGCACCTGCTGCGCTTCCGCCTGAAGCGCCGCTAGCCGGGGCCTGTCATGACCGCCCTCGACGCCTTCGCCGCCAGCGTCACGGCCGACGCTCCGCCCGCCGGATCCAGTCCGGCGGTGCAGGCCCTGTGGTGGGTGCGTCGGGGCAACTGGGAACGCGCCCACGAGTGTGTCCAGGCGCACGAGGGCGAGCGGGATTGTGACAGCGTCCACGCCCATCTCCATCGCCAGGAAGGCGATCTCGCGAATGCCGGCTACTGGTACCGGCGGGCCGGTCGGCCGGTGTCGCCGCAGTCGCTGGACGATGAATGGGCGGCCCTCGCGACGGAGCTGCTCGCGGGAAGCTGACGGCGAGATCGGCCACCCAGCCCCCCCCCTGCAAAATACCGGGCAACATCGACCCTTCAACGGTACCAGGATACCTGCTTCAGGGGTGCGACTCTCGCTTCGATTGTTGCGTTTATTTCGTTTATTTCGATTAGACGCCTTGATGACGTCACCGCGCGAGGCGTTCCTCCGCTAGCGCCCGGGCCATGGCAAAGTCACGCGCTCTTGAGGCAACAGCCCGGCCGGCATGGCATTAGCGCCCACGGGAGGCTACGCCATGCTCGGCGTCATCGTCGTTCTGGTCAGCCTCGCCGGATCACCGTGGTTTCAGCACCACGGTCGCCGCGGCTTCTAAAGGTGCGGCGCCGCCTACTTGTCTTCCGGCTTCAGCATCAGCCGCTCGACCCGGCCGCCCTTGACCAGGTGCGTGTCGAGCACCTCGTCGACGTCTTCCTTGGTCGGCACCCGGTACCAGATTCCTTCCGGATAGATCACGAGGGTCGGCCCCAACTCGCAGCGGTCGAGGCAGCCGGCATTGTTGATGCGGACGTTCTTGAGGCCGAGCGCCTTGGCGCGGCTCTTCATGTGGTCCCGCAGGGCCTCGCCGCCGCGCTCGGCGCAGCAGCCGCGCGGGTGGCCGGCGGGGCGGCGGTTGGTGCAGCAGAAGACGTGGGCTTCGTAGTAGGGCTTGGGATCGGCTGGCTTCTCGCGCTGGCTCATGATCCGGCTATTCCTTCTTGGTCGATCCGCCGGAGGCGATGTTGGCGAGCTGGGACCAGAAAACCTGCTGCATCTGCTGCATCTGGTCCATGCCCTGCATGGAGGCCGGCAGCCAGGTCTTGAAGATCGTCTCCGGGTTCATCGACCCGAGGCTGTTGCGCAGGCGCTCCTCGATCTCGTTCATGATGCGATCCTGCATCGGCTTGATGTCCGGCAGCCCCATGAAGGCGCGGGCCTCCTCGGGCGTGCAGGTCACTTCGACATTCACCTTCATGGGCCACTCCGTTTTGGCGACCTTAGCATGCTATGACCCGGGCATGACGACCCCCCGGTTGGCCCCCTGGTTGGCCAAAAATCCGCGCGCCACGCGCCCCCTCGAATTCGGTCGCGAGCAGCAGTTCGTGATCAATCCCAACGGGATTCCCGAACTGTGCGAGGAGCTGAAGGCCTGCCCGGCGCACAAGCCGACGCCGCTCTACGAGCTGCCGGCGCTGGCCCAGCGGCTGGGCGTGGGCGAGATCCGGGTCAAGGACGAGAGCCAGCGCTTCGGGTTCGGCGCCTTCAAGGCGCTGGGTGGCGTGATCGCCGTCGCCAACGTGCTGACCGGCGCGGTCGGCGACGCCTATCATTCCTCGCCGTCGTTCGAGAGCGTGATGAAGGGCGAGTACCGGGAAGTGACCGGCCGCTTCGTGTTCACCGCCGCGAGTTCGGGCAACCACGGCCGCTCGGTTGCCGCCGGGGCCAAGCTGTTCGGCAATCGCTGCGTGATCTTCCTGCCGAAGTTCACCAGCGCCGAGAAGGAAGCCGCAATCCGGGCGCGCGGCGCCGAGGTGATCCGGGTCGACGGCGACTACGACACCGCGGTCGCCGAGTGCCGCCGCCAGGCCGAGGCCAACGGCTGGACGATCATCTCCGACACGTCATGGGAGGGCTACGATTCGGTGCCGCGCAGCGTCATGCGCGGCTATTGCGTGCTGGTCCACGAGGCCGCGGTCCAGCAATGGGGCGCCGCGCCCACCCATGTCTTCGTGCAGGCGGGCGTCGGCGGCCTGGCGGCGGCGGTGATCGGCTATCTCTGGGCGGTCTGCGACGAGCGGCCGGTCTCGATCGTCGTCGAGCCCGAGAGCGCGGATTGCTGGTTCCAGAGCAACCTCGCGGGCAAGCCCACCCTCGCCAGCGGCAACGCCGACACGGTGATGGGCGGTCTCGCCTGCCGCGAAATCTCGCCCGTGACCTGGCCGATCATCGGCGCGGCGGCCGACTGGTTCATGACCATCCAGGAGGACGGCGTCCTGCCGGCCCGCCGCCTCTACGCCAACCCGCTGGGCCAGGATCCCGCGATCATCTCGGGCCCCTCGGGCTGCGCCGGCCTCGCCGGCCTGCTGCGCGTCTGCACCGACGAGGCCGCCTTCAAGGCGCTGGGCCTCGGCCCGACGTCACGCGTGCTGCTGATCAACAGCGAAGGCAACCTGGGCGAACCGCTGCCGTCCTGACGGCACGACGATCATGCCGGTCCCTGTCGAATACAAGCGCGCGTCGATGGCCTTCGAGCAGTTCATGCTCGACGCGCGGGACATCTCCGGCCTCGCGACCACGCATCAGACCTACACGATGGTGCAGGGTGTGTTTCAAGCCTTCCGCCGACGCCTCGACGTGAAGGAGGCGATCCGATTCGCCAACGTGCTGCCACCCGTCCTGCGCGCGCTCTTCGTCGCCGACTGGGATCTCGACGAACCGCGGCGCCCTTTCGAAGACCGTGCCACCATGACCCGTGAAGTGCAGGCGCTGCGTCCCGACCATAATTTCGCCCCCGAGTCCTCGATCGCGAGCGTCGCGGCGGCGCTGCACAGGAACATCGACCAGGCCGAGCTGGATCGCGTCCTGGCAAGCCTGCCGCCCGGCGCGCAGGCCTTCTGGGCGAGCGACTGATCGACGGACAGCGCGCCTTGTCTCGCTGCACGAAGCGACGCATCCTGCGGGCACATCACAGGAGTTTCGGTTCGTGCAGCTTCAGCTCAAGACTTGGCAGTTCGTCGAGGACTATCTCAAGACCAAGACCGGCATCATCATTCCGATCGGCTCGACCGAGCAGCACGGCCCGACCGGCCTGATCGGCACCGACGCCCTCACCGCCGAGATGGTGGGCCGCGGCGTCGGCGAGAAGGTGGGCGCGCTGGTGGCGCCGACGATCTCGGTCGGCATGGCCCAGCATCACCTCGACTTCGCGGGCTCGATCACGCTCAAGCCCACGACCCTGATCGCCGTCGTGCGCGACAACGTGCTGTCGCTGGCCAAGCATGGCTTCACGCGCTTCTTCTTCGTGAACGGCCACGGCGGCAACATCGCCACGGTGACCGCGGCCTTCTCCGAGATCTATGCCGAGCGCTCGATGGAGCGCATGAGCAACCAGCCCTCGATCAAGTGCGCCCTTCGCAACTGGTGGGACAGCCCGGGCATCAAGCGCCTCAGCTCCGAACTCTATCCGACCGGCGAAGGCAGCCACGCCACGGCCTCGGAAGTGGCGCTGACCTGGTACAAATATCCCGAGACGATGGACCGCCGCGTGCTCGAGCCGCGCATCGCGCCGAACGGCTCCTTCGCCGACTCCGAGGACTATCGCCGCGCCTTCCCGGACGGCCGCATCGGCTCCGACCCGAGCCAGGCGACGCCCGAACACGGCAAGCGCTTTTACGACACCGCCGTCGACGAGGTCGCCCGCGACTACGAGGCCTGGGTGGCGCGGTAGAGTTTTTCTGACGGAGGCACGATTACATCGGCCTTCACAAAAACCACCTCACCCTGAGGAGCATCGCGTAGCGATGCGTCTCGAAGGGTGGGAACAGCACCTTGCCTGTTGCCCATCCTTCGAGACGCGCCGCTTCGCGACGCTCCTCAGGATGAGGTAAGTGCTTGAATCGATTCAATTCATTTCCGGCCGGCCTCTCAGGATGAGGTCTAGTGGGTGAACCTGAAGCAGAATGATTCCGGCCGATCGCTACCGCGACACCCGCTCGCGGTGCAGGATGTAGAGGCCTGAGCCCACGATCACGACGATGCCGGCGAGCGCCAGGGTGTTGGGGACCTCGCCCCACACGACGTAGCCGATGGCGAGCGCCCACAGGATCGAGGAGTAGCGGAACGATCCCATGACCGAAATCTCGCCGCCCGAGCGCAGCGCGATCACCAGGAACTGGTAGCCGATCGCGAGCAGCAGCGAAGACGCCATGATGTAGCCGAGGGCGCGGGCATCGATCGGCTGCCAGCCCTCGACCAGCGCCCAGGCACAGCCGACGATGGCGACGGTGATCGCCGTGGTGAAGGACACGACCAGCGTCGGCACGGCGGGCGGCAGATGGCGCGCGATGATGTCGCGAAAGGCGCCCAGGCAGGTGCCGGTGAGCGCCACCCAGGTCCAGCCGTTGATGTCGCCGGGCCGCGGCTGGATGACCATCAGCACGCCCACGAAGCCCAGTCCCACGGCCGTCCATCGACGCCAGCGAACATCCTCCCTGAGCAGGACGACGGCGAGCACCGTCAGGATGAGCGGCGTCGAGAGGTTGACGGCGGTGGCGATCGCGAACGGGATCTGGAACAGCGCGATCAGGTAGATGATGGCCGCGCCCGCCTCCAGTCCGCCGCGCAGCATGACCCTGGGATGGACCGCGTAGGCCATCTTGCGCCAGGCGCCCGTCGCCAGCAGCGCCAGCGCGCACCACAGCGTGGCGAACACCCCGCGCACGCCGATCGACTGGATCGACGGCACGGTCTCGGCGGCGAGCTTGATCAGCGCATCGTTGAAGATGAAGACGACGACCGACGCCAGCATCGCCACGATGCCGCGGGTATTGTCGATCATGACCGGGCCACTGACGAAGTGACTACTTCGCCATCTTCTCGATCATCTTCCACTGCTCGGCGGAGACCGGCACCACCGAGAGGCGCGACTGGCGCACCAGGCCGAAGTCCGCAAGCTTCGGATCGGCCTTGATCGCGGCCAGCGTCACCGGCGTCTTCACCGGCGCGACCGGCTTCACGTCGACGGTGACCGCCTTGCCCGCCTGGTCGGTGGGATCGGGATAGGCGGGCTTCACGACCTCGGCGATGCCGACGATCTCCTTGCCCTCGTTGGAATGATAGAAGAAGCAGCGGTCGCCGGGCTTCATCGCCTTGAGGTTGATCGCCGCCTGGGCGTTGCGCACGCCGGTCCAGGAGGTCTGGCCGTCCTTCACGAACTGCGCCCAGGAATAGACCGAAGGCTCGGACTTGATGAGCCAGTAAGCCATTTTGTTTCCCCCGCTCCTACTTGCCTTCACGCCGCAGCGGCCGCGCCAACAGGGCGCGAATCGAATCGTCGAGATCCGCGCCGCGATGCAGGATAGCATCGACGGCGGTGCATATCGGCATCTCGATGCCGAGCTTCGCGGCGCGTTCGAGCACCGCCGGCGCCGTCGCCGCGCCTTCGACCACCTGCCGCCGGCCCTGCATGTAGGTTTCGTATGACATGCCCTTGCCGAGCGCGGCGCCCAGCGAGCGATTGCGCGACAACGGCCCCTGGCAGGTGAGCACGAGATCGCCAAGCCCGCTCAAGCCCGTCAGCGTCTCGAGCCGGGCGCCCAGCGCGAGCCCCAGCCGCGCCATTTCGGCGAAGCCGCGGGTGATCAGCGCGGCGGCGGCGTTGTGGCCGAGGCCGCGGCCCTCGACGATGCCGGCCGCGATCGCCAGCACGTTCTTCACCGCGCCCCCCAGCGACACGCCCACGACATCGTCGGTCCAGTAGGGCCGGAACATGCCGGCGGCGAGCGCGGCCGCGAGGTCGCGGCCGAGGGCGGCATCGGCGGTCGCGATGCTGACCGCGGTCGGCAGGCCCTGCACGGCTTCCTCCGCGAAGCTCGGGCCCGAGAGCATGGCGATGGCCCGACCCGGCAGGGCCTCGGCCAGCACCTCGGGCATCAGCAGGCCGGTCGTGGCTTCGATGCCCTTGGCGCAGATCACGACGGGACCGCTGCCGGGCAGGCCCTGCGCCACGACGCGCAACGCCTGGGCCGGACAGACGAGGAGGATCGCATCGCAGTCGGCGAGCTCGACCAGTTCCGCTGCCGCGACGATGCCGGCGTCGAGCGATTGCCCCGGCAGATAGATCTCGTTGCGACGGTCATGCGCGATCGCGGCCGATACACTGCGATCCCGCGACCACAGGGTCACCTTGCGGCCGGCCCGGCGTCCGAGACAGGCCAGCGCCGT
>Ga0182739_1002565_pt1 | contig 16858 bp, 14 predicted proteins | sample eDN5th30CBELigBY_FD_128873 | JGI IMG/M metagenome (GOLD analysis project Ga0182739, IMG submission 128873) | Enriched backyard soil microbial communities from Emeryville, California, USA - eDNA 5th pass 30_C BE-Lig BY (version 2) (version 2) | ecosystem: Environmental > Terrestrial > Soil >... | reverse complement strand
TCCCCTCCGGCAACAGGATCCCCGGCGGCGATTTCGCGGCGCGGTTTAATCGGGTCCATCGCCGCACGTCGGTCCCGAGGCCGTTCACGACGACCGCCTCACCCAACGTCCCACCGGGCACGCCGGGCCAGGCCGGCGTCGCTCACCAGAGAACAGCCGCGCTCGATGCCCACGACCTGGCGCTGGCGACGATCTCGCACCGAAATCGGCGGGGGGGAAGAGACTGACCTCACCTTCGTGCTTGCGACCGACGCCGGTTGGAGGCACTCAACGGCTGAGGGGAACTCGACTCGTTCCCCTCAGCCGTTCAGCCGACGAAAGAGCTCTTCCAGAGGACCGCGCGGGAACCGACGGCGCCACGGATAGGCAAACACGACCGCTCCTGCGCAGAAGGCGACGGACCAGAGCACGGCGAACACCAGCGTCCGTCGTCCCTCCGGAAGCCCCATCAATTCCAGGGGCACCAGGCCGACCATCACATGGGCGACGTACAACGTCAGCGCCAACTGCCCGGTGGCCACCAGCGGCTCGAGCCACCTGGCCCCGGCCGCTCGTTGCGCGATGAGCACGCTCAGGGCAATGACGGCGAAGGCGGTTCCGGTCGCCGCGGCCATGTAGAGGGGCAACGGTGGCATGGCCTCGGTCCCGAATAACGCCGTGGCCTCCTCTTGGCCGAGTTGCGGGGCGGTGGCTCTCACAAGGAACCACGACGCGGTTTCCGCACAGGCCGCGACGGCGACGCCGCAAGCGAGCACCCGCCGCCAACCTCCGAGGTCATTCACGTCCCGCCGGCCAAGCTCCATCCCCACGAGCAAGAACGCGAGCCAGGGGACGACTGGATGAAACCCATTGTAGAGCAGGTTGAGGACGAAGCCGCGGGGCGTCCAGAACCCCCGGTAGCTCAGTGTTTCGAAGTCCCACCCGCTGCTGTAGTCCGGCCCGAGGATGACGAGAACGGGGTACGCCAGCACCAGCGCAGCGGCCAGGGCCCACAGCCTGCGCCCGGACATGTCCAGCAGCAGAGCACCAATGGCGATGTAGACGCCGTAGTCGTGAAGGATGTCCGCGGGCCAGACCGCCCAGTAGAGAAGCCCGGTCACGAACAGGATCGCCGCGCGGCGCCAGAGCCGGCGTCGCACGAGCGCTATGGCCAAGAGATCGCCCGATTCGCGCGCTCGCCGTGAGACCAGCGAGAGGCCGACGCCGGCGATGATGACGAAGGTCGCCGCGGCCCGGCCGTCGAGTCGCGTGACGAGCCCGTACAGCCACGCCGGCCCGCCTGCGCCGGGGACGATGGCCACCCGGAAGTTGACGAAAACCATCCCCAGGAATGCGATCGCCCGGGCCAGGTCGTAGCCCTCGATTCGCGCCTGGGTCGTGGGTCGAACCGCCGTCGCCATGCCTTCGCCCATCGCGAGGTTGCCGCCTACAGGATGACAGGTCTTTTGGCCCATAAAGATCGTTCGTATCGAAATTAAGAGTCTTGAAGCGGGTTCTCCATGACGCATGCCCCTGGGTTGTGGCCCGCGCCGAGAACGGGTCGTCCAACCCTGTTGGGATCGCGGTTCTAGCCCGCTCTTGACTGGGCTTTGACAGATGTGAGACGATCCGGAAGGTCGAGCGGGACGACGAGAAGAGATCCAGGTCCCAAGGGGCGAAGGCCATGAAAAAGCGGTGGCTTCCTTTATTGCTTTGTAGCCTCATCATCGCGGCCGGTGAACCTGCCATTGACCTTGAGGCCAAGCTCGATCTCGATCGCATGCAAGGCGTCTGGATGCGAGTCTCGACAGAATCCGGCGGCAACAAGAGAATCCACGGCAAGCCGCGTCCTCTTTTGATTATCAATGAAAACCAGTTGACCTTTGGTGGTGGCCCTGACTCCGAGCTCGCCCAGTTGGACCCGAGGCAAGCTCCCAAGGCGATTGACCTGACCCCAACGGGCGAATCCGCCGGCCCACTCCAGGGTAAGACCTACCCGGGCATCTACAAGCTCGAAGGCGACACGCTGACGCTCTGCTTATCCATCGAGCCGGGGAGCAAGCGCCCGACAAAATTCGCCACCGCCGGCAATTCCTGGATCATCGACGTCTACGAGCGATCGAAGCCCGAGGCCCCATAGCCGAGCCTGTTGACCATGCTGCAAGCGATCGCCGAGGTGATTCTGGAAGTGTTTGTGCAAGTCCTCTGCGGCTTGACTGGCCATGCCTTGTTATGGGTCTTGACGATTGGCCGATGGAAGCCCTTGGGCGGTCGTGATGAGTTGGCCACGATCGTCGGGTTTCTGCTGTGGGTGGGACTCGGTCTGAGCTTGTTCTATTGGCTTCAATAAGCAGAGTGAGCGTCGAGTCGCGATGGGCTTCACGCACGGAAAAAGGGGACAGGGCACGGAAAAAGGGGACAGGCACCCGGCCGCCATGCATGTCTGCCGAGCGACGAGGTGGGACCGGGCCGGGAGCCAGTCCCCTTTTTCCTCCGCCTGTGACCAATCCCAACGAAAAGCCGCTCCAACAGGTTGACCGAGAGAACCTCCCGAGAATCTTCTTGATCGCGGATCGACTTCAATCGTAGAAGACACCGGAAGTGATGAGCTGGATCGAAACGCATAAAGCTCAGATTGAGGTGTTCTGCTTGCCTTGCTACTCGCCGAGGAGGATCTCTGTGGAATAATTCAATGGTCGGATGAAAATGACTGGGAACAAGGATGATGGTCGTGTAAAATTGAATAGGTGTAGTCTTGATAGATGTGATGTTACGTTTTGTGTCGTTTGCCTCGTGTGGCAATTTCCGGCAACCTGCGAGCGGATCGGAGCACGTCGAGGCTCGGCATGCAGGAGTTGGAGGTTGCGTCACTTTGTTTGGGGTGGATCATGAAGCACGTGAAAGTCGCTCATCAAAGGGCTTTCACTCTCTCTGGAATCCGTTTTGCGATGGGGGTAGTGCTCCTCGTTCCGGGGATAGGGCTGACCCTCCGTGCCAACCCTCCTGCCGCGGAGAAGTCCGAAGTGACGGGTGCAGGCCAGGGCACGGAGGACAGTGCTGGTGAGGCAAAGAGCCAACCTCCGGCGAAGGAAGCTGGGACGAAGTCCCAGGGATTGCTCAAGACCGTCCGGTCGGATTTTGAGTTGGAACGCCTCGGCGACTACGTAGGCAGAAGAAATCTCACCAAGCCCTACATGAAGACGATCTTGGGAGAATTGAGGCTCACCGAGAATCAGATTGCCCAGATCACAAAACTCGAAGCCCAGTGGGAAGAGCGGCTGAAACAAGGGCGGCAGGGCACCTTGAACCTGAAGTTATCCGGTCCTCGATCGACCTTCGATGCGCAAATTGTGGAGTTCGTGAACCGAGAGACTGGGGTGGCCCTGGTCGAAATCCTGTCCCCCTTCCAGTGTAAACTGTTGGAACGCCACCTTTTGACCAGTGTAAACGTGGGAGCATTCATCTGGCCTGATGTCAGGGAGAGACTTCGCCTGAGTCGCGAGCAACACAAGCAAATCGTCATCATCACCGAAGATCTCTTTGCTCAGCTTCGAACGTTGCAAAAGGAGTTCGGTCCTCCTCCAAAGGACGCCGAGAGTGCCACGGCCCTGAAAAAGAAGATGGATCCATTGTTTGAGAGGGCCCTTGAGCGAGTGCTCGCACTCCTCACCCGAGAACAACTCGACCAATGGAAAGCGATGACCCGCGAACCTTCTCGGGACGATGAGGCGGAGTCCGGGCCGACCCCGAAGGATCGTTGAGAGGATTAGTGACCGATGGGGTGGCTCGCACTTCCGAGTCGCTCCGAGATCCAGGTCGTGCGGACGCGGAGCGGCCTGCGGCCCCTCTGGACATTCCGGCTCGGCGCACCACCCTTCGGGCCCCTGGTCCGTACCAGCCTCGCCATACTCGCCCTGGTCACGGCCCCTAAGGTTCGAGCGGATCCCCTGGCCCCGTCCCGAGTTCGGGATGGGCGCGGGTTTTGCTAGAGGGCCCAGGATTCCCACCTTCCGGTTCGGCGCGATATGGGGTCGCCGGGCTCGACTCCCTTGTGACCGACGGGGAAGACGGCTAAGTTGCATCGACCCGTGGTGGTCACACCGTGTTTCCGCAGCGAGAAGGAGAGATCCCATGACAGGCAAGAACTTCGTTTCGGCAATCGCCGCTGGCGCCGTCCTGGTCGGGCTGGCCACGATCGGGTCTCGGGCCCAGGGGCCTGCGATGCACGCGATGGGGGGGCTGATCACCACCAAGGCGGTGGCTGTGCTGCACCCGACCAAGAAGGGGGACGCCCACGGTAAGATCACCTTCACGCATACCGCGAAGGGGATGCTGGTCGAAGGGACGATCGAGGGTCTGACCCCGGGCCAGCATGGGTTCCATATTCACGAGTACGGCGATTGCAGCTCGGACGACGCCATGAGCGCCGGGGGACACTTCAACCCGACCAACATGCCGCATGCCGGGCCGACGGCCGGGAAGCGACACGTGGGCGACCTGGGCAACATCGAGGCGAACGAGAAGGGCGTGGCCAAGATCGAGCTGGTCGACCCGCTGCTGAGCTTCTCCGGGGCCACCTCGATCATCGGTCGGGGCCTGATCGTTCACGCCAAGCCCGACGACCTGAAGTCCGCTCCGTCCGGCAATGCGGGCGACCGCGTCGCCTGCGGCGTCATCGGCGTCGCCAAGGGTGAGGGAGTGATGAGTGGGCCCGCCGCGGCTCCTGCGAAGAAGTAAGCGGCGGCTCCGCCGGCCATTGGTATGCGACCACTCGTCGGGCTGGCTTCACCCCCAGGGAGGTCGAAGTCGGCCCGACGAGAACGCCCTCCGGCGTCATGACGGATAGACCTGTGTGCCCCCGCCTCAGTCCAGGGGAAAGAGGTTGGGGTCGGCCTCCTCGTGCCGGATCTCGTCGACGGGCTCGGCCTTGCCCCACCCGGCGTAGAGGCGGTTGGGGGCGTTGAAGACCAGGCCGGGGACGTCACCGACGTTGCGGTAGGCGTGGACGACCCCCGGGGGGATCCAGACGGCGGCGGGGTTCGAGGCCCCCACGACCAGCGTCATGCGACGGCCACGCGTCGGACTGTCGGGGCGCGCATCCCAGATATAGAGCCGGAAGTCGGACGGACCGAAGAAGGCGAAGCCGTCGGTTTGATCGACGTGCTCGTGCGGTCCGCGGGCCACGCCCGGCAAGGTCATCGACGCGTAGGTCATCACCGGCCAGCGCTCTTCGGCCAGCTCGTCGTGGCGGAACAGCTCCACGAGCCAGCCGCGGTGGTCCTGAAAGACCTTCAAGGCGCGGACGACCACCCCTCCGATATCCCCCTCGACATAGCTCATCTCGGATCCTTCCTGATCGATCTTGGTCGTGGGCGCGGCCGTCTCATCGTCAACGGTGGGCCATCGTCAGCCCTGCTCCGCTCCGCTCCGTTGCCTGCGGCCTCTTGGGCTAAGCGGCCTGGTCGCGATGATTATTGGAGTAGCTCGCGTTGGGGTGGCTGGGGTCTCGGCTTCGAGACCCTGGTGCGCAGGCTTTCGGCCCGAGGTCTCGAAGCCGAGACCCCAGCCACCCGAAGCATCGGAAACTCCAAAAGAACCGTGTCCAGCCGCTCAGGCGGTCTCGACCCCTTCAATGGGTATACGACGACCATTGCGCGGGCGCGCAGCCCAATCCTTTGGTTGGCCGCCTTGTCGATCGGCCCGTTGTACGCGATATGCGCGAATCCTCCAAGGCGAAGCCTCGATCTTTGGAGGACCCGAGGCCACCCAGGCTCCGGCCTCGTTTCGACGCCACCCCGGTTGCAAGTCGCGGCGGCCACCCAAACCTCAAAGAAACCAAAAGAAGCTCGTGTCCAGGTGCTTGAGGATCGTCGGACCCTTCACCCAGAAGACCCCATCGTCGGCGCCGCGATCATGGACGGCGAATCCTCGGTTCAGATCCCCCGGAGCCCGTACCTCGCCTGGTTGACAGTGCCCAGGACGCTGCCTACCATAGAGCTGTTTTGTGCCGTGATATTGCGCACATCGAGCCGGCTAGTGAGGTGAACACGGGTGGCCAGCAAAGCATGGGGCGGTCGTTTCGGCGAGAGAACCGATCGTCGGGTCGAGCAGTTCACAGAATCGATCTCCTTTGATCGTCGGCTTTTCGAGCACGACATCCGAGGGTCGATCGCACACGCCGAGATGCTGGCTCATGTCGGTTTGATCACTAGTGACGAGTGCCAGCAAATTGTGCGGGGTCTGACGGATATCCGGGCTAAGATCGAGGCCGGGCAGTTCGAGTTCGTGCTCGAACGCGAGGACGTGCATATGCACGTCGAGGCCGCGTTGATCGACCAGCTCGGCGACATCGGGCGCAAGCTGCACACGGCGCGGAGCCGCAACGACCAGGTTGCCACCGACGTCAAGCTCTGGGTCCGCGATGCCCTGGACCGGGTCGACCAGCGCCTGGCTGCGCTTCAAGGCGCCTTTGTCGCTGCGGCGGAACGGCATCGGGATGTGATCCTGCCGGGCTACACGCACCTTCAGCGAGCCCAGCCGGTTTTGGCGGCCCACTATTTTCTCGCCTATGTTGAGAAGCTGGCCCGCGACCGCAGTCGGCTGGCCGACACCCGCAAGCGGCTCAACGTCCTGCCGTTGGGGGCCGCCGCCCTGGCCGGTACGACCCTGCCGATCGACCGCGACCATGTCGCGAAGGCGCTTGGCTTCGACGGCGTGGCGGCTAACAGCCTCGACGTGTCGAGCGACCGTGATTTCGCGGTGGAGTCGGTCTTCGACCTCGCCCTGATCGCCGAGCATCTCTCGGGCTGGGCTGAGGAGTGGGTCCTCTGGAGCACCCAGGAATTCTCCTTCCTGGCCCTGCCCGACGCGATCTGCACCGGCAGCAGCATCATGCCCCAGAAGAAGAACCCCGACGTCCTCGAGCTGATTCGAGGGCGGACCGCCCGCGTCATCGGCGCACTCAACACGCTCCTGGTGCTCATCAAGGGACTGCCGCTGGCCTATAACCGCGACCTCCAGGAAGACAAGGAGCCGATCTTCGACGCCTTCGACACCGTGGAGGCGTGCCTCGAGCTGGCGGCCGTGGTCGTCAACGGGGCGACCTTGCGGGCGGACCGGATCGCCGAGCGGCTCGATGAGGGGTATCTCGACGCCACCACATTGATGGAATACCTGATCCGCGAGGGCGTGCCCCAGCGCTCCGCGCACGAGGTGATCGGTCACCTGGTCGGTCTCTGCGAGCAAAAAGGCTTGCGCCGGCTGGTCGACCTGCCCGACGACGAGTTCACCAAGGCCCATCCCAACCTCGGACCGGGGGTCAAGAGCGTGCTCGGGGTGGCCAACGCCGTCAAGGCGTTCCGCTCGCAAGGCTCGACCGCCCCGGCCCAGGTCGAAGCGCAGCTTGCCGCCTGGAAGACCAGGCTCTCCCTGCCGTAACGGTCAAAGGAAAAGGTGGGTCCAGCCCACCAGGCTCGCTGATCGATTTATTGATTGATTTGGAATTCTAAACCGAACCGAAAGAGGTGGGGCTCGCCCACCGTTCAAGGACGCGGAACCGCACATGGACCACTTCCACTATCGCGACGGCCGGTTGTACTGCGAAGAGACCTCGGTGGCCGACCTGGCCGAGCGGTTCGGGACGCCGCTCTACGTCTATAGCCAGGCGACGCTGCTGGGGCAGTTGAAAGCGCTTCAGACGGCCTTTGCCGAGGTCGACCCTCTGGTCTGCTACTCGGTCAAGGCGAACTCGAACCTGGGCGTTCTCAAGATCCTGGCCGAGCATGGCAGTGGCTTCGACGTGGTTTCGGGAGGCGAGCTCTACCGAGTGGGCTTGGCCGGGGGCTCGGCCGGTAAGACTGTGTTTGCGGGGGTCGGGAAGACCGACGCGGAGATCAAGGCGGGGCTCGACGCCGGGGTCTTGATGTTCAACGTCGAGAGCGAGGCGGAGCTCGACGCGATCGCCCGGGTGGCCCAGGCTGAGGGGCGGATCGCCCCCATCGCCTTGCGGGTCAACCCCGACGTCGACCCCAAGACGCACCGTTATATTTCGACGGGCAAGAAAGAGTCGAAGTTCGGTATGGACATCGACCGATCCTTGGCCTTGGCCGGACAGGTCGCGCGGATCCCCAGCGTCACGATGATCGGCATGCACATGCACATCGGGTCGCAGATCACGACCACCGACCCGTACGCCGGCGCGGTGGCCAAGGGGGTCGAGATCATCGACCAACTGCGCAGTATGGGCCATCCGATCGCTTGGTACAACATGGGCGGGGGATTCGGGATCAACTACCGAGGGAGCGAGGCCCGCGCGATCGCCGAGTTCGCCAAGGTCATCATCCCCGGTCTGAAAGCGACGGGCTGCCGCATGGCCATGGAGCCTGGGCGGGTGATCGCCGGGAACGCCGGCATCCTGGTCAGTCGTGTGTTATATACCAAGCAGTCGGGGGAGAAGCGGTTCCTGATTCAGGACGCCGCGATGAACGACCTGATCCGGCCGGCGCTCTACGAGTCGTTCCACCGGATCTGGCCCGTCACGGTGCCCGCCGGCCTGCCCGCTCCGCCCGCCGACTACGAGGCCGCGATCGCGGGGACCGAGCCCTGGGACGTGGTTGGCCCGGTCTGCGAGAGCGGCGACTTCCTGGCCAAGGACCGTGCTCTGCCCCGGCTCGACCGGAACGACCTGCTGGCGACCTTCTCGGCCGGTGCCTACGGCATGGTCATGGCCTCCAACTACAACACTCGCCCCCGCGCCGCCGAGGTCCTGGTCGATGGAGCGGACGCCCGCCTGGTCCGTCGTCGTGAGACCTACGAGGACCTGGTTCTTCAAGAACGTTTGTGATCTCCGTCGCAAACACCGTCGAAAGCGCGAACGCGGCTGGAACTCGCCCGTCCCGTTGGCCCCGAGCAGAGCGGACTCAATTCCCATGAGCCGAAACTTGCCCCTCCGCAATCGCCTGGCGACCTCTTGCATGGCGGCCTCCCTGTTGTCAGCGCCGCTCTTGCCCGTGTTCGTCAGCGAGGTCCGCGGCCAGGTCCCCGGCCCCGAAACCTTTGCCAAGGCGCCGGAGACCCCGCTGGAGCTCTGGGAGATGGCCGAGTACCTGGTGCGGACGGGGCAGGCGCCGCAGGCGGCCCCCTACCTCGCCAAGTTCATGAAGTCCGAGCCCGGCGACGACGTGCTGCTCCAGATCCGCGACCGCTACGGGGTGGGTTCGGTCCTTCGGCTCGACACCGATCCCGCCACCCGCCCCTACGCGGCACCCCTGGTGGCCAAGCTCGCCGCGGCCTCGCATCGCAATGCGACCCGACCGGAGCGGATCGGGCGGTTCGTGGACACCTTGACCAAGTCGGCCGAGGAACAGGAGTACGCCGTGGAACGGCTCCGCGAAGCGGGGTCGTACGCCATTCCTTATTTGCTCCAGGCCCTCGATCGGCCGAACCGGCCCGCCGAGGAGCGGGCGCTGATCGCCTACAACATGGGTCGGCTCGATCGTTCGGCGGTTCCCGCCCTGATCGCGGCCCTCGACAGCGCCGATGCCCTTCTGGCGGTTGACGCGGCCAACGCCCTGGCCATGATCGGCGATGCCCGGGCGGTCCCCCACCTGACTCCCCTGGCGGCGGCCGACGCGGCGTCGCCGACCCGAGATGCCGCACGCCGGGCCATCGCGCGGCTGACCGGCCGCCCGTTCGAGGCTCAGCCCCGGTCCCCCGTCAAGGTGCTGGTCGACGAGGCGCGGAAGTATCACGTTCACGCGGTCCAGTTCCCCGGCGATTCCGTCCTGATCTGGGAGTGGGATCCGAATCAAAAGGTGCCGGTCCCCCGTCAGGTGTCGCGGAGCGAGGCCGAGGCCTTCTTCGGGCAACGACTGGCACATGACGCGCTCGAGCTTGATCCGACGAGCGTGCCGGCCCAGGTTGTCTTGCTGAGCCAGGCTCTGGAGAAGGCCGTGGAGCGGGGCGGGTTCGCCGTCACCCAGGGGAACGACCCCACCGGCGCGTTCGCGTCGGCCGTGGCGGCCGGCCCCACCGTGCTGAGCCAGGTCCTTCACGATGCCATCGGCGATCGCAAGACCGACCTGGCCGCCGTGGCCGCCACCGCCCTCGGGCAGGTGGCCGACCGCGACGTCCTGGCCAGTTCCGGCTCTCGGGTCCATCCCCTGGTCGAGGCACTGGTGGCGCCTGGCCGGCGAGCCCAGTTTGCCGCGGCTCGGGCCCTGGTCTTGCTGGAACCGCAGCGGCCGTTCCCCGGCTCGAGCCAGGTGGTGCCCATCCTGGCCCGGTTCGTGGGCAACCAGGCCGCCCCCCGCGCGGTGGTTATCGACGGCAACCCGAACCGAGGTAACCAGCTCGGCAGTTTTCTCAAGGCCCTCGGATACGACCCCCAGCTCGCCCGGACCGGCTCAGACGGCTTCAAGGCCGCGGTTGAGGCGGCCGACGTCGAGCTGATCGCGATCGACACGCACATGACCCAGGGGGCGTGGCGGCTCGTCGATACGCTGTCGAACCTGCGGGCCGATGCCCGGACGGCAGGCATCCCGACTTACATCGTCGGCCCGCTCTCCCACCAGGCCGCGCTCGATTCGACGCTCCGGAACTACCCGGGAGTGAAGTTCCTGGTCACTCCCACGAACCCGGAGGTTCTCGAGCAACAGCTTGGGGGCCGGCCGACGGCCTTCTCTGATGCCGAGCGGCTTGCCTACGCTCGAGAGGCCGCCTCGTTGCTGTCCCTGGTTGCCGCCCGGCCGGGGAGTCCGTTCGAGCCCGATCTGAAGCGGGCCGAGACCGCCCTCTCATTTGCTTTGAACACCCCGTCTGCCAGTCTCGCCGCTTCGGCCGCGCTGGGAGACGTGCCTGACGCGGCCGCTCAGCGCGATCTGGCCGACGTGGTTCTCGACTCGTCGAAGCCCAAGCCCCCGCGGTTGGCCGCCGCCGGGGCGCTGGCCCGGAGCCTCCAGCGGTTCGGCCCGCTCGTGACGGCCGACCACGAGACTCGGCTCCTGGCCGCGTTCGATCGGGAACGCGACCCCGCCCTGCGGTCGGCGCTGGCCACGCTCATTGGTGCCCTTCGCCCCAAGCCTGCCCAGGCGGGCTCGCGGCTCCGGCCGTTCAACACGCCTCCCGCTGCTCCCGTTCCGGCGGCTCCGGGCTCGGAATCGACTCCCTCTCCGTCGACTTCCGAACCTGCTCCGCCCGCCGAGGAGGCCCCCGCTCCCCCTGATGCGAAACCATGATGGGATTCCCATGAATCGATTGTCCGGATCGAGAAGTTGATCCTCCCGCGGTTGCCCCTCGGGTGGCCGTTGTCGACACCCGGGGTAGCTGGGCGCCGCTCGCAAGTCAACCGCGGCCATTCACAGACTCTGTCGCCCTTTCTTTTCCACTGGGAACACCGCGGGCTTGAGGGGCTGGGGGCTCGATGACGAGAGACCCCGCCTTGAGCGAAATCGCAGGATTGGGACGCTTTGGAACGAACGAGCCTGAGACGTTGATGCGCAGATTGGAACGAAACGACTGAACGAGGAGAGGACGGGGCCGACCGGCCGGCCTGAGGGGAGCGATTGGTTTGGTCGCCCCTTTTGTGGCCTCCGCCGGCACCCGGGAAGGACGCGCGGCGATGGCCATCCCTTATGATCGCTCCCCAGCTTCTCGCATGGGAGGAGATGCTCCCCTTCCCGGTGTGATCGGCTCGAGCCCGGCAATGATCGAGGTCTTCCGGACCACCCGTCAGGTGGCCCCCTCGCGTGCCTGCGTTCTGATCGTCGGCGAGACCGGCACCGGCAAGGAGCTGATCGCACGCGCGATCCACGACCTCAGCCCGAGGTACTCCGGCCCTTACATCCGGGTCAATTGCGGAGCCTTGACCGAAAGCTTGCTCGAAAGCGAGCTGTTCGGCCACGTCAAAGGCTCGTTCACCGGCGCCGTCGACAATCGGACCGGCCGGTTCGAGGCCGCCCATACCGGCAGTATCTTTCTCGACGAGATCAACAGCACCTCCCCCAAGCTCCAGGTCAAGCTGCTCCGTGTCCTCCAGGAGGGGGAGTTCGAGCGGGTCGGCGACATCAACACCAAGAAGGTCGACACGCGGATCATCGCGGCGACCAACCGCGACCTGCTCGACGAGATCGACGGCGGCCGGTTCCGTGAGGACCTGTATTACCGGCTCAACGTCGTGCCGATCTATCTCCCTGCACTGCGCGAGCGGCGGGACGACATCGTCTTGCTGGTCGAATCGTTCCTGAAACGCTATGCCGACCAGAACCGACGCGACGTCCGTCGCGTCCATCCCGAGGCGATGCGGCTGTTGCGCGACCACGACTGGCCGGGCAACGTCCGCGAGCTGCAGAACTACGTGGAGCGGGCCGTCATCCTGGGCGACGGTCCCGAGCTGACCGTCGAGCATCTGCCGCCCCAGTTGCGCGGAGGGGCGGCCCCGCGCCCGATCCGCTCGCGGGGGGGCGACCTCACCGCCATGACCGCCGAACTAGTCCGCCAGGGCGTGCGCGCGGCCGGCCCCCAGGCCAACGACCTCCACAAGCGGATCGTCGACCAGGTTGAGCGCGAGCTGATCCAGCAGGTCCTTCAGTCGTGCGAGCGGGTCCAGATCAAGGCGGCCGCTCGCCTGGGCATCAACCGTAACACTCTGCACAAGAAGCTGGCCCAGTACCGCATTGACGGCGACGAGAATGGTGATGGTCACGGCCCCGGGGCTGACGGCCCGGACGCGGCCGGTGATGACGACTGAGCCAGTTAGAAACCCGAAAATCGAGCCGGCTCGGCTGTCGCGCGCGCTCTCGCTCGGCTTCGACCGAGGTGAGGCACGTTGCGCTGTCATAATGAATGATGGAAACCGTTCCAGATCCCTTTTCGCCCGCCCTTCGAGCCCGTTCGGCGACCAGGAGTCAGCCACATGATTGCGTCCTCCAGATCTGCCCCCGACCTGGCGCTCGATCGGCTTTACCAGGGCGACTGTCTGGAGAAGTTCCGGCAGGTGGAGTCGGGTTCGGTTGACCTGGTCTTTGCCGACCCTCCGTTCAACATCGGCTACGCTTACGACGTCTACGACGACCGCCGCAGCGCCGAGCAGTATCTGGAATGGACCAAGCTCTGGGCGGCCGAGGTCAATCGGGTACTCAAGCCGAGCGGCACGTTCTGGCTGGCGATCGGCGACGAGTATGCGGCCGAGCTCAAGGTCGCGTTCCATCGCGAGCAAGGGTTCTCGTTGCGGAACTGGGTGATCTGGTACTACACCTTCGGCGTCCACTGCACGAAGAAGTTCAGCCGGAGCCACGCCCACCTGTTCTACTTCGTCAAGGACGCCAAGCACTTCACCTTCAACGACCGGGAGATCCGCGTCCCCTCCGCGCGCCAGCTCGTCTACGCCGACGCGCGGGCCAACCCCAAGGGGCGGGTCCCTGATGACACCTGGATCCTCCGCCCGCAAGACCTCCCGGATGGCTTCGCCCCGGACGGCGACACCTGGTACGTCCCCCGCGTCTGCGGCACGTTCAAGGAACGCGCCGGGTGGCACGGCTGCCAGATGCCGGAGCAACTCCTCGGCCGGATCATCCGCGCCTGCTCGAACGAAGGCGAGACGGTTCTCGACCCATTCGCCGGCAGCGGTACGACCCTGGTCGTAGCCAAGAAACTCGGCCGCCGCTACCTCGGTTTCGAACTCTCCCCCGACTACGCCGACCAGATCGAGGCTCGGCTCGCCGCCGCCACCGTCGGCCAGCCCCTCGAGGGTGCCCCCGACCCCCTGGCCGCGGGCAAGCCCACTCCGGCGCGGACAAAACGCCGCACCAAGGCCGCCCCGGCGCGGGCGAAGGGGCGGTGATCGGAATGGGTGTCCTCGTGCGTATTTGTCGATAAATACGAGCGATGTCCGGTTTCCGTTTCCGGGGACGAGCTCCCTGGGCGTCCCGCTGGAGGGGATCCGAGCGGCGAATCCCCTGCTCTCTTTCTCGACTCTATGGAACCCTTCTTGCCCTCACGAGCAGGAAGGCGGGCCGTTGGAGCAACCGCTCGTAAGCGTCCGGAGCGGCGTCGCGCAGGGCGGCGGTGGGACGGGGCTCGACGATCCGCTCGGTGAGAAAGCCGGCGGCCGCGAGGGCGTCGAAGATGGCGGAGAGGGGGCGTCGGTAGAACCGGACCTGCCCCACGTCCTTCCAGCTCTCTTCGACCAGCTCCGTCTCGAAGTAGGCTCGGGTGCCGAGACGCTCGGCCTCGGAGCCGGGATGGTGCGTCGAGAAGGCGAGGTGCCCGCCCGGACGCAGGAGCCGGTGGAACTCCCGCAACGTCGGTTCCCAGGCTGGCAAGTAGTGGAGCACCAACGGCGCCACAATCAGGTCGAAGCGGGAATCGGACGCAAACGCCAGGGGCCGGCCAAGGTCCGCCACATGGACGGAGGCGCGGGCTCCGACCCGGGCTCGGGCGTAGGCGGCGATCACGGGACTCGCATCAATGGCCGTTACGCGGGCGCCGCGGGCGAGGAACTGCTCGCTGTACCAGCCCGAGCCGCAACCGGCGTCGAGGACGTCCCGCCCTGCGATCGGCGGCAGTAACGCGAGCATCGCCGGCCGTTCATACAAGGCGTTGTAGGGGGCGGCATCGACCCGGGCCGCATAGGCGTCGGCGATCTCGTCGTACAGCGGCGCGTCGGGCTTGGAAGAAGCCATTGTGAATGTCGGAAGGTTTGGAATTGTCGGCGCCCCGGATCATCCAGGCCGCAGATTTCATTGGGTGGACAGTTGAGTAATTGTTTGTGGATTGGCTTCAGCCTGCCATTTTTCGGCAAACCTCAGCTGGCCGAAGTCTACCGTACGGGAAAACTCGGCGCCGTCAAAGTTGTCCGCGGTTGCGAAGGGCCCGAGGCGTCTCGCAAGCCGAGGCTGTCAGATCAAATCTCGATCTCCTCGCCGTCTCGGGTGCCTTCGGCGCCAGGCAAGCCTTCCGAACGGTGCCCTCCCAATGACTTCCAGGGTCAGGCCAGGAAGCTCATCGCCGATCGGTCCGGCCTCTGCGAGGCCATCGATGTCGAGGAGCTTCCTGGCGGGGTTGCTTACCTGGGGATGTTGTAACTGGTGATGAGGTTGCGGTACGCCGGGAGGTGGTTGGAGAACAGCCGTCCCAGCCCCTCGATATCGTTCCGCCAGTCGCGGTGTAGCTCGCACGCGACTCCGAACCAGCTCATGAGCTGCGCGCCCGCGGCTTCCATGCGCGACCAGGCGGCCAGCCGGGTGGTGTGGTTGAAGGTGCCCGAGGCGTCGGTGACGACGAAGACTTCGTATCCCTCCTCCAACGCCGAGAGCGCCGGGAAGGCGACGCACACCTCGGTCACGACCCCGGCGATGATCAACTGCTTCTTGCCGGTAGCCTTCACCGCGTTTACGAAGTCCTCATTGTCCCAGGCGTTGATGTTCCCCGGCCGGGCGATGTAGGGGGCGTTCGGGAACAGCTCCTTGAGCTCCGGCACGAGCGGCCCGTTGGGGCCGGTCTCGAAGCTCGTGGTGAGGATGGTCGGGAGCTCGAAGTACTTGGCCAGATCCGCCAGAGCGAGGACGTTGTTCTTGAACTCGTCGGGGGAGAAGTCACCGACGAGGTTGCAGAGGCCGGACTGGTGGTCGACCAACAGGACGGCGGCGTCGGCCTTGTCGAGCCGGCGGTACTGGAAGGCGCTCATTGGGATGTTTCCTCCGTCTCGAGGCTGGGAATTCGATCGGGCTCGGGATGATGAATTTCGTCCGCTCTTCGATTCTGGGAAACGTCCTCATTTTGGTCCAGGCGTACCCGGTTGACGGCCTCGCGATCAGCGCCGGCTCCGCCTGGGAACTGATTCCTCGACCTGGTGTGAGGAACGGATGCGGGACCCCGGCTCACGTGCTACCGGGTCCCCTGCCCCGTTGCCAAAGGAACGGCCCCCGGGAGCGGCCGGGGCGGCTCCCGGGGCACCTGACTGTTCGCGCCCCGCCGACGTCATTTGGGCCAGAGGCTGTTGAGTTGTTCCACCGTTTGATCGACGAGGACCTGGCCCCCTTCGGGGCCGACGAGGTTGCTCTCAGCGATGGCGCTGTAGCCGCCGCCGCGGGCGGCGCGTTCGGTGGGGAGATACGATCCGGGCCCAGCCAACTGGATGATGAAGGTCTGGAGCGCCTTGCTGCGGGCCTTGATCTGGACGCCGTAGTCGGTGTAGAGCTCGAACACGTTGGTGGCGATCGCGACGTCGCCGAGCCGGAGGGCGTGGAGCTCCATGATGAAGGGCCCGGCGGTCCCCTTCTGTTGCTGCTCGTAGCGGTCGACCACCTTCTGGTGCCAGCCGACGAGGCGACGCTTCGAGGGGTCCTTGGAGTACTCGGCGACTTTGGCGCGGGCCTCTTCGGCTTCCGACTCGGTGACGAGGCGCGGGGGGAGCTTGATTGTGCTGACCCGGTGGACGAGGGGCAGCTCCGCCTTCTGCTCCTTGCGGGCCCCTTCATAGGCTTCGTCCCAGGCGGCGACAACCCGGCGCGACAGTTCCTGGAGCCGGGTCAGGCCGCGGAGAGTCCGCATGCGCTCCTCGGCCCGCTTCCGGTACATCAGGTGGGGCGATTGGTCCCCCGCGGCCCCGGTCCAACCGAGGACGAGGAGGTCCTTACCGTGCTTGGCCCGCAAGGCTTCGCGGATCTCGTGCCAGAAGTCGGCGTTCACGACCGACCCCCCTTCGACCTCCTGGGACGGGCAGGCGACGTTGACCGCGGTGGCGAGGAGTTTTCCCTCGGGGGTCCAGAAGAAGAGGACTTCGACCCCCTGGTCTTCCGGCCCTTCGATGCTGCGGAAGTCGGGCTTGTCGGTGGCGCCATACATCTGGGCGTGGCCGTCGGCGTAGACCGCTCGGCGGTTC
>Ga0182739_1002564_pt1 | contig 16864 bp, 17 predicted proteins | sample eDN5th30CBELigBY_FD_128873 | JGI IMG/M metagenome (GOLD analysis project Ga0182739, IMG submission 128873) | Enriched backyard soil microbial communities from Emeryville, California, USA - eDNA 5th pass 30_C BE-Lig BY (version 2) (version 2) | ecosystem: Environmental > Terrestrial > Soil >... | reverse complement strand
CGCTTGCCCTCACCGCATGCACCACCGTCAGTGTCCCGACCAATCCGCTGCAGGCGCGCTGGAACGGCAAGACCGCCGGCAGCTTCTTCGCGGCCTATGGCCCGCCGATCTCGGACACGGCCGGCACCGGCGGCACGACCCTCTACAAGTGGCGCGGCGGCTTTGCCAAGGGCAAGTCCTGCACGGTGGAACTCACCGTCAACGAGGCCTACCGGATCACCAGCATCCGCGCCGTCGGCGACCGCGTCGATCCGAAGGGTGGCCCGACCCACTGCGAAAAGGTCCTCGACGCCGCAGGCGACGGGAAGTAACCGCCGGCTGAGCCGACTATTCAGGAGCCGCGCGGAAACGCGCGGCTTTTTGTTTGGAGGAAGCATGGACGACGATCGCCTCTACCACGACCCTGCCCTTGCCGATTTCTATGACCTCGAAAACGGCTGGGAACGCTCGCCGGACCTTGCCTTCTGCACGGCGCTCGCGCGGGACGCCGGCAGCGTGCTCGATCTGGGCTGCGGCACGGGTGAGCTGGCCGTCGCGCTCTGCGAGGGACGGACGGTCGTCGGCGTGGATCCCGCCCCGGCCATGCTCGATATCGCACGGGCGAAGCCGGGCGCCGGCGGCGTCGATTTCGTGGAAGGCGACGCACGGTCCGTGCGGCTCGGCCGCCGCTTCGAACTCGTCATGCTCACGGGACATGCCTTTCAGGTCTTCCTGACGCGGGAAGATCGCCGGGCGGTGCTTGCCACCATCGCGGCACATCTTGCGCCCGGCGGGCACTTCGTCTTCGACAGCCGCAATCCCGCCTGCCGGGAATGGGAGGAATGGGGGCCGGACGAGTCGATGCGCTCTCTCGTCCATCCCCACTTCGGCGAAGTCGCCGCCTGGAACGACGTCGCCTTCGACGCCGCCACCGGCGTCGTCACCTACGGGACCCATTATGAAATCCGCGCCACCGGCCGGCGCCTCTCGGCGGCCTCCCGCATCGCCTTTCCGGACAAGGCCGAACTGGAGGCGCTTCTGGCCGAAACCGGCCTGCGCGCCGAACGATGGCTCGGCGACTGGGAAGGCCATCCCTGGGAAAACGGCGCGAAGGAAATCATTCCCCTCGGCACCCTCGCCTGATCGGGGCGCACGGAAGCCCTTCGTCTCCATTGGAAGACTTCGGCAGCGCCCATGCGCCTGGCGCTACGCCTCCTGCGGAGCCGGCCCGTGGAGCTGCGTTGACGGCACCGCCAGGCACGCAGGTATGATCAGGACGGCGATCAGCAGCATGGCGATGAATGTCGCATGCAGCGCGTGCTGGAGGGCGTGCCGGACCTCTTCGACGCCGCTGATTGCCGCGCCGGTGCCATTCAGCAGCGCCCGAATCTGTTCCGGCGTGATCGCCTGGCCATTGGCGACATGCGCGAGACCGTAGGTCAACACCGCGCCGAGCACCGCGGCGCCAAGCGTGCTGCCGAGATTGCGCGAGAACACGTTCGATGCGGTGGCGCTGCCGCGCTCGTTCGCGCCCACGCTTTCCTGCGTGAGGATCAGGGCGCTGATATTGAGCAGCCCCATCCCGAACCCCATGATCAGCGAACCGGCGCCGGCGAGTACAGCCGAACTCGTGGGCCGAAGCAGGATGAAAAGGAATGTGCCGAGCGGGATCAGCAGGCTGCCCGCGACCATGAGGGGCCGCAGACCGAAGCGTGTGAACTGGCGCGAGGCGATCGTCGCGCCGCAAGGCCAACCGAGAAGCAGCATGGTCAGTGCGAAGCCCGCAACGAGAGGCGAGCGGTTGAGCACCGTCTGGACATACATCGGCAGGAAGGTCGTCAGCCCCATGATCGCCATGCTTGCGAAGAAGACGGTGAGATTGGCGAATGCTATCGGACGCTTCAGCCAGAGATCCGGCGCGATCATCGGCGCTTCCGCGCGCCGTTCCTGCCAGATGAAGGCGCCGAGAGCGGCCGCGAATATGGCGAGCGCCCCGATGGCCTGCCCCGAGATCGCACTTTCCATCTCGGTCAGGGCAATCATCAGTGCCGAGATGGAAACGGCAAAGAGGCTGGCGCCCAGCACGTCGATCGATACAACACGGGTTCGCTTCTCCTCCCGCAGGAACAGGAAGAATGTCGACGCAGCGAAAAGTCCCACGGGCACATTGATCCAGAACACCCACGCCCAGGGAAGGTTATGAATGATGAGGCTGCCGAGAAGGGGACCGACAACGGCCGACAGCGCCCATACGCTGGCGAGATAACCTTGAACCTTGCCACGCTGGTTGCCCGGAAACAGATCGGCGACCACGGTCATGGCGACGGGCTGAATGGCGCCGGCGCCGGCACCCTGCAGCAGCCGGAAGGCGATCATCGACGGCATCGACCAGGCAAAGCCAGCAAGCACCGAGGCCAGCAGGAATATCGCGATACCGATGAGGATCATGGGCTTGCGGCCATAGATGTCCGCAAGCTTTCCGAACACCACGGTCGTCGCCGTCTGCGTCAGGAGAAATGCCGAGAAGACCCAGGAATAGAGATTGATCTGGCCGAGTTGCGCGGCGATCTGCGGCATTGCCGTCGAAACGATCGTCGCCTCGATGGCGATCATCGCCATGCTGGCCATGATCGCAACGACGACGAGGCCGCGATGAGATGTTCTTTCCGTCATGGGGAACTTTCGGATGGAATGGCCGCTTGGGCGATGGCGGGATGTTATCCTATGCCAGCCTTACTAATCCGATGGATCGTTTCGTCAAGCCGGTTCGGCACCGTCTCGCAAAAGCGTGAAGACACGACATGACGGGCTCGCGGCCACCGTCAAAACGCCCGCCGCGGACACCGCTTCGTCTCCGGCGTCGTCCAGGACGCCGTCATGCTCTTGGGCCATTTACCCCGTGCCTACTGTTCGATCTCCGGCACGACGAGTTTCGCAAGCTTGTCCAGCGAATCCTGCCAGCCGAGATAGCAGGCTTCGGCGGGGATGATATCCGGCACACCTTGCTGCTCGATGTTCACTTCCGTGCCGACCGATACGGCCTTCAGGCTCACCGTCACCTTCATCTCGCCCGGAAGATTGGGATCGTCGAAGCCGTCGGTATAGACGAGACGCTCCCCGGGGACGAGCTCCAGATAGGTGCCGCCGAAGGCGTGGCTTTCGCCCGTCGTGAAATTCCGGAACGACATCCTGTGACGGCCGCCGACCTTCGCATCCAGCTCGTGGACGGTGCAGAGAAACCCGTACGGAGGAAGCCAGCTTGCAACCGCGTCCGGTTCGAGGAACGCGCGATAGAGCTTCCCGGGCTTGGTGGCGATGACGCGGTGCAGGCGGATCGTGCTGGGCATGGTGTTCTCCTGTGGTTCGGTTTCATCGGTTCGTTCTGTCGTGGCGGCGTGCTTGCCGCTGCCCGATGCAGTTAAGACGAGCGAGGCAGGGAGAATCCGACATGACAGCGGATTAAGTTTCGCATCGGCTGCTTTCCTCACCGTGCGCGGCTTGCCGCGGATACCCTACGATCAAAGCTCCAGGCGGCATAGTTCGTTGCCAGCCGCAAGATTCATTCCTCCTCAACGGCGCCTGTTACGGGCAGCAAACGCCTACACGACGACAACCGCCGCTCCGCCGGCCAACCCGGCACCCGCGGCCGTCAAAAGCAGCGCCTCTCCTTCCGCGAACGCCTTTTGACGGTGTGCGACGGAGAGCGAGAGCGGGATGGTGGCGGCAGAGGAATTGCCGAAATCGCCGATGGTCCGCACGGTCCTTTCCGGTGCGATGCCGAGATTGGCCGCCACCGCATCGAACATCCGCGCGTTGGCCTGATGCGGAACGAAGCGGCTCACAGCCGCCGCGTCTATCCCCGCCTGCGTCAATGCGCGCTGCGAGGTGTCGGTCATCAGCGCGACGGCGCGGGTAAAAACTTCCCGGCCGTCGTGCATCGTCATCAGGAACGCCTCGGCCGGGATATCCGGCGCGAAGGGACGATTGCCGCCGCCGGCGGGGATGTGGATTAGGTCGTATCCGCTTCCGTCCGATACAAGTTCGGCCGAAACGACGCCCCGCTTCGGATCGCGGCACGGTGCGAGCACCACCGCGCCGGCGGCGTCGGCGAACAGCACCGCGCTTGCCCGCTCGCACGTGTTGATGCGCCGGCTCAGAATATTGGCCGCGACCACGAGCACCGTGCGCCCCTGCGCGCGCACGAACCCGTCTGCCAGCGCCAGCGCATAGAGGAAGCCCGAACAGGCGCCTGCAAGATCGATGGCGCCGGCGCCGCGAAGACCCAGCCGGTGTGCGATGAGCGGTGCGGACGGCGGCAGCAGGTGATCGGGCGTGGACGTCGCAAGCAGGACCAGCGCGATATCCTCCGGCGCGGCCCCCGCGTCGTCGAGCGCCATCCGCGCGGCCGCTTCCGCAAGCCCGCTCAGCGTCTCGCCGTCCCCCGCCCAATGGCGCATGCGAATGCCCGTCCGGCGCTCTATCCAGCCCGCTTCGAGGCCGAGCCGGCTTTCGATCTCCGCATTGCCGACGCAGCGGGCCGGCACCGCATGCCCGAACCCGATCATGCGAGAAGATAGGCCGGGCCTCATCGCGACTTTCCGAGAACGAGGGAGGCCACCTCGTCGATGGCGTCGTAGGCGAGGTCGAGCTCGCCTTCGGTCACGCAATAGGGCGGCATGAGATAGATCACGTTGCCGAGCGGGCGGGCAAGCAGCCCGCGCTCGCGAAACAGCTTGCGCATCCTCGGCCCGGCATCGGCGAGATAACCGCCTTCCGGCACGGCAAGGTCGAGGGCGGCGATCGTCCCGATCTGCCGGACGCTGGTAAAACGCCCGTCCGCTTCGAACCGCGCGAGGTGTCGCCGGTGCAGTCCCGCCAGCCGGGAGATCCGCTCTTCCACGGCCTCGCTGCGCCAGATCTCCAGATTGGCAACCGCAGCCGCGCAGGCGATGGGATTTGCGGTGTAGGAGCTGGAGTGGAAGAACGTCTTGCGCCGGTCGGCCGAAAAATGCGCCTCGAAGACCGCTTCGTTGCAAAGCGTCGCCGCGAGCGGCAGCGCCCCGCCCGTCAAGCCCTTGGACGTGCAGAGGATATCCGGGCGGATACCGGCCTGCTCACAGGCGAACAGCGTTCCCGTCCGCCCCCAGCCCGTCATCACCTCATCGGCGATGAACAGGCACCCGTAGCGCCGGGCGATCTCCGCCAGCCCGGCAAGCACCTCGGCGGCGTAGATTTTCATGCCGCCCGCCCCGAGCACCAGCGGCTCGATCAGCAAGGCCGCCACGCGGCCGGTGCGGCAGACCGCCTCGAACATGTCGAGCGTCCGCTGCTGCCGGCCCGCTTCGGGAAAAGGCAGCCGGTCGACCTCGAAAAGCAGCGGCGCATAGGCGGCGTTGAAGACGCCACGCTCACCGGCCGCCATGGTGCCGATCGTATCGCCGTGATAGCCATGCTCCATCACGACGATGCGGTCGCGCGCCTGCCCGGTATTGTGGAAAAAGCCGAGCGCCATCTTCAGCGCCACCTCGACCGAGGTCGAGCCGCTGTCGGAATAGAACACATGCCGCAGGCCGGGAGGCGCGATCTCGATCAGCTCCGCCGCCAGCCGCTCGGCAGGCATGTGCGAGAACTCGGCGAAGATGACCTGGTCTAGGGATTGCGCCGCCTCGCGGATCGCCTCGACGATCCGGGGATGCCGATGGCCGTGGGTAACGACCCACCAGGACGAGATGAGATCGAGGATCCGGTTGCCGTCTTCATCGATCAGATAGGCACCTTCGGTCGAGACGATACGCGTCATCGACGGCTCGAGCGCATGCTGGGTGAAGGGATGCCAGACGGGCGAGCGGTTCATGAGGGTTCTCCCTGGAAATCCATCGGATCGAAATTGTCCAGAAAGGCCCGGCGGAGCGCTTCGGCCGTAACGCGCACAAGCACCGGAAGCCGGCCAAGCGACCGGACGCCGCTGAACTCGACGATGATGCGCTGCGTCTCGGGATTTTCCTCGCCGATGAAGGCCACGCCGAAGACCGGGATGCCGCGGCTCCGCATCGCTTCGAGCGAAAGGAGCGTATGATTGATCGTGCCGAGGGACGTGCGGGCGCACAGGATGACGGGAAGCTGCCATTGCGAGAAAATATCGGCGAAGAGCAGATGTCCGGAAAGCGGCACCAGCAGGCCGCCCGCGCCTTCGATCACCAGCGGACCGTCCGTTTGCGGCGGCACGAGCCGCGACGGCGCGATCGACACGCCGTCCAGCCGGGCCGAGAGGTGCGGCGAGGCAGGCGCCGAAAGACGGTAGGCCTCCGGCAGGATCCGGTCGCGCGGCACGCCGAGCCGGGCAACCGTCTCGCTGTCCGTCTCGCCGTCGAGGCCGGATTGCACCGGCTTCCAGTAGCACCCGTTCAGGGCGACGGCCAGCGCCGCGCAAAAGACGGTCTTGCCGATGCCGGTATCGGTGCCGGATATGACGAAGCGCGCGACCATCACATTTCCCTCGCCATGACTTCGGCGAGCCGTTCGAACATGTCCGATATCTGTCCCTCATCGGCATTCAGCGTGATGGAGATCCGAAGCCGCGCCGTACCCTCCGGCACCGTCGGCGGCCGGATCGCCCGAATGTCGAAGCCGTCCTCGCGCATGCGTTCAGCGATCCTCAGCGCGCGGGCATTGTCGCCGATCCTGACGGGGAGGATCTGCGAGCCGCTGGCATCCATGCCGAGCCGGGAGCGCAGGCACTCGCCGGCAAGCTCCGTCAGGCTCGCCAGCCGGGCGCAACGCTCCGGCTCGTCGGCCAGCATCCGCAACGCCTCGCGCACGCCGGCGGCGACGAGGGGAGAGGGCGCGGTCGAATAGATGAAGTTGCGCGCCCGGTTGACCAGATAGTCGGCAAGCACGGCCGGCAATCCGAGCAACGCACCGGAGAGGCCCAGCGCCTTGCCGCAGGTATGCAGCGTCAGGACATTGGCGCGGCCGGCGGCAAGGCCGCGTCCGCCGGGACCGAGGACGCCTGTCGCATGCGCCTCGTCGACGACGAGGAACCCCTCGTGCCGCTCGGCAATTTCCGCAAGCGCGCCCAGCGCCGCCCGGTCCCCGTCCATGGAATAGAGACTTTCGACAGCGATCCACGGCTGCCCCATTCCGCCGGCTCTTCGCCAGTCCGAAATCGCCCGGTCGAAAGCCTCGACATCGTTGTGCCGCACGGCGACCGCCCCGGCCCTGCTTGCTGCGATGCCCTCATGCACGCTCGCATGGATCAGCGCGTCATGGACGATCAGGTCTCCGCGTTGCGGCAGGGTAGAGAAAAGCGCGGTGTTCGCGGCATAGCCGCTGCCGAAATAGAGCGCCTTGCCGGCTCCGAAAAAGGACGCGGCCTCCCTTTCGAGCGCCTCGTGCTCGGGATGATTGCCGCGCAGCAGCCGCGAGCCGCCCGCCCCCACGGGTACGCCCCTTTCCATCGCGGCCGATATCGCCGCCTTCAGGCGCGGCGCATCGGCAAGGCCGAGATAGTCGTTGGAGGCGAAGTCCACGTCTTGCCGGGGCAGCAGCGCGCGCAGGCGGCCCTTGCGCCGCAGGCCGGCGAGCGTGGCTTCGTGGCGAGCGAAGGCCGGCGCACTCAAGGGGCGAGCTCCCGCTCCATCGGTTTCAGGCCGAGCCGGCGGAAGAGCGCCGCGTCATGATCCTCGCCGGGATTTTCCGCCGTCAGCAGCGTCTCGCCCACGAAGATGGAATTGGCCCCTGCCAGGAAACAGAGGGCCTGCGTCTCGTCACTCATGTCGGTGCGGCCGGCGGACAGGCGCACATGGGAAGCCGGCATCAGGATCCGCGCCAGCGCGACGGTGCGCACGAATTCGATGGGATCGACGGGAGCGGTATTCGCCAGCTTCGTTCCGGGAATCGGGATCAGCATGTTGATCGGCACGCTCTCCGGCGGGGCCGGCAGATTGGCCAGCGTCACCAGCATGGCGATACGGTCACTTGCCGTCTCGCCCATGCCGAGGATGCCGCCCGCGCAGACCTTGATCCCGGCCTCGCGGACATTCGACAGCGTCTCCAGCCTGTCCGCAAAGCTGCGGGTGGTGATGATCTCGGAATAGTAGCGTTCGGACGTATCGATATTGTGGTTGTAATAGTCGAGGCCGGCTTCGGCGAGCCTTGCCGATTGCGCGGGCGTCAGCATGCCGAGCGTCATGCAGGTTTCCATGCCGAGCGCCCTCACCCCCTCGACCATGCGTACGATCGTCTCCATGTCGCGGTCCTTCGGGCTGCGCCAGGCCGCCCCCATGCAATAGCGGGTCGCGCCGCCATCACGGGCCTTTCGCGCCTCGGCCAGCACGCGTTCGACCTCCATCAGCTTCGAAGCCCTGAGCCCGGTCGGAGAATGAGCCGACTGACTGCAATAGCCGCAATCCTCGGCGCAGCCGCCGGTCTTGATGGACAGAAGGCGGCTCATCTGGATCGCATTGGGATCGAAGTGCTCGCGGTGAACCTGCTGGGCACGAAAGAGAAGATCGTTGAACGGAAGATTATAGATAAATTCCGCTTCCTCGACGGTGCAGCACGCATCGGGAGACGGATACGCTCCTGCAAATTCCTTCGGATGTTCGAATTCCCGCATCATCGATGAGCTTTCCTCGCCTCTAAATAGATAGAATCATAATTTTATCTATAATCAGAAATGGGCGAGCGATGGCAACCCTTTTTCGACAAGGATCGAAAACCCGGAACAGCGAGGAGAACGGCATGCCACACCGTCCCGCCGGGCGTCAGCCCGCGGAAGTCTCAGCCGGCACCAGGCCGGAAAGCGACGATTGAATCAGCCTTCGAGCGCGAATGCGGCGCCCGTTTTGCCGGAGGCATAACGAACCGGTTTTTCGCCGATTCTTTTCACATGCCGTTCAAGCGCGATGACGGCCTGGTCGATCTTGCCCTGCCGGAGGTGATCGAGGATGGCGCGGTGGTCCGTATCGACGCGCGGCGTCCAGCCGGCGCGGCTCGTTGCAAACAGGAAACGCGAGCCCGCCGCATGCAGGTTGTCGATCTCGGCCAGCAGCCGCGGCATGTTGCAGGGGGAAAGCAGCAGCTTGTGGAAGGCGCGGTTGGCCTCGTCCCATTCCTCGATGCCCGTGGCGGCATCGCAGGCCTGCGCGACCGCTTCCGCCCGATCCAGCAGGAACGGCGTCAGATGCGGCGCCGCCATGCGCAGGGCCAACCCTTCCAGCACGGAGCGCATCAGGGCGACCTCCTGCACCTCGGCAAGCGAGAACGACGCCACCCGAACGCCCCGGCGCGCCTCGCTCACGGCCAGTCCCTGCGCCTCGAGCCGCCGGAACGCCTCCCGCACCGGCACATGGCTGGTGCCGAATTCCTCGGCGATATGGTCCTGCCTGAGCTTGCTTCCCGGCTCCAGTGCACCGGTGATGATACGTTCTGCGAGAACGCGGCTGATGCGGTTGGCGATGGTGTCTTCGGCGCTTACGGTCATTTTTTATAGATAATTTATGATTCCGGCGCTGTCGAGCACAGGCCGGGCGCCGCCCACCGAGGTTCGACAAGAGGTTGCGCCTTGTCTACTACCCGGACCGCCCTTCAAGGGGAAGCGCCGATGCTGTCAACGGCGTTGAGACCGGCGAGCAACGGACGGAACGAGCCTAGCTCAATCCCTCACGAACTTGCGCGGCGGCATTCTCGATAACCTGCCCAGGAAGGAAATCCGCGCCGCAGTCGATCTTCTTGGATCGCATGCCCGTCCGATTTTCAACCGCGCTCCGTTACACATGTCCGAGCGATGCCGCGCGCCCCCGCGCAACCCAGGCCGCTCCTTCCCGCGCGTGCAGGAAGCCATTCGAAAAGGGAATGCCGGGATAGACCTGCTGCAGGTGAGCAATCGCTTCCTCGCCCGCCATCTCGCCATCAAGCATGGCGCGGAACACTTCCGCCACCCGCACCATGTCGCAATCCTGCGGCGAGAGCCTGATACGCGACAGGCCGGCCTCCACCAGCGGCGCCAGATCGTCGCCCAGCATCGCGCAACTGTTCGAAAGGGTCTGCACACCGTTCAGCACCAGGAAGGACTGCCGGTCGAGGGTGCGCAGCGGAAGGCCATCCGGCTCCTCGCCGCAGATGAACTGGCAATTGTCCTTCGTCAGCCCCTTGGAGCGGGCATGGGCGCAGCGCGCCGAAATCGCAAGCGGCATGCGGCCGAAGGCGAATATCTCGAAGGAGAAGCCCGGCATGTCCTCCAGAATCCGCAGGATGGAACTTGCCGGAAGTTCCGGCGGCAGGCAGATGTTCTCGGCCCCGCGCGCGGCGAGCACTCGCGCTGTTGCCGCGTTGTAGACGTTGACCAGCGGCCCGATCGAATGCTGCCGTCCCTTGAGGAGGCCGATCGCCGAAAGGTCGTTCGCCTCTACCGGATGGACGCTGTCGCGGATCAGATCGCGCACGTGCCGGCTCTCCCGCTCCAGCGTCACCATGGCGAGCGTCGAGAGCGTCACCCTTTTTCCGGCAGCCTCCAGCCGCTCGACCACCTCGGCGACATGCGGCTCGCTGAAATGCTGGCGCTTGGAACAGACCGTCTCGCCCAGAGTCACATGCTCCACCGGCGCCTCGTCGGCGATGCGGAAATAGAAATCCCGCCACTTCGGCCCGTCCCAGAGGAAATAGACCGGCCCGAGGCTCAGCGCCGGCTTGGCTGTCGTCGTCATGTGCCTTCTCCTATCGCCAGCGCTTGTCATAGGCGCCCGTGGTCGTCCGCTGCCCCTCGCTCATCATTCGCAGCCGGGCGACGAGCGCGGCCCGCTCTGCCGGCTCGGCCTGGAGCGCACGCTTCATGGAGGAGACGACCTCCGCCACATAGGCCTTGCCACGCTGGCGTCCCTCGATCTTGAGCGCGGTAACGCCCGCCCTTCGCAGCGCATCGATTTCATCGATCACGTCGAGCGAGACCGGGTCCTCGAAGGCGTAGCCCTCGACGTCGCCGATCTCGAAACGGCCCTTGCAGAGTGTCGGATAGCCGGAGGCTTCGCCGGGGCCGAAACGATTGATCGTATAGTCGCCGAGTTCCGAGACGAGGTCCGCGCCGTCCTGCCGGTAGCGCACGTGGCTTGCCGGCGAGCAGACCCCGTTCATGTTCGGCGATTTGCCTGTGGCATAGGAGGAAAGCGAACAGCGCCCTTCCGCCATCACGCAAAGCCCGCCGAAGGCGAAGACCTCCACCTCGCAGTCAATTCCGCGTGTCAGCCGGGCGATGTCCTGCACGGTGAGCACGCGCGGCAGCACCACGCGCTTCGCGCCGAAAGCCTCGACGAGGAAGCGGATGGCATCCGGATTGGAGGCGGAGGCTTGCACCGAGACGTGCAGCCGCTGCTCGGGATATTTCTCCGCCACATAGGCCATCAGGCCGAAATCGGCGAGGATCAGCGCATCCGCATCCGCTACCACCGCGTCGTCTGCCGCGCGATACCACAGCGCCTCATCGCCGGCGCGCATGAAGGTATTGAGCGCCACGAAGGTCGAGACACGCCTCGAACGCGCGAGCGCGATCGACTGGCGCATCTCCTCACGGCTGAAATTGAGGCCGGGGAAATTGCGGGCATTGGTCTCGTCGCGGAAGCCGCAATAGACGGCATCGGCCCCCGCCTCCACCGCCTCGCGAAAGGCGGCGGGCGTGCCGGCCGGGCAGATCAGTTCCATGTCGCATCCTTTCCTTCGAGCGCCCGGCTGCGGATAAAGCGCGCCGCGCCGATGACCAGCGGCGAGAGCGGCCCCGCCAGTGCGCCGAGTTCGTCGGGCAGATCGATGGCGCTGTCATCGAGCGCGTTGCGCAGCGCCAGCATCGCCTCCATGTCGCCGGTAACGGCAAGATCGCGCGAGAAAAACAGGGCGTCGGCGTCGCAGCGCCCTTCGAGCAGGCCGAGCAGCAGCACCAGCGGCCCTTCGATACGCGCATCGGCAAGGGGCGGCGCACCGCGCGAGACCGCCAGCGTGCGCGTCGCCGGCACGACGATGAAATGCAACGGCAGGTCGGTCGGGGAAAAGCCGTAGCGGGTCCCGCAATAGTCGCCGAGCCGCTCGAAGAGATCGGGATGCGCCTTCAGCACGCTCGAAAAGAGCCCGCGCGCCACCCGCTGCATCAGCCAGACCGGCATAAGATCGACCTGTCTTGCGAGAAGCGGCGGTAGCGACGTCATGAAAGCGGCCCTTGCGAAAAAACGAACGGCCGGAACCTAGGAAGCCTTGCCCGGCGCGAATTTGCGCCAGCACAAAGACCGGAACGTTTTTTCCCGGCAATCGCATCCCATGAAAGCCGATGCCCCCATTCCTCGCCGCTTCGACGGCCTTCAGGATTTCGTCGCCCTGCTCGAGCGGCGCGCGCAGCTGGTGCGCATCCGCGAGCCGGTCTCGCTGGTCCACGAGATCACGGAGATCCACCGCCGCGTATTGGCCGAGGAAGGACCAGCGCTGCTCTTCGAGCAGCCGGTCGATGCCGCGGGAAATATCCAGCCCATCCCACTCCTTGCCAACCTCTTCGGTACGCGCGAGCGCATCGAATGGGGCTTCGGGCTGGAGACGGGCGGCCTGCCGCGCCTTGCGGCCTTCCTCGCGGATCTGCGCGATCCGAGGCCACCCCGCTCGCTGCGCGATGCCTGGGAAAAGCTGCCGCACCTGAAGGCCGCTCTTTCGATGAACCCGCGCGAGACGCGGCATCCGCCCTGCCAGGAGATCGTCTGGCGGAACGGCGATGTCGATCTCGGACGGCTGCCGATCCAGACCTGCTGGCCGGGCGAGCCCGCGCCTCTCATCACCTGGCCGCTCGTCATCACCTGCGCGCCGGACGATCCGGCGGACGTGAATGTCGGCATCTACCGCATGCAGAAACTCGGACGGAACCGGCTGGTCATGCGCTGGCTGGCGCATCGCGGCGGGGCGCGGCATCACCGGCTCTGGAAGGAACGCGGCCGCGACATGCCGGTAGCGGTGGCGATCGGCGCGGACCCGGCCACCATTCTCTCGGCCGTCATGCCTCTGCCGGACGGCATGAGCGAACTCTCCTTCGCCGGCGTGCTCGGCGGCCGCAGGCAGGAGACGGCGGGCGGCGTGACCGTTCCGCTGCCCGTGCCGGCTAGTGCGGAGATCGTGCTCGAAGGCACCGTCTCGGCCACCGAGGAGGCCGACGAAGGCCCGTATGGCGACCATACGGGCTACTACAATGCCGTCGAGCCCTTTCCGGTAATGACGCTCTCGGCGATCACGATGCGCCGCAACCCGCTCTACCTTTCCACCTATACCGGCCGGCCGCCGGACGAACCTTCCCGGCTCGGCGAGGCGATGAACGCGCTCTTCGTGCCGCTGGTAAAGCGTCAGTTCCCGGAAATCCGCGACCTGTGGCTGCCGCCCGAAGCCTGCTCGTATCGCGCCATGGTGGTTTCCATCGACAAGCGCTATCCCGGCCAGGCGCGGCGGGTGATGATGGGCCTCTGGTCCATGCTGCCGCAGTTCAGCTACACCAAGCTGATCGTCGCCGTGGACGACGATATCGACGTGAGATCCTGGCCGGACGTGATCTGGGCGCTGTCCACCCGCTTCGACGCCGGCCGCGACCTGATGGTCGTGGAGAATACACCCATCGACTATCTCGACTTCGCCTCGCCGCAAAGCGGCCTCGGCAGCAAGCTCGGACTGGACGCCACGACCAAGATCGGCGCGGAGACCGACCGCGAATGGGGCCGGGTGCTCGCCATGGCCCCGGACGTCACCGCGCGGATCGACGACCTCTGGGCCCCCCTCGGTCTCGATGGTGCGAGCGCATGAGAAACGAGCGCGTCGTGGTCGGCATTTCCGGCGCTTCGGGCGCAGCGCTCGGCGTGCGGATCGTCGAGCGGCTTTCGGCCCTGCCGAATGTCGAGATCCATCTCGTCGTCTCCGACGCGGCGCGGCGCACGCTCGATCTGGAATGCGGGCTGGATGCGATGGAAAGCCTCCTGCCCCTCGTCCACTGCCATCACCCGAATGGCGATATCGGCGCATCGATCGCCAGCGGCTCCTTTCCGGTCGGCGGCATGGTGATCGCGCCCTGCTCCATGCAGACGCTTTCGGCTGTCGCCACCGGCCGCACCGACACCCTGCTTGCGCGCGCGGCCGACGTGCAATTGAAGGAACGTCGCCGCCTGATCCTGCTCGCGCGCGAGACACCGCTTCATCTCGGCCACCTGCGTAACATGTGCGCCGTCACCGAGATGGGCGCGATCGTCATGCCGCCCGTTCCGGCCTTCTACCATCTGCCGCAATCCCTCGCGGAGGTCGTCGACCATCTCGCGGCGCGCGCCATCGATCTCCTCGCGCTCGCCGCCGGACCGTTCGCAAAGAGCTGGGAGGGAACATCGCCGCCGGTTTTCAGGAGCGGACAGGCGAAAGACACAATGCCACCACACGGGGAATGACACCGCTCCAGTGGCCGGAGAAACCGTCGACGCGGGCGAGCATTTGATCGGACGCAACCGCACAGGTGGTCGGCAGGGACATCCGCGGCACGGGGTATCTAAAGGCTAATTCTTCGGTTCCGGCAGGGATGCTTCCAGCAACGCCCGTGTCTGCCCGGCCCGCAACTGCTTCAGGCCGCCGAGAAACACTTTTGTATTGTCATTTCCGTAAGCCCGGTGGCTCACGGCGAACAGCAGGACGCCGGACTTTGTCGGCACATAGCGGTACAGGTTCCATTCGATAATATACTCCCCCTTCGGATCCCTGGTGCTGACCAGGAAGTCGAGCGCCACTTCGCCGAGAGCGTTTTTTTGCAGAATTTCGAAATTGGCGAGAGGGTCGGTATTCTTCCGTTCTCGCAGCATCTCGATCTGGCTTTTGACGACATCGATGACCTTGACGTCACCTGTCACACGTTCAACCAGAAGCATCTGGTGGTATTGTTCGACGGATTGGCCCGCCGGGACATATTCCTGTTTTCTGTAATTTTCCGATGGCCGGGAACTCCATGCCAGCTCGTATGACGTCCCGTGGAGATCGATCGGCCCCGGAATGCCGAGGAAGTCGACGACCTGGGCCCCGGCAGGGACCGCCATCAGGATCAGAGCGAGGAAGACCGACACGAACCTTGCTGCTGTCATTGCCTCGTCCTCTGTTTCCATCACCCGGCGAGCCGCCGCTCGGATCGAGGGTAACAGCAGTATGTCATTCCGGAAACACCAGCCCGCCATTCGAAATAGACGCCGACATCCCGCGATATTGCTGGCGCCTGCAACTCCGGACACCGGCTCCATATGAGTTCATCTGCAAGCAAGGGGCATTGCAGCCGCATCTTCCCGCAGGCGCGCGAGGAAATCGCGCGCAAATACGGTTTCGTCTGCGATCCGTCACGGGCTGACGCCGAGCGGCTCAGACAGCCACCGTTGCGGAATCAGGCGGCCCTGTTTCGGTGATTGACTGGTACGGTCTCAAAGGTAGCCTGATATCGATTCCCCATGACGGGCAGGCCCCGTCGTGCGGGTTTTTTCTTGATCTCGGGGAGGAAGCCTGAATGAGCGAGACGTTCCATCAACCTGTAGATGCCGCAAAGGTACCCCGGTTTGCCGGTCACGCGACATTCATGCGGCTTCCTGCAGTTCCCTCTGCGAAGGGCCTCGACATTGCTCTGGCCGGCATTCCCTGGGATGGTGGAACGACCAACCGGGCCGGCGCGCGCCATGGCCCTCGGGAGGTCCGCAACCAATCCAGCCTGATGCGCAGCACCCACCACGTCTTCAAGACGGAACCATTTCGCGTCGCCAACATCGCCGACATCGGTGACCTTGCGGTCAACCCGATCGATCTGCTGGACGCCCTCCGGCTGATCGAGGAAGGCGTTGCCGAAATCGTCGGCGCCGGGGCGCTTCCCCTGTGCGTCGGCGGCGATCATTTGACCACCCTGCCCGTCCTGCGCGCAGTCGCAAGACAGAAGCAGGTCGGGCTGATCCAGTTCGACGCTCATTCCGATACGAACGACACCTATTTCGGAAACAATCCCTACACGCATGGCACCCCTTTCCGACGTGCGATCGAGGAGGGACTTCTCGATCCGCGCCGGATCGTCCAGATCGGAATTCGCGGATCGGTTTATGCCCCGGACGAGCATGACTGGGCCATCGCCCAGGGAATTCGCATTATCTATATGGAGGAATTCGTCGGCCGCGGTGTCGAGGACGTCATGGCCGAAGCGCGCGAGATAGTCGGCCAGAACCCGACCTATGTGACATTCGACATCGACGCGATCGATCCGTCAATGGCTCCCGGGACCGGCACACCGGAAATCGGTGGCTTCACGACGCGGGAAGCGCAGCAGATGGTCCGGCTGCTCGATGGCCTCAACCTCGTCGGCGCCGATGTCGTGGAGGTTTCACCGCCGTTCGACCTTGCCGGCATGACCTCCATCGCCGGCGCGACCATCATGTTCGAGTTGATGTGTATTCTGGCAAGGCAGATTGAAAAGGCACGGAAAGCAACTTCTAAGCCTTGATCGACCGGCATCCTTGCAGCAACGAGCGGCGCACAGCCTAGGCGCCCTCGACCGTTCCGCGGCGCCAGTAGGAGACGACGAGGTGCTCGTCGCCGGTGAGCGCCTTTTCCTGGCGGGCGAAGGCGCGGATCGCGCGGAAAGCCTCGAATTCGCAGCCGGCCCAGAGATAGACCCTTTCGCCTTCGGCCGGAAAGGCGGCGGCGCGGACCGCGTCGATGAGCAGGGTCGTGGTGCCGGCTGCCTTGCCGTCGCGCAACAGCCACGCGACCGCGATACCGGGCGGGGCGGCAAGCGGCTGCACCTCGGCCGCGTCGGCGACTTCCAGGAATGCATGGCCGCGCGCTTCCGCCGGAAGGGCTTCCAGCATGCGGGCGATGG
>Ga0182739_1002563_pt1 | contig 16864 bp, 12 predicted proteins | sample eDN5th30CBELigBY_FD_128873 | JGI IMG/M metagenome (GOLD analysis project Ga0182739, IMG submission 128873) | Enriched backyard soil microbial communities from Emeryville, California, USA - eDNA 5th pass 30_C BE-Lig BY (version 2) (version 2) | ecosystem: Environmental > Terrestrial > Soil >... | reverse complement strand
CGGTGATCACCTCTTCCCTTACCGAACAGAGCAGTTAAGCCCGCCAGAGCCGATGGTATTGCCGTAAAAGGCGTGAGAGTAGGTCGGCGCCAAAACCCTTCAAAAGCCCCCGGGACAACAGTCACCAGGGGCTTTTTTTTTGACCAATACCTAAACACCAATGGAAAGACCATAAAGCAGGGCTAAAATAGCTTCTGTATTTACAATAGTTCATTATTACCGGTCAAAATCATATCTTTAGCGCTTTAACTTTGCACCATATAACAGTTAGGCGCCATGGCATTGGAATATCGGTTTATAGGTTTCGTTTCAGTTACACTTGCCGTAGTACTGGTAACGGCTTGTAACCAAACGCAGAAAGCGGAGCAGGTCGCGGGGGGTACTGATGTAGATAGCGCGGCGACGTGTGTCTCGCATGGAATTCCGTCGCGTGCTGCCGCAATTGCGGAGTCTGAGAAAAAGCATACATTTCTTGGCGCTGATGATGCGGCCATGGTTTATATCCAGGGCGGTACCTTTCTGATGGGGACCGCGGACTTTGCCGACGCAAGCCCAGTACATGAAGTCGCAGTAGATGGTTTCTGGATGGATGAACATGAAGTGACCAACGCCCAATTTGCACGATTCGTAGCTGCAACGGGTTATCAAACCGTGGCCGAACGTCCATTGGATCCGAAAGATTTCCCCGATGTGCCACTTGATGCATTACAGCCCGGCTCGGCGGTATTCACACCTCCGAATCAGGCGGTGGGCCTGGCTAATCACCTCCAATGGTGGCGTTATGTCAACGGCGCCAGTTGGAGGCATCCCGAGGGCCCGGGCAGTGGCATCCGGGACCGCGAAAGCGAACCGGTTGTACATATCGCGTATGAAGACGCGGCGGCTTTTGCGAAATGGGCAGGCAAGCGGCTTCCTACTGAGGCTGAGTGGGAATACGCTGCCAGGGCAGGTCATTCCAACAGTACGTATTACTGGGGCAACGACCTCAAACCCAAAGGGCAATGGGTAGCCAACGTATATCAGGGCAACTTCCCGGTAGAAGATAAAGGAGAGGATGGTTATAAAGGCGTTGCCCCGGTCAAATCATATCCGCCTAACGCTTGGGGCCTGTATGATATGGACGGGAACGTATGGGAGTGGTGCTCGGATTATTATCGCCCTGATTATTACAAAAATAGTCCTTCTGCGAATCCGAATGGGCCCACGGATAGTTACGATCCCATGGAACCAGGAGCGGTGAAGCGTGTGCAGCGTGGCGGGTCTTTCCTTTGCAACGAACAGTATTGTGAGCGCTATATCGCGGGTAGCCGTGGGAAAGGAGAAATCAGTAGTGGGAGTAATAACCTCGGTTTCCGGTGCGTGAGTGACCAGCCACCCCCATCATCGGATTAACTTCCCTCTTAAGTCACTCGCCGAGGTGCTCGCTGCATGCTGTCAGCTGGAAAAACTGGTGGATGTGTTGAAACTGGCGGCTTAGCTCCACCGCACGGCCGAATACCAACAGTACTGGTCCTGTGTTATCGATCTCCTGCTCTTCGGCGACCTCCGCAATGGTATTGACGATGCCGATAGCCACTCTTTCATTTGCCATGGAGCCGTTCTGGATGATTGCAACAGGTAAACGCCCTTTTCCGGCTGCTTGATAAAGTGCAACGATTTCTGGCAACTTGTCGAAACCCAATAAAACCACCACTGTCGCACGGCTTTGCGCGGCATCTTTTAACTCTTCTGAAAGGTTGCCCTCATCGTCTGAACCGGCAAGGATCCATAAGCTATCACTTAGGCCCCGATGGGTTACCGGAATGCCCTGGAGACCGGGTACGGAGATGGCACTTGAAATTCCGGGTACAACCGAGGTTTCTATACTATAGGAGGCGGCGTAATCCAGCTCCTCGTATCCACGACCGAAAACAAACAGATCCCCTCCCTTCAGCCGGACGACATGACCGAAATTCAAGGCATAATCAACCATTAACTGGTTGACGACATCTTGGGAAAAGTTTTCGTCTCCGGATGGGTTCCCGACATATACCTTGATGGCCTCCGAAGGCGCGTATGCCAGCAGCTCCTCATTGACCAACGCATCGTAAAGGATGACGTTTGCCGTTTTCAGTGCCTTGATCCCTTTTAAGCTGATTAAATCCGGGTCTCCGGGCCCCGCACCCACCAATGTGATTTTGGGATCTACATATTGCTTCTTTAAAAAAGATTCCTTTACCATATCGCTGACGTATTATTAATGCCGCTACAAATATATATAATATCTACCTTTTTTGTAGTATTTAATTTAAAACAAATTATTCCGATTTTTAGTTATCTGAATATCAATGAAATGCCGTATATCTCGGCCGCTAGGTTGATCCAGAGAAAATCCGTATACATGCAAATAGATTACCTAAAAGCTCAATTATTCTTGCAATCGCCTCCATCTACAGATCAAACTATATATATTTACCTTTTGATAAACCGATTTCGTTATGGCAAGTTTCGATAGTAATAACAACCGCATAACTCCCATTTGGTTAGTAGCGTTTTTGGCCATGGCCGCGTGCGATGGGCCCAACGGCCAAATGCAGAATGAACCTGCACCTTACGGGCCGATACCAACGGAAGCACAGTTAAATTGGCACGAAATGGAGCTATATTGTCTTATTCACTTCACTCCCACCACCTTTCAAAACAAGGAGTGGGGTTTTGGCGATGCACCAGCCAATTTATTCAATCCGCAACATTTCGACGCCGGCCAAATTGCCGCCGCAGCCAAATCAGCCGGATTCAAGGGATTAATATCGGTGGCGAAACACCACGATGGATTTTGCCTTTGGCCCACCAAAACCACCGACTATAACATTTCAAACAGCCCATGGCGCGACGGGCAGGGAGATATGGTGAAGGAGTTTATGGAAGCTACACGCAAACAGGGAATGCAGTTTGGTGTATACGTATCGGCATGGGACCGCCATGATGCGGAGTATGGCAATGAAAAATACGCTGACGCTTATCGTGAGCAATTGCGTGAATTGTACAGCGGTTATGGCGAGTTGTTCACCAGCTGGCATGACGGTGCAAACGGAGGTGACGGATACTACGGTGGGGCCAATGAAATGCGCCGTATCGACCGGTCCAGTTACTACCAATGGGAAGAAAGGACATGGTCCATTACCCGTGACATGCAGCCTATGGCTGTTATTTTCAGTGACATTGGCCCGGATATCCGCTGGGTAGGTAATGAAAAGGGCATCGCCCCCGAAACTTCGTGGGCGACGTTCACTCCAATTGGTCCCGAAGGCGGAAAGGCTGCTCCTGGGCATGTGGATGACCGTTTTCTAGGTAGCGGGCAGCGCGATGGGAAATTTTGGATTCCCGCGGAATGTGATGTCCCGCTTCGGCCCGGCTGGTTTTACCATCCCGAGCAGGACCATCAGGTAAAAACCCCCGATCAGCTTTTCGACTTGTACCTCAAGAGTGTGGGGCGCGGAGCAGCACTGAATCTGGGTCTAGCACCGAATACCGAAGGCCTGCTTCATCCTGCTGATGTGGCTTCCTTGGAGGCTTTCGGCAAAAAGCTGATGGAGACATTCGGCATAAACCTGGCAACGGGTGCTCAGTTCGAGCCATCTAATACCCGTGACAATGACACCCGACACTTTGGCCCGAACAACCTTCTTGATGACGATCGCTACAGCTACTGGGCAACCGATGACGACGAAACATCGCCCGAATTGGTAGTCGACCTAGGGGGAGGGAAGACGTTCGACCTGATCCGCCTACGCGAAAACATCAAGCTCGGTCAACGACTGGATAGTGTGTGGGTAGACACCTGGGAAGAAGGGGGGTGGATTCCCATTGCCCATGCAACCAGTATCGGTTCCAGCCGGATTATTCCGTTGGCCGAACCGATAACGGCCCAGCGCCTGCGCTTACGTTTATTTGCTCCGGTCCCGGTGGCTTTAAGTGATTTCGGGTTATTTAAGACAGCCCGCTCGAATGATGTCAACAACGGGCAGGAGCGAAATGGCGTAGCCCGGGCACATTGGCAGATTATCGAAAATAAGTTCGAAGGAGGAGATCCTGCACTGGCTGTCGATGGTCGGAAGGAGACATTCTGGCTCACCACAGACGCGGATCTACCCCAATGGATAACCACGGACATGGCAGACACGCTTACCCTTACTGGCTTCAGTTATCTCCCCAGGCAGGACGGTGATGCGACAGGACAGATTAGCCGATACGCACTGGCCGTCAGCATTAATGGAAACACATGGCAAGCCATTTCGACCGGTGAATTTGCCAACGTTGCTGCTAACCCCGTGATGCAATATGTGGCTTTTGCTAATGCGGTGAAGGCCAGGTATTTCCGGTTTACCGTTGAAGCCGTCGCAAGCACGACGGGCGATCGATCCCAGGTAGCTATCGCGGAATTTAATATGTATGCCGAAGACGAGGCGGGTAACGACGCAGGACCAACACCATGAGAGGGATCGGATGTATTGCGTTATGTTGCGGTCTCCTTTCCTCCGTACAGGCGCAGGAGCCATTACGGCTGTGGTACGACCGTCCTGCGATGGCGTGGGAAGAAACGTTGCCACTTGGAAATGGCCGTTTGGGCATGATGCCTGACGGCGGCATCCTGGATGAGACGATTGTACTGAATGATATTACCCTTTGGTCTGGTAGTAAGCAGGATCCGAATAATTATGGCGCCTACCAAAGCGTAGCGCCTATTCAACAACTGTTACTTGAGGGACGGAATAACGAAGCGGAACAGTTGGTTAATGCTAATTTTGTGTGTGCGGGAGCGGGGAGCGGCCATGGGGCGGGGGCCCATGTACCCTATGGTTGCTTTCAGACGTTGGGCGAACTCCGCATCCGCTATGAGCACCAACAAAGCGAGGTCGACCACTACCGGAGGCAGCTTGATTTGCCTACCGCTACCGCAGAAACATCTTATATCGCGGAAGGAGTTACCTATCGCCGTGCGTATTTCACGTCTTTTGACGGCGATGTAGGGATCATCCGTCTCTCTGCCGATGCTGGTGGCGCATTGAATTTTACAGTGACCCTAGATCGGGAGGAAGGCGCACAGCGTCGGTCGGTTGGTGACGAATTGCAACTTTTCGGTGCATTGGATGATGGCCGTGGGGGCATAGGGATGCGTTACCTGGCGCGTGTCCGTATCCAGCACACCGGAGGCGAGCTGGTCACCGAGGGCAATGCGCTGAAGCTCGTTGGCGCGGATGAAGCGATTATTTATTTTTCGGCAGCGACGGATTTCAGGGGGAATGCTCACGAACAGCAGACTGCCCAGTTGATGGAAAAGGCCTTGAAGACACCTTATCAGGTACAGCGAGCCAATCATATTTTGGCTTTCCAACGGCTATTTAATCGGGCGTCACTGCACATTGCAGGGCACGGAACAGCAGGCATCCCAACGGACCAGCGGTTGAAAAGATTCTTCGACGACCCCACGAGTGACAACGCCCTCCCGGTGTTATATTTTCAATACGGGCGGTACCTCAGCATCTGCAGTACCCGGCCGGGACTATTGCCGCCCAACTTGCAAGGGCTTTGGGCGCATCAGGTGCAGACTCCTTGGAATGGTGACTATCACCTCAACATCAATGCGCAGATGAACCACTGGCCGCTGGAAGTGGGGAATTTGCCAGAACTGCATGAGCCTTTTATCGACATGATCAAGTCGATCGCCGAAGAAGGAAAGAAAACAGCTAAGGCATATTACAACGCTCCGGGGTGGGTGTGCTACATGATGACTAACGTATGGGGCTACTCGGCGCCAGGCGAGCAGGCTTCCTGGGGCGCCAGTACGGCCTCCGGTTGGTTATGCAATCACCTGTGGGAACACTTCCTCTTCACCATGGACACAACCTATCTGAAAGAAGTTTACCCCATACTACGTGATGCCGCAGTGTTTTATCATCACACATTGATAAAAGAACCTCGCCACGGTTGGTTGGTTACGGCACCTTCAGTTTCGCCGGAAAACGCGTTTCTGATGCCCGATGGCAAACGGGCCAGCGTGGTGATGGGGCCGACCATCGATAACCAAATCGTGAGGGAATTATATGGTAATGTGATTGCTGCAGCGGACTTATTGAACATGCGTGATGCATTTGTAGATACGTTGGCGGATCATTTGAAAGCGCTGCCCCCACCGGTACGGATTGGCCCCGATGGACGGGTGATGGAATGGCTGGAAGCGTATGAAGAGCCGGAGCCTCAACATCGGCACGTGTCGCATTTATACGGATTATATCCCGGGACATTCATTTCGCCGCAGACCACGCCCGAATGGGCGGCGGCGGCGAGGAAGACACTACAAGTGCGGGGAGACGGGGGCACGGGGTGGAGCCGTGCATGGAAGATATTGTTTTGGGCCAGGTTACAGGACGGAAACCATGCATTGGAGATTCTGAAGCAGCTGCTGCGACCCGCATTTGACGGTGAAACAACCTATGGAGGAGTCAACGCCGGCACATACCCTAATCTCTTTTGTGCCCATCCGCCTTTCCAAATTGACGGGAATTTCGGTGGTACTGCCGGTATCGCGGAAATGCTATTACAAAGCCATGCTGGTTTTATCCATTTGCTACCGGCACTGCCCGACGCGTGGAAAGACGGGGAAGTAAAGGGTTTAAAAGCCCGGGGAAATTATACCGTCGATATTACCTGGCGGGACGGTAAAGTAGTAAAATACGATGTGCATTCACCCTTAGAAACACCTATAGATGTACTGGTAAATGGGAAGCTCGTAACCGTGCCGACCGATAACTGACTTAAAGTGCTGTCAATAGATTTTTCCACCCTACCAAATCGCCAATGATTCTTTCGAGCTCCGACGCAGCTATGCGCTCCTGCTCCATGCTATCGCGGTGGCGAAGTGTGACGGTGTCGTCTTCCAGCGATTGGTAGTCCACGGTGATACAGAATGGTGTTCCGATGGCATCTTGGCGACGATAGCGCTTGCCAATGGAGTCCTTCTCGTCATACTGAACATTGTAGTCGATTTTCAACCGATTGAGGATTTCCCTAGCTTTGTCTGGTAGTCCGTCCTTTTTGGTCAACGGAAGTATTGCTGCCTTCACAGGTGCCAGGGTTGGGTGAAAATGGAGTACCGAGCGGGCATCTTTTTTGTCCGCCGTACTCAGGTCTTGTTCCTCAAAGGAATTACATAATACGGTAAGAAACAATCGATCGAGTCCGATAGACGTTTCAACGACATACGGGACATAGTTCTGATTGATTTCCGGATCAAAATATTGGAGCTTTTTACCCGAATATTTTTGGTGTTGGGTCAGGTCAAAATCCGTACGGGAATGGATTCCTTCCACTTCTTTGAATCCGAACGGAAATTCGTACTCGATATCGACCGCAGCATTGGCATAGTGCGCCAATTTCACGTGGTCGTGGAAGCGGTATCTGGCTTGGTCACCACCGATGGCCAAGTGCCATTTCAAACGCGTTTCTTTCCATTTGCTATACCATTCGAGTTCGGTGCCGGGCCGTACGAAAAACTGCAGCTCCATCTGCTCGAACTCGCGCATACGCATGATAAACTGGCGGGCGATAACCTCATTACGGAATGCTTTCCCGATTTGTGCAATACCAAACGGCACCTTCAGCCGTCCGCTCTTCTGTACATTCAGAAAGTTAACGAAAATACCTTGGGCGGTCTCCGGTCTTAAATAAACAGTCTCCGCGCCTTCAGCCGAAGCGCCCATTTGGGTGGAGAACATGAGGTTAAACTGACGCACCTCGGTCCAGTTCTTGGTGCCCGATATCGGGCAAACGATGTTGTGCTCTTCGATGATGGCTTTCAGGCGCGGAAGATCATCGTCATTCAACGCCGCATCGAGGTCGGCCTGTAATTGCTGGGCTTTATCGGTTTTCCCGTCGGCCTCGTAGCGCGTAATTTTATCTTCGATCAGTTGGTCGGCACGATAACGTTTTTTGGAATCCTTGTTATCGACCATGGGGTCATTGAACCCATCCACATGCCCTGAGGCTTTCCACGTGGTGGGGTGCATAAAGATGGCGGCGTCGATACCCACGATATTCTCATGGAGCTGTACCATGGCTTTCCACCAATACAATTTGAGGTTATTTTTAAGCTCTGCGCCTAACTGGCCGTAATCATAGACAGCGCTGAGGCCGTCGTATATTTCGCTTGAAGGGAACACAAACCCGTATTCCTTTGCGTGTGAAACTACCTGCTTGAAGAAGTCGTCCGTCTGTTTGCTCATAAGGGGGCAAACATAGCTAAAAAGCCACTGATATGCAAACAGCAAAAACCCCCTAATGCAGGTCCCCTTCCCGCTTATTCGCTTCGTAGATGCGGACCATAATCAAAAAATACGAAAGCAAGAGCGGGCCATATACCAAGCCCATCATGCCGAACAGCGGAATACCGATAATGACGCCCACCACAGTGATAATGGGATGGATATCACCCACTCTTTTGGCGATGACCAGACGCAGCACATTGTCGATATTGATTACCACCACAAAGCCATAGATCAGCAGACCGATGGCTGCCCAGTTCTCCCCTTGGGTAAATGCGTAGACCGCCGCAGGAACGAAAATAAGTGGTGGGCCGAGCAGCGGCACGAATGAGAGAATGGCACAGATGACACCCCAAAACAGGGCGTCTTGGAAACCGAACATCCAAAAGCCCAACGCCAGTGTACCGCCTTGTACCAACGCGATGAATGTTTGGCCGATTACATTGGAATAGGTAATGTTACGGAGTTCATGGCCGAAGCGGATCGCATTTTCCACCTTAAACGGCGAATACCGGAGTAGACCACGTTCAAAGCTCCTGAAGTTAACAAAAAGGAAATACAGGAGAAAGTACATAACGGTGATATCCAGGAATAGGCTTGCGGCGCCACTGAGCAGCGATGTGAACATTCCGCCGAAATAGGTGGCGCTTTTTTCCAACTGCTCCCGGATCAAGTCTGGCTTGCCCAGTTTGTCTCCGGCATATGCATTGATGGTGTCAACCGTGTTCTTTATCCAATCGGGGTTTTTTATCAAATTCACGATCTTGTTGGTGAGCATCGTCCCTATCCCTAAAAAAGGAAGAACGATGATCAGGAACGACAATACAATGATGGTTACGGCGGCAAGGGGCCTCTGCCATTTGAGCTTTTCTACCAGCCAGATATTCATCGGCCGGAATATGGTATACATCACCATGGTGCCCAGCAGTGCCCCGATGATTCCACGCACGGCGAACGCGATTACTGCACCGAGTAAAATCAGCAGTATTAAGGTAATGACATTACGTTCCTTTTGGGTAAATACGGAGTAAGACATGGGTGGTTAGAAATTTGGTTTTCGTTTCTCCAAAAAAGCGGCGACTCCCTCCTTGAAGTCCGGTGTGCCGAAACACCGGCCAAACGCTTCAATTTCAGCTTCGAAACCCGTACGGGTATCTCCGAGACCTGCGTTTATGGCTTTGATTGCCGCGGCTACGGCGCTTGGCGAGCGTGATGCGATGCGACGTACGATCCGTTCTGCTTCCGCAAGCAATTCCTCCGGTTCAACGACGTGGGTTAAGATACCATAATCAAGCGCTTGGGTTGCTGTAATCATATCGCCGGTCAGGATCATTTCGAGGGACCGCCCACGTCCCACCAACTGCGTAAGGCGCTGCGTACCGCCATACCCAGGTATCAGTCCGAGTGACACTTCCGGTAAACCGAGCTTCGCATCGCTTACAGCCAGACGGATATGGCAGGCCAAGGCCAGTTCGAGACCCCCACCAAGTGCAAACCCGTTGATAGCAGCCACTACCGGTTTGGTGGCATGGTGTATCAAGTCGAATACGCTGGTTTGCCCCTCGCGCGCGAGCGCCTGCCCCTGGTCGGCGTTGAATGAAGCGAATTCGGCAATATCTGCTCCTGCTACGAAAGCCTTTTCCCCCGCACCGGTCAGCACGATACCCCGCACCGTATCCGAGGCTAATGCTGCCGTAATGGCGTTATGCAGTTCGGCCAAGGTGGCTTTATTTAAGGCATTCAATTTTTCTTCCCGGGCAATGGTGATGCGCCGGATGTGCCCGGTATCTTCGACGTGCAAGTTTTGATAAGTCATAATTAGAAGTCTACTTTAACGCTAAAACGAATCCCTCCTTTATCGATATCGGGATGGTTAAGGTACGACAATCGCCGTACATATTCCACACGCAATACATTCAAAATATTTTCGAAGCCCGCGCTGGCCTCCATATAAGGCCTGCGGCCCATGATGAACGTTGTCCGGTTGCCATTGGCATCTGTGGGGAGCAGGTAAACAGCGGGGTTGTTCTCGGGCCGGTTCTCGGGCCGTACATTGCCGTAAAGCAACTTGAAGCCGACGACTTCGCGTATTTTCAATCGTTTTAAAAGTGGAACCTTATTTAATATAAAACCGTGAAGGCGGTGTTCGATATGCAGTTTGATGTATTGATCGTTTACAAACTCCAGGTCGTTCATCAGTGCATAGGCATCTTGTGACAATGCGTACGTTTTACTGGCATAAGGAATATCGAGCAATGGAAACGGTACAGTTCCGAACAGGTAGCCGGTGGTGAGGTTGATATCAGCCAGCCCTAACTGCGAAAGGAATAGGCGTTTGGAAATGCCCAGCCGTAGGGCATGGAAGCTGTACGCTCCGCCAAGGGGTCCTTTCAGCCCTATATTGTAACGCAGGTTGAATATGGGGTACTCGTTAATGATGGGTGTCCGTTCCAGGTTCCGTTGGAAAAATGCTTCATGGGGAGCCCATCGAAGGTCGAAGACCAGCTCCGATGTACGCAATGTACTTATCGTATCGGGACTGGTTGCGGCGGTGATGAAATGAAGGTTCGCGGCGGGGTCTTCCCGTTGTGAAACGAAAGCGGTCTGGAGCATGAAATGGTTCCCGAACTCTACGACATGGCTAAGTTTCCATACGTTGAAATAACTCCATTTATCCTGCTTATCACTGCGGAACGAGCGGATAAAGCTATCGCCATTGCGGAATCCCAACAGTTGCCCGGGTTCCCGCGCATCGTGCTGGTAGGTGAGCTGCATATAATGGGCAGGGTATTCGCCAACCCTTCGCTGATTGAGCGCGTGAGCCACACTGCCGTAGAACTTCAATTGCTTATCTGTGGTTCCATAGGCGGTGTAAGCCTCTGCATAAACTTTTTTTGAGAGCTCGGGAGTGGTCCGTCCACCGATACGTATACGGTTTCCTTCAAGATCGTTGAAACTATAGGTATACTCCACGGGTCCGAACTCCACCGGACCAGCATTGACATAGCTTTGTGAAAGCAGGTACCCCAGCTTTAATGTCCGCCTGAATGAGCGGTTGTCTTGCAGGCTGTCCAGGTTGGCATAGGTGTTTGCCTCCACGGTAGTTAGTGCCAGGGGTCGCATATTATCCCAGTATGCGGCGGATCGATCATCGGCACCCTCCGCCATCGTCGGTTGTGAGCCATCAAAAACAGTTGCCGGTATGGTGGTTTCGGTATCATACCCCGAATATACCAATGTTCGCTGACCGAAGGCACCGCCCTCACTTCCTTGCAGTCCGAAGTTGATTTTCATATCGGAAAATGCAGGAAGGTACACACCATTATCGTGGCGATCGAAGCGGAGCGATAGCGTAAGGTCATTCACCCAATTGAGGTTTGCCCGTTGGTCTATCCGGATGTCGGCACGGCGTATGCCGTAATTCCCATCTAGTGTGATGTGTAACCTACCTGAGAATAACCGATCTGTTTCGTTCCTTGGCACGAACGTTAGTTCAACAAATTGGCCTTCGGGAGCGGAAATGGTGTCAGTGATAAAGAATTTGTAAAATAAAGGTGCTGCGTCGGCCGTTGGACTTAGAAAAGGCTTATTTAAGATCAACACGTTGTTTTCATAAATATCCACATCGGTGTAGATAAAATTGAAATACGTTTGGATGTTCTCGTTATTGACGTACCGCGCATCAAGTTCGGTTTTCTTGTTGCCGGTGACCACTGTTTTGGTGGCCTTCGGATAGAGGCGCCGGTATTGCTTGGATAGGTTTTCCTCCAGGTATATCGGCAATAGCGAGCGACCCGGTACCAGGGTTGTGTCCACGTTCTCAAATGCAAATCGGTAGCCCCGCGTGAGCGCATTGTTGGTGACAAATTTGGGCACATTACTTACAGCCACCATGGTTTTTTCATAGGCATCGAACGATACGTGGTCAAAACGAGTCAGTCGGTTCGCCCCTTTATGTTCGATGACTTTCCGTATGAGTTCCACAGCGGGATTATTCCGGTTGCGGTATTTCCCTTTGCCGCTGACGACTACTTCGTCAAGTGCCTTGAAATCTTCTTCCAATTCCACATCGATGGTTTGTGAGGTATCGGGGTCCAGCCATTTGGTAACCGTTTTATACCCCAGTGCGGTAAATTGAATCGCTGTGGCCTTCGGAGTCGGTGTTATGGTATAGTTTCCCGAGCTGTCGGTCGACGTGCCCTTCTCCGTGTGCAGCAAAGCTACAGTGGCGCCCGGAATGCCCTCATGGGTGGCTGCATCGGTCACCTTACCGCGAATAGTCGGCTGTGCTGAAAGGGATGAAAAGGTGATTATCCCCATCAACAACAACGTTCCTTTGAAAGCAGTGGATCGTATTCTCATAGCAGCACATTCCGTTTCATACCTAACGAGTATAAACGTTCACAAGATACAATTTGTTGGGAAGTTTAAGAACTGTTGTGAATTTTGAGTTGACTCGATCCGGCTATATGGTATATAGAAGAAAATTATCTAAGTTTGTCCATTAATTTCTATAGATGACCATCCATAAAGAAGGATATACCAGCATAGCCATTGTGGTCTTGGTGATTTTCGTCGCCAATGCACTGGTCCATTACTTTGTATCGGACAATTCGTTTGTTGTGTGGGCGACCTATTCCCTTTCGCTCTTGTTGTTTATAACCGTTTTGCAGTTTTTCCGAAATCCTCGGCGGCGCATTATTACCGATGAAAACGTCATTCTTTGCCCGGCGGACGGGAAGGTAGTCGTGATTGAAGAAACCGAAGAAACGGAATATTTCCACGATAAGCGGTTACAGGTGTCTATTTTCATGTCGCCTGTGAACGTTCACATCAACCGTAATCCTGTGGGCGGAAAGGTTACCTTTTTCCGTTACCACGCTGGGAAGTACCTGGTGGCTTGGCACCCCAAGTCGTCAACGCTCAACGAGCGGACCAGCATTGCTGTGCAGACAGCAACCGGTAAAGAAATCCTATTCCGCCAAATAGCGGGAGCCATGGCGCGCCGCATCGTTTGGTATGTAGAGGAAGGCTCCACGGTTACACAAGGGGAAGAGTTCGGGTTTATCAAATTCGGTTCGCGTGTGGATGTTTTCCTTCCCTTGGGCACAAAAGTGGACGTTAGCATTGGGGATAAGGTCTCCGGTGGTCTAACAGTCCTTGGTCGTTTTGACTAGTGAAATGTTCATGCAATGAGGTTTATCCTGCTTGTTTTCATTAACGCGTGTGCAGTGGGCCTATCTATTGCCTGCGTGAATTTTTATTTCCAACACAGTTGGCAGCATTTCCTTGTTACGTTCATCATCTCATTCGCCATCAGTTTTTTAACGTTCTACTATTTGTTTCAGCGTTATATTTACGGCAAAATAAAGCTCATCTATAAGTTAATCCATAATTTGAAATTGGGCAAAGACCTTAAAGATGCCTTGGGAGAGAAAATGAGCGACGATCCAATCAACGATGTGGAGCAACAGGTAAGGGGCTGGGCAAAGGAGAAAAAGAAAGAAATAGATCGGTTGAAAGAGCAGGAGCGGTTTCGCCGGGAGTTCCTCGCCAACGTGGCTCATGAATTTAAAACACCGTTGTTTGCCCTCCAGGGTTATGTCGACGCATTGCAGGATGGGATGATGCAGGAGGACGTAGCGATGGCGACGCAGTTTTTGAAGAAAGCGTCTTCGAACCTTGACCGGCTATCGTTTTTGATAAAGGACCTTGATGAAATATCGAAACTAGAAAGTGGACAGGTGCCAATCAATTACCAAAAATTTGACCTTGTCTTATTGGTTAAGGAGGTGCTCGATTCGATAGAGGATAAGGCATCGGCACATCATATTGGGCTGGTATTTAAAGAGAAGTACCAATATCCCACCATGGTAAGGGCCGATCGCGAGAAAATACGTCAAGTATTCGTAAACCTTATCAGCAACTCCATTAAATATGGTAAACGGGGCGGCCATACCGATGTTAGGATCTATGAACTGTTTGAAACGGTATTGGTGGAGGTGACCGATGACGGCATCGGGATTGAAGAGAAAAACCTACCGCGGATTTTTGAGCGGTTTTACCGGACGGATAAAAGCAGGTCGCGGAAAATAGGTGGTTCGGGTTTGGGGTTATCCATCGTGAAACATATCATCGAAGCACACCGGCAAACCATCAATGTGCGTAGTACAGAAGGTGTGGGAACCACTTTTGCGTTTACGTTGGAGAAGGTTAAACCATCGATATAGATTTTTTTTTCGGTGACGGCTATACAAAAAAGTATTGTTAATTAACATTAAGTTAACATTGGCGTCATATTTTTGCATAAATATTATTCCTTATGTCGCTCAATAGCATATTCCAGTATTTCGTTCCTAAAGACAAGAAGTTCTTTCCGTTGTTTGAACAGGCAAGCAGCAATCTCATTGATATGGCAAAGCTGCTAAACGAGCTGGTAAATCTTACCGACCCCGCCAAACGGAAGGAAATATGCAGGAAAATCGAAGACTTGGAGCATCGTGGGGATGATATTTCCCATCAAATCCATTTGGAATTGGGTAAAAACTTCATCACGCCGTTTGACAGGGAAGATATCCATACGTTGACAAGTTCATTGGATGACGTAGCCGACTTCATACACGGGGCGTCCAACCGCATTGATTTATATAAGGTGGAGCAGATAACCGAACCCATCATCGAAATGGCCGATTTGATTTTGGAGGCGACGGAAGATGTGGCTAAGGCGGTTCACGAACTGCGGAACCTGAAAAACATCCGAAACATCACGGACTCCTGCGTGCGTATTAATAGCATCGAGAACAAAGCGGATTATATTTTCGATAAGGCGGTGGGTGAGCTATTCGAGTTCGAGAAAGATGCCATTGTATTGATTAAGTATAAAGAAGTGCTATCTGCTATGGAAACCGCTACCGACAAGTGTGAGGACGTGGCCAATGTATTGGAAAGCATTTTAGTGAAAAACGCCTAGTCTCTTATGATCAGCACGCTATTGGTCGTTGTTATCGTCCTCGCTATCGCATTTGATTATATCAATGGCTTTCACGATGCAGCCAATTCGATTGCCACGATCGTGTCTACCAAAGTTCTGTCACCGTTCCAGGCCGTACTTTGGGCGGCGACATTCAATTTTGCCGCATATTTTTATTTCACCGACCACAAAGTGGCCAATACCATCGCGAAGACGGTGCTTGAGGAGTATATTACCTTAGACGTGATTCTTGCCGGGCTAGTGGCGGCAATTGGTTGGAATCTATTTACGTGGTATTATGGCGTACCTTCAAGTTCGTCGCATACACTGATAGGAGGGTTTGCGGGAGCGGGCATGACGCATGCGTTTATTTTAGGTGACAATGTGATCGAGGCGATCAACCTGAATGCAACCTTGAAAATCATTTCATTCATCGTGTTGGCTCCGGCAGTAGGGATGATTATTGCGGTTATCATCACACTGATCATCATTAACATATCCAAGCGGGCTAAGCCGTCTGTAGCGGAGTGGTGGTTTAAGAAACTACAATTGGTTTCGTCTGCCGCCTTGAGCTTTGCCCATGGCGGCAATGATGCGCAGAAAGTAATGGGCATCATCTTCGTGGCCATGGTTGCCGGGGGGTACTTGCAATCGGGTGATCACATGCCCGAATGGATACCGTTGGCGTGCTATTCGGCCATCGCGCTGGGGACAATGAGCGGAGGATGGAAAATCGTGAAAACGATGGGTACGAAAATCACCAAGGTAAATGCCTTGGAAGGTGTGGGAGCGGAAACGGCAGGTGCGATTACGCTTGGGATAACCGAACATTTCGGTATCCCTGTGTCTACAACCCATACCATTACCGGGTCCATCATTGGTGTCGGCGTGGTGAAACGGGTGTCGGCCGTCAGGTGGGGAGTTACCATTAGCCTGTTATGGGCATGGGTGCTTACTATTCCCGTGTCGGCAATATTGGCAGGTGTTACCTATACTATTATCCACTATCTCTTTTAAGTATCTGGCATTCGCCTTTTGTGAAGGGCAGTGCATGGGTACGGTTCGCATTGCGAAGATAAAATCATAAAACGTTAGGAACGGAAGCAATTAATCTGTAGATTTACAGCACTTTTGCTAGACTGACTAAAAAAGTAGACATTTGAAGTTTGGTATCGTGGATGAAGTGGTGGTGTTGTTTTGCGGTCTGTAGCGCAGTAAGTACAACATGTCTGCCGGATGTTGAAGTTTAAGGAGGGGATATGCAGCTAAGGTAAACGGCTGTCTATCAGGGTTCGGACTGTTGTTTGGGCTAGGAAGGCAATTATTATACCGTGTTTTTTTTAAGAAAATCATAAAAAGGAAAAAAACTGGAATAGTATTTGCAAATATTGCGGGAATCAAACTATTGGTTATTTTTGCGAGAAATTAGACAATTAAAAATTTTTAACCTTAAAAAAAACAAGAGTATGAATTATTCTACAATCAAAACGGCAGTTGCTTGCTCGCTTGTAGCGGCCTTCGGGCTCACAGATACAGTGCAGGCACAAGAGCCGACTGTATTTGGAGGAAGATCCCAATACAGGACATGGTCTAT
>Ga0182739_1002562_pt1 | contig 16869 bp, 23 predicted proteins | sample eDN5th30CBELigBY_FD_128873 | JGI IMG/M metagenome (GOLD analysis project Ga0182739, IMG submission 128873) | Enriched backyard soil microbial communities from Emeryville, California, USA - eDNA 5th pass 30_C BE-Lig BY (version 2) (version 2) | ecosystem: Environmental > Terrestrial > Soil >... | reverse complement strand
ATTGCTCCAGATAGTTTACGAAGAGCTTGAGACATCAAACGAGCTTGTAAACCTACGTGTGAATCTCCCATTTCTCCTTCAATTTCTTTTTGCGGAACTAATGCTGCTACTGAGTCAACAACAATAATGTCTACAGCACCACTTCTAACTAATGCTTCAGCAATTTCAAGTGCCTGTTCACCAGTATCTGGTTGAGATAACAGTAACTCATCAATATCTACACCTAGTTTTCTTGCATAAACTGGATCCAGTGCGTGTTCAGCATCAATAAAGGCAGCGCGACCTCCATTTTTTTGTACTTCTGCAATTGCGTGTAAGGAAACGGTTGTTTTACCTGAACTTTCGGGCCCGTAAACTTCCATAATTCTTCCTTTGGGATAGCCATTAATTCCAAGAGCTATATCTAAAGCTAATGAGCCTGAGCTAGATGCCTCAACTTTTGTATGTGTGCCTTCTCCCATTTTAATAATGGATCCTGTACCAAATTGTTTTTCAATTTGTTTTAGAGCCATATCTAGTGCTGCTTTTTTATCATTCATAATTTGAAACCTCCGATTGTTATTACGTTTACAATAAACGCCAAGGTATTTCGATAAAGAATAAGAGTTGGCTCAAATGTTTTTGCTCCGTGCGAGAAAATTTTATGTTTAATTGTCTTAGTTTGTTTTGGTGTTTCTTTATTCATCTCTAAACCCTTAGTATCGAACAAATGTTCCTGTTGTGTAATCATACAATAAACGCATCTAATTGTAAAGGCGAAAGTTTTTCTACAAACTAGCTAAAAGAATATCTTATATTTATAAAAAGTAAGTGTATGCTTTTACTGTTATATAAGTAGAATCGATTACAATCTGCATTTTTAAATTTGAATGTATATGAATCTACAAATCTGGTTAGACTACTAAAGTATATCTTACATTCCTAGTTACTATAAAACAGATTTCAGGAAGAAATAAAGCAGTCTACACAAATAGACTGCTTCTTGATTAATTATTTACCTGTTTCAGCAAAACGTTGAATACGTTCAGCGATTTCATCACGTACACGCTGGAAAAACGCCCATTTTTCTTCTTCTGTTCCTTCAGCTTTTGCTGGGTCATCAAATCCCCAGTGTTCACGCTTCACGTGGGGAGGCGTTACTGGGCAGTGATCTGCTGCATGGCCGCATAATGTAACGACCAAATCCGCATTATTTAGAATTTCAGGATCAATGACATCAGATGTTTGATTTGAAATATCAACACCAGCTTCTTTCATTGCTTTTACAGCGTTAGGATTTAATCCATGAGCTTCTAATCCTGCACTGCGTACATCCCATTCATCATTATTTAGATATTTTTTTGCCCATCCTTCAGCCATTTGACTACGGCAAGAGTTACCTGTACATAAGAAATAAAGTGTTTTTTTAGACATGTGTAAAATCTCCTTTATGATGTGTTAAGAAATAATTGATAACCAAATATATAAACCAACAAGCGTAATAAACAATGTTGGGATGGTTAAGATAATACCTGTTTTAAAATAGGTTCCCCAAGAAATCTTAACTCCTTTTGTCGAAAGAACGTGGAGCCATAAGAGAGTGGCTAGAGAGCCAATAGGTGTAATTTTTGGTCCTAAGTCCGAACCAATGACATTTGCATAAATTAAGGCTTCTTTAATTGTACCTGTTGCAGAAGTTGCATCAATGGCCAAAGCATCAATCATCACGGTTGGCATGTTGTTCATAATCGATGAAAGTATGGCTGCAATGAATCCCATGCCAATGGTTGCAGCAAATAATCCATGGTCAGCCGTTGCTTGAATGAGGCTTGCTAATACTTTAGTTAGCCCTACATTACGTAATCCATAGACAACAACATACATACCAATCGAAAAGAAAACAATCGCCCACGGAGCTCCTGCTAACACTTTTTTAGTGTGAACAGCGGGACTCTTTCTTGCTATTCCTAAGAATAAAATCGCAATAATACCTGCGATAATAGAAACAGGAATATCGAAAAACTCACCAATAAAGTAACCAAGAACTAAAATGAATAAAACGATTCCTGATAAACGGAACATTTTCTTATCTTTAATGGCTTCAACCGGTTTCTGTAAATCATCTAGATTGTATTTCTTAGGGATGCTTTTACGAAAGTACAAATATAAGACAGCAATACTTGCCAAAAGTGAGAACAGATCTGGCACAATCATACGTGATGCAAATTCAGAAAAGCGAATACCAAAGAAATCAGCTGATACAATGTTGACCAAGTTACTTACCACAAGAGGTAACGATGTTGTATCTGCAATGAATCCACTGGCGATAATAAAAGGAAAGACCATTTTATCTTCAAATTTAAGTGCTCGTACCATGGCAAGTACAATAGGTGTTAGAATTAAGGCTGCTCCATCATTTGCGAATAATGCTGCTACTACAGCTCCAAGGAGGGATACATAAACGAACATGCGAACGCCATTGCCTCCTGCAGTACGCGCCATATGTAAAGCTGCCCACTCGAAAAATCCAATTTCATCTAAAATTAAGGAAATAATAATAACTGCAATAAACGTTAATGTTGCATTCCATACAATTTGAGTTACATCCAGCACGTCATGGAAATCAACCACACCTGCTAAAAGAGCTAATACTGCGCCTCCACATGCTGACCAACCAATAGACAAGTTCTTTGGCTGCCAAATGACAAAAATCAATGTCACTAAGAAGATGAGGGAGGCTACTATAACTGATACCACTTTACAGACCTCCTATTATTAGCAACAATTAATACGTAAACCTTGCTTTTCTAGTTCTTTTAATCGTTCATCTTCGCTTGGTAAAGAATCGAGTATATCAAGGACAAACTGATAATAGCTGTTTTCTTTATTTAAGGAATAGAAGATCCAATGTCCTTTTCGTCTTTCACTTACAAGTTCGATATCTCTTAATTTACGCAAGTGTTGGCTAATAGCCGGTTGACTTGCTTTATAAATTTCAACTAGCTCACAAACACAGCACTCGTTATTTTGGAGCAGCTTCATCATTGACAATCTTGTCTTATCTCCAAGCAACTTCAGTATCTGTACTGCTTTTTCCACTTCTACCTGCGCTTTTACATCCATTATGACTCGCCTCCTTATCTTTAAATATAATTATATAAGTATTTTATTATATACTCAACAAAAATATACATTTTAAACATTAATCAAAAAAAGTTGATTAATTCCTTGATTTATCTAAATTTTCCAGATATGATGAATACATCAAAAAAAATTGATTAATAAGAAATGAGGGTTATAACAGTGAGAGTCAACAACTCTGGAAACTTATCTGTTAAGTACTTTCAATCGTATTTTTATTTAGTTATGAATACTCAAGGTATGAATCATAAGGAAGCAAGAAATCTTATTTTTCAGCGCTTTTTTCATCAAGATCCTATGTTAAGAGGGAAGACTACATACATCAACTTTGAAAAAGCATACAAAAGTTTTGAATTTTAAATCAAAAAAAATTGATTAAGGAGAATGACGGTGGAAAAAGTCAACGAGGTAAAGCAAACATTTAAGCAATATGAAAAAAAATTTAAAGCTCTTGCCGATCAAAAAAGATTAGAAATTATGTATGAGCTTTGTCAGCGAGGGCAGACATGCGTATGTGATTTAACTGAGTTCTTTGGAATGTCTCAATCTAAGCTCTCATATCACTTAAAAATTTTATTAGATGCAAATCTCATTGTTAAAGAAACAAAAGGAACATGGAGCTATTACGATCTAAATGATAAAGAAGTGAATCATATTCTTTCTGAAGAGCTTTGCTGTTTATTGAGAAAAGATACGAGTAAAAGCTGTTCATGCTCTTAATCTAAGGAATTCAAGTTAATAGTATGTATAAGACGAAGGAGGAATTTTAAATGAAATATGTTCATGTAGGAATTAATGTAACCAATCTAGAGGCATCCATTGAATTTTATCAAAAAGTATTTGGTGCTAGCCCTGTAAAGGTTAAAGAGGATTATGCAAAATTCTTATTAGATGAACCAAGATTAAACTTCACATTAAATATACGTGACGAGGTACGTGGAAACCAAGTTAATCATTTTGGATTCCAAGTAGATACTCAGGAAGAAATATCTTCTCATAAAACACGATTAGAAAAAGAGGGCTTCTTTGCTCGTGAAGAAACGGATACGACTTGCTGCTACGCTGTGCAAGATAAGTTTTGGGTAACAGATCCTGACGGAAACGAATGGGAATTCTTCTATACAAAATCAGATAGCGAAGTTCATAAGATTGAGGATAACGTTGGGCCAAATGAAAAATCACCTTCAAGTAATTCATGTTGTTAATCCTTAATTAAAGAATACAACTCTTATTGGATTATAAATTCTGTTTTTGAGCAAACTACTCAAGACGCCGTTAAACTTATGCCTTATTATCCTAATGGCATCAGTACTTTAATTAGTTCTTCAACTGCTCAATACATAGTTCAAGAATAAAAATTAATTATGCAATTTAGATTTTACTTAATATATATCATATACAACCTTAGTTTACGTAATGGATATTATAAGAAGCCAAACTCTTTGTAAGGATTTGGCTTCTTATAATACCTGTTATGTAAACGAAAAATTTATATGGTATATATAGTTAATTTTTTACTTTTTAGGTTTAGGCATCTCTATGTAGGTTCATTTTATATCGCTTTTTTAACCAATAATAAAGAATGAATTCGCTGATAATAAAAATAAGTACACTTATAAATGTAGTTGCTAAAAATTCGAATATATTAAGAATAGACATAGAGTGGCTCCACCACCAATATCTAAAATTTGTTCCGAACAAAACGAGATGGATAAAGAGAGAAATTGCTTGAACTTCTCCTATTGATCTATTAGATTTCATAATCAGTATCTTTCCAATAAAGAAACTGATTATAAAAGATAGAACAATGAATACAAAATAAAAAGAACTAGCCAATAAGGCTTCTTCCGGTGAATACATTGTAACCCTCCTTTTATATACATTATTTTACTATTAATTATAATTAAAGAAAGTCAGTTTTTGTATTAAGAATTGATACCGGTAACTGTAATTATGTTAACTCATTTTATGTAGGTTATTTAAGAAATAATATATAAAATTGCCTATATAACAGTATTGCAACTGTAAGTTGACAATGTTCATCTGTAATAAGATGGAAAAAGAGCGTTGTATTTGAGATGATTAACCTAATAAAAGATAGGAGGTCATTACTATATGACGTTTGGTGAAAAACTTTTTAAATTAAGAAAAGAAAAAGGTCTCTCACAAGAAGCTTTAGCTGAAAAGGTAAATACATCAAGACAGGCGATTAGCAAGTGGGAAAATGGCCAGGGCTTTCCGGAGACTGAAAAGCTGTTGTTGTTAGGAAATATATTTGAAGTCTCAATTGATTATTTGTTAAAAGATACAGTCGTACAAGAAAGCAACACTGAAAAAGGCTATTATGTAAGTAAGGAAATGGCTGAAGGATTTTTAGCCTTTCAAGGGAAAACACACAAATATGTATCTTTGGGAGTTAGTTTGCTCATCCTATCGACCATACCTTATTGGTTGTTCGATCAAAACAAAGAACTTTCTACATTTTTAATTATTCTAATTGCTACTATAGGAGTGGGCGCTCTCGTTTCTGCGGTTTTGTTAGGAGGACATCAATATAAGGTACTTAGTAAAGAACCTCTGTTACTGGATCATCATTATGTAAAAGAATTATCTCTAAAATACGCTCATACTAAAAAGAAGTATGCTGTTGTAATGATTGTAGGTTCTTGTTTATCTATAGAATTTAAACTTAGTCAAAAACCATCGTTTTTGGGGAATGGTTTTTGACAGTTGTTCTTTCTCAGTTAACGCGACTTATGATAAACTAATTTTATCGGAATTTTCAGAATAATGGAACTCCCATTGTTCCGTTAAAGGGCCAGTTTAAAGGAATTAAATTAAATTGGAGGGAATAGAAAATGGATGCAAAGACACTTTTGTTACAACAATGGGCAAGCTGCTTAGATGAAGAAGACTGGTTTCCACCACTTGAAAAAGTGCTAGAGGATATTACTCTTGAACAGGCAGTTTGGAAACCAGCTGATGGGACAATGAATTCCATTTGGGAATTAGTTTGTCATTTACTTTTCTATGAAAAGAGACTTCTGATGCGATTTCTTGGTGAAACAGCGAATGAACCACAGGCAGAAGATAATGGATCTACATTTCGATTACCAACTGAGACGGTTCAAAATTGGAAGGAAACAAAGCAAGAATACTTTTATGTTCATCGTGAACTTGAAAAAATACTAGCAAAATCAGAACATGAAGATTTGTATAGACAGATCCCTGGAGAACGATCATTAGTGCTTGAACTGAAGAGTTTAGCAATGCACAACGCATATCATATTGGGCAAATTGTATTCCTAAGTAAAATGCAAGGAGCTTGGGCAGCGAAACGCAGCTTTTAAAAAAGCTTCATTAGCTTTACAGTTATTTCATTATGGAGGGCTTTAATGGAATAAGAACGGGAACATCCAAATCGGACGTTCCCATATTTTATACCTAAAAAATAATTACATCTCAAAAAAGCTATGTCTTTCAACTTTACAAACTCTAAAAGAAAAATTTTTATACCATTCCGTTTTCCCTTTGTTTTGTGGTGCAATATGAGCTGAGTTTTCTTTCCAAGCTTTTATCGACTCTAAAGAATCCCAATATGAAACTGTGATTCCTAAATCTTTATCTCTGGCACTTTCTACTCCTAAAAATCCTTTCTGGTTAGAAGCGAGTTCTACCATTTTATCTGCCATTACTCCATATCCCTTATCTCCTTCAGTTCTCTGCGAAGCAAAAATCACTGCAAAATAAGGTGGTTCAGGGGTTTTTGCGATTCCAACCATATGCATTTCCTCCTTGAAAAGTAAAATCAAATCCAATATAGTAAATTTTAACATAATTCAGATTGTCGGCACTGAAAAAGATCTTCGTTTAAAAGATTCTTTTAACTGCTCATTCAAATGCTTATCCTACCATATCGGTCTAGATTAGTAATATACTGGTTTTACATCTATAAAAAGAAAAGGGGATTAGCAATGAGAAAACAAGTATATATTATCCATGGATATGGAGCCTCACCATCTAATCATTGGTTTCCGTGGCTAAAAGAAAAATTAATAGCAGATAATCATCAAGTTTCGGTTCTTCACATGCCAAATTCGTCCGATCCCAAGAAAGAAGAATGGTTGGAAACATTGGCTAATAAAATAAAGAATTTAGATGACAACACTTATTTTGTAGCACATAGCTTAGGATCTATCACGCTATTGAACTATCTAGAAAAATTAAATCCGTTACCAGGGTTTGGAGGATTTATTCTTGTTTCTGGCTTTTCTGAACGATTATCATCTTTATCTTCACTAGATCCTTTTACAGTTAAAGAAGTGGATTATCAAAAAATAATTTCTGCAACTAACTCACGTGCTGTTATTGCTGCAAAAAACGACTATATTGTTCCTTTTCAATTAAGTCAAAATTTATCAAACCAATTAGATACATCATTTTATCCAGTTGAAAAGGGTGGTCATTTTCTAGAAGATGATGGTTTTATTGCTTTCCCATTGGTTTATGATATTTTAAATAATATGATGAAAACCGTATAAATAATGAGGGAATAGGGTGATACCATGAATAAAAACAGAATAAAGATACTCGCAATCTCAGGGAGTTTGCGTAAAAATTCTTCCAATACAAATGTTCTGTATGCTATTTCTAATCTAAGACCTGAAAATATTGATTTTCAATTTTATGAAGGATTGGGACTTCTTCCTCATTTTAACCCTGAAATAGATACTGATAGTCCTCCTGACCCTGTTAAGGACTTACGTAACCAACTGAAATTAGCTGATGGTGTAATAATATGTACACCAGAATACGCTAGGGGAGTTCCAGGGTCCCTAAAAAATGCTCTTGATTGGATTGTATCCTCGGGAGAATTTGTGAATAAACCAGTAGCTGTTATTAGTGCTTCTTCACGTAGTTCAGGTGGAGATAAAGCTCACGAGTCCATTTTACTTACATTAGAGATGATTGAAGCGAAAATCCCAAAAGAAAGCACTTTACGAATTGGTGCTGTAGGAACCAAAATCAATAATAAAATCGAAATCTTAGATTCTACAACGAGTGAACAGTTAAAATCGGTATTGAATTCTCTCATTAATAAGCAAGTCCCCGTCTCCTCTAGAGCTAGACTTCTAAAGGGGACTATTTTTCATGGTGAAAAACTTCTGAATACCTACACCTACATATTATCTAATCAAGGTTTCTATTTTCATGAGTCGTCGTCTTAGAGTTAGAGGTAGGTTCTTTGCCAAGTCTAGGCTTCCAATTTCCTAACTTATTTTTTAAGTACTCCTTTAAAAAATCACGTTTCTTTTTTCGTCTTTTATCTCTGTTTTTCATAAAAGCTCACCACCTTTAGGTTACTGTTACTTAATAGTTGCAATTTATCCTTATTATAAATATGGTGAAAAACCCACTCTTTATGCTGAATTATAAGTAGGACATCTTACTACTAGAAAGTACACTTTTTTCGGACAGATAACTCATTAATGTCTGCAATTTTTGTATTTTATTGTGATTTTTTGATATGTTTTGTAGAAACCGTTTTCATTTTAACTTATATTGCTCATAATATCTTTTGTTGGCTCTATCTTTTTATTATGGACCTACTAAATTTCCTAGAGACTGAAAAATTTCGATGAGGTGAGAAGAAACTATGTCAATGATAGTTCATCCAGTAGGTCAAAAAGAAGACTTACTAAAGTGTATTGTGAAAAAAAGAAAAGAATTAATTGATCTAGGTAGTAATTATGGATTTTTAGATAAAAGAACAATTAAGTGTAGTCAAGATTTAGACAAGCTTATAAATTTACATATGAAATCTTATTCTGGTTCAACTAACATGTTTTTAGATAACGGAGGAGATCTACCTAGAATGAGACACTCTTATGGTAATTATAAAGGTAGTGATTTCAAATATGAGGTAAAAGCCGTTGAGTTTGCAAGAAGTAATATTCGTATCTGTTCTGCCCAATTGATTGCTAATTCAAATCTAGCAACATTTGGAGTATGTACTGCTTTAGTTTTAGTTGGTAACGGAACTAAGGCAGGTTTTGATGCCCTTCAAAATTTCCGACGGTTAACAACTCATTCGTGAAAATCTGTCTTTTCTAACGCTTTAAACTAAGTTTACTTTGTATATGTAAAAAGAGAAAAGCCACTGGGCCTAATCAGTGGTTTTTCTTATGTATTTAAGTTATATGTCTAAGATCAAAAGATCTTAATTTTTAAGATTTTCACATCTTGAATGAATGCTCTTTCCTTTGTAGATATATCTAATTTAGCTAATTTTACAATTTTATCTGTATCCTTAACAGATTTTATCAGGGCAAAGCCATTAACTATTTTATTATTTTTTAATACTGATTAGTCCAACTTAAACATTTGTAGGTTTTCCGGCTTGTTTTTTAACATTATAGTTACCTCTTTTTTAGTAATTCTTATGGCATTAATTATACGTAGTCTAGTGTATATTTCTATATGTATTATGAAGGATTATTTGTAATATATATATTAATTACTTTTTATTACAAAAAAACAAAGACCCTATATCAAAACATGGTTAGAATCTCTGCTTTTTTTATATAAATGCTGAAAAAAGACTACCTCTTCTAGTCAAAGAGGCAGCCTTTTTCTAACAGTGATTGAAATGTTGTGTTGACGCTTTGTTGTATCTTGATTAATTTGCCCTAGGTAGTAAAAAATATGTATATACATAAAAAATTGAGTGTATTTTAAATTTTGTTTAAATTTATGTTTTGAAATATACAAGAAAGGGAAAAGTAACTTGATTTTATTCCAGATGAATTTTGAATAAAAAAAATGATTAATATGTTGAGTAAACTATGATAGTGAATCTGGAGGGAAGGTATGTCAATTAATAAAGAAGTTTTATATCGTGGTAAAAGATTTAAGATTATTCATATTTATAGTTCTGGTTATTGTGAGCTTAGAAAAATTAACGACCCTTTCAAAGTAGAGCTAGCTTTATTAAATGATATCCTACTAACATGATAATGGTTGCTGCATATTTTTATTTTCCTAACCAAACTGACTCAATTTGCTTTTTGTTATTAAATAAATATATTAATCATTTTTTGATAAACACAGAAACCAAATTCTTAATATATAAAGGATTTGGTTTCTTATAATGCCCACTATGCTAACTAAAGTTTTATAGCATATACAGCCTGAAAACAGAAAAACCTACTGCTTATACAGTAGATTTTACTCCAATATCATCCAATGCATTGAAAGCCTTAGAACTTCTTGAGTAGTTTTTTAAACTATCATTAATTATTCGTTTTATAATCATAAAAAAAAGAAACAGATCAAAAAAACTGTTTCTTGTAAAATTCCAATCCAGATTAATACATTACCCTTTCGATTAAGAAATAAAACATAATTATTTTATATAAAAAAAACATAAAATGCAGAAAAGAGTTTGTTAGAGAGTCTGTAATAAGAATAAATCTATTTCCAGCATGACAAACCAAGAGCGAAGGACGTTTGACCAATTTTTACTGGAGAGATATTTGAATATCAGAGTCTAGTGCTTGAGCAAGGTTCGATTTAATTCTTATATTTTCAAATGAAAGACCAAGTTGAATAGCTGTTTGGGCAACTTCTGGTCTAATACCAGATAAGGTAGACTTCACTCCAAGTAGACCAAGGGCATCAATTAATTGAAATATTTGATGCGCAACCATTGTGTCAACAATAACAACCCCTGATAGGTCAATGTAAAGGTGAGCAATACGTTTATCACCACATTGCTGTAACGTACTCTCTAAGATTATTTTTGCTCTTGTAGTATCAATATCTCCAACCAGTGGCAAAAGCGCGATATCTTTTTTTATGGTGATGACCGGTGAACTTAATTCATGAATCATTTCTTATTGTGCTTTTAATTGAAGGGAGGAGGTTTCCTGAGCTGCTGTTATAAATTTTAATATGGTAATGTCAAAAATTCGAATGAAATTTTCATTCCATGCGTTTATCAGTTTAGGATCAATAAATCCTTCATATGTACTTACGAACTCTTCTATACAATCACAGTATTGCTTACGAATACATTACAGATATATAGACGAAATTCATAATCTTGTTCTTTTAAGGTTTGAATAACTTCAGGATCAGTAGAAGCATAAACTCCTACAGCCTTTTTTTATCTAATGAATCGTACCATTCTTCCGTTAGGCGTTTAGCGTTATCCAGTAAAAAGGTACGTAACTGTTCATTGTGATTCAATTTTGTTCTCCTTTCACTTCATTTATTTACTCTAATACTAATCGATTAAGCGATTAGTATACTTACAAAATGATAAATTAGGAAGGATAGTAGAGTCAAATATTCTATATATGTAATTAGCTGAACAAGCTGTCTGTGTTGTTCCAAAATGGCACCCGATTGTGGAGAATTTTTATAAATAAAAGAATTCTTTATATGACCCATTTTTCCTAGTACGCTATCCAACATGGTAATTATTGTAGGTTTTTGGTTTCATTTTCCTTAGAGTATATTGTGGGAAAAATTTTTTTGTAGTATCCTATCATCGATTTGGATGCCATCGAAGTAATGAACCTAGTTTATTGTTTGCAAAGAAAATTCCTCTAGTTGTTTCTAAGACAACATTTTATTCCAAATCAAAAATAAGGGAGGGATAAGATGTCCAGGTTTTATAGACGTATCGTTTTATCTGTACTTTTTTTGTTTTTGGTTACAGGAATGATTTCACCGGCACAAGCGCAGTCTGATTCAAATGGCGGGGGTTATTGGCTCCCAAACAACAAGGAGAAGATTGAAAAGGCAACTAAACTTATGAAGCAAGGCAAGTCAGTTGAAGAGATTGGGATCAAGCAAGATCAGATCCAGAAAAATGAAGGCATCCAGACATTAGATAAATTGATGGAGGAAGACCAGCAAAGTGACACAACATACAGAGCGAACATAGCGCCTCCGATTAAGACAGCAGCCGGATGGACACCCCCTGATTTCGACTATGACCATATCCTTACTACGGAAGAATGCCAGAGAAGTCCAGACAGCAGTTCAGAAACAGGGTATATTAAGAACCGGTATTCCTTCTGTTGGTCCCACGTCGCCACATATCAAGTCCCAACAAAATGCATTGGTGGGTTCTGTTTTTACGAAGGCGTTCAATTTCAATTCACTGAAATAGGTTATGGCTCCAACCAAAGCCGAAAAATGAGGGTCTATTATACACTTGATGATATCCTCGTTACTCATCCATCCTTGAATGGAGCCAAGTTGAAAATTGATATGGTATGTGAATCCAAGGTGAACGCAGGTGACTGTAAAGAGGATCCTGACTTTCCGCCGACGGAACGAACAATCGCCCAATGGAAAAACACAAACTTCAGCACAGAAATTTTCACATCAGAAGCACCTCCACCAACTGACGCAAACCCTGATCAGTTAGGATACATGGAATTTTGGCCAAAACTTACCCTTACACATGCGCCAAGGAAATTCAAAAAGAGCATTGATGGTATTAAACAGACCGTTCGTTACGATTCTGCAAAATATATGTTTGCTTTCCCTGATCAATATTTCTGGCAAGGAGCCGTATTCAGTAAAGCCACACCAATCTTCAATGTTCCGGTCACAAAGCCAGAATTTTCGATGTTAGCCGAAGCTGGACAACATTGGAAGTTTGCGATGGATCATCCAGATCAGACGAAGCCTCAAATGGTTGGAAAGAAAATACCGGGAGCTGTGGGAGACAGCACACTGACACGGATGTATACGAAACGTCATCAGGATGGATATAATCGCAATAGGAACAAGACAAGAAGGACTTGTGACAGGGAATTCGGAGATGAGGATCGGACCGGCAAACAGTGTGACGAATATCCGTTTGCTTCCACCTGGGAAGGTTCGGCGACCAATGGATCGGATAATTTTTCAGTAAGAATGATTTCAAGCGAATCGAACGGTGCTGCAGGGACATGGCTTGGTGCCTGGTACGCCTATGACAGGATTCTAGATGGGGATACTTTCAATGTGCAGGTTGAAGCCCCTGAGAAAATAGCGACGATCCGATCGGAAGGCCAGCCTCAGGACGGACAGGATAACCGATCAAGTGATAACTTCACGATCGGGAACATTCCTTCTTATGCGACCAAGTTACAATGGAAAATCGTCGATGGTCCTACTAATGCGAAATTCGATGTCATGAAAGACATCAGCTTCGGCATTGACGAAACGATCTTTAATGACCTTACAGACGGATCTGAGACAGAAATCAAAACGAGCGAAGATTTCTACGTCGCTAGACCGGAAAACACCGATGGAGAAAGCTTCACTGTCGAGGTTTATGCCATCCCATAATAATAACTTAGAGGCTGTTCTCTAAGTATGTAACACTTAAAGGCAGCCTCTTTTAAACCATTAGAGAATCAGATCCAAACCTACTGTTTCAACAGCTACCTATGGTCGATTAAAGTAAAGAGGATTAACTATTTAGTTGTAATATAGTGGTTGGTCACTATAAAACAAGATTTTAAGTTGAAAACAACAGGTAAATGATAAATAATTATTTATGTGGGAAGGTGTTCAATTATGAAGAAGTCTACAGCAGTTCTACCAGAAGAGTGGATGAGGTTAGTTAAAGACGCAATGAATTTAAATGTGAGCAAAGAAGAATTTAAACAGTTTCTAGAAGAAAAATCTCAAAATAACACTACAGCAAAAAACATTAGATAGCTTCTATATCTAATGTTTTTTTGCTGTCACTAAATTTATTTACTACCTAAGAATGCTTTTTTAACAGGCATTTTTGTGCGTTTGAATAGTAAAAGGCTATCATATGAACAATGTATAAAAAGCTGTATATTGAAGAATATCTATCCTCTCAAGAGTTTTTGTCCTCTAAGGAATCTATGGTTAAATTTAAACCAAGAAGTGCTTGTTCTAGATTTGCTTTTATAGTTATTTTACTAAAATCAATTCCAAGTTCGATCATTGTTTGAGCAACTTCAGGACGGATACCAATTAGTATCGTTTTTACCCCAAGAAGACCTAACGCCTCTACAATTTTAAAAATTTGATGGGCAACCATGGTATCTACAATCATCACGCCAGAGAGGTCGAATAGCAAGTGTGATAGCTGTAGTATATTTGCTTTCTCTAATGTTTCTTCTAATAAAAGCGTGGCTCTTTCCGGATCTACCTCTCCAACAAGAGGGAGTACAGCAATGCCTTTTGTAATTGGAACTACAGGTACTGATAATTCAAGGAAAGCACTCTTTGCTTTTTTTAATGTTTCATGATGAATATTCACATAAGTTAAACTAAAAGCAAAAACAGCTTTATCTAATAAGGGATCAATAATTGAGCTTAATTCAAATACTGTATCTATTGCCATATTATTCTTTTTTATTTCTTCTTTAAGTATTTCCCATATGAATGTTCGATAATAGGTTGTATCTTCTAAGGCCTCATTAAGAGAAACCCCTAAATTTGATGCAAATTCTCCTGCTTGCTTTCCCCATTTCACTATCTGATCTAACAGTGTTTTTTGATCGAGCTTTTCCATGATAGCCCGTCCAAAATAGCTGATGAAGTTTGCTCTCAACTCAATAATCTCTTCATCTGTAAGATTAACGTCTTTTACTTCTTTAAGGTCAGCCCTTCTATGTACGTGTACCATTTTTGCAATTTCATATTTTTTTCTAAAATTTTCTCTCCTAGAAAGTGTAGATTATCCATTGTAGTCTGTCCTCCAGGCTTAACTTCTGTAAAAAAGTTGTTTTAACTATTTTATCATTTTAAAAAAGAGTACGTAATTAAGTATGCAAGATAATTGGATGATTTCAAAGGTAACAAAAGTCATTAATTCCGGTAACATTGATTATGTTAACTAACTTTGTATACCATATACGGCCTAAAAAGAGAAAAAACTACCTTTAACTAAGGTAGTTTTCTCTACACACATTTGTTGTTAGGACGATGTTTTGTAACATCATGAGTAGTCTGCTCATGATGTTATTTATTATTCATTTTTATAATTATTAAATAAAAAGAAACAGACTTGTTAGGAAGTCTGCAACTGCAACAAGAAATTATACAACAGGTATTGTATATGATCCAACGAACTTTAGCAGTCTGCCCTATTGAGGAGATTCTATACTTTATTAACCTTATGTTAACTAAACATGTACAGCGTAAAAACAGAAAAACTACTGACCATGCTCCAGTAGTTTTTTCTGTGAGTAGTGAGTAATTAGAAGTTGTTTTTGAAATCATATATTGACCTCTGGATTAGTTTGCTCAAGGTGCTATTTATTATACGATTGTAATTTTTAACATTTAAAATAATGGATACATAATTAGTTTTTTAAGATAATTAGATTGTTCCCAAGGTAGTAAAAGTCATTTTAATTAACTCTTTAATTTTGAGAATTCGCTTTATGTTAACTAGCTCTATAAACTACAAATAAAGCTAGCTGTGTTAAGCTAGCTTTATATTTTCATGGCGTTTTTCTATAAGTTTTTCAAGCTTTTCAATTGCTTGTTTATCTTTAAGCAATTCTTCTTTATTCTCTTTTACTAGATCTTCAAATGATTTTGTATGCTTACGCATGTTAGCACTTCTTTCTTTTGTATTGGATCGCTTTAACTATACCTTATCTAGGCAATTTTAGGTAATAAAACAAATTCACTATTTACAATGGTTCCCGTACAAAATAAGTATATCCTATTTATTTTCTCCAATTTTGAATTTCGATAAGATTCCCTTCAGGGTCTTTTGCAAAAACAATAGTTATAATAGCAATATCTCGGTACTTTTTCAACTATCTCCTCCACTCTTGGTACAAAAACCAGAACTTCCTGAGTGATGATACTAAAAGACGAAAAGAAATGATTTAATAGTAAGAAAATCTGACAAAGTGCTCAATTGAAAAAGCCCGAATAAGGGACACTTTTTATGTAGTGACCCTTATTCGGGTTATAGTTCAGCTAATCCAGGTATTTTTTTATTAAAATTGAATGATTTTATCGTATGGATATTCAATTTTTATCGAGGTTTGGTCTTTTGTTATTCAAATTCACACGCGATTTTTCATTGTCTAGTAGATGCTTAATTTCTTTGAAGCTTACAAAACGTTTATTTTGTTGATCTAAAAGTCGAAAACGAAGAGACTTCAAGCTTGTGCTTAGTGTAATGGTTGTTGCTTTCTGTAATGGTGGCGTAGACTCATGCGCCTTTTCTAAATTATAGTTTGGAACTCTTGGAGCCAAATGATGTACATGATGGAAACCAATATTACCTGTTACCCATTGTAAAACTTTAGGAAGCTTGTAATAGGAGCTACCATCAACCGCAGCCTTCACGTAATCCCACTCCTTTTCGTTTTCAAAGTAGGAATCCTCAAATTGATGCTGTACGTAAAATAGCCAAATTCCAAGTGATCCTGCTACAAAGAGGATGGGAGCTTGAACGAGCAGAAAAGCTTGCCAACCAATGCCCCAACATAAAAGTGCATACACTGCAACAATTGAGAAATTGGTTAAATATGTGTTCAAACGTTCCTTTCGTTTCGCGTCTTTTCGGTTCAAACGGTTAGAAACGAAGAAAAGATAGATGGGACCTAATCCAAACATCACAATTGGATTGCGGTAAACTCGGTAAGCTAACCGGCCCCAGTAGGAAGCTGCAATATACTCATCAACTGTCATGACCCACACATCACCAGTTCCTCGTTTATCTAAGTTGCTGCTCGT
>Ga0182739_1002561_pt1 | contig 16875 bp, 17 predicted proteins | sample eDN5th30CBELigBY_FD_128873 | JGI IMG/M metagenome (GOLD analysis project Ga0182739, IMG submission 128873) | Enriched backyard soil microbial communities from Emeryville, California, USA - eDNA 5th pass 30_C BE-Lig BY (version 2) (version 2) | ecosystem: Environmental > Terrestrial > Soil >... | reverse complement strand
GTGGCGGCGTTTTGCATTCTGGAGCGTGGCGACACGTAGACGAACATGGACAAACAAGCGCTGGACATTCCCCGTATCGGCGTACTGCCGTCGGGGCCGCTGGACTCGATCTGCGACGTGGGTGACGTCACCGTTGGGCATTGCACGCTGGCCGAGGGCCCGCTGCAGACCGGCGTGACCGTCGTACGCACGCATGGCGGCGATGCCTTTCTGGACAAGACGCCGGCCGCAGCCACCGTGCTGAACGGCTTCGGCAAGAGCACCGGCCTGGTTCAGGTGCAGGAACTGGGCGTGCTGGAAACGCCGATCGGGCTGACCAACACGTTCGGCGTGGGCACCGTGGCCAATGCGCAGATCCGCGCGGCGGTCGCCGCCAACCCCGGCATCGGCCGCGGCATGGCCACCGTGAATCCGCTGGTCTTCGAGTGCAACGACGGCTACCTGAACGATATCCAGGCGCTGGCAGTCCAGGAATCCCATTACGCCGCGGCGCTGGCCGCCGCCGGCAAGCAGTTCGCGCAGGGCGCCGTGGGCGCCGGCCGCGGCATGTCCAGTTTCTCGTTCAAGGGCGGCATCGGCTCGGCCTCGCGCGTGGCGCAGATCAAGGACGGGCCGCAGTACACCGTGGGCGCGCTGGTGCTGTCGAACTTCGGCCGCCTGCCCAACCTGACGGTGGCGGGCAGGCCGTTCGGCCGCCGTCTGGCGAGCCAGCTTGACCAAGGGCTTGCGCAGCAGGGCGAGAACGCCGTGATCGCGCCCGAGAAGGGCTCGATCATTCTGCTGGTGGCCACCGACGCGCCGCTGGATTCGCGCCAGTTGCGCCGTCTGTCGCTGCGTGCCGGCGCGGGCCTGGCGCGCACGGGCTCGGTGTTCGGGCATGGCAGCGGCGACATCGCGCTGGCTTTCTCGACCGCGTACACGATTCCCCAGTTGGCCGAAACGCCCATGCCGGCGATCGCGATGCTGCACGAGGCGCGCATCGACCCGCTGTTCGAGGCGGCCGCCGAGGCGTGCGAACAGGCCATCATTTCCGCGCTGTGGCACGCCGAGGGCGTGACCGGCCGCGACGGCCACCACCGCGATTCCATCCGCCACGCCGCACCCGAGTGGCGCCAGTGGCTGTCCGATACCGAATTCTGAACATTTCGAAGGCGCATTTCATGAAGATCCTGATTTCCACCGATATCGAAGGCGTCGCCGGCGTCTTTCACGCCGAGCAGGTCCGCGCCGGCAACGGCGAATACGAGCGCGCCCGCGCCTGGATGACCGCCGAGGCCAACGCGGCCGTGCAAGGCGCCATTGCCGGCGGGGCCGAAGAGATCCTGGTCAACGACTCGCATGGCGGCTTTCGCAACCTGCTGCCCGACGGCCTGGACGAACGCGCCCGACTGGTGCTGGGCAAGCCGCGCTACCTGGGCATGATGGGCGGGCTGGAAGAGGGCTGCGACGCCGTCTTCATGATCGGCTACCACTCGCGCTCGCAGGGCCGCGGCATCCTGGCCCACACCATCAACAGCTTCGCGTTCGCGCGCGTCGTCATCAACGGCATGGAACTGGGCGAAGCGGGCCTGTACGGCGCGCTGGCCGGCGAGCTGGGCGTGCCCGTCATCCTGGGCACCGGCGATGACGTGTTCATCGAGGAAACCCGCGACACCTTTCCCGGCGCCGAGTGGGTGCAGACCAAGGTCGCGCACGGCCAGGGCAGCGGCGTGACGCTGTCGCCCGCGGCGTCCCGCCGCGCGATCGCCGCGGCCGCCGAAGCCGCGGTGCGCAATTTCAAGCGCGGGGGCGACAAGAAAGCCGTTCCGTTCCGCATTCCCGCCCCTATAGAATGCCGGTTGCAGACGCAGAGCGCGGCGCTGGCCGACCTGTTCTGCATGTGGCCCACGCTGGAACGCGTGGACGGCGTCACCTTGCGGTTCACCACGGACAGCATGCAGTCCGCCGTCCGCACGCTGAACAGCCTGGCCGCCATGTCTTTCATGTTGCGCTAAGGATCCTTCCTCCCATGTCTAGCACCGACGCCCGTATTGCCCAACTGCGGCAGGCCATGAGCCGCCGCGGCCTGACCGCCTACATCGTTCCGTCCTCGGACCCGCACCTGTCCGAGTACCTGCCGGCCCGCTGGCAGGGGCGGCGCTGGCTGTCGGGCTTCACGGGGTCGGTGGGCACGCTGGTGGTGACGGCCGACTTCGCCGGCCTGTGGGTGGACAGCCGTTATTGGGTGCAGGCCGAAGCGCAGCTCGCGGGCACGGGCGTGCAATTGATGAAGATCGCGCTGGCCACGACGCCGGGCCACGTGGACTGGCTGGCCGCCAACACGAAGGCGGGCGACGTCATCGGCGTGGATGGCCAGGTGCTGGGCCTGGGCGCTTTCCGCGCCTTGTCCGCCGCCGCGGCCGCGTCCGGCGCCGCGCTGGAGATCCGCGAGGACCTGCTCGACGAGGTGTGGCCGGATCGCGCGGGCCTGCCGCAAGCGGCGATCTATGAACACGTGGCCCCGGAGGCCTGCGTGACCCGCGCCGACAAGCTGGCCCAGGTGCGCGAGGCCATGCGCGCGCACGGCGCCGACGTGCATTTCATTTCCACGCTGGACGACATCGCGTGGCTCTTCAACCTGCGCGGCGCGGACGTGGACTACAACCCGGTCTTTGTCGCCCACGCGCTGGTGGGCCTGGATCACGCGACCCTGTTCGTGGCGGACGGCAAGATCGACGACGCCCTGTGCGCCATCCTGGCCGCCGACGGCGTGCAAGTCGCTGACTATGCCCAGGCCGCGGACGCGCTGGCCTCGCTGGAGCTGGACCAGAAGCTGCTGATCGATCCGGCCCGCGTGACCTGCGGGGTGTTCCATGCCATGGATCCGGCCGTGCCGCGCGTGGAAGCCATCAATCCGTCCACCCTGCTGAAGTCCCGCAAGACGGACGCGGAGCTTGCCAACGTGCGGCAGGCGATGGCGCAGGACGGCGCGGCGCTCTGCGAGTTCTTCGCCTGGTTCGAGGGCGCGCTGGGCAAGGAAACCATCACCGAACTGACCATCGACGAAAAAATCACGGCCGCGCGCGCCCGCCGGCCCGCCTACGTCTGCCCCAGCTTCGCCACCATCGCGGGCTTCAACGCCAACGGCGCCATGCCGCATTACCGCGCCACGCCGGACTCGCACGCTACCATCGAAGGCGATGGCCTGCTGCTCATCGATTCGGGCGGCCAGTACCGGGGCGGCACCACCGACATCACGCGCGTGGTGGCGGTGGGCACGCCCAGCGCGGACCAGAAGGTCGACTTCACGCTGGTGCTCAAGGGCATGATCGCGCTGTCGCGCGCCTCGTTCCCGCGCGGCACGCCGTCGCCCATGCTGGACGCCATCGCCCGCGCGCCCATCTGGGAAGGCGGCGCGGAGTACGGCCACGGCACCGGCCACGGCGTGGGCTATTTCCTGAATGTGCACGAAGGCCCGCAGGTCATTTCGTACCGCGCGATGCCCGGTCCGCACACGGCCATGGAGCCGGGCATGATCACCTCGAACGAGCCGGGCATCTACCGCCCGGGCCGTTGGGGCGTGCGCATCGAGAACCTCGTCGCCAACCGCAGCTGGCTGACCTCGGAGCTGGGCGAATTCCTCTGCTTCGAAACGCTGACGATGTGCCCGATCGACACGCGCTGCATCGAACCTTCGCTGATGCGCGAGGACGAGATCGACTGGCTGAACGACTATCACAAGACGGTGTTCGAGCGCCTGTCGCCGCTGGTCGAGGGCGAGGCGCTGGACTGGCTGACGCGCCGCTGCGCCGCGATCTGACGTCGCGCAAGGGGCCGCCGGAAGCGCCGGCCGCCGGAAGCGCCGGCCTCCCGATACGCCGGCCCAAAAAAGAAGGCCGCGGAGCATGGCGCCGCGGCCTTTTGCATGGCGGGGCGCGCGGCCCCGTTTACCGTTCCGCCGCGCCGTCGCGGCGGTGGAGCCAGCGTGCGGCCACCAGGCAGCCCAGCGCCAGCAGCGCGCCGTAGGCCAGCAGGGACAGGCCGGCCGCGGCGTGCGACTGGGCCGCCCAGGCGAGCTGGTTCCAGGTCATCGACATCAGCACGATCAGGCCCAGTCCGATGCCCAACGCCTGGGCGAACCAGAACGCAACACTGCCCAGCGCCACGGCGCGGCCGATGCCGGGGCGTTCCAGGGGACGCGGCAGCACCTTCAGGCAGACCAGCACGGTCAGCGCCAGCAGGACCACGGGCAGCACCCAGTAGCCCAGCGCGTACTGCGCCCAGCCTGCGTCCAGCGTCTGCATCTGCAGATAGCCGCCCAGGATGATCGACACGCTCGTCTGCCACGCCAGGACGGTCAGGCCGCAAATCCAGGCGACGTCGCGCCGCGTCATGGCCGGGCTGCCGGGCGGTCCGGCGGGGGCGGCCGTCCAGGCCGCGATGCGCAGCGCCAGGCAGATCCCGATGATGTCCAGCAGGACGGTGACGACGCGGATCAGGAGATTCATCGCGATGAACCGTCCGGCGATGTCCAGCCCGAACCATGTCTCCAGCAGCGATCCGCTCTTGATCAGGGTTGCCAGCATCGCATTCTGCGCGATGGCCACGCCGCTCGTCAGGCACAGCGTGTATAGGGCCTGCAGGGCGAGAAACGTGCCGAGCAGCCTGCCCGGCTGGTCGACGGCGCTGGCATTGTGGCGCGCCAGCCACTGGCGCGTCGCGCCCCAGGCCGCCACGCCGACGATCAGCAGGGTGGACGCCACGTTGGCCAGCAGCGGGGCCAGCACCGGGGGCTGCGTGAAGCTTTCCCGGACCTGGTCCAGGTAGGGCGAAGGCCCCATCAGCGAATAGGCCTGCACGAGCGTGGTGTACGCCAGCCGCAGCAGCACGGCGGCGACGGCGATGCGCCAGGCGAGGGAAGGGGCGGGACGGGCGAGGTCGGTCATCGGCGCGGCGTATGAACAGGGGGGCGCTGGCGAACGGCAGCGGCTGAAAACAGGGAGCGACCATAGCACGTCCGCGCCGACGCCGCGCCGCGGGGACGTGTCGTGTGCATTCAAATGTTACGCAACGGGCGCTAGGGGAAAACCCAAACAAGTCGTCTCGCCCGGCTATAATCCAAATTTCCCGCACGCGCCCGCTCGTCCCGGGCGCTCATTACGATGACCAAATACGTATTTGTCACCGGCGGTGTGGTGTCTTCCCTGGGCAAGGGCATCGCCGCCGCGTCGCTTGCCGCCATCCTTGAGTCGCGTGGTTTGCAGGTAACCATGCTGAAGCTCGACCCCTACATCAACGTCGATCCGGGCACGATGAGCCCGTTCCAGCATGGTGAAGTGTTCGTCACGGAAGACGGCGCCGAGACCGACCTGGACCTGGGCCACTACGAGCGCTTCATTTCCGCTCGCATGCACAAGGTGAACAACTTCACCACCGGCCAGATCTACGAATCCGTGCTGCGCAAGGAGCGCCGTGGCGACTACCTGGGCAAGACCGTCCAGGTGATTCCCCACATCACGAACGAAATCCAGGACTTCATCGCCCGTGGCGCCGAAGCCGGCTGGAATGGCAACACCGACGTTGCCATCGTCGAGATCGGCGGCACGGTGGGCGACATCGAGTCCCTGCCGTTCCTCGAAGCCGCTCGCCAGATGAGCCTGCGCATGGGCCGCAACAACGCGGCCTTCGTCCACCTGACGCTGGTGCCCTTCATCGCCTCCGCCGGCGAACTGAAGACCAAGCCCACGCAGCACTCGGTGCAGAAGCTGCGCGAGATCGGCATCTACCCGAACGCGCTGCTGTGCCGCGCCGACCGTCCCATTCCGGACGACGAGCGCGCCAAGATCTCGATGTTCTCCAACGTGCCCCTGGACGCGGTCATCTCCGTCTGGGACGCCGACTCCATCTACAAAATCCCCGCCATGCTGCACAAGCAGGGCGTGGACAACATCGTGTGCGAGGCCCTGGGCCTGACCCCGCCGCCGGCCGACCTGTCCATGTGGGACAACCTGGTCGAGGCGCTGGAACACCCCGAGCACCAGCTCACCATCGGCATGGTCGGCAAGTACGTCGACCTGACCGAGTCGTACAAGTCGCTGACCGAAGCGCTGGTCCACGCCGGCATCCACACGCGCTCGAAGATCAACATCGAGTACATCGACTCGGAAGACATCGAAACCCGCGGCACCGACCAGCTCAAGCACCTGGACGCCATCCTGGTTCCGGGCGGCTTCGGCAAGCGCGGCACCGAGGGCAAGATCGCCGCGATCCGCTACGCCCGTGAAAACGGCGTGCCCTACCTGGGCATCTGCCTGGGCATGCAGTTGGCCGTCATCGAGTTCGCGCGCCACGTCGCCGGCCTGGGCGGCGCCAACAGCACGGAATTCGATCCCTCCGCGCCGCATCCGGTCGTCGCCCTCATCACCGAGTGGATGGACCGCGAAGGCAAGGTCGAAAAGCGCGACACGACGTCCGACCTGGGCGGCACCATGCGCAAGGGCGCGCAGCGCGTGCCGATCAAGGCCGGCACCCGCGCGCAGGCCATCTACGGCGACGAGGTGAACGAGCGTCACCGTCACCGCTACGAGGTCAACAACGTCTACGTGCCGCGCCTTGAAGAAGCCGGCATGGTGATCAGCGCCCGCACCCCGAGCGAGAACCTGCCGGAAATGATGGAATTGCCCAACCACCCGTGGTTCGTGGGCGTGCAGTTCCACCCGGAGTTCACGTCCACCCCGCGCGACGGCCATCCGCTGTTCTCCAGCTACATCCGCGCCGCCATCGAGCAGAAGGCTCGCCGCGGCCAGGAGGCCTGATGCGTGTCCGCGGCCTCGAGTTCCGTAAGCGGATCCTCGGGGCCGCGGGCCGATTTCCCAGCGCCGCCCTATACGGCGGCGCTTCTTTCGGATACAACCGATTAGCATCGGATATGCGTCGCCCGTGCGCCTTGCGCGACACTGGCGGCGGCGCCGTATCCGGCGCCAGACCGAAATCAACGCCACTGCTCTGAAGGAACCCCATGAGTGCCTATCTCATCGCCGACGTCAATGTGACCAAGCCCGCGCAGTACGAAGACTACAAGCGCCTGTCCACGCTCGCCATGCGCGCGTACGATGCCAAGGTCCTGGTGCGCGGCGGCGAGTCCAAGCACCTCGAGGGGCGTGAACCCGGCCGCACCGTCGTCATGGAATTTCCGTCCATGGCCGCGGCCCAGGCGTTCTACGACTCCTGGCAGTACCGCCGTGCCCGCAATGCCCGCGAAGGCGCGGCCGTCATGAATATGTTTATCGTTCAGGGAATGTAAAGTCATGAGTGCAATCGTCGATATCATCGGCCGCGAGATTCTGGATTCGCGCGGCAACCCCACCGTGGAATGCGATGTGCTGCTGGAATCCGGCGCCATGGGCCGTGCGGCCGTGCCGTCCGGCGCATCCACCGGCGCCCGCGAAGCCATCGAGCTGCGCGACGGCGACAAGGGCCGTTATCTGGGCAAGGGCGTGCTGCGCGCCGTTGAAAACCTGAATACGGAAATCTCCGAAGCCCTGATGGGCCTGGACGCCCAGGAACAGACGTTCGTCGATCGCACGCTGATCGAACTGGACGGCACCGAATCCAAGGAACGCCTGGGCGCCAACGCCATCCTGGCGGCCAGCATGGCCGTGGCCCGCGCCGCCGCCGACGAATCGGGCCTGTCCCTGTACCGCTATTTCGGCGGCAGCGGCCCCATGAGCATGCCCGTCCCGATGATGAACGTCATCAACGGCGGCGCGCACGCCAACAACACGCTCGACCTGCAGGAACTGATGATCCTGCCGGTGGGCGCGGGCAGCTTCCGCGAAGCCCTGCGCTGGGGCGCTGAAGTCTTCCACATGCTCAAGAAGCTGATTCACGGCCAGGGCATGTCCACCGCCGTGGGCGACGAGGGCGGTTTCGCGCCCAACGTGCCCAGCCACGAGGCCGCCATCCAGCTCATCCTCAAGGCCATCACCGAAGCCGGCTACGAGCCGGGCACGCAGATCGCCCTGGGCCTGGACTGCGCCAGCTCCGAGTTCTACCGCGACGGCAAGTACACGCTGGCCGGCGAAGGCGGCATTTCGCTGTCCTCGCAGGAATTCACCAACCTGCTGGCCACGTGGTGCGACAAGTACCCCATCATTTCCATCGAAGACGGCATGGCCGAAAACGACTGGGAAGGCTGGAAGCTGCTGACCGACCAGCTCGGCAAGAAGGTGCAACTGGTGGGCGACGACCTGTTCGTCACCAACACCAAGATCCTGCGTGAAGGCATCCAGAAGGGCGTCGCCAACTCGATCCTCATCAAGATCAACCAGATCGGCACCCTGACGGAAACCTTCGCCGCCATCGAAATGGCCAAGCGCGCCGGCTACACCGCCGTCGTGTCGCACCGTTCGGGCGAAACCGAAGACTCCACCATCGCCGACATCGCCGTGGCGACCAACGCCATGCAGATCAAGACCGGCTCGCTGTCGCGCTCGGATCGCATGGCCAAGTACAACCAGCTCCTGCGCATCGAAGAGGAACTGGCTGAAGTCGCGTCGTATCCTGGCCTGGAAGCCTTCTACAACCTGCGTTGATAAGAAGCGCGGCCCCGGCACCCAGCCAGGGCCGCATCCACGCCACGACTGCTGAGGTTCCCGCGTATGCGCCTGCTGTTCCTGGTGCTGTTCGTGCTGCTAGGCCTGATCCAATACCCGCTCTGGCTGGGTAAGGGCGGGTGGTTCAAGGTCTGGGATCTGCAACGCCAGGTGGCCGAGCAGCGCGAGACCAATGAAGGCCTGCGCGCGCGCAACGCCGCGCTTGAAGCCGAAGTGCGGGATCTGGAAGGCGGTTCCGGCGCCATCGAGGAGCGGGCGCGCGGGGAACTGGGCATGATGCGCGAAGGGGAAGTGTTCGTGCACATCCTTCCGCAAAATACCCAGCCGCCGGCCGGTGCCTCGCTGTCCGCCGAGACCGCGCCCAAGCCCGCGGCGTCTGCCGCGCCGGCACGCGCCGCCGCACCGGCCGCCCGGCCTGCGTCCGCCGCGCCGGCCCGGCCCGCCGCCAACGGCGCCACGACTTCCAACACCGCCGCCCGCCACTGAGGCCGGGCGCGCATTTCCCTGACGCCGCCTACGCTGGGCATCGACCCCAGCCGCGGCCGGCGCTTGCCCCCGGCCCGACAGCCCGCGGATCGTCCGCCTGGCCCGGTCGCGGCGCCGCGATTCATTCCGGATCGCACTGTTTGCGTCGGCACGCCCCATAGACCACCCCTTGCGGGTGCGGCCTCCTGCGGGCCCAGTCCACGGGATGCGAGTGCATTTCCTGCTCCAGCTCAACCACGATAGGCAACAGGCCCTTGGTCTGCGCGTGGCCGGCGTAGCTGTCGTCCTGCCGACCCAGCACGGCCAGCAGTGCCCGCAGCGCGGGCAGCAACGGCTTGTGCAGGTAGGTCAGGCGCAGCTTCAGGGTGTTGGCGCGGAAGATGTCCTGCCCGCCGGGGCGGGGCGGGCGGCGCGCGTGCTGCAGGTCCTGGTAGTCGTTGTCGATGGCCGGCAGGCCGGGCGCCGCGGGCACCTTCAAGCCGGGCCCTCCATGCTCGCGGAACGCGCGTTCGTCGGGCAGCAGCACTTCAATACGCCAGGGGTCCGACCCGGTCAGCGCCTGCAGTTCGGCCATCGCGTCGTCCAGCCGGCGGGTTGCGCCAGCCTGCCCGTCGGCGTCCGCATGCAGCGGCAGGAGCGCCAGAAGAAACGCCGACCGCATCCGGGCCGGGTCGGCATGACCGGTGGCGCCGGCGCGCGCCGCCTCCGTCAGCGCCAGAAGCGCCATCTGGCGCGCGGCGTGCCAGCGGGCGGCCTCGACCGCCAGCAGGCCCAGCAGCAGCACGATGACGCCCGCCACCGCGAATTCGATGGCGGCGGCGCCACGGTGCCGGCTGGCGGGGCGAGGAAAGGGAGCAAAAACAAAGGCGGTCATGGCTGCGCAGTGTGGCGCGCCCATGACCGCCTGTCGATGAGGACAAACCGGCGTGACGAAAACGGCCCGGCGGGCTTGCCGCCAGGCCGATCAGTGCACCGTGGGAGGCTGCTCTCCGGCAGCCGGCTGGTTGGCCGAGAACAGCGCCGCGCAGTCCACGGCATCGAACTCGTAAGGCTTGCCGCAGAAATCGCAGGCCACGTCGACCTGCCCGCGCTCGGCCAGGATGCTGTTGACCTCTTCCTGGCCCAGCGAGCGCAGCATGTTGGCCACGCGTTCGCGGGTGCAGGGGCAGTGCCAGCTCACCGGCTGCGGTTCGAAGGCGACGAGCGTCTCTTCCCAGAACAGGCGGTGAATCAGCGTGTCGATGTCGGCTTCCAGCATCTCGTCGCGCTTGAGGGTGCCAGCCAGGGCGCCGAGGCGGTCCCAGGTCTCGGTGGCGGCCTGTTCGCTCAGCACCTGCGCATCGGCGCCGCCATGGTGCGGCAGCCGCTGCAGCAGCATGCCCGCGACATGGTCGGCGTCGGCGGACAGCCACAGGCGGGTGTCGAGCTGCTCGGAGGCCTTCATGTAGTGCTGCAAGGCTTGGGCGACGGTCTCGCCCTCGAGGGGCACGATGCCTTGGTAGGCCTGCTGGCCCGGCAGCTTGCGCTGCGGGTCCAGCACGACGATGAACCGCCCGTTGCCGCCGGGGTTGAGCAGGCTCTGCATGTTGCCGTCGGTGGGCACGTCATGGCCTTCGCGCATCTTGACGGTGGCGCGCAGGCTGAGGTCGGAGCGGCATTCCACCACCAGCAGGGCGATGGGGCCGTCGCCCTGGATCTGGAGCACCAGCGAGCCGTCGAACTTGATGTTGGCGGCGAGCAGCGTGGAAGCGGCCACCAGTTCTCCCAGGAGATGGGTGATGGCTGGCGGATAGTCGTGGTTGGCCTGGACGGCCTTCCAGGTGGCAGACATGCGAACCGCTTGCACGCGGACGCTGCGGTCTTCGGTGAGGTATTTTTTGAGCTGATCGGTCATAAAGGAATGTTAGCCGATCGGAGGAGGGTATTCCCCCTGCTGGCAGCAGGGGTTGGGGCGTTCGCCGGGGCGGATCAGGCCAGCCGCTTCAGGGCCGTCTTGTACTGTTGGCCGCGCGCCACGTAGTGGGCGGTGTTCTTGTGCAGATTGGCGATTTCTTCTTCCGAGAGCTCCCGCACGATCTTGCCGATGCCGATCACCAGGGAGTTGTCCGGAATGACGCGGTCTTCGGGAATGATGGCGCCGGCGCCGATCAGGCAGTTGCGCCCGATCACCGCATTGTTCAGGACGATGGCCTGCATGCCGACCAGGGCGCCCTCATGGATGGTGCAGCCGTGCAGCATGGCCTGGTGCCCGACCGTGACGTTCGGGCCGATGGTCATCGGACAGCCGGCATCGACGTGCAGGACGCTGGATTCCTGGATGTTGGTGCCCTGGCGGATCACGATGGCGTCGTTATCGGCCCGGATCGACACCTGCGACCAGATGCTGACCCCGGCTTCCAGCGTCACGTTGCCGATGATGTCGGCGCTGTCGGCCACGTAGGCCTGCGGGTCGATGCGCGGGATGAGGTCGTTGAGTTGGTAGATGGCCATGCCTAGGTCTCCGTTTGCCGCGCCGGGGCGGCAACGGGCGCTCCAACGTCTGTCGTGGGCACAACTGCCTGCGCGCGTTCTTCCTCGCGCTGGCGCAGGATGCGCCGCTGGATCTTGCCCGTGGTGGTCATGGGCAATTCGTCCACGTATTCGATTTCCTTGGGGTACTCGTAGGGCGCCAGGCGCTCGCGCACGTGTTCCTGCAGGTTCTCGGTGATTTCAGCGCGGTCGCGCTGCGCGAATTCCGGGGTCAGTACGACGTACGCCTTGACCAGCGCCCCGCGCTCGGCGTCCGGCTTGGGCACCACCGCCGCATTGGCGACGGCCGGGTGTCCGACCAGGCAGCTTTCGATTTCGCCCGGGCCGATCCGGTAGCCGGCGGACTTGAACACGTCGTCGGCCCGGCCGGCATACCAGAGGTAGCCGTCTTCATCGACGGTGGCGAGGTCGCCCGTCAGGCACCAGTCGCCCTTGAACTTGGCCTGCGTGGCGGGCTCGTTGCGCCAGTAGCCCAGGAACATCACCGGGTCGGGAAAGCCGTGGATGTCGAGGCGGTTGACGGCGATCTCGCCCGTCCCGCCGGCGGCGACGGGGACGCCTTCGTCGTCCAGCACGGCCACGTTGTGGCCCGGATACGGCCGGCCCATGGAGCCGGGCTTGGCGGGCCAGCGCTTGTTGCTGTTGCCCACCACGTAGTTCATTTCGGTCTGGCCGAACATCTCGTTGGGCGTCACGCCCAGCGCGTTCCGGCACCAGTCGAACACCGTTTCGCCCACGCTTTCGCCGGCGCTCATGATGGCGCGCAGGGCAAGCTGGTAGCGTTGGCGGGGTTCGGGCACCGCCTTCATCATCATCTTGAGGGCGGTGGGGAAGAGGAACGTGTTCGTGACCTGGTAGCGCTCCAGCAGCTCGAAAGCGCGCTCGACCGAGAAGCGCCCGCGCGTGCCGACGATGGGGTGGCCGAAGTACAGCGTGGGCAGCAGCGCATCCATCATGCCGCCGGTCCAGGCCCAGTCGGCGGGCGACCAGAACACATCGGCGGGCTTGGGAAACCAGTCCTGCGAGGCGACGAAGCCCGGCAGGTTGCCAATCAGCACGCTGTGGGGAAGCAGCGCGCCCTTGGGGGCGCCCGTGGTGCCGGAGGTGTAGAGCAGGATGGCCGGGTCCGAGGAGCGGGTCGGCACGGCCTTGAATTCGTTGGGTTGCCGGGCAAGCAGGCTGCGCCACGGCAGGACGCGCTCGTCGGCAAAGCCGATGCCGATGACCTGCTGCAGCGCTGGACAGTTGTCGCTGACCGACAGCAGGTTGGCGCTGGAAGCATGATCGACGATGGCGACGCGGGCTTCGGCATCGCACAGGCGGCTCTGGAGCGCCTCGGGGCCGAACAGCGCCGACAGGGGCAACACCACGGCGCCGACGCTGTAGATGGCCATGTGCGCGACCACCGTCTCAGGGCGTTGTCCCAATACCACACCGACCCGGTCGCCCCGGCCCACGCCCATTTTCACCAGGCCGTTGGCCAGTTGATTGGCGGCTTCCGCCAGGCGGGCGAAGGTCCAGACTTCGCGGTTGCCGGATTCATCTTCGTAGTAGATGGCAATGCGCCGCGCATCCGGACTACTGGATGCCCAGCGGTGGCAGCACGCTTCCGCGATGTTGAACTGGGTGGGCACCAGCCAGCGGAATGTTTGGTAGAGCGCCTGATATTGGTCGTTCATGGCCCTATGTTGTGAGCATGTTGCAGCGTGAACGGGCCATGACGCCCGTTACCCAGTTGCAAGCATGACCTAGAGGGGCGTGAACTGCAATATACCCGTTGCGTAACGGGGACGCATACGGGTTATCACGGGTATTTGCCCTGGCGCCGCAGCGCCGAGGGCAGGGCGGGCAGCGTCAGGGAGCGCGGGGGGCGGTTGGCCGGATCGCGCTGGCGTTCGGCCTGCATCACCGCCCAGTCCAGGAGCTGGAGCTGGCCGTCGTGGGTTTCCGCCAGGGCCGACAGGCTTTCCACCCAGTCGCCGTCGTTGCAGTACAGGATGCCGCCCACATCCCGCAGTTCGGCCTTGTGGATGTGGCCGCAGACCACGCCGTCCAGCCCGCGCCGGCGGGCCTCGCCCGCCAGGGCTTCCTCGAAGTCGGTGATGAAAGACACCGCGTTCTTGACCTTGTGCTTCAGGTACTGGGACAGCGACCAGTAATGCAGGCCCAGCCGGTGGCGCAGGCGGTTGAAATGGTGGTTGATCCACAGCGCAAGCTGATAGAGCCCGTCGCCCAGGTGCGCCAGCCAGCGGCTGTGCTGGATGACGCCATCGAACTGGTCGCCGTGCAGCACCAAAAGGCGCAGGCCCTTGGCCGTGACGTGCACGTCCTCGTCCAGGACCTCGATGTCGCCAAAGGCAAAGCCCGCGAATTCCCGGGCAAACTCGTCGTGGTTGCCGGGGATGAACACCACGCGCGTGCCGTTGCGCGCCTTGCGCAGGATGCGCTGCACCACGTCGTTGTGCGCCCGGGGCCAATGCCAGTGCTTGCGCAATTGCCAGCCGTCGACGATGTCGCCGACCAGGTAGAGGGTGTCCGAATCGTTGTGATCCAGGAAATCGAGCAGGAATTCCGCCTTGCACCCGGCAGTGCCCAGGTGAATATCGGAAATCCAGAGGGCGCGCCAGTGCGTGGGTTGGATGTCGTTCACGGTCGCGTCCCTGTGGGCTGTGGTCATGCTTGGGAATGAGACCATCGCGCGATGACGCGCGCGTGACGAATCCGTGACGTAGTTGTGACGGCCGGCGGCGGCGCCCGCGCGCCGCCCGGCCAGCCGGATCAGGACTGTCCGGTGGCTTTTTTGCCCTTGATCCGTTTCCATACGGCGCCGCCCAGGACGGCCGCCGCCAGGATGCCGGCCTTGGCGAACTTGGCCAGGAAAGCGGCGATCACCGCGAACAACCCCAGCTTCTTGGCCGCCACGCCCGCCACCAGGGCCGCCAGCCCGTACTCGGCCACCTTGTCGCTGGAGGCGTCAAAGTCCGCGTAGCGCTTGCCTTCGACGTATTTCAGGTTGTCCAGCAGCGCGAGCACGGCGGCTTTGTCCGTGGGCACGTTGCCCTTTTCGGTGATGAGGTCCAGCGTGATGTAGCCGTCCCGCCCCAGGGCGTAGGTGTTGTAGTTGACCGTGGCGTCGTCTTGCGCCCCGGCGTCCTTGTGCTTGGCCGCGACGGACCAGACGAGGCGCTGCGTGGTGCTGTCGTACCTGGGCGCTTCCACCCAGCCGTCCACCGTCAGTTCCGGGAATCCGCGCTTCCTGCGTTCCTCATTGGACGCTTCCGTGCCCTCGCGCAGGCTGTCCAGCAACTCGCCGACGTTCCAGTTCCGGGCGTCGTCGTCCTTGATGTAGCCGGCCTTGTCGAAATTGACGGTGACCACCCAGTCCTCGTCATCGCTTTTGGGCATCACCACGCCCAGCAGCGACGGGTCCTTGCCGTTGCCATAGGCCTGCATCAGCCGATCGGCCTGCGTGCGCGGCACGAAGAACATGCTTTGCGGCAGTTTCAGGGTTGCCTGGTCGCCAAGGGTGACATCGGTGGGGCCTTGCAGCGCCGCGGCAAAAGCGGCTTTGGTCGCCAGTTCGATTTCTTGCTGGGCCGATGCGTTCTGGGCGGACGCGCCGGCGGGCAGGAGCAACAGCGCACTGGCGAAGGCCAGCGACAGGCGGGTAATGAGTGCGCGCATGGAGAGAGTGAAGCCGTCAGTTAAATGGGGCCTCATTGTCTTGGCGGTCGCCTGTCATCTTTCTGAACACTCACCCAACGTCACAAGCGCCGCGCGGGCGTGAAACGGGATGTGTCCGGGAGGGCGCCGCCCGGGCGTGGCAATGCCTTCAGCGGGCCTTTTTTCCCTTTGCCTGCGGCGCGTTGCGCAGCCGCGTCCCGAGGATCCGGTCGTGCAGGAACTGCCCGTCGGGATCCAGCCAGGACCAGATGAAAAGGGTGAAGGGCGCCGCGACGATGAACATGTCCACCGAGGGCCAGCCCGTGGCGGCGGCGCCCGCCCAGACCACGGCCGCGCCCGCCAGCACCAGCGGCCACGCGAGAAGGTAGCGCAGGACCAGCAAGCCGGTGGACGGCGTGTTGCCATGGCGGTCCACCAGCCGGATGTTCCATGTCTTCATGGGCAGCGTCTGGCCGCGGCGGCGCCAGCACAGGACGAAATAGGCGCCGATCGCCACGAACAGCCAGGCCTGCCTGGCCGCCCGCAGCTCCAGGGCATTCCTGCTCTGGGTCAGCGTATCCATCAGGTAGCCCGCCAGGAACACCACGCCAAACAGCAGCACGGCTTCGTACATCATGCAGGCGAATCGGCGCAGCCGATTGGGGGTCTGGTCGAGGGGGGCGTCGGTCATGGACCGGTATTATCCATAAATCGGCGAGGGACGAAAAAAAACCCGCCGGTAAGGGCGGGTCTATAAAAGGGGCTATGCAGCCCCCAAGGGGAAAATCTTTAGGCCCGAGGGCCTGGGCCATGATCAGGCAGCGGAATGCGCGTTCTTGGCGCTCGTCTTGCCAGCCAGGGCCTTGATGCCGTGGGCCAGCTTGCGCAGGCCTGCAGCCAACGCCCGCATCGGGTGCGGACGGAATTGTTCTTCAATAGCCTGGAGCATCAGTTGACGCTCGAGTTCGTCGGTCAGGCGGATGGTGTTGTTCGCGTTGATCACAATAGCCTCCACGGGCTTGCACAGTTGTTTGCTACTAGGGATAACCCGAATTATAGGGGTTTACCCTGAAACTATGCAAGCGGTGGGTGCACGCTGGTGCAACTTGGCAACACCTTGGTGCTGATGATGCCCCAAAACCGCGCGGCCGGGGACCATGAGCAAAGATAGGGGCGTTATGTTGCGGCGCTTTTACAACGCGCCGCCCCTACCTTCGAGGAACGCGGTTCCCGCCCCGGGCGCGACGGTCAGGCGTCGCGGTAGCCCGCGGCCACCAGTTCGAAGCCGAACAGGCGGCAGTCCAGCGCGCCGTTGTGCAGCGGGATGCGGCGTTTGGGCTTCAGGCGCATCTGGTTGGGTAGCGTCAGGTCGCTGGTGATGACGTGCAGCTCCCATCCCGCGAAGTTGTGCTTCAGGCACGTGGCCCATTCTCGCCACAGGTCGGGATCCTGTTCGGCGCCCATGCGTTCACCGTAGGGCGGATTGGTGACGATCCAGCCGTGGTCGGCGGGCGCCGTCACATGGCGGGCGTCGCCGACTTCGAACCGGATGGAATCGGCGGTCAGCCAGGCGCGTTCGGCGTTGTTGCGGGCGTACTCGATG
>Ga0182739_1002560_pt1 | contig 16881 bp, 15 predicted proteins | sample eDN5th30CBELigBY_FD_128873 | JGI IMG/M metagenome (GOLD analysis project Ga0182739, IMG submission 128873) | Enriched backyard soil microbial communities from Emeryville, California, USA - eDNA 5th pass 30_C BE-Lig BY (version 2) (version 2) | ecosystem: Environmental > Terrestrial > Soil >... | reverse complement strand
TCCCGATCAGAAGCGTCAGCCCCATCGTCCATCTCCGATGCGTGAGCGTCCACCAGACGGCTCACGCCGCTGTACCTTCTCCCGCGATAGGGACAAGCGAAATGTCTTGATGGCGCCGATCGCGCTAGTGGAGCTTTGATTCTAACATTCGCAAAACAGCCTGCCGAGAAGGGATGCGAATGTTAGAATCGAACCACCAAGAATGGGCGGCGGGACTCATCAGCGCAACACCTGCGCCCATCCGCCCCTGATCCGTCAGCCTTTCTTGGCTTCCACCGCCTCGACCGGGCCGCCGAGTTTTTTCCAGGCGCTGAAGCCGCCGCGGATATGGGCCACCGGCTTCAACCCCATCTGGTGCGCGGTATGCGCCGCGAGTGCGGAGCGCAATCCGCCGGCGCAGAAGAAGACGTACTTCTTGTCCTGCGCGAACACTGGCTTGTGATAGGGGCTGTCGGGATCGATCCAGAACTCCAGCATGCCGCGCGGGCAATGGAACGCGCCGGGCACCTTGCCGTCGCGCTGCAACTCGCGGATGTCCCGGATGTCGACCAGCACGACGTCGTCTTTGCCGTGCAGCGCCAACGCCTGTTCGGTCTCCAGGTTCTCGATCTCGCGCTCCGCGGCGTCCACCATCGCGCGGATGCCAAGCTTGATCTCCTGCGGCATTCTTCGTCCTCTCCATTTCAACCGGGCCGAGCCCGCCGCCTGCGCGGCGCGGCTCGCGTCCGATCATATAGAACCGGACGCGCAACAGGGCGAGCCATCCCCGCGGAAAAGCTGATCGGTCGCTATCCCGCCGGGGCGCAGGAGCACAACCCGGCGGGCGCATCAGTACCGCTTCACGGCACGCCGAAGCGGGCCGGTCGGTTCAGTTCGCCTTCTTCTCCGGCATTTTCAGTTCGGTCCGGAAGTCGTTGACGATCTTCTCCCATTTGTCGAACTCGCCGTCGAGCCAGCGCTTAGCCGCATCCGGGTTCTCGTGCACGAACGGGGACGTCGAGAGCTTGCGCATCTGTTCGCGGATCTTGTCCGCCTTCAGCGCAGTCGTGAACGCCTGATGCAATTTGTCCATCACCGGCTTCGGCGTACCGGTGGGCGCGAACAGCACTGTCCAGGTGCCGATACCGATGTCCTCGAAGCCCTGCTCTTTCAGTGTCGGCACATCGGGAAGATGCGGCGAGCGTTCGCTGCCGCTGATCGCGAGCGCCTTCAACTGGCCGCTTTGGACGACCGGCGTGTAAGTCGCGGCGTTCATCATCGCCACCTGCACGTCGCCACTGATAAGGTCGACCCGCGCCGTTGCAGCGCCCGCCCGCGCCGGCACCGTGACGATCGAGAACCCATGGCGGCGCTGCATCAGCAGGAAGTCGAAGTGGCTGTTGCTGCCCACGCCCACGACCGTGTGGTTGAACTTGCCGGGGTTCTTCTTGGCGTACTCGATGAACTCCTTCACATTGCTGGGCGGGAAGTTCACCGTGGTCGCGAGAAACAGTTGCGGGGCTTCGATCAAGCCGGTCACCGGCGTGAGCACCTTTCGCAAATCGAAGGGCATCTCGTGCGCGCGGATGATCGGATTGTAGAGATTGGTGGTATTGACGCCGATGGTGAGCGTGTAGCCATCCGCCGGCTGACGGACCACGTCGCCGAAGGCGACCACGCCATTGCCGCCGGGCTTGTAGTCGAGCACCACCGGCTGCCCGAGGATCTGACGCACCTCGTCGCTCAGCATGCGCGCGGTGATGTCGATGAGCCCGCCCGGCGCGAATGGCAGAATGAGCCGGATCGGCTTGGTCGGAAACTCGCCTGCGGACTGTGCGTTTGCGCCTGCCCCGAGCAAGACACTCGCGAGCACGGCTGCGGTGGTGGCCTTGATCAATCGCGGAAACATCCGTCCCTCCTTGCTGTCGCCGTCTCCTCTCGCGGGCTCTTGAATGAGCCTCTTGTTGGATTGATTGAACGTAATACTGCGCGTCGCGCCGCCCTGTCGGGGCGGCGGCCGCATCAGCGTTTGAGCGGCTCGATGCCGAGCTGGCTCGCCACGTTGTCCAGTTGCTTCACGAGCGCCGCCGGCAAGGACACGCCGCGTTCGGTGCGCTCGCGCCGCTGCCGCTGACGTTCGCCGCCCGGAATGCGTATCGCCTCGACGCCCGGAAGTCGCGCCGAGCCGCGCAGGTCGCGCACATGCCGGTCGATCTCCGCCTTGAAGTCGGCCATCGGCAGGAAGCGCTTCGGATCGACCGCGATGATGAACTGACCCGTATTGGTTTGCTGGTCGCGGCTGCCGGCCGCGTCCTGCACGTCGCGGCCGAAAGCGGCGCGGTTGAGCGGGCCCGCGAGCATGCCGATGATCATCGCCAGCCCGCTGCCCTTGTGGCCACCGATCGGCAACAAAGTCCCCTCCCCGGCGCGACCGGGATCAGTGATCGGCGAGCCGTCGGCGCGGCTGACCATCCAGCCTTCAGGGATAGATTTGCCTTCAAGCTGGTGCTTGCGGATCACCCCGAACGACGACAGCGAGGTCGCAATGTCCAGCACCACCGGCGGCTCGTCGCCCGCGGGGATCGCGACCGCGATCGGATTGGTGCCGAGCAGCGGTTCCGCCCCGCCCCACACCGCCATGTGGTTGGCGCTCGACGCCGCGGCATAGATCCCGATCATGTCGTGCTCGAGCAGCATCGCGGCATAGATGCCGCCGGCGCCGGCATGGTTCGAGCGGCGGCTTCCGACCCAGGCGACGCCGCTTTCGCGCGCAAGCTCCGCCGCCGTGCGCGCGGCATAGGTCATCACCAGATGGCCCATGCCGTTGTCCCCGTCGACGACCGCCGTGGCCGGCCCGCGCTCGGCTAGCGTAATATTCGCGCGCGGGTTTATCGTGCCACCGCGCAGCCAGGGCACGTATTGCGGCAGGCGTGCGACGCCATGGGTTTCGACGCCCGTGAGGTCCGCCTCGACCATCGCCTCGCCAACCGACTGCGCGTCGGCCGGCAGAAGCCCGCAGGCGGCCAGGGCCGCGACCGTGAAGTCCGTCAGCGCCTTCGATGAGAATGTCGTTCTGGCGGCAGCCGCCGTTGTGTCGTTCATATTCCTGACGTCCTTCACTGTCGTTCGATCGGGCTGAAACCGGGTCCGGCACGAAGCCCGGAACCAGTCAGCACCCATCGCTCCCGCGCTCTAGCACCGCGCGCTTGCAAGCGCGATCCAAGCCTGATCGTCGCACAAAATCGAGTGAGGAAAGAGAGGGCAAGGGATGGCTGTTCGCGATGCGGCCAGCCACCCCTTGGAGGTAGAGCTTCAAGCCTATTTCGTACCCTGCGCCTTCTTCTGCTGCGCGCGATAGATTTCGAGCGCGTCGGCGATCTTCGGCGTCCAGTCCTTGCGCTCGGCATCGAGCCATGCCTGCGCCTCTGCCGGCGACTTGGTCGGAATGACCGTGTACTGCAGATCCAGAAGCTGCTTTCGCACGCGCTCGGACTTCAGCGCTTCATTGAACGCGTTGTTGAGTATCTCCAGCACTTCCTTCGGCGTGCCCGCCGGTGCGAACAGCGCCTGCCAGCCGGACGTGCCGATGCCCGGAAAACCCTGCTCGCCAAAGGTCGGAACATCGGGATAGCCGGGCAACCGCTCTTCGTTGGCAACCGCTATCGCCTTGACCCGGTCCGATTTCACGAACGGCATCACCGTCGCCGCATTCTGCAGGCCCGCGTGAATGAGACCGCGGATGATGTCGCTCTGTCCGCCACCGGCGCCGGCCTTCAGCGGAATCGGCACGAGTTCGATGCCGGTGCGCTTCTGCAGCGTCAGCCAGTCGAGGTGCGTATAGTTGAGAATGCCGGCGACGGTGTGGTTGATCTTGCCCGGATTTTTTTTGGCGTAGTCAACGAACTCCTTCAAAGTATTGGGCGGGAAGTCGACCTTGGTCACGATCAGCACGTTCGGGATCGACACCAGGCGGATCACCGGAACGAAGTCCTTGAATGTATCGAACGGCGTCGGCGGATCGCCGATGATGGGCTGCAGCAGATTGGTGGTGATGTTGCCGACGATCAGCGTGTGGCCGTCCGCACCCGAGCGCAGCACATCGTTGAGCGCCACGACGCCGCTGCCGCCCGGCTTGTTCTCGACCACCAGCGGCTGCTTCATGTGCTTGCGCACTTCCTCGAGGACGATGCGCGTGGAAATGTCCGTCGCGCCACCCGGCCCGTAAGGCACCAATACCCGGATCGGCTTGGTGGGAAAATCGGTTGCCAGCGCCTGTGTGGCGCTTACGGCGAGACCAAGCGCCAGCGCCGCCAGAATCCGTTTCATCTGTGTTCCTCCGTGATGTTTTTCGTTCTGCTTGCCCGCCGGACCGTCTGCGACGGCCCGGAGCAGGCGCGCAAGCGCCCGGACCGGGGCCGCATTCCACGCCGGCAAAAAGCGTCACGGATGGCGCCCCGAATGTCGATATGCCGCGGCGGCGAACAGCCCTTCGCATGCGGACCAAATCGCGGCGCATTTCCCGCACCTGCAGGTTGATTGCGGCGCGCCCCTACCCCACAATGCCGCCATAACGGCTAAGCCGTATGCGCATGCAATGCGTAAAAAAGATAAGGGAGGAATGATATGCTAGGTTTCGTGAAGACTAGTTTCCTGAAAACTATCTGCGTTGTTGCCGTCGGCGCTGTGACGCTGTCGCTGACCGGCGGCGAGGCCGCAGCACAGACCTACAAGCTGCGGTTCGGCCCGATCGCCGGACCGCCGCCCATCTTCGCCGCCGTGGTCGGCTACGTCGCGCACCAACAGGGCTTCTTCAAGAAGCATGGCGTCGACGTCGAACTGAAATCCCCCGAGTCAGGAACCGCCGCGGCGCGCGCGCTGGTCTCGGGCGATATCGACGTGGCGATGGCGCCGTCCGCGCTGACCATCAACCAGATCTCGAATGCCGATGCCGACGTGGTCGCGATCTGGGGCATGCCGCATACCAGCCACGTGCTTGCGACGACCGATCACAAGGCCGGCTGCGCCGACACCAAGGGCCAGCCCGTGGGCATCGACGTCATCGGTGGCGCGCGCGCCAATTCGCTGCGGCTGATCCTTGCATCGTGCAAGCTCAAGATCGAGGACGTACAGCAGATCGCCCTGCCCTCGACCGCGACCATGCAGGCCATGATCGCCGACCGGCTCAAGTTCGGCGTGCTGCACTTCGATGAGATCCCGGTCATCGCGCAGCAGGGCAAGCCGGTGAAGATCATCGCGCGCCTTGTCGACATCACGCCCAACAGCCACTTCCTGTCGCTCACGGTGCGCAAGGGCGAACTCGCCAAGAACCGCGAAGCCTATGTGCGCTTCCTCGCCGCCATCATCGACGCGGCGCGCTTCATCCGCGATCCGAAGAATGCCGACCGCGTCGCCGAGATCGCGAAGATCACCACGCGAACGACGGATCAGGCAAAGGGCGCGCTCGAATTCCTCAATCCGCTCGGCTACTGGCCGGCCGACGACGACGGCCTCGACGAAAAAAAGCTCAACGCCGTCATCCAGACCATGGTCAAGGTCGGCAACATCCGCCCCGGCAAGACTCCGGTTTCCTACGAGCGCCTCGTCGACCGCAGCGTCTGGAAGGACGCCGTGAAACTGGCCGACAAGAAGTGACGGCGCGACAGGCCGCAATGCGCGCGTGAAGCGCGACCCGTTCTGATCGCGACGGGTCGTTCTTCATGCGTTGTCGGTCGGTCGTGGCCTTTAAGGCTGCCCTGCTTCCACTTCACGGGAAGATGCCTGGTTGTTGCGGGTAACGCTCATCTCTGTCGGACGGCTGAAATGACGGATACGGTTCTCGAGCACCTGAAAACGTCTTACGCACAGCGCTATCTCGCCGAGGGTATTCCCTACGGCGAATGGCTCCGCATCCGCGACAGCATCGCCACGTTCGATGGCTGGTGCGAAGGCTGGTCTGCCTTCGCGCGCACGGCGGAAGCGGAGGCTGCCCAAGCGATCGAACAGGGCATGACGCATACGGCGGCGGCGCATCTTGGCCGGGCGGCGCTCTATTACTGCTTCGGTCAGCTTCTGTTCTGGCATGCGCCGGAGGAGAAGCGCATCGCTTACGAGAACTGCGCACGCGTATGGCGCGAGGTGTCGCCCTATCTCGATCCTCCGCAGGAGTCGATCGAGATTCCCTATCGCGGCATCGCCATGCGCGGCTACCTGCGGCGACCGAAAGGCGTCACGCGGCCACCTTGCGTCATCCTGCTCGGCGGCCTCGACTCGACGAAGGAGGAATTGCAGGTCATCAGCAACCTCTGCGTCGCGCGCGGTCTCGCGACGCTTTCCTTCGACGGCCCCGGTCAGGGCGAGACTTTCTTCAGGATGAAGCTCGGCGCCGATTTCGTTGAATCGATTATCGCCGTGCTCGACTTCCTCGAGCGGCGCTCCGACATCGACCCCAATCGTATCGGGATCATCGGCCGAAGCCTCGGCGGCTACTATGCGCCGCGCGCGGCCGCGCTCGACAAGCGGATCAAGGCGGCGGCCGCCTGGGGCGCGATGTTCCATCTGCGCAACTGGCGAACGCTGCCGGCGCTGACCTCTGCCGGTTTCGCCTACACCACCGGATCGCCGACGATCGAAGATGCGCGCGCTTATGTCGAGAGCATCGACCTGTCGGACGTCGCGGAGAAGATCACCTGCCCGCTGCTGATCGTGCATGGCGGCGCCGACGTCATCACGCCGACCGAGAACATGACGCTGATGCGTGACGCAGCGCGCGGTCCAGTCGAGGTCCTGTTCTGGGAAGACAGCGGCCATTGCGTACATGACCGCGCGCATATCGTGCGACCGGGCATGGCCGACTTCATGGCCCGCCACCTTGCAAACCCTGCGTCGCGGTAAAGGCCCAGGCTGACCGCGGAGACAGGCCGCCGCTGTAGCGTCGGCTCAGCCGGCCCACGCTTAGCCTTGGCCGCGCGAGACCCGCTCGATCTCGGCGCGTACCAGCCGCTCCACGATCGTGGGCAGGTTGTCGTCGAGCCATGATTTCAGCATCGGCCGCAGCATCTCGCGCACGAGGTCGTCGAGCGTGCGCGCATTCTGAATCAGAACCGTATGCGCGAGCGATCCGAACGCCGACGTGACGGCGGCCGTCGCCTGGTCGGAAAGCAGGCTGTGAGGTTCTGCGACCTCGCGCACCGCGGCCGGCGCCATCTGAATGCGCGGCGGCTCGATCGGCGGAGGCTCCCGGCGCGGCGCGTCGGCGAACACGATGTCTTCCTCGACCTCGTCCTCCTCCGGTGAAGCAGCATGCGAGGCACGCACTTCCATCGCTTCCGTGAGGTCGAGCACTTCCGCCTCTTCCGGAGGCTCTGCGGCCACCGGCTCGGGCTCTGCGCTGCCGCCCGGCGCATCGAAACTCGCGAGCATCGCGTCGATGTCGTCCTGGCTCATCGCCTCCGACTCGGGCTCCGCCTGCGCTTCGGCGACAGCCTGTTGAGGCGCGGGTGGCGGCTGGGAGGCGACCGATTCTGCGCCTCTGGCAGGAGGTTTGGCCACGTCGTCATCTGAGATGATCCGCCGTATGGAGGCCAAAATTTCCTCCATGGACGGTTCCTGAACCTTCGCCGCCTGGCTCATGCGTCGTCCTTGTCGCGATGCCGACCCTTACCGGCCCCAAGCCTCGATTGCCCGGCCGAATCAGCGGTGCGCAGTGGTTTCTGCAAGTACGAACAGCAGTATCTCATGTCAAAGCGCACGCGTTAAGCGCGTGTGCGCCGCGACCGGCTACAAACCGTTCAAGATCACGAAATTTTTCCACGCTAGAGTTCCGGCTTTGATGGAATCAAAGCCGGAGCTCTAATTGTTTGTAGTGACGCGTTTTCTTCACGCGAACCGATATCCACCCCGGATCAAGTCCGGGGCAGGCTTTCGCTCGAAAACGCTCTAACAGTACTGGTCCAGCACGGACACCGACAGCCGCAAACACCGACACTGACCGCCCGCGCCGTGAACTTTGCGCGTTCGGCGTTATCGCCCGTCCGGCGTACGCACACCGATCCAGGCGTCGCGAACCTGATGGTAGTGGATGCGCGGATCGTAGATCTGCGTCGGCAACTTCAGCACTTCGGGGCCAAGCCGGCCGGTGGCCGAGAGCAGCGTGTAGGAATTGACCACGCGGTCGCGCTGCGCCGTCACCAGCGTCACCCGCGCGTTCACGAGTTCCTGCTGGGCGTTGAGGACGTCGAGCGTCGTGCGCTGGCCGACACGCGCTTCCTCGCGCACGCCGTTGAGGGCAATCTCCGCGGCGGCGACCTGCGCCTGCGCTGCCTGAATCTGCGCCCGCGAGGCATCCAGCAGACCCCAGGCCTGCACCACGTTCGCGCGCACGATGTCGCGCTGCTGCTCGAGCGACAGCCGCTGCTGGCCCAGCGTCTCCTTCGACTGCCGGATCAGCGAGTATTCGATGCCGCCCTGGTAGATCGGGATCGTGAGTTGGGCGATGGCCGACGCGGCGAAGGAGCGCGTGGTCGTCGGGCTGGTGTCGAAGTTCTGCTGGATGTTCCCCTGCACGGTCAGCACCGGATAAAGCGCACCCTGGCTGATCTTGACCTGCAGCAAGGCGATGTCCACGCCGTACATGGCTGCCGTTACGGCAGGGTTCTCCGTGTCCGCACGCTGGATCGAGCCCGTCTGGGTGGACGGGGAAAGCCGGTCGACCGGCTGCCCCGGCGCGAGATTCACCGGATCCGTGCCGATCACGCGCCGGTAGATCGCCCGCGACGTGCTCAGGTTGGCTTCGGCCTGCAGCGCCTGCGAGCGCGCGGCCGCGAGTCGCGAATCGGCCTGGGCGACGTCGGTGCGGGTCACCTCGCCGACATTGAACCGGTCGCGGGTCTGACGGAGTTGCTCTTCGAGCACCTCGACGTTGCGGCGCTGCAGTTCAAGGATCGCGGTGTCTCGCAGCACATTCATGTAGGCGGTGACGGCATCGAGCAGCACCTGCTGCTCCATCACGCGCAGCCCTTCCCGCGCGGCAAAAACCTGCGATTCCGCGGCCCGGGTATTGTTGCCCGTACGGAAGCCGTTGAAGAGCGTCTGTGTGGCCGTGAAGCCGTATCCGCGCGGAACCCGTGTTCCGGCGGTATTCAGGTTGCCGGTCTGCGAACTCTGGGTGTGCGTGTCGCTGTACTGCACGCCGACATTGGCCGTCGCGCTCACCTGCGGCCGATAGCCCGACAGCGCCTGCGGCACAGCTTCGTCCGTCGCGCGGACCTGAGCCCGCTGCGCGTTGAGTTGCGGATTGTTCTTATAAGCCGCCGCCAGCGCAGCGTTCAGGGTCGTGCGGCCACCCGCCGCCCCGCGACCATTGGCCTGCGCCGCCTGCTGAGCATCGAACATCTGCACAGCAACGAACGCGCACCCCGCGAGCGCAAGCGCGGCGATTCCTGCCCCCCGACCTGTTCCGAACATCAAATTAAACTCCGGACCGGCACCCCGATGCCTGACCGCGCCCGCCGCACGTGATCAGCACCTCACTATGAAGTTAAATTACAGTGCAGAGGGGGGAGCGAGAACACCGGATAGGAAGCAATGCATCGAAAAGATCGTGGGTGGCACATTTGCGCCACAGCTGTCAGACGGTGCTAACCCACGCTACAGACGACAGAAATTGCCGTTATCGCCCGATCCAGGCAACCGCTGATGTGAATAAGTCGCGGGCGGGAGACCCGGTCAGAGAGCCGTCCGCGATCAGAACGCAAAGGCCGGCGGGCGGACGAATCCCGGCAGCAGCGGCGCCGCGGCATCGAAAACGGCGCGTCCGCTCAGCACCCCCGCCGCGAATCGGTACACCATCCCCTTACCGGCGACGCCGTGGCGGAGGACGCAGACCAGACGGCCGCCCTCGACCAGTTGTGCCGACAGATTCTCGGGAACGAACTCGACGGCGCCATTGAGCACGATGACGTCGTAGGGTCCTTCCGCGGACGCCCCTTCCGTCAGCGGACCAACCCGCGAGACGATGTTCTTGCGGCCGAGATGCGCCCAGTTCTTTTCCGCGGCCTGGGCCAGCGCCTGGTCTTCCTCCAGCGAGACGACCTCTTTCGCCAGAGCGGCCAGCACGGCCGACGAGTACCCCGTGGTGGATCCCACATCGAGCACGCGCTCGGTCTCCCGCACCTCGGCGACCTCGATCAGCTTGGCGAGCACCAGCGGCTTGAGCAGATAGCGTGGCGACCGGGCGCCGGCAGGCTCCGCCAGAGGCAGATCCATGTCCAGATAGGCCAGTTCGGCCTTGTCCGCGGGCACGAAACGCTCGCGCGGAATCGCCTGAAACGCGCCAACGAGGTGCGGATTGGTCACGTCGTTGATGCGAAGCTGGCCATCAACCATGTAACGGCGCGCGGCAGCGAACGACAGCATCGGCACAATACCTGTCCAAAGAAGCGGCCGGGGCCACCATCAGGGCGGTTTCTGCGACATGGGCCGCCAAAACGCAAGATTGCCTGCAAGCGCCGGCGCGCGATCCGTCACTCAATCGAAGTTCCGGTAGAAAACGCTGGTGCTGCAGAAGCCGCCACGCGGAAAGAGCGCGTAGTCCGGGATGACCCCGGCTAAAGTCCAGCCGAGTCGCCGGTAAAGGCGCTCGGCATCGCTGCCGGTTGCGGTGTCGAGCACGAGCAACGACCGGCCGGCTGCCTGCGCGGCGGCCTCGGCCGCACGGAGAAGCCCCTCCCCGGCGCCGCGTCGGCGCGCCCGGCGATGCACCAGCATCTTGGCGATGTCCGCCCGGTGCGGCTGGTTCTCGGGCAGATCGAGCGCCACCTGAACCGTACCAGCGATACCGGCCTCGTCCTCCGCCACCAGCAGGATGCGCGCGCCGCGCGCGACATCGGCACCGATGCGACGCCAGAATGCTTCGGCCCTGGCGGGTTCGAGCGGGTGCATGAAACTGACCGACGCGCCGCCATCGACGCAGTCGATCAGCACCTCGGCGAGTTGGGTTGCTTCGCTCTCCGTCATGCCGTCGATCCGGCGGATGCGCAGATGGTTCGGATCTACGTTGCCCATGCTTCACCTGCCTCCGGCGGCATTGACGATCACGACGGCGTAACGCGCCGGCTCCGAGGTCGCGTTGTGGTAGGTGATCGGCCGGTCGAGCATCATCGCGAAACAGTCACCGGCAGTGAGGTCGAAGCGCTCGTCGCCGAGGGTGACAGCGATGCTCCCTTCCAGCACCCACACCTGCTGGTGAAGCGCGCTTGGGCGAGCGCCGGTCTCGTAGGCGACGCGCGCGCCCGGCGGAAAGCTCACCTCCACGATCTGTATCGGCGACGGGTAACCTGCGGGCGACACGTTCCGCCGTACATAACCGGATGCGGGATCGCGCCAGGTGATCTGGTCCGCACGGCGCGACACGGGGTCGGGCATCGCGGCTGGTGCATCGAACAGCGCCGCCAGCGCGACACCGAGGCCGGTCGCGAGCTTTTCAAGCACGACCGCTGTCGGGCTCGTCTCGCCGCGCTCGATCAGCGAGATCATCGAACGGCTGACGCCGGAAGCCCCCGCCAGCGCATCGAGCGTCAACCCGCGCGTCGCCCGGAGTTCGCTGACGCGAGCGGCGATGCGCGCATTGACGTCGGTCGGCATCGAAAGACCATCCCATTTAATAGACAATATTCCATTATAATAGAATTACGGTCAAGCATCTGGAACAGCGAGGTTTTAGCCTCATCCATTGGCGCGGCCGGCGGCAGGCGGCTTGGAAGCCTCGTTCGATCCCGGAAGGCCGTATGACCTAGATCACCTCTGATCCCCGCCCACCGTGGCAAAGTCTGAAACGTCTGCGCTTAAACATCAGGCGAGATGCGGAGGTTCACATGGGCGACGTGGTCCGCTTTCCGAACGCGCGTAAAAAAATCGCCGGTGTCTGTGAGGCACCGGCGCCATCTGCAACGATCACCATCCTGCCTGTCGTCCGCATTCAGCGCGGCAAGGTTACGCCCTCCCACCGATTGCCAACGCGGCGTCTGTCGTCTTCCACCAGAGCACCTTCGAGCCGCCGCTAAGCGGACCGGCCATCCCGGCATGCCGCTTTGAAACGCGAGACGAAGCGCGCCCTTGCCATGCCTTGCGAAAAGCGGGACATGGAACCGGGCGCGCATCGGCGCGCCGACCGTTACCAGGCCGCTTCGGCGCGAGACCGAAGCGCCGTCATGGGGAGGAGCCAATGGATCTGGGTATCGCCGGCCGCAAGGCCATCGTCTGCGCATCGAGCAAGGGACTGGGCCGGGCCTGCGCTGAATCATTGGCCGAAGCCGGCTGCGAGGTCGTCATCAATGGCCGCGATGCCGCGGCGCTCGACAAGGTCGCCGCCGAAATCCGCGCCGCCACCGGCGCGAAAGTCACCGCGGTCGCCGCCGATGTCGCCACCCCGGAAGGTCAGGCCGCGCTGCTCGCTGCCTGTCCCGAGCCGGACATCCTGGTCAACAACAATGCCGGTCCGCCCTTCCGCGACTTCCGCGAACTGTCGCGCGAGGACATGATCAAGGGCGTGCTCGCCAACATGATCGTTGCGATCGAACTGATCCAGAAGGTCGTGGACCCGATGGCGGCGCGCAAGTTCGGCCGGATCGTCAACATCACGTCGGGCTCGGTGCGGCTGCCGCTCGTGGGCCTCGACCTCTCCTCCGGCGCGCGCGCCGGACTGACCGCCTTCATGGCCGGCGTCTCGCGCTCGGTCGTGCATGCGAACGTCACTATCAACAGCCTGCAGCCCGGCATCTTCGATACCGACCGCTGGCGCGGCGGATTGCAGGGCCGCGCCCAGAAGCTCGGCACGAGTTTCGAGCAGGAGCGCGCGGCAGGCATTTCTGCGGTGCCGGCCAAGCGGGTCGGCGAGCCCGACGAATTCGGCAAGGCCTGCGCATTCCTCTGCTCGGCCCATGCCGGCTACATCACCGGCCAGGCGCTGCTGATCGACGGCGGCCGCTACCCCGGAACGATGTGAGGCTCGGCCACATGCCTTCCGTCCCCGGAGCGGGACGGCCTCCCCTGACTTTCGCCTCCGGGCGCATTCTGCGCGCCCGGGATACATGACCGGCGGTCTTGCGGCGCTAACCATGCCGCCGCATGATCCAACGCACGTTCCCGCCTGACTTCCAATCCCACGGAGCACAATCCCGATGAAACTCGTCCGCTACGGCAAGCCCGGTCGCGAGAAGCCCGGTATCCTCGACGCCGAAGGACGCGTCCGCGACCTCTCCGAGATCGTGCCTGATCTCGCGGGCGATGCGCTGAGCCCGAAGTGGCTTAACAAGATCCGCCGTACCAAGATCGACACGCTGCCGCGCGTGCGCGGCAATCCGCGGCTCGGCCCCTGCGTCGGCGGCACGCGCAACTTCATCGCCATCGGCCTCAACTACGCCGACCACGCGGCTGAATCCGGCCAGCAGGTGCCGCCCGAACCGCAGGTGTTCAACAAGGCGCCGTCCTGCATCTGCGGGCCCGACGACGACATCATGATGCCGAAGGGCTGCACCAAGCTCGATTGGGAAGTTGAACTCGGCGTCGTGATCGGCAGCCGCGCGCGCTACCTGTCGAAGAAGGACGCGCTCGAGGCCGTCGCCGGCTATTGCGTCATCAACGACGTGTCGGAGCGCGCCTTCCAGATCGAGCGCCACGGACAGATGACCAAGGGCAAGAGCAGCGAGACATTCGGCCCGCTCGGCCCCTGGCTTGTCACCAAGGACGAAGTGCCGAACCCGCAGAAGCTCGACATGTGGCTGACCGTGAACGGCGAGACCAAGCAGTCGGGCAACACCAGGACCATGGTCTACGGCGTCGCCCACATCGTCTGGTATCTCTCGCAATTCTTCGTGCTGGAGCCCGGTGACGTCATCACCACCGGCACGCCGCCCGGCGTCGCGCTCGGCATGAAGCCGCAGCCGGTGTGGCTCAAGGCCGGCGACGTCGTGCGCCTCGGCATCGAGGGCCTCGGCGAGCAGGAACAGAAGGTCGTGAAGTTCAAGATGTGAGGCTGAATCGGCCGTGATTGCCTCGACTGTCATCCCGGCCGAGCGCGAAAGGCGCGAGAGCCGGGAACCAAGGCGCCGCTGACACGGTGCGTATGGACAAATGGATCCCGGATCGCGCTTGCAGCGCGTCCGGGATGACAGCCCCAAGACTCCGTACAAGACAAAAAAAAGCCCGGGGCAGAACCCCGGGCTTTTTCTTTTGAAACGGCCTGCTCTGCCTTCCGTCATCGCCGAGCGAGCGCCGCCATAAGCGGCGCGAAGGTTTGCCCGGCGATCCCGTAAGGAGCCGCTGAATGCGACGATGAACCTTACGCGCGGTTCTCGTCGATGATGCGCGTGGCGAGGTCCTTGAACTCCTGCTTGGTGAGCAGCTTCTTGCTCTTCAGGGAGTGCTGCTTGACCGCCATGGTGATCTTGAGCGCGTCTTCGTCGGCGACCTGCATGCCGGCTTCCTGCAGCCACATGTTGACCGAGTCGATGCCCGAGCCCTTGCCCATGACGACGCTCGCCGGTGCCTGGCCGACCATGTCCCAGCGGACCGGGAACAGTTCGGTCGCGAACTTCTCGCCGCAGTTCTTGTACCACGACGCGATGATACCGGACTCGATGGCGTAGAGCTGCTCGCCGACGATCGGCTTGTTGCTCGGCACCGCGACGCCCGTGCGCTCCTGCACCAGCCGCGCCAGCTTGGTGAGCTTGGTGGTGTCGATGCCGATGTCGACGCCGTACAGCGTCTTAAGCGCCATCACGGTCTCTTCCATCGGCGCATTGCCGGCGCGCTCGCCGATGCCGAGGATGGTCGTGTGCGCGACCTCGACGCCTTCCGCCAGCGCCATCACGGTGTTGGCGACGCCCATGCCGAAGTCCTGGTGGAAGTGCGCCTCGAGGCGCTTCTCCACGCGGGCCTGCACGGCGCGCACGAAGTACTGCATGGCGTGCGGCGAGACGACGCCGAAGGTGTCGACCAGCGCCAGCGCGTCCATGTGGCCTTCATTGGCCACGCGGGTGATCATGTCGAGCACCCACTTGAGCTCGGCGCGCGAGAAGTCGATCGGGAAGAACACGACCTCGAGGCCGTTGTCCTTGGCGTAGCGCGTGGCCTCGACCGAGGTCTCGATCGCCTTCTCCATCGGCCAGCGATAGGCGATGTCGACCAGATGCTGGCTCGACGGGATCTCCATCACGATGCCGTTGACGCCGGTGTCGACCGCGCGCGCGACGTCTTCCTTCATGCAGCGCGCGAAGGAGAAGATCTGCGGGCCGAGGTTGCGCTTCACGATCTCCTTGATCGCTTCGTTGTCGGCGGGCGAAACCACCGGCATGCCGGCTTCGATGCGGTGGACGCCAGCTTCCGCGAGCGCTTCCGCGATCGCGATCTTGTCGTCCTTGGTCATGATGATGCCGGTCTGCTGCTCGCCGTCGCGCAGCGTCACGTCATGGATCTTGATGTTTTTGGCGAACTTCAGATTCTTCCGCACATCGTCGGCGTAGTTCCACTCGCTGACGAAAAAGTCGTTAGTCTTCCAGGGTTCTGCCATCTGACTACTCCTCGTATGTCCGGCATGGGGACGCTTGCGAGCGGTCACGCGAGCGCCGGGTGAGACGGTCGAAACTGCGTTTGGAAGCGGCGCGGGTTATCCCGGGTCCGGAACCTCCCTGGTCGCCATCCCCGCCCCGGCCGTAGCCTTCAGGGCGCTCAACTGCCATTGCACGCGCGGCAAAGCAATCTCTTTTGCCCTCCGCGATGCGAACGCCCACCCCCGCCCTGATACCCCCTATCGCGGGACTTGATGACGGAAGGGGTGGAAGCGGAATCCGCTACACGATCGGGTTCACCAGATCGCCGATGCCCGAGATCGACACCCGCACCTCGTCGCCCGCCACCAGATACTTGGCCGGCTTGAAGCCGATGCCAACGCCGGCCGGTGTGCCGGTGGCAAGCAGGTCGCCCGGCTCCAGCGTGACGTATTTCGTGACCGTCTCGATGAAGGTCGGCACGTCGAAGATCATGTCGCGCAGGCGCGCGAACTGCCGCCGCTCGCCATTGACGTAGGTTGCGAGTTCCTGCGCGTCGGGCGCGCCGAATTCGTCCGCGGTCACGAGGCATGGCCCGACCGGGCAGTAGCCGTCGAGGCTCTTGCCGAGGAACCATTGCTTGTGGCGCTGCTGGGCGGTGCGGGCGGTGACGTCGTTGACGACGGTGTAGCCGAACACCACGCCAAGCGCATCGGCGCGGGACACGTTCCTGCAGCGCTTGCCGATGACGACGCCGAGTTCGCCTTCGTAGTCGCAGGACCGCGTCGGGTCGGCCGTGGCGGAGACTTCCTGGAACGGATCGGCGAGCGAGGACGTCGCCTTGGTGAAGATCACCGGCTCCTCGGGAATTTCCAGCTTGTCGCCGGACTGGTCGACCCCGGAGCGCGCGAACTCCTGCGCGTGGTCGTAATAGTTCTTGCCGACGCAGATCACGTTCTTGGTGAGCGGTCCCACCGGCGCGGCGAGCCTCACCTGGCCCAGCGGCTGTGCCGCCCCAAGGTTCGGCTGCGCCGCCCCACCTTCACCCACCAGCCGGATGACATCGCGCAGGTCCGTTACGGGAGCCCCGGAGGCCGCAAACGGCCGGAAGGCATCGCCTTCGAGAACGCCGAAAATCTTGCCCGCCGGGCCGTGAATCGCCGCAATCCGCATGATCGCCTATGCTCTTTCAGGTTCGGTTCCGCATGCGGGGTATTTAACGGATCACAGCCCAGGACGCCACCGCATCGGCGCACACGGCATTACCTCCAAAAAAAGCAGCGGCGCATCGGCCGCTGCTTTGTCTTTTCGAAGGTTCAACAGGCGCGGGGTAGTCCCTACCCCACCGCCGCCGTGATCG
>Ga0182739_1002558_pt1 | contig 16884 bp, 18 predicted proteins | sample eDN5th30CBELigBY_FD_128873 | JGI IMG/M metagenome (GOLD analysis project Ga0182739, IMG submission 128873) | Enriched backyard soil microbial communities from Emeryville, California, USA - eDNA 5th pass 30_C BE-Lig BY (version 2) (version 2) | ecosystem: Environmental > Terrestrial > Soil >... | reverse complement strand
GCCGACGCCGTGCTGCCGGCGGCGCACGCCAAGAAGTTCGCGACCGACATGGCCGTGCAGCGCATCGCCGACTGCATCCAGGCGATGGGCGCCAACGGATTGCGCGCCGAGTACCCGCTGTCGCGCCACCTCGCCTGCGCCAAGATCGCCTGCTACACCGACGGCTCGATCGAGATGATGAACGAGCGCATCGGCGCCGGCCTCGCCTCGGTGTTTGGTACGACGGCGTCGTAGCCCGAAGCACGATCAAGGGAGCGCGCCACTCCAGTGGCGCTCATACCCTTCCTTTCGATGAAGCTGGAGCGCCACTGGAGTGGCGCGCTCCAATGAGGCCCGTTAGGCGTTGTGCGCGCGCTTCAGTGCCTGATCGAGATCGTCGAACAGGTCGCTGCTCTCCTCGACGCCGACCGACAGGCGCAGCAAATCGGGCGGGCAGGGGGTGCCCGGGCCCTCGATGCTGGCGCGGTGCTCGATCAGGCTCTCGACGCCGCCCAGCGACGTGGCCCGCTTCCAGAGATCGACGCGCGCCGCCGTGGCGATGGCCGCGCGCTCGCCGCCCTTCACCCGCACCGACAGCATGCCGCCGAAGCCGCCTGTCATCTGCTTTGCCGCCGCCGCATGGCCGGCGAAGGAGGGCAGGCCGGGATAGAGGACCTCCTCCACCATCGGATGCTCGGCGAACTTTTCGGCGAGGCTCTGGGCCGACTTGCAGGCCCAGGCGACGCGCGGAAACAGGGTGCGCATGCCTCGCATCAGCAGCCACGCCTCGGTCTGGCCGAGAATGGTGCCGAGCTGCGCGCGGATGGTGCGCAGCTTTGCCCAATAGGCATCGTCGCGCGCACCGGTGAGCGCGCCGGCGATTATGTCGGAATGTCCGTTCAGGTACTTGGTGGCCGAGTGCATGACGATGTCGGCGCCATGCTCGATCGGTCGTGTCAGGACGGGCGTCGCGACAGTCGAATCGACGCCGAGCAGCGCGCCGGCCTTGTGGGCGATGTCGGCGATCGCTCCGATATCGGACACGCTCCAGGTCGGATTGGCCGGCGTCTCGATCCAGACGAGCTTGGTGATCCCTGGCTTCACCGCCGCCGCGACCTCGTCGGTCTTGTCGGTGTCGACGAACTCGACCTTGAGGCCCCACTGCGTCGCGAAGGTCATCAGCCAGTTGCGCAGCGCCCAGTACATGACTTTGGAAGTCACCACATGGTCACCCGGCGAGAGGGCGAGAAAGCAGGCGGTGGCGGCACTCATGCCCGAGGAGAAGATCAGCGACTTCGCGCCACCTTCGAGCGCCGTGAGCGTTGCTTCAGCCTGGTCGAATGTGGGATTATCGGCGCGCGCGTAGATGCGTCCCGAGCGATAGCCGTTGTCCTCGTCGCGCAGATAGGTGCTCGCCATATGGATTGGCGGCACGACGGCCTTGGTGACCGGGTCGATCCATCCCATCGCCTGGGCGGCGAGGGACGCAGGAGCAAAGACTTTCTCGGACATCGGGGCACCGTCGGCTTACACAAAACTTACGTCGATCGCGCTTTTATAGCGCATCGCAGTACTTGAAATGAGGATGCAGTAGTAGCTTCATATATAGTGATTTGCTTGCGTCATCTTTAAGATCGGCAAGGTTGCCGACAAGACGGCAAACACTCGCTGGGGAGTCAGGAAATGGACGGTCAGACCCTGCACACGAAGCAGCTTAACACGGCCGGTCGCGGTGACCGCGTCGCCCGCACGCGCGAGTCGATCGTCGCCTCCGCCCTGGCCCTCGCTGCGGCGGGGCAGGTCGCGCCGATCGTGCGCGACATCGCCCAGATGGCCGGAGTCTCCGCTCGCACCGTGTTCCAGCACTTTGCGGACACTGCCGAACTCTACGTCGCCGTCCTCGGCCGCGTGCTGGCCGCCCTGGTCGGGGAGGCGCCGGAACTCGCGTCCGCTGGTCCGGTCGAGCAGCGCGTCGCCAGCCTGATCAATCAGTGCGCCGACCGCTACGAGCAGCTCCGCCCGATGTGGACCTTCGTCGAGACGCTGCAACGCCGGTCGCCGGAAGCGGCCGACATGATCTCCCAGATCTACAGCGCCAACACCGCGCATCTCTCCCAGTCGTTCGCGCTGGAGCTGGCGGCACTGCCGGCAGAGTCGCGTCAGCGGACCCTGACCGCCCTGGCCCTGGCCATCGCACCGGAAAGCTGGGTGGTCCTGCGCCAGCGCCTCGGCCTGTCGATCGAGCAGGCGCGCGACGAACTCAGCTTCGTCGTGAAGTCGGTGTTCGCGACCGAGGCCGCCCGCCACTGACGTCGCAAGGCCCGGCACCGCCAGCGGCGGCGCGGGCCAGCCTCTCGAGCGAGCGGTCGTTGAGGCCCAGCTCGCCGAGATGGGTGACGGTGTTCTGTACATAGTCGAGGCTGCTGCCGGTGGCGCCCTGGCCCTGTCGGATCAGGCGGAGCGCCTCCGCTTCCGGCAGCTTGCCGGCGAATTGCCGGTGGGAGCGATCAGCGAGATACACGAGGGACGGCACGACCTGCCCGTCGTCGAGCCGGATCGGCCGAACCGTCTCGACGTACACGCCGTCGTTATCGATCTCACGATGGATCAGATATCGCCGCACCGCGTCGTAGGCGGCGGCGGGCAGCCGGTGCGCCAGGCCCCGGCAGGAGCCGCCCGGCAGCAGGCCGAGCATGAGCCCCGGCTTTTCGGGCGTACCGCGATAGTGTTCCGAATAGATGCAGAAGGCGCGGTGCCAGCCCTGGAGCCGTGCGGCCTGCGTTTCCGGCGTCGCGAATCCCGGGTTCCACATCAGCGAGCCGTAGCCGAAGACCCACTCGGGCTGGGTCGAGGACTTTGCCGCCGGCGCGCCCACCCTAGGCCTGGTTGAGGTGGATCAGGGCGCGGCGGATTTCGCGCGTGCGCGTGAACAGGTCGAACAGCTTGTCGCCCTCGCCCCAGCGGATGGCGCGCTGCAGGTAGAAAAGGTCTTCCTGGAAGCGCTGGAGCACTTCGAGAACGGCCTCGCGATTGTTCATGAACACGTCGCGCCACATGGTGGGATCGGAGGCGGCGATGCGCGTGAAGTCGCGGAAGCCGCCGGCGGCGAACTTCAGGATCTCGCTGTTGAGGTGGCCGCCGAGATCGTCGGCGGTGCCCACGATCGTGTAGGCGATCAGGTGCGGCAGGTGCGAGGTGATGGCCAGGATGCGGTCATGGTCCTTCGGGTCGATGCGCTCGACCTGACTGCCGAGACCCTTCCAGAAGGCTTCGAGCCGGGCGACGGCAGCCTCGTCGCTGTCGGGCAGCGGTGTCACGATGCACCAGCGGCCCTGGAACAGATCGAGCAGCGCCGCTTCGGGGCCGGAATTCTCGGTGCCGGCGACCGGATGGGCCGGCACGAAATGCACGCCCTTCGGGATGTGCGGCGCCATGTCGGCGATCACGGTCTGCTTCACCGAGCCCACATCGGAGACGATGCAGCCCGGCTTCAGGCTCGACGCGATGGCCTGGGCGGCGGGCCCGCAGGCGCCGACCGGCGTGCAGACGATCACGAGGTCGGCATCCCGGCAGGCTTCCGCGAGATCGGTGCCGCAATGGTCGGCAAGCTTCAATTTGTTGGCGAGGGCCGCCGTCTCTGGGCTGCGCGTCGCGGCCACGATCGTCCTGGCCAGGCCGCGCTTGCGGGCCTCGAGTGCGATCGAGCCGCCGATCAGGCCGATGCCGATCAGCGCGATCTTGTCGAACAGGGGGGCGGTCATTTCGCCGCCACGAAGCGGGCCAGCGAGGCCTGCACCGCCTTCACCTCGGCCTCGGTCCCGACCGTGATGCGCAGATGCTCGGGCAGGCCGTAGCCCGCCACGAGGCGCGGGATCAGGCCGTCATTCATCAGCCAGTCGTTGGCCGCGACTGCGCGCTCCTTCGAGCCGAAGCCGACCAGCAGGAAGTTGCCGACGCTCGGCACCGGCTCGAGGCCGAGCTTCGTGAGCTCTGTGCTGAGCCACGGCAGCCAGATGTCGTTGTTGGTGCGGCTGGCGTCGGCATGGGCGATGTCGTCGAGCGCCGCGATGCCCGCGATCTGCGCGGCCGAGTTGACGTTGAACGGCTGGCGCAGCCGGCTCATCACGTCGACGATTCCGGCCGGGCCGTACATCCAGCCGAGACGCAATCCACCCAGGCCGTAGATCTTCGAGAAAGTGCGGGTCATCACCACGTTCTCGGCCTGGTCGACCAGCTCGACGCCCGAGTCATAATCGTTCCTGCTGACATACTCGGCATAGGCCGCATCGATGATCAGCAGCACGTTCTTCGGCAGGCCGGCATGCAGGCGGCGCACATCGTCCTTGGTGACATAGGTGCCGGTCGGATTGTTCGGATTGGCGAGGCAGACGATGCGCGTCTTGTCCGTCACCGCCGCCAGCATGGCATCGATGTCGCTGCCATACTCCCTGGCCGGCGCTGCGACCGGAGTCGCGCCGACACCCAGCGCGTTGATCGCGTACATCAGGAAGCCGTACTGGCTGTAGAGCAGCTCGTCGCCGGGACCGCAGTAAGCCCGGACCAGCAGGTTCAGGATCTCGTCGGAGCCGGCGCCGCAGACGATGCGGGCCGGATCGAGGCCGTAGTGGCGGCCCAGCGCCTTGCGCAGGTTCGCGGTGTCGCCGTCGGGATAGCGATGCAGATCGGCCGCGGCCTTGGCATAGGCCGCCATCGCCTTGGGCGACGGCCCCAGCGCGCCCTCGTTGGACGACAGCTTGGCGATCGTCTCCTTGCCGTCGATCGAGTCCTTGCCCGGCACATAGGGCGCGATCTTCATGATGCCCGGACGCGGGGTGAGCGCGCTCATGCCAGTCTCCTCAGAAAGTTCAGATCACGGTTTGGCGTCGATCGGCACGGCATAGGCACCGATGGCGGCCGCACAGCCCTTTTCAAGTCCCAGGGCCGTTTCGAGGTCGCGCAGGCGCGGATCGTCGTCTGCGATCACGCCCGGCACCTCGACGAGGTAGTGATGCACCCCGGCCACGACCTGGTCCAGCGCCGACGTGAAGGCCGGCAGGCCGGCCTTGGCGACCGCGGCGGCGATACGATCCCGGCTCAGGCCGTTCTTCGCTTCGACCGAGAGCAGGGCGCGATCCGAACCGCTCGGTTCGGCGTCGATTCGGGCCAGCACGAAGGCCGAGATTCCGCGCGCCCGTGCATTCGGCATGGCGAGGAACGGAAGACGGGCCACCACGGTCGGCAGGGTCGTGTCCTTGCCGGCCAGCAGGGGCCACCAAGGGGTCGAATCCGTTTCGAGCGGCGCCGGCACGATGCCGATGGTCGTCGGTCCGGCGCGCACCGCGGACAGGACGCCGGCCGGCGTGTCGTGGGCGACGAACGGGATCTGGCAACCGAAATGGTCGCGGGCGAGGTCCCAGTAGCCGGGCTGGTCGTCCGGCCGGCAGATCGCGATCTTGAGTCCGGGCGTCTGGATCAGCGTGAAGGCGCTCATCATCTCTCGCCACATGCGATAGACCGCACCGGACGGAAACCGGCCGTCGTGCGCCGCCATCCGTTTGCGCAGCACCTGCGCTTCACGTCCCGGGCGCAGGGCGAGGCCACCCGCCGGTTTGGCTGCGGAGATATGCTCGACGACCTCCGCGCGACGGCGGATCAGGCCGTGCAAGTCGGTATCGATGGCGTCGATTTCCTGCCGCAAGCTGTCGAGACTGGGAGCGTCCATAAGGCCGTTTTTTCCTGTGCGCAGCGGCGATACTACGTCCGCACGGCCCGCGTAAAGGCAAACAAGCCGCAAGAGGCTTGCCTCCCGCCATCCGCGACCGTATAGAGCCTCTCCGTGGAATTTGAGCCGACCGGCTTGCGGCCACGTTAAACACCGCTAAAAGGTCGGAGTGCTCGAAAAAGCCCCCGTCCTTTCCGGTCGGGGGCTTTTTCGTTGGAGTGGGCAGTGCTCGACGACCTCACCGATGCCGAACGCAAGGCGCTCGCCCAGTGCCGCCACGCGATCCTGGGCGTGGACCGGCCGTTGCGCCTCGATTGCGGCGTCGATCTCGGCCCCTACCGGGTGGCCTACCAGACCTACGGTACGCTGAACGACGCGAAGTCGAACGCCGTCCTGGTCTGCCATCCGCTGACCTGCGATCAGTTCGTCGCCGATCGTCATCCCGTCACCGGCAAGGAAGGGTGGTGGGAGAGCCTGATCGGGACGGGCAAGATCCTCGATCCCGAACGCTATTTCATCATCTGCATCAACGTGCTCGGCCACTGCATGGGCACGACCGGCCCGCAGGCCCATGACCCCACGACCGGCCAGCCGTGGAACCTGCATTTTCCGGTCGTGACCATCGGCGACATGGTGCGGGCGCAGGCGGCGCTGCTCGATCATCTCGGCATTCCCGACCTCTTCTGCGTGATCGGCGGCTCGATGGGCGGCATGCAGGTCCTCGAATGGGCCGCGAGCTATCCCAAGCGCGTCTTCTCGGCCGTACCGATCGCCTGCGCCGCCCATCATTCGGCGCAGAACATCGCGTTCCACGAGGTCGGCCGTCAGGCGATCATGGCCGATCCCGACTGGAAGGGCGGCGACTATCGCCTGCATCAGACCAACCCGGCGCGCGGCCTCGCCGTCGCCCGCATGACGGCGCACATCACCTACCTCTCGGAGCAGGCCCTGCAGCGCAAGTTCGGCCGCTCCCTGCAGAATCGCGACGCGCTGGGCTTCGGCTTCGACGCCGATTTCCAGGTCGAGAGCTACCTGCGCCACCAGGGGTCGACCTTCGTCGACCGCTTCGATGCCAACAGCTATCTCTACATCACGCGCGCGATGGACTATTTCGACCTCGCGGGCGCGCATGGCGGCGTGCTCGCCAATGCCTTCAAGGGCACCGCCACGCGCTTCTGCCTGATGTCCTTCACCAGCGACTGGCTGTTCCCGACGCGTGAGAGTCGCGCCGTCGTGCACGCGCTCAATGCGGCGGCCGCCAACGTGTCGTTCGTCGAGGTCGACAGCGACAAGGGCCATGATGCCTTCCTGCTCGACGAGCCGGAGATGTTCCGAACCCTCTCGGGCTTCCTCAAGGGCGCCGCCACGGTCCGCGGCCTCCGGAGTGCCCACTGATGAACGCCCCGATCCGCGTCGACCTGCAGCTCATCGCCGACATGGTGGAGCCCGGAACCCGCGCGCTCGACGTCGGCTGCGGCGACGGGGCGCTGCTGGCCCATCTCATGAATGCCAAGGGAGTCGATGCCCGCGGCATGGAACTGAGCCAGGCCGGCGTGAATGCCTGCGTGGCCAACGGCCTGTCGGTCATCCAGGGTGATGCCGACGCCGACCTGCGGGGCTATCCCGACGATGCGTTCGACTATGTGATTTTGAGTCAGACGCTGCAGGCCACGCGCGAACCGCGCGAGGTGCTGAGACAGATGCTACGCGTCGGCAAGCACGCCATCGTGTCCTTTCCCAACTTCGCACACTGGCAGGTGAGATTGCGGCTGGTGTTCGGCGGCCGCATGCCCGAGACCGCGTCGCTGCCCCACAAATGGTACGACACGCCCAACATCCATCTCTGCAGCATCGACGATTTCCGGGCGCTCTGCCGCACCATGGGCGTGCGCATCGAGCGCGGTATCGTGCTCAACAGCAAGAGCCGCCGTATCACCCTGCCGCCGCTTCTCGCCAACCTGATCGGCGAACAGGCGGTGTTCATGTTGAGGCGCGGTTAAGCCTCGCCAGGATCGAAAGTGGTGGCCGAGATCGCGAGGTCGGCCCCGAGGAATGGCCGATCGCCCCGACCCTGCGGGCCTTGGCCGATACTCCAGCGATCGGGCCAATGCAGGCGCTCGGCGCCCCAGGCGGAGGCGGCCGACAGGGACGTCCAGGCGTCATCGCCGGACAGGCGATAGAGCAGGCCACCGGGTCCCATTGCGGGATGGACGAGCAACTGGATGTCGAACGGCGCATTGGCCGTCACCGGCGGACCGAGCCAATAGTGCGGGCTGCGCCCGGGCTCCGGTTCCAGGATCACCATCAGGCGTTGCGCTGGCCCGCCAAGGCCGACCCAGAAGGGCGCGCGCAGGCCGGGCCGGTACGCCGCCATGAAGGTCTGGGCGGTGCTTGTGCCCGCAGCGGCGGTGCGGCCGGTGAAGCGGAAGGCCGCAATCCTGTCCCTCCCGAAACGGGCTTCCGCCAGACGCCGCCACTGCTCGACGGGCGGCACCTCCAGGGGCCAAGATAGGCTCTCGCGAATCACGCCGTCGGCATCGAACACCTGATAGCGCAGGCCGGCGTCATCCAGCGCCGCCTGGACGGCATGGAGATACTCGATCCCCTCCGGCATGCGGTGGGCGGTGCCGGCGCCCGCGGTACAGATCTGCAGCACCCCGCGATGGACCTGAACGTCGAAGGCCAGGATGTGGCCGCACAGATAGGCCAGCACCCCGTTCTCGATCAGCAGGTTCCAGAAGGTGGTCGCGTGCTCCGGGCCGATATCGCGCTGATAGGCGCCGGCGAAGCCGTTCACCGGATGGACTGGATGATGGCCCGCGACGATCTTGTGGCGGGCATCGGCATGGTGGCAAAGGACGTCGCGAAGCCAGTCCGTCTCGACGTGTCCCTCTCCGCCGAGGCCGGTCCACAGCGTATGGACGAACACCAGCAGCAGGTCGCCGCGCCGCACCCAGTAGGACAGGCCTTCCTGTCCGGGAGGCCCGTTGCGCGGCAGGTGGTCGTGCACCTCGCGGAACACCGCCTCGCTCATCGCATCGTAGGTCGCGTGGTTGCTGGTCGTGTGCCACAGCGGGGTCGCACGGCGGTCGAGCCAGCCCATCTCCTGGTCGAGCCAGTGCCGCCACTGACGGTGCAGCGAATCGGCGTCGGCCGTGTAACCCGCGATTTCGTCGCCCAGGAACAGGATGAATTCGGGCGCCGGCGCGAGCCGCCGCACGGCCGCGTTGACGCCGGCGAAGGTGCGTTCGTGCAGGGCGCCGGCCACGCCGGAACAGGCGTCGCCGTAGAAGACGAACTGATGACCGCGACCGCGCGGCCGCAGCGCGGTGATTGCTCGGCCAGCGGCGGGTCTCTCGTAGAAGCCCTCGATCTCATCTTCCCTCAGCTTCACGAAGCCGTGGCGCAGGTAGAAGCGATCGGCCGGGCTGCCGTTCAGCACTTCGAGACGTATGGGCAGACCGGCGGCATCGGCTTCGGCCAGCAGCGCTTTCAGGACGGACGTGCCGAGGCCCGAGCCGTGCAGGCGGCGGTCGAGATAGAACGAATCGATGCGGATTTCCTCGTCGCTTCGGCGAAAGCCGACGCAGCCGAGGCGGACACCTTCCTGAACAATCAATCGCGTGCCCGGCTCGTCGAAATGTCCGCGGAACATGCGGCGTGATCGCTCGGGCGTGTAGCGGCCGACCCGTTCGAGATGCTCGCGCATCACGTCGGTGCGCAGGGCCAGAAGCGGTTCGAAGTCGGCCTCGCTGACGGGGCCGAAGCTCCAGGTCTCAGTCACGAACGGCGATCCGGGCGAGGCGCGGTTTGGCGATCGCCAGCCAGTCCTTCGTGTCGAGCTCCATCGAGCGGTCGAGCCGGCCGGCATTGAAGAAAAGCGTCTCGTTGGCGAGCAGGTCTTCCTCGACCACGATCGAAAGGGTGGGATCGAGCGCGAAGGGCGGGACCGCGCCCATGACGCAGCCGGTCAGCGCCTGCGCCGTGTCCGGCGAGGCGAAGCCGCACTTGCGGGCCTCGAAGAGAGCGGCGACGGCGGCGAAGTCCAGCTTGCGGCTGCCCGGCAGGATGGCAAGCACGTGGCGCTTGCCGCCGCCACCGCCGCGCACGTCGAGCACCATGGCCTTGGCGGCCTGGTCGGGACGGTTGCCACGAATGGCGCTGATCGCTTCCGACTTGCCCTCGTGGGCGTGCTCGATGATGCGAAACTTCGCCTTGGCATCGGTGAGAAGCGTTACCAGCCGGTCGAAGACTTCACCCGCCCCGATCTCAGTGCCCACGGATCACCTTGTCCGAGAGAATCCTCAGCGCTTCCTCGAGGCTCGGCACCTGGCCATCGGCCGGCGCGATGTGGGCATCGACGGTACGGCGATGGCTCTTCTCGATGACTTCCGTCATCAGCGGATCGACGCCGGTCTCGCGCAGCGTCTGGGCGACCAGTCCCATCTCCTCCCAGCGGCGATGGGCATGAACGACATGGGTCTGCACCAGCATGGTGATGAAGCCGGCGAGCCCCATCGAATCGGCATCGCCCAGGCAACCCAGCACCTCGTCGAGGATGCCTTGCCGCTGCGCGGCGACCAGCGCCTCGACGCCCAGCGCCTCGATGCCCTTCACGAGCGTGCTGCGCAGCATCTTCACCGACGACGCGCTGCCGGGCTTCGGCCCGAGCAAGGTTGCGACGAAGCCGTTGGCATTCATCCAGGCAACGGCGTCGGCGGCATCCTCGCCCGCCACCAGCATCGGTGCCTTGATGCCCTGCTTGAAGAAGCCGCCCATGACGGCGATGTCGATGTAGCGACCCGCGCCCTTCTCGATCTCGGCGCGGTCCTCGTCCGACATCTTGCCGGTGACGGTGCAGAGGTCGAGATAGTGCGCGCCCTTCTTCAGGAGCGGCGCGGCGGACTGCGCCGCCGAGAGGGCATGCTCGCCCTGAACGGCAGAGATCACGAGATCGGCTTCGCTCAGCGCTTCGGTGTAGCCATCGGCGATCGCGACATCGAGGCCGCGCGCGACCTTGCCCAGCGCCGCGCCGCGCGGGTCCTTGTCGAGGGCGGTGTCGATGGCGATGACGCGGCGCGGGGCATTGTCACCGGGCTTCGAAGGCCCGCGCCATCCCGTCTCGGCCGCAAGACCACGGGCGATCGCCGAACCGGCTTCGCCAAAACCCAGCAGCGCGATGACGCGCGGAGCGAATGACATGTCGTTCTTTCTTTCGGAAGATCAGGAGGAGGGCTTGTCGCCATCCTCGGCTTTGCGCGCGGCGCCAACAACCTGCGGCGTGTCACGCGAACTGGCGACCCTCAGCTTCGGCCGCACCGGAACGGCTTGCGGCTGGCTGCGCTCGGCAATGCCGGCATAGAGCTGCTTGCCCGATTCGATGACGTTGACGCCGCCGAAGCGGGCGAGCCAGCGCTGGCCGAAGCGCTCGAGGGTCGGCGCCATGCGCATCATGAGTCGCGACCGCGTCGGCGGCATATAAAGCGCGCGCGTCTGGCGCAGCGGGGCGAACATATTGGCGCGCAGCAGCGCGTTGAGCTGGCCCGTCGAATAGGGATGGCCCTGATAGAAGGGCGAACGGTCGATCTGAGACCAGAAGCCGGTGCGGCTCGGTGCCACGACGATCATGCGGCCGCCATCGGCCATCACGCGCCAGATCTCGCGCAGCAGCGGGCGCAGCTGCTCGGTGCATTCGACGGCATGGACCAGCACGACCCGGTCGACGGAGCGGTCGGGCAGCGGCAGGTCGAGCTCGTCGACCAGGGTCGCGAGGTTGCGTCCCTCGCGTGGCCAGCGCGTGACCCCCTGCTGCGCGGGCATGAAGGAAAGCGTGCGCGCCGCCTCTTCCATGAAGGGACGCAGCAACGGTTGCGCATAGCCGAGGCCCAGCACCGTCTCGCCGCGCACGTTCGGCCAGACTTCGCGCAGGCGCGTGCGCAGGAGCCGCTGGGTCATCTGGCCGAGCGTGCTGCCGTAGAATTCCTCAAGGTCGAGGACGTTGCTCCACATGCTCGGGACTGTAGCAGAAAGCAGCGGCGGCGGACCATGGCCGGCGCAAGTCAGCTCTGCTAGCCTTGCATCATGAGCACAACGCTAGACATTGTCCGTATTCCTGTCCTGAACGACAATTACGTGTGGTTGATGCGGGAGCCGCAGAGCGGTGCCGTGGCCGTCGTCGATCCGGCCGTGGCAGCCCCCGTGCTTGCGGAGGCCGAAAAGCGCCGCTGGAAGATCACCCACATCCTGAACACCCACCACCACGGCGATCACGTGGGCGGCAACCTCGAGATCAAAAAGGCGACCGGCTGTACCATCGTCGGCTTGCGCCAGGACCGTGCGCGCATCCCCGGCATCGACGTCGAAGTGGACGACGGCGACCGTTACCGGTTCGGCGAGGCCGAGGCGGAGATCTTCTTCGTGCCGGGCCACACCAGCGGCCACATCGCCTATGCCTTCCGCGACCAGAAGGCGCTGTTCTGCGGCGACACGCTGTTCGCGCTCGGGTGCGGGCGCATGTTCGAAGGCACGCCGCAGCAGTTCTGGACGTCGCTCAGCCGGCTGCGCGCCCTGCCCGACGAGATGCGCGTCTATTGTGCGCATGAATACACGCAATCGAACGCCCGCTTCGCCGTGACGATCGAGCAGTCGAACAAGGCGTTGATCGAGCGTTCGTCCGCCATCGATGCCGCGCGCGCCCGAGGCGAGGCCACCGTGCCGTCGCTGCTCGGCGAGGAAAAGGCCACCAATCCGTTCCTGCGCGTCGATGTGCCGGCTGTCCAGGCCGCGGTCGGCCTCGCCGGCAGCGATCCCGTCTCGGTGTTTGCCGAGGTGCGTCACCGCAAGGACGTGTTCCGCTAGGCCGCGATGCGTACACCGTCGAGGACCGACATTTCATCGTCGGTCGGCGGCTGCCAGATCGTCTCGATGAAATCGAACATCGGGCGCGTGACCTTCAGGCGGAAGGTGTCGCCCTGCTGCTCGTTGCGTTGTTCCACGCGGCGCCAGCGTTCGTCGGCATCGACATCGAGGAAGTGCAATTGGACGCGGAGTCCGGCCGCCGCCGCCCGTTCCGCAACACGTCGGCGCTGATCGACGCGCTGAAGGCCGAGGTCGAGGATCGAGGGTACGGTCATGCGGGCGGCCTGCAGCGCGGTCACGAGGATCTGCCGCTCGCAGCGCAGCAGGCGCTCCTCGATCCAGGGCCAGCTGCCCTGCGGAGGCATGTCGGCCGCGAACAGCGTCACCATCCAGTCGTCGATCGACAGATGCAGCGCCCCCAGCTGCTGGCGCAGCTCGTTCGCATAAGTGGTCTTTCCGGCGCCGGTCGAGCCGCAGATGAGATGCATCATGCGAGGTCTCCCGGCTGGCCGGCGGTGAGCCGCCCCAGCAAATCGGCCAGGGTCGTGATCTCCGCCTTTGCCCAACGGTCGCGGAACAGGTCGGCGGCCATGCGCTCCAGCGTCGCCCGCGCCTCGCCGACCAGCCGCTGGCCGGCCTCGGTCAGCACGACATAGGCGAGGCGGGCGTCGCGCGGATCGGCTTCGCGGCCCACACAACCCAGCTTCTCGAGCGGACTGGTCATGCGGGTCACGGTCGAGGGGCTGACATGCAGCCGCTTGGCGAGGTCGACGCGGCTCAGTCGCTTCAGGGGGGCCCGTTCAAGGTGCATCAGCAGCAGCACCTCCTTGAGGGCGAGCCCGTGCACGGAGCCGAGTTCGCCGGCAAAGCGCTCTTCGAGGCGCGCGGTGGCGCGGAGCAGGTTCAGGGTGGCGGAGAAGGAAGGGCTGGTCATCGGCGCGATATAGGCCGATATATTTCCACATGCAAGCATATTGGAAATATATCGGGACCTTTCAGCGCCTCACGAGGCAGAAATAGCCGCTCAGGCCGAGAGCCAGCGCAAGGGCCGCGTAAAGCGGCGCCTGCGGCACGGTGAGGAACAGCCACGGGGCGGTCAGCGGCCCCACGGCGGCACCGAAGTCGCGCCAGGTCGAATAGCTCGCCTGGCTGGAAAGGACGGTGCCGTGGCCGCGCTCGATCACCAGAACGGGGATCAGCGTGTTGAACATGCCCCGCGTCGTCACGATCATCAGGGCGCCCAGAAGCTCATGGTCGGCCGCGATCAGCACGAAGCCGCCGACCAGAAGCGCTGCATTCGCGATGGCGATGCGCCGCGCGCCGAAACGGTCGCCGATCCAGCCGCCGATCGGCCCGGTCGTGACCTCGACCAGCCAGCGCAGGGCCAGCAGCATCGCCGTCGCCATCACGGGTGCGACGGAGGTGATCGAATCCTTCATCAGGAAGGCGAGCGTCAGCAGGAAGACGCCGTCGCCCGCGAAGCCCATGACGAATCCCCACACCTCCAGGCGATGGGGGATCGGCAGCTTGAGGCCCTTCTTCGCAACCGGTTCGGGCGGCAGGCGTGGCAGGAGGATCGCGGCGCCAAGCGCGATCAGGGTGAGAGCGCCGTAGATCAGGAACACCGAGCGCGCGCCGAGTTCGAGCACGATCCAGGCGCCGCCGACCAGCGACATCGCCTGGACGAGACCGATGGCGGCGCGGCTCGTGCCCACCCGTTTTCCGGCATTGGCGCGGTCGCTCACGGCGTAAGCGAGCGTGGCGAGATTGAGCGACGCGTAGGAGATGCCCCAGAGGATGCGCGCCAGCACCTGCGCCGTCGGGTCTTCGATCAGGCCATAGACGGTCGTCGAGACGGCCGAACCGACGGCTGCCGCAATCATCAACGCGTGCGGGCCGATGCGCTCTCCGAGATGGGCGACACCCGAATTCGCGAGCAGGCGGATCCAGCGGTTGAGCGACAGCAGCACGCCGACCATCGCCAGCGAGAGGCCGAACTGTTCATGGTAGAGCGGCAGCACGGCATAGAGCAGCGTGTCGCCGATCATGCAGACGGCGATCACCAGCCCCGGCAGCGCCATGCCGACCGGCGCGGCGCCGCGAGAGGCGGCGGCGGTCATGCTCTCGTCGTCACTGGGCGCGCAGCACCAGCGCCTCGCGCAGGGCGGCAGCGCAGAGCGTCGTGCCGCGCCGGGCGCCGTGCAGCAGCATCGGCGAGCTCAGGAACCCGTGCAGCATGCCGCCGAACTCGACCAGGTCGGCCTGCGTGCCTTCCTGCTGCAGGCGCCAGGCATAGGCGCGACCTTCGTCGCGCAGCGGATCGTAGCCGGCCGTGACGACCAGGGCCGGCGGCAAGCCGGCCAGCGAGGCGGCGCGCAGCGGCGAGACGCGCCAGTCGCCGCGGCTCGGTTTGTCGGGCGTGTAATGGTCGAAGAACCATTCCATGGTGGCGGCGTTCAGCCCGTAGCCGTCCTCGAAATGCCGGTAGGATTCAGAACGGGCGACGGCATCGGTCACCGGGTAGGCGAGAAGCTGCATCAGGAGCTTCGGCCCGGCATTGTCGCGCGCCCAGATCGAGACCGCGGCGGCGAGGTTGCCGCCGGCACTGTCGCCCCCGATGGCGAGGCGTGCCGGGTCGATGCCGACCGAGGCGCCGTGAGCGGCCACCCATTGCAACGCTGCCACGACATCGTCGAAGGCGCCGGGAAAGCGGGCCTCGGGCGCCAGGCGATAATCGACGTGTATCACCGCGATGCCGGCTTCCAGAGCGAGCTGGGCGCAGAGCACGTCATGGCTGTCGAGATTGCCGAACACCCAGCCGCCGCCATGCGCATAGACCAGCGCCGGCAGCAGGGCGTCGGCGGCGGCCGATGCCGGGCGATAGATCCGGACGGGCAGCTCTCCCGCCGGGCCGGGGATGGTGCGATCCGCGACCGTCACGTCGGCGGGGCGGGGGCCCTGGGCGCCGGGGCGCAGGGAAAGATAGAGATCGCGGGCGGCTTGCGGGCTCAGCGTGTTCCAGGCCGGGCGGTCTGCCGCCGCCATGAGGTCGATCAGCCGCTGGGATTCCGGATCGAGAGCCATTCCACCCACTCCATTGAAAACATTCCGCACACTCTAGCAGGCTGCGCCCCTGTTTCGTCACGAGGCGAATGGTAAGGTGTGCCATGACATTCGAACCGGACTACAGCGCACCTTCCTCAGCCAAGCCTGCCTGGTGGCGGCGAAGCTGGGATCGCGTGCGGGGATGGCGCCTGGGTCGTTCGCCGTCCGCCCCCTCGTCAGGCGGTCGCACCGTCTGGAAGTGGACATGGCGCATCGTCCTCGCACTGCTCATCCTCTACTATCCGGTCGGCGCGCTGGTGACGGAGGATATCGACGACGATCCGCAGTTCGCGGCGCGCAGCGTTGCACCAGGCGAAAGCAAGGCCGTCGCCACCGCGGCCGACCTCGTCACCCGCGAGGTCGACGTCCACACTTGGACGCCGATGATGCCGTTCCTCACGCCGGCGGGGCTGCTCGACAACATGCCCAACTTCCAGCGCGGCATCATGTCGGCGCTGGGCCGCTTCAGCACGGAGCTGATGGACCAGCTCGGCCGTACGCGCGGCTCGAGCCAGACCGACCGCGACCTCGAGCAGGCGCGCGGCTTCCTGAACGAACAGCCCAACATCTGGCTGTGGCAGCCCAGCGTGTCGTTGCTGCCCTCCACGACTTCGGCCCAGAAGTACCGCGCCGGCCGCGACAGGCTGATGGCCTACAACAAGCGCCTGGGAACGGGACAGGCGGTGTTCGAGCGGCGGGCCGACAATCTGCAGGCACTGCTCGACCGCATCGCCAACGATCTCGGCTCGGATTCGGCGGCCATCGACCAGCATGTCATCGAGAAGGCCGGCGACCTCTTCGACTCGAGGTGCGACGACATCTTCTACTTCAACAAGGGCCGCCTCTACGTCTACTACCTGCTGCTGCGCGATCTCGGCGTGGACTTCCAGAACGTCATCCGTGACCGCGAACTCACCACCGCCTGGAACGGCACGGTCGACACTTTCCGCATCGCCGCCCAGCTCGACCCGTGGGTGGTGTGGAACGGCTATCCCGATGCGCTGCTGATCCCCAACCACCTGCTCGCGCAGGGCTTCTATCTGCTGCGCGCGCGCACGCAGCTGCGCGAGATCACCAACATCCTGCTGAAGTAGCGTCGCGTGGAGATCTATCTCCCCATCGCCGAGCTTTCGATGAACGTGTTCCTGCTGCTGGGCCTCGGCGCCGCAGCGGGCCTTCTCTCGGGCATGTTCGGCGTCGGGGGGGGATTTCTCGCCACG
>Ga0182739_1002555_pt1 | contig 16903 bp, 12 predicted proteins | sample eDN5th30CBELigBY_FD_128873 | JGI IMG/M metagenome (GOLD analysis project Ga0182739, IMG submission 128873) | Enriched backyard soil microbial communities from Emeryville, California, USA - eDNA 5th pass 30_C BE-Lig BY (version 2) (version 2) | ecosystem: Environmental > Terrestrial > Soil >... | reverse complement strand
TTTTCAATTAATGGTATCATGCTTTTATCAAGCTGGTCAATAGTTAAGAAGGTACCTTCTCTTCCCATTAACATACCGGCTGTAAACTTGCTTGATTCATCATCACTGTATTTAGAAACGGCAGTTCCGAAATCCATTGTATGTGCGATTATTTTTGCTCTTACACTGTCGAGTTTTGCATATCCTTCTTTTAATTCTTCCTGAGTAACTTTTGGAATTATTAAAATATGCCGTACAACAGCATCATCGCCAACCCTGCTTAATAATTGAATTATGTGATAACCAAATCGCGTTTTAAACGGATTGCTAATTTGACCTTCTTTTAAAGTAAAAGCTTTCGACATCCAAACAGGATCCATGTCACGTTGAGTTCTGTTTATTTCATATTGTCCGCCTCTGTCTTTGCTACCGTCATCTTCGGAGTAAATTTTAGCCATTGCACCAAAGTCACGCCCGGCCTCAATTTGCTTTTTAATATTTCCAAGTTGTTCCAGAGCATATTCTTCCGCTTCGCGGTTAGCTTTAGGATAAACAACTATTTGCCCTATTTCAACTTCTGATTCATAAAGAGGCAAGCTGTCAACAGGAATTTTGTCAAAATATTCCTTCACTTCGTTTGGAGTGATAGTAATATTTGAAACAATTTTATTTCTCATTGATTCAGCAAGTTTACGGTCGCGGAAACTTTGTTTAAAATCTTCTTTAATTTGATAAACAGTTCTTCCGGCAACGCGTTCAAGTTCATCTTTTGAGCCGTAAGCGTTTATAAAACCGCGTATTTGATTGTCAATTGCAAGTTCCACTTCTTCATCAGTAACCGGAAGTGAATCTTTTTCAGCCTGCAAAACAAGAGCTTTCAAACCCATTGCCTGTTCAAGAGTAAGGCAGCGGGCATCAGGTGGCAAATCTATTCCCTGACGTTGCATATCAAGCAAACTGTTTTCAATATCACTTTTCAAAATTACTTTGTTGCCAACCACGGCAGCAATTTTATCAGCAACAACTTTCTTAGGTTGAGCCTTAGCTGCCATTGCACAAAATAATATTGCGAAAGAAAAAATGTACTTCATTTATTAATGTTAGAGTGTTCGTTTAATTTCAACTTCTTCAAAAGCTTCAACTATATCACCTACTTTAATGTCGTTATAATTTCTGATAACAAGGCCGCATTCCATATTTGAGGAAACCTCCTTAACGTCATCACGGAAACGTTTCAGGCTCGCAAGTTCACCGGTAAAAATAACTATACCGTCTCTGATAAGCCTTATGCGATTGTTTCTTGCAATTTTTCCATCAAGAACAAAACATCCGGCCACGGTAGCTTTATCAAATTTGTAAGTTTCCCTTATCTCAACATTTCCAAGTACTTTATCTTCAACCGTAGGTTCAAGCATACCTTCCATAGCGCTCTTGATTTCTTCAATTGCGTTATAAATAATTGAGTAAGTTTTTATTTCTATTGATTCAGATTCAGCAAGTTTGGCAGCCTGTAAAGAAGGGCGAACGTTAAACCCGATTATAATTGCGTCAGATGCATTTGCAAGTGTAACATCACTTTCAGTTATAGCACCCACAGCTTTGTGAATTACTTTAACCACAATTTCTTCTGTGCTTAATTTCTGTAAACTGTCGCTCAGTGCTTCAACAGATCCGTCCACGTCACCTTTTATAATAACATTAAGTTCTTTAAAGTTTCCGAGAGCAAGCCTTCTTCCGATTTCATCGAGAGTAATATGTTTTTTAGAGCGAATTCCTTGTTCTCTTAAAATTTGCCCGCGACGTGTTGCAGTTTCTCTTGCTTCCGATTCGTTTGAGAATACTTTAAAAGTTTCTCCTGCCTGAGGCGCACCATTTAATCCAAGAATTAATGCCGGAGTTGATGGCGGAGCCGAATTAAGCCTTGTATTTCTTTCGTTGTACATTGCTTTAACCTTACCAAAAAACTGCCCTGATACGATCATATCACCGGTTTTCAAAGTTCCGTTTTGTACAAGAACTGTAGCAACGTAGCCTCTTCCTTTATCGAGCGATGCTTCAATAACAGTTCCGTTTGCGGGTTTTTCCGGATTAGCTTTAAGTTCGAGAATATCTGTTTCAAGTAATATTTTTTCAAGAAGAAGATCAACATTCAAACCCTTTTTGGCGCTGATTTCCTGGCTTTGATATTTACCTCCCCAACTTTCTACAAGAATATTCATCTGCGCAAGTTGTTCTTTAATTTTTTCCGGATTTGCAGATTCTTTATCCATTTTATTGATGGCAAAAATCATAGGAACTGATGCAGCCTGAGCATGGGATATTGCTTCTTTGGTTTGAGGCATAACAGCATCGTCGGCAGCAATTACTATAACTGCAATATCAGTAATTTTTGCACCTCTTGCACGCATAGCTGTAAACGCTTCGTGGCCGGGTGTATCGAGGAAAGTAATTGTTCTACCTGTTTTTGTAGTTACTTCATAAGCGCCTATATGCTGGGTTATACCACCGGCTTCACCACCAATTACGTTTGTGTTTCTTATATAATCAAGTAATGAAGTTTTACCATGATCTACGTGCCCCATTATTGTTACGATAGGTGAACGTGGAATTTGGTTTTCGGGGTCATCATCAGGTTCGTCTGTATCAATTTCTGCGGCATCATCAACACCTATAAATTCAACTTCATAATTAAATTCACCGGCAACAAGTTCAATTACGTCTGCTTCTAAACGTTGGTTAATTGAAACCATGATACCAAGGTTCATACATTTGCTGATAACGTCCGCAAAACTCACATCCATTAATCCTGCAAGTTCACTTACTGTAACAAATTCTGTTACCTGAAGTTTTGTGTTTTCATTTTCAGCGCCTGCCTGTTCAGCATGTTCTTCTCTTTTAGCTTTGCGGTATTTAGCTTTTAGGCTTTTTCCTCTGCCACCGGCTCCTGAGAGTTTAGCCTGAGTTTGTTTGAGTTTATCCTGAATCTCTTTCTCATCAATTACTTTATCTTCTCTTTTTGCGTGAGCATGACCCTGTTGTTTTCCATGGAATCTTTGTCCCTGGCCTTGGCCCGGGCGTTGATTTCCCGGACGGTTTTGGCGATCCTGCGGATTAGCAGGCTGGCCTTGCCCTGAAACAGGACGCTTTTGAACAGGAATACGCTTCCTTGGGCCTTTTGCATCAGTTCTTTTCGGGCGTGTATCGTGTTCTGTAGGAAGTTCAATTCTGCCTACAACTTTAGGCCCTGTAATTTTCTGTGCTTGAATATTTTCAATAACTGCAGGTTCATCTTCTGCAGGTTTTGTTTCTTTTTGTTCTGCTGCCGGGGCAGAAGGTTCGGCTTCTTTTGCGGGAGCAGGAGGCACTTCTTTTGAAGGCTTTGGTTCAGCTTTTTTAGCTGATTTTTTTGGTTTGCCAATTTCCGAAAGGTCAACAGTACCAACAATTTTCGGTCCTTCAATTTCCGGTGCGGTCAAATTAGAAATTTCAGGTGCAGGCGTTTCTTCCGCCTTAGGCGAAGGTGCGGGTTCCGGCTGCGCTTCAACCACTTGAGGCGTAGGTTCTTCTTTCACTTCTTCCTGAATTTTAACTTCAGGTTCAGGCTGTGGTTCCGCTTGGGGAACTTCCGGTTCTGCCGGCGCAACTACAGGCTCTTCAACTTCAACAGGTTTTGCCTTTACTTTTTCCTCTTTCCTTTTAAAGGAAATATCTTCTTCATCCTTCTTCTTTCTTTGCTCTGCAGTGGCACCTTTAGGTAGATCTATCTGCTCTGCCTTTTGTTTAGCAACCTTATCCTGCTGAAATTCCGACTGAAGAATACTGTACATATCTTCAGTAAGTTTTGCTGTAGGCTTAAGGTCGTCTGCATTAAAATTTTTAGACACAAGGAATTCAATCAGTGTTTGAGTACCGATATTAAATTCTTTGGCCGCTGCCATTAACCTTGGGGTTTTTACTTCTGCCATTCTGTTTTTTATGTTTTGCCCGCGCAAAACTCGTTTTAATTATTTTAAATCCATCCTTAAAAATGAACAGTTTAATTATTCATTTTCAAATTCAGCTTTTAATATTTTTCTTACTTCTTCTATTGTTTCCACTTCAAGGTCTGTTCTTTTTTCAAGTTCCTTAACCGGAAGATCAAGAACAGAAAGGGCTGTATCACATCCAACTGCTTTTAAAGCATCAATGATCCAACCTTCAATTTCATCTGCAAATTCATCTAAGTCAATATCATAATCCTCTTCCTCTTCATTATCACGGAATACATCAATTTCGTAACCTGTTAATTCTGAAGCAAGTTTTATATTAACCCCGCGTCTTCCTATAGCAAGAGAAACCTGATCGGATTTCAAATATACCTTTGCATGTTTTTTCTCCTGATCCAATTCAATTGAAGTAATTTTTGCAGGAGTAAGAGAGCGTTGAATTAAAAGCTGAACGTTTGAAGTCCAGTTAATTACATCAATATTTTCATTTTTTAATTCTCTTACAATTCCATGAATCCGGCTACCTTTCATACCAACACAAGCGCCAACGGGGTCAATTCTGTCGTCGTAGCTTTCCACAGCAACTTTAGCTCTTTCGCCCGGATCGCGAACAATCTTTTTTACAACGATAAGCCCGTCAAAGATTTCAGGGACTTCAATTTCAAGAAGTTTTTCAAGAAAAGACGGACTGGTACGGGATAAAATAATAACTGCCTGACTGTTTTTTAATTCTACCTTTTTAACCACAGCACGAATAGTTTCGCCTTTTTTAAAATGGTCTGCCGGAATTTGTTCAGATTTAGGAAGTATCATTTCATTACCATCTTCATCTAATACCAAAGCTTCCTTTTTCCATGCCTGATAAACTTCACCCGTGATAATATCACCAATACGGTCTTCATATTTTTTTACCAGGAAATTCTTTTTAAGGTCATTAATTCTTGCAGCAAGAGTTTGCTTTCCGGCAAGAATTGCCCTTCTTCCAAATTCCTTTTGAATGTCCACTTCTTCATAAAGTTCTTCACCTACCTGATAGTCGGGTTCAACTTTAATGGCATCTTTGTATTCAATTTCAGTAAGAGTATTATAAAGATCATCGTTTTCCACAATAGTTCTTCTTCGGAATATTTCAAGATCACCTTTTTGGTCGTTTACGATAACGTCAAAGTTTTCGTCGCTGCCGTACTTCTTTCGTATAAGGGTTTTGAATACATCCTCCATAACCTTCATAAGAGTAGGCCTGTCGATATTTTCAGCATCCTTAAATTCCTGAAACGAATCTATTAAGTTAATACTTGCCATATAATTCCCGGCTTTATACACCTGCCGGGAGGTGTTTGTTATTAAAATTTTATTTGCACTATTGTTTTTACAATATTTTCTAAAGGCACTTCACATGTGGTTTTTACAGCTTTCTTATTTTTCCCTTCCACAACTTCCAGCGTTAAAAATCCTTCATTTACATCAATTAATTTCCCTGCTATTACAGAGTCGTCTTTTAAAAAAACCTCAACATCTCTGCCTACATTTTTTTTATACTGGCGCAATGTTTTTAAAGGTTCGCCAACTCCCGGACTCGAAACTTCCAGCGAAAAATCACCATCAGGAAAGATTGCTGCTTCTTCAAGTTTTTTATACAATGCCCGGTTTATTTTAATGCATCTTTCAATGGCTAACCCGTTATCAGCATCAAGATAAACTTTTACATTATTGGTAGGTTTTATCCTTATTTCCACTAAAAAAGTATCATCTTCAAGCAGTGGATTTAAAAACTCCTGTATCTGTTCTTCTTTATTCATCTTTTAATTAAAGAAGGGAACGCCTCCGTTCCCTTCTATTCTTTCCTTAATTCGCTGCAAAGATACATTAATATAATAATCTTTCAAAAAAAACGGAATGTGTGGATGTTAAAATTTAACATCAATGTTCATAAATGACAGGTAATTTTGCTGAATGAATATTTTCCGGCTTTTATTTGAATTGTTCCTTTTATATCTGCTGTACAAACTGGTTTTCAGGTTTATTATTCCCGTTTATCAAACAACCAAGATTATGAAACAAAAGATGAATAAAATGCAGGAAGACATTAACCGTTCCCGTCCCCAACCTCAACCGGAACCTCCAAAATCGAAAGATATTGAAGGGGAATATATTGATTATGAGGAAATAAGATAAGCCAATTGTTCTTCTATCCTTTCTTCCGGCTGAAGGTAATAAGTTTTAAAACCCATTCTTTTTGCTGCTTCAATATTATTAATTGAATCATCAATAAACAAAGTGCCTTCCGCTTTTATGCCGGCATCATTCATCACAAATTCAAATACATTTTCATATGGTTTTCTATATCCTATTAAATGAGAATAATATGCCTTTTTAAAAAAGGAGGATAAAGAAGTATAATTTGTTTGTTGCAAAAGCATTTTATCAAACTCCCTTTTATGTGTAATGTTTGTATTACTAAGAAGGTACAGGTTGTACTTTTGTTTTAATAATTCCAGAAATTCCAGGCTTTCAATTCTATAGCTAAGTAGCATATCATTCCATGCACTAATAATTTGTGCTGTAGATGGGGGCGGAGTTTTAAGAGATTTTAAAGTTTCAAAAAGTAGCTCTTCGGAAATATGGCCCTTTTCAAAATTTTCAAAAAGGCCATTGATTTTATATTGAGAAAATAATTCTTCAAAATTATTATAACCAAGTTTTGTGAAAGATTCAACAGTTCGGTTGTAATCAATATTGAGAAGTACACCGCCGAAATCGAACAATAAATTTTTAAAATCCTCCATTTTTTGTTTGCAAATATCTGTTTTTACTTACTTTTGCACCTCATTAATTGTTTACAGTTAATTGAGGGCCTATAGCTCAGTTGGTTAGAGCACCTGACTCATAATCAGGTGGTCCTAGGTTCAAGTCCTAGTGGGCCCACAAAAAAACCGCAATAAGTTTGCGGTTTTTTTATTTGGAAATGTTTTCTTGCTGTTAAGCAAAATCTTATTAATTTCTTTTAATCAAAAATACCTAAGAGTTATTTATCCCATTAAACAAAGGATTTACAGGCCGCGTAATTATTGTTGGTTCAAACCTTAATTCATTATTTAAAAATTTATCGTAATTATTAAATATTACATTAAGAGTAATAAAATTCATTACATATAATCTTGTTTCTTTTGGAGCATACTTTTTAATATCCCAGAAAGAAGGATTAGCTAAACCGGTTCTTTTCATAGCCTTACGAACATTTCCAATTCCCCAGTTATAACTTGCTGCAATAAGTAACCAATCGTTGTTTAACTCTTTTGCCCTGTCTTTTAAATAGCGGGCGGCAACAGCAGTTGATTTTGCAAAATTTGTTCTTTCGTCAATTATTTTTTTTCCGCTTTTTCTTGCTTTCGCAGATGGAATTTTTAATCCATAATCTTTTGCAACTGCATCCATCAGTTGCCAGTACCCCACAGCGCCGGCTCTTGAAACTGCCTTTCCGTTAAACTGGCTTTCTAAAGCCATGAGAATTTTAAATTCGTCAGGAATTTCATACTTTTCAAAAACCTTTGAAACCTTACTAAAATATTTCTCGCTTTTTTGATATATTCTTATCAGATAATTCCGGTTTTTTTCTGCAAATTTTTCAATATATTCCAAAGTGTGTTCCTGATGGCCATCAAAAATTTCAGGATACTCAACGTTTATATCGTAAACTTCAGTAACCATGCGGGGCGCAATTGAGGCTACAATTATTTTTTTGGAAGTATCTGCTAATTCCGCTTTAGCGGGAAGTGAAATTACGGTTGAGAAAAGTGATAAAGATAAAAATGCTTTTATAAATTTTACTGACTTCATAAGATTTTTCAACGAACAAAATTCGCTTCCGAACTTTGTTATTATTTTTATTTTTAAATTGGATTTGCGCAAACTTAGAAAAAAATGAGGCTTTTATTGGTTTTATTGATGCTTGTTAACGAAATTTTCGCACAGGGCATTGAATGCAAAGACTTTACATTCGAAAGAAATTATGCTTTAAAAAAAATGACTGCAAAAAGAACTCAGGCATCATCAAACTTTAAAGTTCATTATTATGATTGTACCTTTTATATTGATCCTGCTGTTTATAACATTGCGGGCAATGTAAACGTTCACTTTAAAGCAGCATCTAACCTTACAGAAATTAGCCTCGACCTTAACAACACACTTTTTGTTGACAGCATTATTTATAATGGTTTACAAATAAATTTTGCTCACGATGAAGATGTATTAAATATTTTTTTTCCGGCAACAATTAACTCAGGTTCTTACGATAGCGTAAAGATTTATTATCATGGTATTCCTGAAAATTCAGGAAATGGATCGTTTGTAAAAAGTTCGCATGCAGGTAAGCCAATAATTTGGACATTAAGTGAACCTTATGGCGCAATGGACTGGTGGCCATGCAAAAACGGCCTTGAAGAAAAAGCAGATTCACTCGATGTGAGAATTATTCATCCATCAGCTTATAAAGCTGCAAGCAATGGTTTGCTGCAATCTGAATTGCAACATGATGCTTCAACTACAATTACACATTGGAAGCACCGTTACCCTATTGCAACGTATCTTGTATGCCTTGCTGTAACGAACTATTCTGTGTTTACAAACACAGTTCAGTTGCAAACTGCGCAATTGCCGATGGTTACTTATTGTTATCCTGAACAATTAAATACATGGGTAAATTATTCGCCACCGGTTTTAGAACAATTAAAATATTTTGACAGCCTTATATCGCCGTATCCTTTTATAAAAGAAAAATATGGCCATGTTCAGTTTGGTTGGGGTGGAGGTATGGAACATCAAACTTCAACATTTATAATTACACCCAATGAAAGCCTTATGGCGCATGAACTTGCACATCAATGGTTTGGAAACCTTGTAACGAATTATTCGTGGAAAGACGCATGGCTCAATGAAGGTTTTGCCACTTACTTTGCGAATATATTTATGGAGAAGAAGTATCCTCAAAATATTTTGCGTAACCGCAGAATGGAAGTTGAAGATATAACATCTGAACCCGGAGGATCAGTATTTGTTGATGATACAACAGATATAAACCGGATATTTTCATCACGGCTTACTTACAACAAAGGCTCACATCTTGTTTACATGCTAAGGTTTTTACTTGGAGATGAAGCCTTCTTTGCAGGTTTGAGATCCTACCTTTCAGACCCCGCACTTGCATATAATTTTGTTTCAACTCAAAATTTAAAAACCCATCTTGAAGCTGCTTCGGGAAAGGACTTAACAACATTTTTTGATCAATGGTATAAGAAGGAAGGCTATCCTTCGTATAAATTAAAATGGACGCAAATAAGTGGAAACACGGTGAAGATAATTGTTGACCAACAAACATCGCACCCTTCGGTAACGTTTTTTAAAATGCCGTTGCCGTTGAAATTTAAAAACAGCAATTCAGAAAAAACAATAATTGTTGATTGTGAATATAACGCCCAACAATTTATAAAAGATATAGGCTTTATAGCAGATACTGTTTTGATAGACCCCGACTACGTTTTAATTTCAAAAAACAATGAGTCTGAAAAAATTGAGATATCGCGAGAATTGAATGGAATGGATATTTTCCCTAATCCGGCCTCAGATGTTGTAAATGTCCAATTGTATAATCTGGAATGCCCTCAGATTAAATGGGAACTTTATAATGATATAGGACAAATTGTAAAGAAGAGCACGATGAATGTATTTGTGAATGAAATTTTTCAAATTAATATTAGCAACCTAAGTAAAGGAGTTTATTTTCTGAAGGTAATTTGCGGTACTGATGTAAGAATTAAAAAAATTATTAAATAGAATGGCGAGGAAAAAAGGGAAGACCTGGCTTCCTGTGGTGGTAACTTTTGTGGCAATAGCATTTGTGGCAGCAGCATTTTTTTATGTTCGGAACCTGAATTTTATTACCGGAGCAAAAACAAAATTTAAAGATTTTGGAATATATATTCCGCAGCAATATTCTATTCATGGAATTGATGTAAGCCGCTATCAAAGAGGCATTTCCTGGGATATGGTGAGTATTATGGAAGATGAAGGTGTAAAAATCGGCTTTGCATTTCTGAAAGCAACAGAAGGTATTTCAATTTATGATCCCAGGCATTATTACAATTATAAAAATGCCAAGCTGCATGGGCTCACCTGCGGAGCTTATCATTATTTTAAGCCGAATATAGACGGGAAACTGCAGGCTGATTTTTTTTATAATAATGTAAACCTGGAAGCAGGAGATTTACCGCCAGTTTTGGATGTAGAAGAAACCGGAAGTGTAAGCAACAAAGTTTTTATAGCACGGGTTGGGGAGTGGCTTAAGGTTACCGAAAAGAACTTTGGAGTAAAGCCAATAATTTATACAAATGCACACATGTATAACAAATATTTTTTAGGAAAATTTGATGATTATCCTTTGTGGATTGCTCACTATCAAACCAATACACCGGCAGTGATGCGCAAATGGGATTTTTGGCAACACAGTGAAACCGGCCGGGTTAATGGGATAAATGCAAAGGTTGATTTTAATGTATTTTCAGGCGACAGTTCTGAATTCAGGAATTTACTTATTAAGTAACAACTCTAAGGTACAAACGTTTTAATAATATATAAGCTTAATCACTTGATAAGGCAGGTAACCACGAAGTTTCAAAGGAATTGCACAAAGTGCACGAAGTTTATAAAAATATCTGCGTCAATTTCAAGCCCCGGCGGGGGGAAATATTAATAGCCAACAAATCCAAAATACATCATAGCTCCGGAGGAGCGATACAAAGTGTAAAGGTTTAAGGAAGGAAAATTTTAGTAACCTCGTTTATTTTTTCCTTCCATAAAATTCATAAAGGCACGGTTACACACCTTGTTACCACCTTGCGTTGGATAATTACCTGTAAAATACCAATCACCTAAATTGTTAGGGCATGCGCTGTGAAGGTCTTCAATTTTTTGGAATATAACACTAATGGGCAAACGAATATCTTCAGGAGTAATAAGTTCTGAAATTTTATTTGTTATTTCTTCGGTTGAAAACGGTTTGTAAAGTTGTTTAACAAGATTTTCATTTTGAAGTTCGCCTTTGCTCTCGAGTTGTTTACAACGATCAAAAACTTCTGTTAACAAACCTTCCATCTTTCTTTCCTTAATGAGAGCCAGCACAGCTTTAAAGGCAATAAAATCACCAATCTTGCTCATGTCAATTCCATAGCAATCGGGATATCTTATCTGCGGAGCAGAAGAAACGATGATAATTTCTTTTGGCTTAAGGCGGGCCAACATACGCACAATACTTTCTTTTAATGTTGTACCGCGAACAATACTGTCATCAATTACCACAAGGGTATCAATTCCTTTGCGTACAGTGCCGTATGTGATATCATAAACGTGCTGCACCATTTCATTGCGGCTGTTATCTTCTGTAATAAAGGTCCGCAACTTCACATCTTTAATTGCAATCTTTTCAACTCTGATGCGGCGGTTTACCATTTCCGAAAGTTTTTCCTCATCAATATTTCCATTCCACGACAAAATCCTTTCGATCTTAATTTTATTCAGGTAATCTTCAGCGCCTTTTATCAGGCCATAGAAGGCCGTTTCCGCTGTATTCGGAATGAATGAAAAAATTGTATTTTTCAAATCGTATTCAATAGCTTTTAAAACTGTTGCGCTTAAATTATAACCGAGGGCAATTCTTTCCTTATAAATTTTTTCATCGCTGCCACGGCTGAAATAAATTCTTTCAAAACTACAGGCCTTACGTTCAAGAGGAGGAACAAGTTGAATAATTTTAAATGAGCCGTCGGCTTTTGCAATCAGGCTTTCTCCGGGATTTAGTTCCTTAACCTCGTTTTCATCAAGATTGAACGCCGTTCTTATTGCGGCTCTTTCACTTGCAGCCACTATAACTTCATCATTTATAAAATAATAAGCGGGACGAATTCCATGAGCATCGCGAAATACAAAACCATCACCATTGCCAATAACTCCTCCAACATGATAACCTCCATCAAATAATTTAATTGATTTTCTCAGAACATTTTCAATATTAAGTTCTTCGGGATGAGCTTCATCTTCTTCTACTATATTCTTATGTATAACTTCCAGCATTGCTGCCAAATCACTTTCACAAAAATCCTGATCAAAATTTCTTAAAATCTCTTCAGTGTTTACAATATTAAAATTTCCCGCAAGGGCAATGTTCCTTGAAGGTATAGTATTGCGTTTTACAAACGGATGGCAAAATTCAAGATCATTTTTTCCTTGTGTTCCATACCGCAAATGCCCTAAAAGCACTTCGCCTAATACATTAATATGGCCTTTCATTAAGCCCGGATGATTTTTAATTTCCGGCTGATACTTTTCAACTTCATTTATTTCACTCCATATTTGCGAAAAAAGATCCGACAATGACTGTTTTGAATTATTGCGAAGCCTGTACATAAATGGATACCCGGGTTCTGTATTTACTTTTACAGTTGCAATGCCGGCACCATCCTGGCCTCTGTTATGTTGCTTTTCCATTAAAAGGTAAAGCTTATTGAGGCCATACAGAACAGTTTTATATTTTTGTTGATAATAGCTGAAAGGTTTCCTCAGCCTGATAAAAGCAAGACCACATTCATGTTTTATTGCGTCACTCATGTGTGTAATTGAAGATGCAAATTAATTTATTAGTACAACAAAAAAGCCTTTGAAAAATTCCAAAGGCTTTTAATATTATAAACCGCTAATAGTGAGGCCAACCTGTAACGTATTTATATCAGGCGCCACGCCGTCTTTAAACAAATTAGTAAAGGCATACGATCCGAATAAAGAAAAAATACCATAACCAACTCTTGCTGTTCCCGAAATGCGGGTGTTGTTAAAGAATGATTTTGATGAAAGTTTTTCTGTGTAATTCCTGATTAAATCTCCGTTAGCATTCCTCAATATCTTGCCTTTAGTTTGTGCTTTCAATAAAGCACCACCTTTCACGCCAAGTGCAATTTTTACAGCTTTATTAGGATTTTTAGGATCGCTCATAAACCTAAACTCCAATGGAACTTCAACATAAGTAGTTGCAAGTTTATATTTTTTAAAACTATTAGTTGAATCAAGATTGGTAAAAGGCAGAGTACCGTTATTGCTTGTAATGTCAACACTCATTTTTTTAAACATTATATTACCGGTGGAAATTCCAATTCCAAGTGCTGCACTAAATTTTGGATTGCCTTTAAAAGGTTTGTCAAACATGGCATAAACATTCAGGCCGCGGCTAAATCCTTTTATATGGTCTTTAATACTATCAGGAGCACCAATCCAATGATCTGAGCTCAATTGAATCAAGAGGTGGTCAGCAGGCCTGTTTGGCAGATTTAAAGATTTCTTCTGGCTGAAAGCCGAAAATGACACCAATAATAAAATGGTAAATAAAATATTCTTTTTCATACATTTTTGATGCGGCAAATTTAGGCGCCGTGTCGTTAAATAAAATATAAGGCGTGCAAATGTAGGAATTTTATTTCGGCGTTTTATTGGAGGTATTAAATAAAAGCTTCATCCTTTTTGAAACTTTAAAAAACCTGCTGCTTAAGAATATTGCAGAAAATGTAAGCCCGGCAATAAAACCGGTCCATATTCCGGCGGCACCCATTTTATAATAAAACGCAAGCAGGCAGCCCAAAGGCAACCCTACAACCCAATAAGCAATTGCAATAAACCAGGTTGGCACTTTTACATCTTTTATACCGCGCAATAAACCGGCAGAAACAGCTTGAACGCTGTCAGAAATTTGAAATAATGCTGCAAATAATAATAAATAGCCTGCAATTTCAATTACCTGAGCATTTTTATTAAAAATAAATGGAAGTTGGTTTTTAAATACTATGAATGTTATAGCGCACAAGCTTCCATAAACAAGAGCCATTAAAATTGCTCCTTTGCCAATAATATTTATTGCATTAAAATTTTGCCGTCCTAAAGCATTGCTTGTTCTTATTGAGGCTGCTTGTGAAAGGCCCATTGACACCATAAAAGTAAGCGAAGCCATGCTCAACGCAATTTGATGCGCCGCCTGGTCAATTGCACTTATTGTTCCAATTAAAACGCCCGACATTGCAAATGCCCCGGCTTCCATTGATATTTGAAAACTTGCAGGTACTCCAATTTTTAAAAGGTCTTTAATTGTTGCCAATCGCAATTTCCATTCATTTTCGCGAACTGCAATGTACCGGCGAAACTTGCCATGGTAAAGGATTATAAGGCCAAGGGCAATAAATATTGCTGTTCTTGTAATAAGTGTTCCTAAGCCCGCTCCAATAAGCTCGAGGCGTGGGAAACCCAAGTTGCCATAAATTAAAAGCCAGTTTAAGAAGAAATTAAGGGGCAATGAAATAATTGATAAAATCATTGCGGTTTTGGTATGTTCCAGCCCATCTGTAAATTGCTTCAATGCCATAAACATAATCATCGGAATAACCGAAAGGCCCATCAGTTGCAAATACGGTAAGGCAAGTTTTGCAACCTCAGCATCCTGATCTAAATGAAAAATAATATTCTTTCCGGCCTCCAGGCCGAATGAAATAAGAATTGCTGCGGCGGCACAAAGCCAGAAACCATTGTATAAATAATGGCTTACAAGCTTTTTATTATTTTGTCCGCTTGCCAGCGATACCATTTGAGAAACTGAAATAGTTATTCCTATACCGAACACAAATGGAATGTTTATTACGTTCATAACTAAGGCAGATGCAGCGAGTTGTTTATACCCAATTGCACCAACCATAGCAGTGTCCATAATATGTAAAAACATTTGCGCCAACTCTCCAAAAATTATTGGGAAAGCTAGTTTTAATGTTTTTTTCGATTCGCTTAAAACCATAGAAGAATGTAAAATTATACTGTGTAGCATAAAATAATTTTATTTTTATGATTATGCAGCTATATTTTTATTTAACCGGTTTTTTAATTCTTGTAGTAATAATTCTTTTAATTTATATAGTTCAAAAATTAGGATTTTACGAAAAATCATTGAAGGCATTTGAAGATAGCAGAAGGGAAATAGTTACAAACCTGGCATCGGGCAGGGAAGAAATGAACAACACTCTTTTTAAGATGTTAACTGCTCAAAATCAAGCCACCACTAATTTGGATGCAAGGCTTTTGGACATTCTCAATAAGATTGATCAAAATCTTTCATCGGGAAGAAAAGCAATGGTTGAAATTTCAGAACTTACTTCAAGGCAACTTTCTACTTTTGGAAATCAAACTTCAGAATCACTTAAAAACTTTCAAGCTTCCCTTGAAACAAATATTAAATCTCTCAACGATTTGCAAAGGGAAAAGTTTGCAGCAATGGATATAAAGCAAAGCGAACTTATAAAAGGAACAGAACAAAAGCTTGAAATAATAAGAAATACAGTTGAAGAAAAACTTGAAAAAACTTTAAATGAAAGATTGGGGCAAAGTTTTGAAACCGTGGGTAAACAATTGATAGAAGTGCAAAAAGGCCTGGGTGAAATGCAAACTATTGCGCAGGATGTTGGCGGATTAAAAAAAGTATTAAGCAATGTAAAACTTAGAGGTGGAATAGGAGAGGTTCAATTGGCAATGCTTCTTGAGCAAATACTTGCTCCTAACCAATATAAGGCTAACGTAAAAATAAGCCCGTCTCGAAATGAAATTGTTGAATTTGCAATTTTACTTCCCGGCAGGGCAGAAGACGAAAACACTATTGTTCATTTGCCTGTTGATGCTAAATTTCCAAAAGATGTTTATGAGAACATGCTTAATGCTTATGAAACCGCGATTGTAGAAGATATAGAAACGGCATCAAAAGTATTGGAGTCAACTATTAGAAAAATGGCAAAAGACATAAGAGATAAATATATTGACCCGCCTTACACAACCGATTTTGCAATCATGTTTTTACCATTTGAATCAATTTACGCGGAAGTAATCAGGCGAACTGCATTAGTTGATCAGATTCGCGATGAATACAAAGTATCAATTGCAGGCCCAACAACACTTATGGCAATTTTAAACAGTTTACAAATGGGCTTCCGGACATTATCGCTTCAGAAAAGAAGCAGTGAAGTATGGCAGGTGTTAAGTTCGGTAAAAACTGAATTCAGAAAGTTTGGAGACTTGCTTGGTAAGGCTCAAAAAAATATTCAGACAGGCTTAAGCCAGCTTGATGAGGTTGCAGGAAAAAGATCAAGAGCCATAACATCAAAATTAAAAGCTGTGGAAGATAATTCAACTGAAGAAAATTTAATTATTGATGAGGAGGAATGAATTGCCATAAAACATCTGTGAATAAATTTGCTGAATCCGAAAAATAATTTAGCTTTTTAAATCCATGTATTTTTTCAAATTCATGAATTTCTTCGAGAGAATATTTATTTGAAACTTCCATAAAAATTGGCTCATACTTTTTAAAATAAAATCTCTTTCCGGCTATTGTAATTGAGTGATCTTTTGTTGCTATTAAATAGCTTTTACATTCTCCGCTTTGCGGATTGTAAGATGCATAATGCTCAAAATTTTTCAGCTCGAAATTGCCGCCCAATTCAAAATTTATTCGGCTTAATAAGTTAAGGTTAAATTCTTTTGTGAGCCCTTCGGAATCATTGTATGCTTTTAATATTTTTTCAGGGTGTTTTTTTAAATCAAAGCCTATAAGCACCATATCTCCATAATTTAAAAGAGAGCAAATCTTTCTAAGAACAACATTTACTTCACACCGGTTATAATTTCCAATGTTTGCCCCAAGAAACAAAACGAGTTTTGGAATATTCAACGGGAAATCTTTTCCGGATAAAGATTGCATATAATCTCCGCAAATTCCATTTACAGAAATACCCGGAAAAATTTCCGGCAACCAACTTTGCAGTTTTGTTATAATATTTACAGAAATATCAACAGGGTAAAATTGTGAAAGCAAA
>Ga0182739_1002554_pt1 | contig 16913 bp, 17 predicted proteins | sample eDN5th30CBELigBY_FD_128873 | JGI IMG/M metagenome (GOLD analysis project Ga0182739, IMG submission 128873) | Enriched backyard soil microbial communities from Emeryville, California, USA - eDNA 5th pass 30_C BE-Lig BY (version 2) (version 2) | ecosystem: Environmental > Terrestrial > Soil >... | reverse complement strand
GTCGCCGCGCCCCGCGTCGTCGTCGGCGTCGGCCCGGTCACCGAGGAGGACCTTGCCCGCTGACGCCCGCTGACGCCCACCCGCCGCGCGTCGCCGCGCCGCTTTGGGGTGCCCAAGGGCGGGTGTTCCCGCGAAACACCCTGCCGGGCGCACCCCAAAGCGGCGGCGACATAGGGTGGGAGGCATGAGTTTCAGCGTCGCAATCGTCGGTGCGACGGGCCGCCTTGGGGCGGTCGTCGCGGAGGTGGTCGAGGCGATGCCGGAGGCCGAGCTCGTCGCCTCGCTCAGCAGCAAGGATCCGCTCGAGCGCGCATTCGCCGCCGATGTCGTCGTCGATGTCACGACACCCGCGGCGTCCTCCGAGATCGTCTTGGCCGCGATCGCGGCCGGTCGCCGCGTTCTCGTCGGCACGTCGGGCTGGTCCGAGGACCGGATCGCGCGGTTGCGCGCCGCAGTGCGGGAGCAGCCGGGCAGCGGTGCCGTCGTGATCCCGAACTTCTCGCTCGGCTCCGTGCTCGGCAGTGCGTTCAGCGCGATCGCTGCGCGGTACTTCGACTCAGCGGAGATCGTTGAGGCACACCACGCCGGCAAGGTCGACTCCCCCTCGGGGACCGCGGTGCACACAGCGGAGCTCATGGCCGCGCAGCGCGGCGAGCGGGGACCCTTCGCGGCACCCCACGTCGACCAGCGCGCGAGGGGTCAGGAGGCTGGGAGTGTGCCGATCCATTCGCTGCGGCTCGCGGGCGTTGTCGCTCGTCAGGATGTGATCTTCGGTGGCGCGGGGGAGACCCTGACGATCACGCACGACACGGTCTCGAGCTCGGCATATCAGCCCGGTATCCGGGCCGCGCTGCTGGCTGTAGCCGACGCCCGCGACGAGGTCGTCGTCGGGCTTGGTGCGGTCCTCGGCATCGACGAATCACTCGGACTGGCCTGAATGCGGGGGACCGCCCGCCGCGCCGCGCGCCCGCGGCGGCACGCATGAGCACTCGCTGGTCGCTCGTCGGCGTCATCATCATGGCGGCGCTTACGGCGCTGTGGGTCGGTTTCACCGCGTGGTATGCGGTGATTCTGCTCCTCGACGCGCAGCCGCTCGCGAAGGCGATCGGCGCCGCACTGCTCATCCTGCCGCTCATCGCGGTGTGGTGGCTCGTCGTTGAGACCCGGTTCGTCGTCGGCGGGCAGCGGCTGCTGCGCAGTCTCGAGGCCGAGGGGGGCCTCCCGGTCGACGACCTCCCGCGGCTGCCGAGCGGTCGGATCGACCCCGCGGCGGGCAAGGCGGAGTTCCCGCGGTGGCAGGCCGAGGCCGAGGCGGCGCCGGAGGATTGGCGGGTCTGGGTGCGACTGTCGCTCGCGTACGACGCGGCGGGGGATCGACCCCGCGCTCGCGGTGCGATGCGCCGGGCGATCGGGCTCAGCCGACGGGGTTGAGCCCCATTCGCTCGCGGAGCGTGTCGCCCCGATACTCCGTCTGGAAGTAGCCGCGCTCCTGGAGCTCCGGCACGAGCAGGTCGAGGACGCGGTTCATCCCGACGGGCACCTGCGGGCAGTTGAGGTTGAAGCCGTCGCATGCGCGCGAGTCGAACCACTCGATCATCCGATCGGCGATCTGCGAGGCGCTCCCCGCCATCCACTGGTGCCCGCCCGCGCGGGAGCTCTCCACGGCGAGCTCGCGGATGGTTCGACCCGGTGCGATCCTGCCGAGGGTGCGTCCCCAGGGCGTCTTCGACTGCTCCGGATCGCCGAGACGCTCTGCCGGGATCGGCTCGTCGTAGTCGATGCCGGTCGTGTCGACGTCGAGGAACCACTCGACCTGCTTGCGACCATTGATGGGGTCGACGTAGCTCCCGTAGTCCTCCGCGATCTCCAGGGCCTCGGCCTCGGTCTCGGCGACGATCGGCATGATTCCGGGGATGATTTTCACGCCCTCGGGATCTCGTCCACCGGCCTTGACCATGTCTTTATAGGTGGCGTAGAACTCGATGGCCTTCGCGTGGTCGGGCTGTCCGGTGTAGATGACATCGCCGACGGCGCTGCCCAGTCGCATGCCTGCCGGGGATTGGCCCGCTTGCACAAGCACCGGATGGCCTTGCGGTGTGCGGGGGAAGCTGAATGGGCCGCGGACGCTGTAGTACTTGCCGACATGGTCGATCTGGTGGAGTCGATCCGGCTCGACCCACAGGCCGCGCTCCCGGTCGACGATGATCGCGTCGGCGTCCCAGCTCAGCCAGAGCTTGCGGACCACGTCGACGAACTCGGTCGCACGCTCATAGCGGTCTTCGGCCTCGGGCATATCGGCCATGCCGAAGTTCTCGCCACCGGCAACGGAGGTGACAATGTTCCAGCCCGCCCGGCCACCGGAGAGGATGTCGATCTCGGCGTAGTGCCGGGCGAGGTTGTAGGGCTCGTTGAACGTCGTCGAGGCGGTGCCGATGAGCCCGATCTTGTCGGTGAAACCGATGAGCGCGCTCATGGCGACGATCGGGTCATAGCGCCCGGAGGCGCGTTGGCTGCCGAATTTCAGGGAGGAGACGTCGAGGCTGTCGGCGAAGAAGCAGGCGTGCAGCTTCGCGCGTTCCGCGGCCTGGGCCATCTCCTTGATCAGGCTGAGTTGGCCGACCTCCCAGGGGCGGCTGTCGGGGTGTTGCCAGACGCCGGCGTGATAGCCGAAGGGCAGCATGAACAGCGTGAGCGCCATCTGGCGCGTCGGGGTGCTGGCCACGCTCGTCTCCTGTCGATCCGCCCGCGTCAGTGGATGATCGTCGGCGCCTTGGCGCGGCCCGGCTCGATGATCCGCAGGCCCATGCGCTCGCGGAGGGTGTCCCCCCGGTAGTCCTCCTGGAAGTAGCCGCGTTCCTGGAGCTCGGGCACGAGGAGGTCGAGCATCTTGTGCATGCCGACCGGGATGTGCGGCGGGTTGAGGTTGAAGCCGTCGCAGGCCCGCGAGTCGAACCAGTCGATCATGAGATCCGCGACCGACTGGGCGGTGCCGGCCACCCACTGGTGTCCCGAGGCGCGGGACAGCTCGACGCCCATCTCGCGGATCGTCATCCGCAGCGCCATCGGCTTGTAGATCGTGTGCCAGCGCGAGTGGTGCTCATCGGAGTCGACGAGGCGCTCGGCGGGGACCCGCTCGTCCATGTCAAGGTCGCTCGTGTCGACGTACAGGACTCGCTCGACGGTTTTGCGTGCGTGCACCGGGTTGATGTAGGAGGCAAGCTCGGCGGCGATCTCGTCGGCCTCCGCCTGGGTCTCGCCGATGATCGGCATGATGCCGGGGAGGATCTTCACCAGCTCGGGGTCTCGTCCCTTCGCCTGGACCTTCGCCTTGAACGCGGCATACCAGGCCTGGGAATTCTCCTTCTCTGCCTGGGCGGTGTAGATGGCGTCGGCGACGGAGGAGCCGAGCCCGATGCCGTCCTCGGACTGTCCCGCCTGGATGAGCACCGGGTGGCCCTGCGGCGGCCGCGGCATGTTGAGCGGCCCCTGCACGTTGAAGAACTCGCCGACGTGGTTGATGTCATGCATCTTGTCGGGGTCGACCCACCAGCCCCCCTCACGGTCGCTGATGACGGCATCGGACTCCCAGGAGTCCCAGAGCTTCTTGACGACCTCGACGAATTCTGTCGCCCGGCGGTACCGGATGGCCGGATCGGGCATCCTCGCCAAACCGTAGTTCTGGTTGCCGAAGATCGAGGTGACGATGTTCCAACCAATGCGGCCGCTGCTCAGGGTGTCGAGGCCGGCGAGCTGGCGTGCGACGTTGTACGGCTCCTCGAAGGTCGTCGACATCGTGCCCATGAGCCCGACCTTCTCGCTGAGCGGGATCATCGCGCCCATGGAGGAGATGGGCTCGTTGATGCCGGTGGCGCGGTTGCCGCCGGTGCGCACGGAGGTCGCGTCCTGGGAGTCCGCGAAGAAGACGGCGTGGATCTTCGCGCGCTCGGCCGCCTGGACGATGTCGCGGGTGAACTCGAGGTGGCCGAGCTCCTCGGCGCGGCTCTCCGGGTGGCGCCACGCGTCGGTGTGGTAGCCGAACGGGAGGCAGAAGAGCGTCAGGGCCATCTTGCGATTGGGCGTGCTCGCCATCGAGTTCTCCTTAGGATTGGGGATCGATTCCGAACGTAGCCAGGCGGCTCCCGGCGACAAGGCGGGGCTTCCGCCGCGTGGAAGGCGGAACGCGTGGCTCGACTCAGGCCTGCGGGGGACGGCCGACGGCGAGCTGATCCATGCCGCCGCCGTCGACGTCGAGGTGTTGCGCCGTGATGTAGCCGCTCGCCTCATCGCTGAGGAATCGCACCGCATTCGCGATGTCCTCCGGGGTGCCCGCGCGGCCGACCGTCAGCCGTGCGGCCTGCCGCCGCAGCTTCTCCTCGCGGTCGCCGGTCGGGTCGCCGAGCATCATCCGGCTCGTGGCGACCATGCCGGGGCAGACGGCGTTCACCGTGATGCCCCAGCCGCCGACGTCCATCGCGAGGGAGCGGGTCATGCCGAGGATCCCGGCTTTCGCGGCGGCGTAGGCCGCCGACCGTCCGGCACGGTCGATCGCGGCCATCGAGGAGATGTTGACGATGCGGCCGTAGCGCCGGGGTCGCATCCTGGCGATCGCGGCCTGCGACATGAGGAAGCTCCCGGTGAGCGTCACGCGAAGCTGCTCGTTCCAGGCGTCGAGCGGCACCGCCTCGACGTCGGCACGGTCAGGGCCCTGCGGTGCGCCGGCGTTGTTGACGAGGACGTCGATTCGGCCGAATGCGTCGTCGATCCCCGCGTAGAGGTGCGCGACGCTCTCGGGGTCGCCGACATCGCCGAGGAGCGCCAGGGCACGGCCGCCGCGCGCGACGATTTCGGCGACGAGCTCGTCGAGTCCCGAGGTGGTCGGTGCCGTGTCGCCGACATTCGGGACGCCGGCGGGCACGCGGTCGGTGGCGACGACGATGTCGCCGCGGGCAGCGAGCGCCTTCGCGACCGCGGCGCCGATGCCGTCGGGCTTCCCGCAGCCGGTGATGAGCGCGACGCGCGTGGTCATGGTCCTCCTCGGTCGGGAATGCGTTGGTTCGGTCAGTGGAGGCGGAACGACTTGCCGGACCAGTTGCCGAAGACGCGGATGACCATCGACATCGCCGCGTTCCCAGAGCCGGCGACGACGATCGGGATGCTCGTCGGCGTCGCGTCGGCGAAGGTCCGGTGGAACGTGCCCGGCGGGTACGGCTCGCTCACGAGGTGGCTGAGCCCCTTCGCGGCGCGCTCGAGCTCCGCCTCGGTCTTGCCGCAGTGCTCGTAGAGCCAGGTTCGGACGTCCTGCTTGGACATGCCCGCCTCGGCGAAGAGTCGCGCGTGCTCCGGGTTGAGGAGCAGCATCGCCGAGGTGTTGCGGAAGATCCAGGGGCCGGTGCGCTGGATCGTGTCCTGGAAGTCGCGCAGCACATCCTCGGGTCCCCGGAAGCTTCGGTTATCGACAAACTCGTAGGCGCGCACCAGCGTCGTCGTGACGGCGCTCTCGCCGGCCTCGAGGCCGCCGTCGACGGAGATCGGCTCCCAGGGGCTGTGTTCCTCATCCTCGGCGATGCACTGCTGCCAGCGGCCGGGCACCCCCTGCGTGGTCTGTTCGAGCTCGTTCGGGAGGAGTCCGAAGGAGTTGCGGACGGTGAGTCCGATGGCGCGCGGGATCGTCGCATTCGGCCGGAATCCTGGGCCCATGACGCCGCCCGTCGCGTTGACGCCGAGTTCCTGGCGGGCTGGCCCGTTAACGATGACGAGCGGGGCTGGGCCAGCCGTCGACTGGAAGCCGCCGCCGCGCGCGGCCCGTTCCGCGGAGAGACCCTCCCAGGCGGTGAGCACGACCGGCAGGTACTCGGGACGACAGCCGGCCATGATCGCGTGGACGGTGATGTCGCGGACCGTCGCCTGCCGACCGAGCGCGATGCTCTGCGCGAGCACCTCATCGGGGTCGCGGTCGGTGTGCGCGAGGAACTCCTCGACGCGGGCCTCGGTCGCGGGCACGAGTGGGAGGCCGTCGGACCAGCCCTGGTCGTATAGATGCTCGATGACGCGCACGGCGGCGTCGGGGTCGAGCTCGTGGGTCACGGCGTCGCTCATGCGCCCACGGCCTCGTCGGTGCCGAGCAGCCGTGCCCGCACGACCTCGGCGAGCAGTTCGCCACGCTCGACGACCTGCTCGGCGTCGAGATTCGCGATGGGGTGCTCGGTGCGGAGGTAGGGGAAGTCCGCGCGGCCCTTGAGCTTGGCCATGGCGCCGGCGGTGACGTCGAATGCGGTGGTGCAGATAACCGCGGTTGGGATGCCCCGCGACTCGAGCATGATGCCGTCGGCCACTGCGGAGGCGCTGCAGGAACCGCAGTCGCCGATGCCGATGACGACGGCGTCGCAGCTCGCCTCGAGCTCCTCGAGGAGGTCGTCGGGCAGCGGCAGCGCGAAGTTGTGCTTCGTGTAGGGCACGAGACTCGCGACGCCGTCGGTGCGCTGGAGGGCATCGCCGATAACGTGGAGGACGTCTGCGGCATTGCGCTTGGTGTTCTCGAGGAGGCCGACGCGCAGGCCTTCGAGCGAGGTCAGCGGCGCTGCCGCGATGACGGCGGTGGCGCCCGGCGCCGCGCCGCTTGTGGGATCGATGATCGCCTGCACCATGGGCAGCTCCTCGGTTGGTGTGGGTGGATTGATGGTTGGTGGGGGGATGCCGGTGGGGCGGTCGCCCGCCCCACCGGCCGGATCAGGCGGTCAGCCGCCGATCCAGGTCATCTCCTGCCACGGCGGGTTGTTCGTCTGCGTCGTGCCGTCCGCCAGGTTGCTCCAGCGGCTGGTGTTCACAGTGTTGTTCGACCCGTTCGACCACGAGATGGGCGCCCAGAAGATGAGCTGCTCGGCTCGCTCCTGCACGATGTGGAACTGCTCGGCGCGGTCGGCGCGGTCGAGCGTCGTGCGGGCGGCGGCGGCGGCGGCGTCGAGCTCGGCGTCGGAGACGGTCGAGCCGTTCACGAGCTTCGTGTCGCCGGTCGGGTTCGTCGTGAGCCACCGGGTGATGCCGAGGCTCGGGTCCGCTGAGACGGTGTTGCGCAGCAGCGAGAGCCCGAAGTTGTGGTTCACATAGACCTCGTCCTGGAAGACGGGGTCGGCGGAGCCGACGAGGTTGACGGCGATGCCGACCTCGGCGAGGTTCGCCTGTACGACCTCGGCCGCCGCGGCGACGTCCGACAGCGACTCGATGTAGCGCACGTCGAGGCTGAAGCGCGTGCCATCAGCGCCGCGCGGGTAGCCCGCGCTGTCGAGCGCCTTCTCGATCGCCGGGAGGTCCCGCGGGAACGACTTCGAGAAGTCGACCTTCGGGCTCTTCGCCCACGCAAGGCTGTCCGGGAAGAACGCCTGCGCCGGCGAGCCGATGCCGTTGAGCGCGAGCTCGGTGACGGCCTCGCGGTCGATCGCCGAGAACACCGCGGCGCGGAGCTCCGGGGTGGCCAACTCGGGGAGCCGGTCGTTGAACGTCACGGCGACGGTCTGCTGGAAGAAGCCACGCTCCATGATCTGCAGATCCGGGTTCGACGCGAGCTGCGCCTGCGCGGAGGGGTCGACGACTGCGGAGTCGAGCTCGCCGTTCTGGAGCGCGAGCGCGCGTGCCGCCGGGTCCGTCATGACCGGGAAGATCGCGCGGTCGACCTCGGTGCGGCCGTCCCAGTAGTCGTCGTTCGCGACGAGCACGACCTGTGCGCCGGGCTCGAACGACTCGAACTTCATCGGGCCCACGCCGATCGGCGCGAGGTTCGCGGGGTTCGTCAGGTAGTCGGTGCCCTCGTAGATGTGCTTCGGGGTGACGACGAGCTGCGACAGCGCCTCCAGGAAGGGGCCGTACACCGAGTTCATGTGCAGGATGACGGTGCTGTCGTCCGGCGTCTCGTAGGAGTCGATCGCCGCGGCGAGCGGCTTGCCGAACTGTGCCTGCAGCGGGTAGATCTCCTGGAAGTTGAAGATGACGTCGTCGGTGGTGAACGGCTCGCCGTCGTGCCAGGTGACGCCCTCGCGGATGTTCAGCTGGATCGTGAGTCCGTCTTCGCTGATGTCCCACGACTCGGCAATGCCCGGCATGAGCTCGTAGTCGGAGGTCATCTGGACGAGCGTCCCGAGGACCATGAAGCCCAGGCGGACCGGGATGGGTCCGCCCTGGAAGCTCGGGTTGAAGCCGTTCGGGTCCTGCGCGAGCGCTTCGATGTACACCCGCTCGACATCGTCGGCGGGCGCGCTCGCCGTGGGGTCGGGCGCGCCGCCTGGCGCGCACGCCGCGAGCGCGAGCGCTGCGGCCGCGGCGGTGAGGCCGAGCCCCAATCGCCGGAAGGTCGTCTTACTCGTCATTGAGATGTCTCCATTTCGAGGGTTCGCGCCGGGATCGGCGCATGAGTGATTGCACTATTCAGTTGGGGGTTCCTGCCGCTGGGCGGCGAGGTCGAGCACTGGCGAGGCCGCCAGCAAGGTCTTGGTGTAGTCGTGTGTCGGCGCGTCGAAGATCCGGTCCTTCGGGCCGTGCTCGACGATGCGGCCGCCCCGCATGACGTAGACGTAGTCGGCCACTTTCTTGACGACCGGAAGGTCGTGGGTGATGAAGACGTAGCCGACACCGAGGTCTCGCTGGAGGTCAACGAGCAGGCGAAGGACGCCGGCTTTGACCGATGCGTCGAGTGCAGAGACGGCTTCGTCAGCGACGATGATCTTCGGGTCGAGCACAATGGCGCGCGCGATGAGGACGCGTTGCCGCTGGCCGCCCGAGAGCTCGGTCGGGTACCGGTTGAGGAAGGTCTCCGCGGGGTTGAGTCCGACTTGCTCGAGCGCCTCGATGACCTTCCGCTCGACCGCCTCGCGACCGCGTGCGAGGTCGTGGAGCCGGACGATCTCGGCGATCGTGCGTCGCACGGTCTTGCGCGGGTTGAGCGAGCCGGCGGGATCTTGCAGCACCGCCTGGACGTTGCGTCGGAATCGCGTGCGGTCACCCGCCGACATGCCCTTGACCGGGGTCCCGTCGAGTTCGATCTCGCCGGAGGTGACGGGGATGAGCCCGAGAAGCATGCGGGCGACAGTGCTCTTGCCGCTGCCGGACTCGCCGACGATGGCGATGAACTGACCGTCGCGCGCCTGGAGCGACGCGGAATCGACCGCGACGACCTCGCCGCCGCCACGGCGGGCACGATAGACCTTCCTGGCGTCCCGCACCTCGAGCAGCATTAGCGGGCTCCGTCCTGCGTCGTGGTCGTGAACTCGAGCCCGGCGCCCTCGGTGCGCAGCCAGTCGCGGAATGCGGGCGGGATCGAGTAGAGCTCGACATCGTCGTCGACCAGGCTCCGAACGCTGCGCAGCAGTGCCTGCGTGTACGGGTGCCGCGGCTCGGCCATCACCTCGGCGGTGGGGCCGGATTCGACGATGCGTCCCGCGTACATGACGTAGAGGCGGTCGGTCATGCCGGCGACGACGGCGAGGTCGTGTGAGATGAGGATCAGTGAGGTCCCGAGCGTGCGGACGGTCTCGTCGAGCGTGGCGAGGACTAGGGCCTGCACGGTCGCGTCGAGCGCCGTCGTCGGCTCGTCGGCGATGATGAGGTCGGGGGTTTTCGCGATCGCGATCGCGACGAGGACGCGCTGCCGCATGCCGCCGGAGAGCTCGTGCGGGAACCGGTGCGCGAGCTGCTCGACATCGGTGAGCCCCGCGAGCTGCAGGAAGCGCAACGACTCGCGCCGACGCGATTCGCTGGCACCGCCGGCCGGGATCGCCTCCTCGACCTGTCGTCCGATCTTCATGACCGGGTTGAGGTAGGTGAGCGGATCTTGGAAGATCATGCCGACGCGCCGCGTGCGGATCTCCTGCCAGGCGCGCTGGTCGGCGCCGTTCATCTCTCGTCCGTTGAAACGGATGGAGCCCTGGACCTGCACTCGCGGGTTCTCGGGGAGCAGTCCGGCGATCGCTCGGCCGGTCACGGACTTGCCGGAGCCGGACTCGCCGACGATGCCGACTCGCTCGCCGCGCTCGACCCTGAGGTTGACTCGGCGCACAGCGTCGACGGACGAGCGGCGCCCCGTCGGCAGCTGGACGGCGAGGTCCGTGAGCTCGAGCAGTGGCGCGGTCGCTGCGGTGCGCGGGTCGGTCATGACGTCACTTCACCTTCCCGATCGAGGGGTTCAGGGCGTCGTTGAGCGAGTCGCCGAGCATATTGATCGCGAGCACGACGACGAAGATGCACAGACCGGGGAAGAGCGCGAGCCACCAGCCGTTCGCGAGGTAGCCCTGGGCGTCGTTGAGCAGCGCGCCCCAGCTCGGGCGGTTCGAGTCGCCAATGCCGATGTAGGACAGCGAGCTCTCGATGAGGATGGCTCGGCCGACGGTCATGGTCGTTGCGACGATCACCGGCGGCATTGCGTTCGGAAGCACGTCGGACCAGAGGATTCTCAGGCTCGTGAAGCCCGACGCACGGGCGGACTCGACGTAGCCGAGCTGCCCGATTCGCATGGCCTCCGCCCGGACGATTCGGGCCACGGCAGGCCACATGGTCACCGACAGGATGATGATGATGATGACCACGTTCGCACCGAACAGTGCGGCAGTGACGAGGGCGAGCACCAACCCGGGGAGCACCTGGAAGAATTCGGCGACCTTGACGAGCGCGGTGTCGGCGAAGCCGCCGAAGAAGCCGGCGAGCCCGCCGATGATGATGCCGAGCGTCATGCACAGGATCGCGACGGTGAAACCGACGAGGAGCGAGACCTGCCCGCCCTGCAGGATGCGCGGGAGATAGTCGCGGCCCAGCTGGTCGGTGCCGAGCGGATACTCAAGCGAGGGCTCAAGCAGCTTCGGGTTGCCGAGCGCCACCGGGTCACCGGCGAAGAACGGGCCGACGAAGGACACGAAGGCGATCACCGCCAGGATGCCGAGATAGATCCAGGTGCTGGGGCGTTCAAAGAAATGGCGCCACAGCGACTCGCGCTTCGCACCGCCGGGGCGGGTCACGGCGAGTCCGGTCGGCGGCGCTTCGAGGGCCGCCCGTGCGGTGTCGAGGATCGGGTCCCGGTCAGGTCCGCTCGTACTCATGCCGCACCTCCCTTCCCGGAGAATCTCGCGCGCAGCCGCGGATCGGCGATCCCGTACGCGATATCGGTGAGGATGTTCACGACGATGACCGTCAGCGTGATGACGATGACGACGCCGAGGACGAGCTGGTTGTTCTTCCGCATGATCGCGTCGAGCAGGAGCAAGCCCATCCCCGGCCAGCCGAAGACCTTCTCGACGATGACGGAGCCGGCCAGCGAGAAGCCGAGGCTGTACCCGCTTACGGTGATCATCGGGAGCAGCGCATTCGGCATCGCATGACGCCAGAGGACGGTGCGGCGTGACAGCCCCTTCGACCGGGCGGTGTCGACGAAATCCTGGCCGAGCGACTCGATCATCGAGGAGCGCATGATCCGCGCCTTGTAGGCGAGCTCCGAGGTCGCCATGGTCACGACCGGGAGGATGAGATATTGGATGTAGATGCCCTCCTGCCCGTATGGCGCCTTCCCCTGCGTCGGCAACCAGCCGAGCGTCACTGCGAAGAGCATGATGAGCAGGATGCCGAGCCAGAAGTTCGGCAGGGAGAAGAGCGCGACCGACAGTCCGGAGAGGCCGCCGTCGAGGAAGCGTGAGCGGGTGCGTGCCGCGATGGCGCCGAGCAGGAGGCCGCCGAAGGTGGAGATGAGGAATGCCGGCAGCGCGAGCGCGAGGGTGTTCCAGATCCGGCTGCCGATGAGCTCGACGACCGTCTGCGAGGAGCCGAAGGACTGTCCGAGGTTGCCTTGGAAGACGTTCGCCAAGTACAGGATGTAGCGCTCCCATACGGACTTGTCGAGCCCGTACGCCGCGGTGATCTGCGCGCGGTACTCCTCGGAGACCGGGTAGTCCCCGATGAGGGCGTCGATCGGGTCGCCGGGGGCGATCTCGAGCAGTAGGAAGAGCACGGTGAGGACGGCGATGAACAGCAGGAGTGACGACAGCAGCAGTCGCCCGTAGTGGAGGAGCGCAGCCTTCATGCGCGATCGCTCCTCGCGGCGCGGCATTGCCGTCGTCCTGTCATCAACCCATCTCCATCGGCGCGTGTGAACCCTCGTGCTGGTCTTGGCCAGCCGGGGCGCCTCGACTTAAGCACCGTCGTCTGAGTCGGGCCTACGGCGGCTTCCGCCAGGTGGAAGCCGGACCCGCCGGAGCCGCGGCGATGCGCCACGATCGCGACAGTGCCGCCGTTTTGGCCGTTTCAAGGAGGAGACTGTGACGATCGACGCCCACGCCCACGTGCTCGTCAAGGACTATCCCGCCGAGGACGGTTTCCCGACGATGGCGCCGGTCGACGGGGACACGGCCCGGGACATGGTCTTCGGTGCCTTCGAGTACCGTGCGAAGGACGTCTGGTTTGCGACCGAGCGACGGATCGAGGCGATGGATGCCGCCGGTGTCGACGAGGAGATCGTCTCCCCGATGCCACCGCTGCTCAACTACGCCATCGAGACGGCCATGGCACTGACGCTTCACCGGCACATCAACGAGGCGATCGCCGGCTATGTCGCGGCGGGCGGCGGTCGGATCCATGGGCTCGGCATCGTGCCGATGCAGGATCCCGATGTCGCCGCGGCGGAGCTGAGCCGCATCGCCGAGCTCGGCCTGCGCGGTGCGGAGATCGGGTCCCACATCAACGGCACCCCGATCGGTGACGCGCGGTACCGCGTCGTCTTCCAGGAAGCCGAGCGCCTTGGTCTCGGCCTATTCGTCCACACGTTGCCGCGCGTCGACGAGGTCGGCATCGACGCGGCGCACCGCGGCTCGATCGGCGTGGGTATCGAGGGGACGCGGGGTGCCGCATCCATCGTGCTCGGCGGCCACGCCGAGCACTGCGCGCCCGACCGCGTGCTCTTCTCGCATGCCGCGGGCGGTCTCCCGTCCATTCTTGCCCGCGCCGACTACTTCTGGGCCACCAAGCCAGAGGACGAGCGTCCGCCCCTGCGCCCGAGCGAGCTCGCGCGGCGCTTCACCTACGACTCGATGGTCTTTGACCCCGCGGGACTGCGATTCATCATCGACTATCTCGGTGCCGACCGGATCACGCTCGGCACCGACTTCCCGGCCATGGCTCGGCCCGAGCCGCTCGACTCGCTCCTCGACCCGCTGGGCCTCGACGCAGCCGAGCGAGCGCTCATCACCGAGGGCAACGCTCGGCGCTTTCTCGGCATCGACGCTGTTAGCCTCTGACCGGGCCGCCCGCCCGCGGCCGCATCGTGCCAAGCGCCGGAAGGGGAGTCGTGTCGGAAGCTGAGACCGTCGGTGACGCCCCTGCGCCGACCGCCCCGCAGCGCACCGCGGCGGGGCGGATGCTCTCGCTCATCGGTGCCTTTGAGTACGGTGGCGGGGTCCTGACCCTCTCCGAGCTCAGTCGGCACGGCGGCCTCTCGCTCACCACGACGCACCGGCTCGTCCGCGAGCTGATGGAGTGGGGCGGTCTCGAGGTGGACCATCGCGGCCGCTACCGGCTGAGCCGGAAATTCGTCCAGCTCACCTCGTCGACCGATGCGATGCACCTGCGCGAGATCGCGCTGCCACACCTCATGAAGCTGCATCGCCAAGTCGGTGGGAGCACTGTGCACCTCGCGGTCCGCGACGGGCGGAACATCATGTACCTCGACGCGCTCCGCTCCTACCCGAACTACACGGGGGAGAGCCGGATCGGCGGGAATCTGCCGCTCCACGCGACGGCTGCCGGCCTGGTGCTGCTCGCCAACTCGACCGAGGACGAGATCCGCGAGTACATGCAGGAACCGCTGCAGCGGTTCACGCCCCACACGATCGTCGACCCCGATGAGCTCACGCAGACGCTGGAGATGATCCGGGCGCAGCGGCACTTCGTGTACCCCAGGTCGATTGTCCTCGACGCTGGGGGCGTCGCGACGCCGATCACGGGGCTCGGCGGCGCCGTGCGCGCCTCGGTGAATGTCGTGTGGTTCATCGACCAGCAGGACCCGCAGACCCTGCTCGGCTACGCACGTGCCGCGACCGCGGCGATCTCGCGAGCGCTCGTCGGCGGTCGACAGGCACCCGACGCGCGGACCGTCGACTTCAATCGCCGACGTGCGGGACTGTTCTAACGACGATCAGCCCGTCGGCCGCGCCAGTCCGAGGTGCTCCCGGAGCGTCCGCCCCGTGTAGTCGCGTTGGAAGACGCCCCGATCCTGCAACTCGGGGACGAGCAACCGCTAGATGCGGTCGACCCCCTTGATCCGCAGTCCCTCGTATCGGCTGCCCTCCGAGCCGAGCTCCTGCGCCCGGCTGTCCGGCGCCCGCCAGCTGTCCTTGTGGTAGCCGGCGGCGGGCATGAAGAGCGTGAGGACCATCTTCGGGCGCTCGGTGTGCATGTCCGCGCGCCTCAGGGATGGTTCACCATGGCGACGTGGATCGCCTGCTCCCCGGGTACCTCGCCGGCGAGGACATCGATCGCTTTGGCGATCTCGGTGAGCGGGTAGCTGTGGGTATGCATGCGCTCCAGCGGGAAGCGGCCGGATTCGATGAGCGCGATCGCCTCGGACACGGCTCGGTGGTCAACCCCGCGGGCGCCAAGGAGCCGGACCGACTTGTTGATGAGCTGGTCGGTGCTGATCGGCGCGGGGCGGCCGTTCTTCAGACCCGCGATGACGACGGTGCCGCCGGTGCGCACGGCATCGAGTGCGTCCTGGACCGGCTGCAGGGCGACGGGTGTCACGTCAACGACGACGTCGGCAAGACGCCCGTCGGTGAGCTCGAGGAATCGCTCGACGACCGACTCGGTCTCGGCGTTGATCGTCGCGTCGGCACCGAACTCTTTCGCCACGGCGAGCTTGTGCGCGTCGCGGGTCAGCCCCGTGATGATGACGCGGCTCGCGCCCGCGGCCCGTGCCGCCAACGCCGCCGCGATGCCGCGCTGGCCGGCCCCGAGCACGAGGACGACGTCGCCCTCCTCGACACCGCCGAGGTGGACGGCCCAGCGGATGCCCGCAGCGACGGCGTTGTACATCGCGGCCACCTCGATCGGCACACTCCGGTCGATCCGGTGCACGACCGAGTTCGGGTGCAGGTACATGACCTCGGCGAAGCCCCCGGTCAGTTCGGTCGGCGATTCGAAGGGCCGGTAGCCGTAGCTGCCGAGGCTCTGCCGGCATTCGGTGAGCGCGCCCGCCTCGCAGCGGTCGCACGCGCGGCAGGGCACGACGACCTCGACGCAGACCCGGTCGCCCACATCGACGCCCCATCGGGCTGCGGCGCGGGGCCCGATCGACACGATGGTGCCGACCGGCTCGTGCCCGGGCACCACGCCCATGATCGCGCGGGGATCCTCGCCCCGCACCTGTTCGACATCGCTGCCGCACAGCCCCGCGGCATCGATGCGCACGATGGCGCTGTCATCATCGTGTTCCGGGGCGGGGAAGCCGCGGATCTCGAGCACGTTCGGTGCCATGAGCACGGCGGCATTGACGAGTCCCATGGGCCCTGACGCTAGAGCGCCGTGACCGTCGGGGCATCCCGACATTCCATTGGATGGAAGGCGCGCCGAGCACGTTCGATGGGTGCGCGAGAGTTGGCGTGCTCACCCACCGAAGGAGGCCCACCGCATGACCGCACCGGACTGGACGCAGTCAATCCGTGACCCGCTCGCGACCCGAGTCGCGCGGCCGATGGCGGGCAAGGCGGCAATCGTCGCGGGTGGCGGGCTTGCCGGTCCGCTCGGCGGGGTGGGCTTCGGCATTGCGTGGCTGCTCGCCCAGGATGGTGCGAGCGTCGCCATCCTGGACCGGGACCCGGCGGCAGCGGACCGCGCGGTCGAGCTCATCCGCGACGCGGGGGGTGTCGCGGAGGCGCACGCGGTCGACATGCTCGACGCCGACGCGGTCCGCGAGACGGTCGACCTCGTCGTCGATCGCTTCGGTCGACTCGACTATGTCGCCGACTCGATCGGCGGCGGCGGACTCGTCAACATCTTCGAGGCGACCGAGGACGAATGGGACGCAGGGTTCGACCTCAACCTGCGACAGGTCTGGCACCTCATCCGACACGCGCAGCGCCACCTCGGCGCGGGAGGCGCGATCGTGACGATCTCCTCCGGTGCGGTCGACGGGCGCGGTCCCGGCATTCCGTACGGGATTGCGAAGACCGCGCTGGAGAAGCTCACGGTCGGCGCGGCCGGTGCGCTCGCGGCGCGTGGCGCCCGCGCGAACTGCGTCCGCGTCGGCATGATCTGGGGCGCGTTCGCGGCGAGCTCGCTCGACGAGTCGCTCCGCGAGGTGCGGCGCGAGAACGTCGCGCTGCGCACCGAGGGCAACTCATGGGACATCGCCGCCGCGGCGCACTTCCTGCTCAGCGATCGCGCCCGGTGGATCACGGGCCAGACGATCTCCGTCGATGGTGGCGGTTCGCCGCCCCGGAACGCCGGCCAGGCCGACCGCGCGGCGAAGTGATCCGCGCATTCCTCCCCAATCGTGGAGGAATGCGCGCCCGACGACCGCGCGCCGTCAATCCGTCCGGCTGTGCTCGCCGATCCGGTGCCAGGTGCGGTTCTCGTAGACGAGCCCGTCACCGGTCTCGGCGGCGTCGGACTCGTCGGTCGCGAGGTTCGACTGGATCGGCTGGGCGACGACGAGCGTCGCGGTGCCGGCCTCGAATCGGTTGACGATGCGGCAGCGCAGCCACCGGGTGCCGTGGAAGACGGGCTCCCCGGTCGTCAGGCTGTGCCACAGCGTCGTGTCGGCGAAGCGGTCGATCCCGCTCGTCGCACCCAGCCGTGCCAGTGGCAGGTCCGCGGCGCGCAGCATGTGGACGACGACGGTCTCCGCGGCCTTGAGCGCCGGCGCGCTCGAGGAGATCTCGGACACCGAGAAGACG
>Ga0182739_1002553_pt1 | contig 16919 bp, 10 predicted proteins | sample eDN5th30CBELigBY_FD_128873 | JGI IMG/M metagenome (GOLD analysis project Ga0182739, IMG submission 128873) | Enriched backyard soil microbial communities from Emeryville, California, USA - eDNA 5th pass 30_C BE-Lig BY (version 2) (version 2) | ecosystem: Environmental > Terrestrial > Soil >... | reverse complement strand
TCCAGGCGCTGGAGCGGGCCCGCACCGAGTATCTCAACGCCGTGACTTCCTACAACAAGGCCCAGTTCCGACTTCTCACAGCCATTGGGACCACGCCGGCCGCCCCCGTCGCTCAGGCCTCCCCGACCATCGAACGATCGCAATATCGATGAGTCTCAATAGGGACCCTTGAATATGTCCTTGTGAAGTAGGCTTAGGCTTTGGACGCGACCGGTGAAGCAGGAGTGCCCCACCGATCCGCCTCGGCCGTGGAAGGACGAGGCAGGTCGGCGGGGCACTCTTGAGTTCATTCCTTTGCCTGGCGAGCGACTCTTGTGGAGTCAGGGCCAGGCCCCTCTCTCGAACCGGGCTTGCCGGTCAGGAGAGGGAGACTTTGGCGCGTCGGAAGCTGCGGGCCCGGAACAGGCCGAAGCCGGCCAGGGCGGACCAGACGAGCATCGACATCGGCTCGGGAATCGTCGGCGCGGGCTGTTCGACCGGGGGCGGCGGGGGGCTGAGGGAGGTCTTTTCCGCGGTGAGGACCACGCCTTCGAGCGAGCCGGGGCTGGTGATCTGTAGCGTCGGCGGCGAGCTCAGGGCGTTATTGATGTTCAGCGTGAAGTGAAGCAGGTTGTCGGCCGCGAGCCCGCCGTTGAAAAAGACCATGCCGAACTTTTGATCGGTCGGGTTGACCAGGGGATCGTTCTTCAGAGCCACGACCAGGTGGTCCTTGTCGAAGCCGTACGAGTCGGGTTCGATGGTCAAGGGGCTTCCCTGGGAACCGTCTCCCAGCTCGGGGGGGGTGATACCGCCGGCCGGGATCACGTTCGCTTCGAGCTGGGGCAGAGTTACCCCGGGATTGACGTTCTCAACATCCGAGCCGGGGTCGGGAAGACCACCGGGGATCTTGAGCGAGTAGGTCGCCGTCTCGGTTGAAGTTATCCCGTCGGCCTGAACCGAGGTTGGCCGGGTGGCCAAGGTCAGGACGACCGTGAAAACGGCCATAAGAGTGAGACAACGCCGCATCACGAAAGGTTCCTCCCTGAACGGAGACTATAACGTGAGAAGTGGTTGCGCAAATCCCGGACCCATCGCCCATGCCGACCGGCCGCACCGGTGGAAGGCGGATGTTCCCCCAAACGCGTTCTCGGGCCAACGCGGTACTCCGTACCACGCTGTCTGATAAGCTCTTGGGAGAGGGATCGAGACCCGGGACCCCTGGTCACTCATCGGACGATGCTACGCCAGGCTGCGAACTCACACGACTGACTTGGGATCCGGAGATCAACGGCCGGATTGTGCGTTCGATCGGCAAAAGGGTCAAGATCGAATCTTTCGTTTTCTTTTGCGCATCGCCTCAAGCTCTTTGACCGTGGGATCAAACGTCTTGGTTCGAGGGGCCCTCAGGCGGTGGTTCGATCAGGAGACGTGGGTAAACGGCCGGATTGAGGGAGATTGAGCGGGCCGCCTTTCAATCACGTCGAGCTCGAAACTGCGACGGATTCTGCTGAGCTCCTGGGAATCGCGGGGGACCCGATGACTGACGGGAAATCGGATCGAATAGATGCGGGACGCTGAGCGTCTACCTTCGCAGGTGAGCGTATGCCCGAGGTGGCCACCGGCGTGTCAACGCCCGACGAGACACTGATCGAACACGCCCGACGGGGGGACCGTTCCGCATGTGAGGAGCTGTTCTACCGACACCGGGGGATCGCCTACGGCCTGGCGTACCGTCTGCTGGGTCATGAGCAAGATGCCCAGGATGCGGTGCAGGACGGGTTCCTCAAGGCGGTCACCCACCTTCACGCGTTTGACGGCCGGAGCACGTTCCGCACCTGGCTCGTCAAGATCGTGCATAATGCCGCCCTCGACCTCGGTCGGCGGCGGAAGCGGCGGCCGGTCCGGACCCTGAGCGACGAGGAGAACAACGGCTACGAACCCCCCTGCCACGACGACCCGGCGCAGGGGCTACGTCAACAAGACCTCAAACGGCTCCTCGACGCCGCCCTGGCCCGGCTCTCACCGGCCATTCGGGAGACCTTTATCCTGTTCGCGGAAACCGGTTTGAGTTATAAAGAAATCGCCGACGTGCAGGAGATTCCGATCGGCACGGTCATGAGCCGCCTGCACCACGCCCGAAACAAGTTGCAGTCGTATTTGAATTGGGACGATCTCGATGGCCTCAGCCCTTGATCAGATCAGGATTCCTCGCCAACTCTGACCCCGAGGTTGACGACGGCACGGATCGAAGGATAAACGGTTCGCCATCGCAAGCCATGTCGGGGAGGTGTGCCATGCGTTGCCAGGAAGTCATCCACCACCTGTCGATCCAGCCCGTCGGGGCGCCACCTTCGGCGCTGTTGAACGAGCATCTGGCCGGCTGCGCAAGCTGCACAGCCTGGGCGGAGCGAAATGCGCGTCTGGATCGACTTTGGGAGACGACCCGGGGGCCGGAACTCTCGGCCGCCGCGTGGGATCGGATCTGGAGCAACGTCTCCGAGTCGCTTGAACCGGCTCCGGCTCCGACTCTGGTTTCGGCTCCTCCCCTGGTGGTGTCGTCTCGCTCTTGGCGGCGGCCGGCGATGGCGATCTTTGCGCTGGCGCAGGCCGCCGCTCTTCTGCTGGCATTCGGACTCGCGTGGCGCCAGTCTCCCTCGTCGCCCCGGCCGGCTTCGCCGGTGCCGGCGGCCAACGTTCCGACGGCGACGGTGGCCGAGGCCGCACCCACAGCCGCACCTGAAGCGAACGAGATTCCGGCCTTCGATATCTCGCCCGATCAACTCACGTTGATCTCGTTGGACGACAAGACCGTTCACGATTTGCCCAAGGACGAGAGTCCGAACGAGGTCAGCCTCTTCTCGCTCCCCATGTTTAACGCCATGGAATCCTTGGCGTCCTTGCAATGACAACTCACGCTCTGCGCTGGCCTCGGACACCTCACGAACTTGTCGTGGTGGTTGCGGTTGCCTGGCTGCTGTTCGGCCCGGGCGTCAAGGCCGCGTGGTCTCAGATGGGGGAGCCCGCACGCCAGGTCACGGTCTTCGGGGTTGTGGCGGTACCCAACGCCAAGATCATGGATCCGAAGCTCAAGGCGATCGCCCCCCAGCTTCGTCGGCTGCTCCCCAACCATGGCTTCAAGCTGCTCGACGTGCAGAGCAAGCGGCTCTCGGCCGGTCAGGCCGTCACCTGCGACCTGGGCGGTGGGGCCGCCTCCGCGATCACCCTGATCCGCCCCCTCGACGAGAACGGCAAGGTCCAGCTTCGCTGTGAGCTCCTCCAGGATGAGGTCTCCCAGCTTGCGACCCTGGTTTCAACCCCGGCGAATCAGCTCTTTTTCTGTGACAAGACTCGGCCTGACGGTTCGCGGATCCTGATCGGCATCGGAGCGCGCTAGCAGCCTCCTGCCGGTGGTGCCGTCAGCGCTTCTGATCGTGGCTCGGCCGGCCCGGCCCAGGGGCGAACGCCTTGGCGGGTCGCCCTCGTAACGTTGGGCGAGTCGCGAAGGGATGGGGACAGGGCGGTGTCCCATGGAGAAATGAAAAACGGCCGCCGTCCGGCTCGATGAAGCCTCGCCGAACGAGGCCCAGCGCACGGAGGGCGGCCGCCAGCGACGCTGACAAACCTCACCTGGGACGGCCAACCGAAATTGGACGCCTTCAAGCAAAGCGTGCCATGCGCCGCTCGTATACGTTCAGGGTCGCATTAAGCAAAGCGCTAACGTTCAACCCAAGGCACCCGCGCCGACCCCCTTCCCTGGGGGAAACCAGAACACGGGGCCTGCTTCGGTCTTCCCTGACCGGCTTTTGGGAATCAACTTCACCCTGACGGTTTTAGAGATCGGCTGGGACGCAGGTTGACCTTCAACGATTCTTCGACGCGTCCCCTGGTTGCCTTCGACCCTGGACTCTGTGGGAAGGTCCTGGCGGAGACCGTTGGAGTCGTGGAGTCGATGGTTCTCGGCCGCTTGCATAATGGCGTGGGATCGTTACAATGGGTTTCTTTTGATTCATGGCCTGGCCTATCAACAGGTTGGACAACCACAACCGAACGGGCCGCCTGCAATGGGCTCCCCCCCTTTCTTCCGGTGAGTGTCGACAGAGTGTTGAGAGTCGGAATGGGAACGACTTACGGGTAGGGGGGACGGAAACCACCGAAGCGTCGCCGGACCGCCAAATCTCCCAGGTGAGGTTCGCCTCCTCTCGAGTGGGTGAGATTGGCGACTCGGGCCGGGTCCCCGACCTTTGTGTGGGAGGACCGGCTCTCCGCGGCCGCCGCGCTGCAACACCTTCTTTCTGTCTTTGGTTTGATGTCCAAGTCTTTCTGGAACATTTCCTCGCAAGAGAAATGGGAGAGTTTTCTCTGATGGCTGCCGCCACTACCAATCGCAACCTGAGCGCGACTGTGCTTCTGAGCCGCGGGCTGACCCCCGGCAAGCTTCGTGGGCTTCAGCGGATCAGCAACCCGAACGGGACGCTGACGATGCTGGCGCTCGACCAGAACAGCTCGATGATCGAGATGGCGCAGAAGGCGCTGAAGGGGAAGGGGCTGGATCGGGAGCCGACCTACGAGGAGATCGTCGAGGCGAAGCTCGACATGGCGCGGCAGATGTCGCCGGCCTCTTCGGGGGTCTTGATCGACTCCTACTACGGTGCCTGGTCGGCGATCGCCTCCGACGCGATCCCGGCGCACAAGGGTTTGCTGATCCGGGTCGAGAAGTCGGGCAGCCCGAAGAACAAGGTCGGCGGCCCGATGGGCGAGTACGAGCCGGGCTGGAGCGTCGAGAAGATCAAGCTCATGGGGGCCGACGCCGTCAAGCTGCTCGCCCCGTTCGAGCCTGGTGAGCCGATCTCGGCCGAGCACCAACTCGCCTTCATCGAAGAGGTGGCCAACGACTGCCGCAAGTACGACATCCTGTTCCTGCTCGAGCCGGTCGCCTTCCCCTACAACGGCGAGAAGAAGACCGATAAGAGCTTCCTCGACCGCAAGGCGGCGACCACCATCGAGTCGGCCCGTCAGCTCAGCCGCTACTGCGACGTCTACAAGGCTGAGTTCCCCGGCACCCTCGGCCACGGCTCCGACAGCCAACTGGTCGACAACCTGCACGCCCTCTCCGAAGCGAGCGAGCGGCCGTGGGTCCTCCTGTCGGCCGGCGTCGACTATCCTGACTACTTCAAGCAGGTCAAGATGGCGATGGACTGCGGCTGCTCGGGCGTCCTCGGCGGTCGGGCCTTCTGGAAAGAGTACTTCCTCCAGGAGGGCGAAGAGGCCCGGACCCAGTTCGCCGCCACGACCGGCCTCAAGCGCGTGGCCGACGTCGACGAGGTGGTCCGTCAGCAGGGAACCCCTTGGTTCGCCAAGTACGGCTTCACCCGGGACGAGTTGGCGACGATCCGGGCCAGCGAGGGCTGGCACAACCGCTACGCCCCCTATGCCAAGTCGGCTGGCGGTGCCAGTGGCCACGTCGTTCGCGCCGGCGAGGTCTACTGATTCGGAATAGACCTGAGCGGACTCGATCGGAGTCCCGCTCGGCGGCACCACAAAAGGCCCTTCGCCACCCATGTGGTGAAGGGCCTTTGCCATTGCACGACCTCCATCGCGCGGCCACACCAGGCCGGGGGATATAAAGCAAGCTGTTGAACATTTCTCGTCGAGTAGGCTTCCGCCTGCCGGGCCTCGGCCAGCGCTGGCAGGCCGAAGCCTATCGATCGACCTACGCGAATGATCCGAGACCTCGAAGGAACCAGGGGATGCCCCCGTGATTCGAGGCTCCTGAACACTCGGCCGGAGTGAACGGCCGAGTGGGAAACTCTCCTGGGTGGGGCGGATCCTTATCGCCCGGTCATGCCCTTCCGCTCGGTGTGGCTACGGACGGGGATCTTCAGGCCCGGGCCGTTGCGCGGAGTCTTGATCTTCTTGTCCTTGCCTTCAGGCAAGGCGCCGAACCGGATGCCGCTCTTGGCCTGGACGAGCTCGAGGGGGCTCATCGGGTCGAGGAGCTCCGACTCGCCCGTCTTGCGATTGTACTTGATGGCGCGGACGCGACCGTTCGAGTTCGGTTGTCCGACGCCGTCCTGACGGACAACGGCGACCGGTCGGCCCTCTTCGGAGTAGGCCTGGAACAGCTCCTTCTGGGAGTCGTACTTGATGACGTCGGCCCGAATCGTCTCGTTCCGGGTCTTGGCCTGGGCCTCGCTGACGGCCATCAGGTAGTTCTTCGCCGCGCTCGTCTTTCCAGGAGTTGGGACGCTGCTCACGTCCAGCTTCTGGGCGGTGAGGAGCATGTAGTCGTCGGGGGGACGGTCGAAGTCGATGGGCGTATTCTCGCTGCCGACGGTGGCGTTGAGCGCCTGGACGTCTCCGAGGAACCTGGCCCAGCGCGTCTCGGTCGTGTCCTTGTCCTTGCCGACGACGAAGCGTCCGATCATCTCGCGTTCGAAGGTGATGACCGTCAGCTTCAACGGAGGCACGGTGACTTTGCGGCGTGCCGCGGCGGCCGCCTCGGCGCCGACGCGACCTGGCGGTATCTGGCTGCCATTGCTCCCGATCACCGAGGTGGCGCGTCGGGTCGGGGGCGGTGCGGCGGGGTTGGCCGCGGGCTTGATCCGAGGCCCGGCGCCAGCAGGCGCAGAGCCCGGCATCGCCGGGACGGCCAGCGGGTTCTCGGCGCCATCCTCGCGGTTCCAGAGGAACACCTTCCCCTGGCCCGGGACGTGGAAATTGCCCGTGACCTTGTCGTACGTTACCCGTCCCCCTTCGATCCGCTGCTTCTGAAGCAAGAGCTTGCTACCGGGGTCCGTCTTCCGGAGCTCGACCACGACATCCGAGAAGCAGTCCAACAGCGCGATCTGGGGCCGGGCCTCAGGCTCCTCGCCAGGCGCGACCTCTTTGTTCGCCCCCTTGGGCCGGGCCAGCGAAACCGGCCGATCCATGTAGACGTCCAGCCGTTCCTGACAGGAGAGCTGGGCGTCTTCCATGACCGCGCGAACCCCGTGATAGAACTGGGCGATGGCCACCGTGGGACTTTCCGGATCGCTCTGGCTCGGCCGGCCGACGAATGACATCCGGTGCTTCCACGAGATCGTCAAGGGCCGCTTGCTCGTCTCGTCGTTTGTCTTGTCCCGGCCCTGTCCTTGCTTCTGCCTTGCTCCCGGCTCCTTGTTGTCGTCGCCGAGTCCCTTCTCGGTCAGCAAGCCACGGGAGGCCATCTGGGTGAGCGTCCCCGGGCCCTTGACCCAGGCATGGTCGTCCTTCTGGTCCAGGCCGATGTTCGGCCCGGTGATGGTCATCTCTTCGGTCGCCACCCGAGCATTGGGGGTCAAGGCGAGCTCGGCGGCCGTGGCCTTTTCGGGAGCGATGTGGTGCTGGACCACGAACTTCATCTTCCCCTCACCCTGGTTGAACACGTCCAGGGCCTGGCCGGTCACGTCGGTCCCCTGCGACTTGCCGGGCTCGGGATCTTGATGGAAGACGACTCCGCCCCGGAGTCTGACCTGTTGCACCTCCCCCTTGGAGAGGCCGGCGGTGTCGGTGTCGGTTTCGGCACGGGCGGGGGCGTTGGGGTCCGCCGGCTTGAGCTGGATGACGGCCCAGACCGTGTCGGCCGTGACGGACACCTCAGGCTCGGTCGGCTTCTTCGGATCCTTGCCCTGCTCCTTGTCTGTTTCCTGGGGGGCGGAGTTGGGGGTGGGCTTGGATGGGGATGTCTCGACGCCCCCTTGTTGAGGAGGTGCCGTCCCCGCGGGCGCGGGGGCGGGCTGGGCCCCTGCTCCGGCCGGTGAGGGAACCGGGTTCTCGAAGATGGTGACGAGATTGTCTCGTGCGTTCATGACCTTGCCGGGGGCGATCAGATGCACGTTCCCCATCGCTTCCAGACGCTGGATTTGGAACGAGTCGGCCCCCTTCTGCCCCCCGGCGGTCTGCGTGTTCGACCTCGGACTCGCCTTGGGGGCGGGCGCTTCGGCGGGCTTGGCCTTGGGGGCGAGCCAGACCCTGATCTCCTTCTCGGCGTCGAGGCTGGCTTGCGCCACATCGATGAACTCGGGGCGGCCGGTCAAGTTGACATACTTGGTCGGCTGGTTGTTCACGTCGAAGTCGGTCTTCATCACCAGGTGGTCTTGCCAGATCGCCTTACGTTCGACTGGCTTGTCGCGGCTCGACCGGGTCTCGAGCAGTCCGGGCCCGCGGGCCACGATCGTGGCGTTCTCGCTCCCCTGGCCATCGTCGAAGATCGTGGCGTCGATGGTTCGGATCGTGGTGTACGACTTGGGCTTTCCCTTGTTGGGACCCTCGCTGGCGATCTCAACCTTCTCGATCTGGAGCTTGGACTTGCTGTCGCCGCGCAGATAGGTTTCGTCGGCCCTGTCGGGGGCGAGCTTCCTGTGAATCAGCTCGTTGCAGAGGGCGGTGATCCCCTGCGACTTCGACTGGAGCCAGACCGCGTGACCGGTTGCCTTGGCCTCGCGCAGGGTCATCTCGGTCCCGGCACCGGTGGCCGACGGAGGCGGTTCAGCCGAATCGCCCGGGCCGTTCTCATTCCCGTTCCCGGCGCCATCGGCCGTGGCGACCGTGACCGAGGTGGGCTTCGGCTTCGCCCCTCCCTTCGCCTTCGGCTGCATGGTCAGGCGGAGGTCATCGCAGTCGAGCTGGTCGGGGATCTCGCCGGGCTTACCACGCCTGACCACCACGTCGCGGTTGAAGTAGAGCATCGTCGGCAATGGCGGTGCGGGGGGGCCGATCAGAACCGGCCTTCGCGTCGGGGGCAGCTCCACCCGCATCTTGCCCGCACACCGGAGATCCAGCGGGGTCCGCTGTTCTTCCGGCCCTGCCCCTGTCCCCGCTCCCGGCCCGGGTCCGTCCTTGGCCTTGCCGGGCAAGATCCCCGACTGCCCCACATCATTGAGGACGATGTGAACATTCTTTTCGAGCGAGGCCGACTTCGCGTCGAAGCCGCCGGCGATGCTACCGGGCGCTCCTTCATTCTTGGGCCGGAGCTGGATCAACAGGTCGAATCCAGTGATCCGCATGTCGCGGTCCTGGATCATGATGTCAGAGCGGCTCTTGATCTGGAGGCTTGGCTCGTCGAACTCGACGTAGGGCATCGGCCCGATGACCAGGTCGTCGATGGTCGATTCCCGTGTTCCCTTGTCATCGCGGAGCTGGACGTTGCCCTCGAGTTGGGCGTGAACCACCTTCATCGGCTCGTTCGACTTGGTGTTCGAGAGCGACAGCACCGGTTGGTCGAGGTCGACGACCGCCATGTCGCTGGTTGCCGTCTTCAGCGCCCGCCCGTCCCGTGACTTCCAGACGATCGCGAACGGCTTGAAGGTCAGTTGTTTGCCGTCGGGGCGCCGTTCGGCTTCCTTGGCGTACATCCAGTAGCCACGTTCGTGGTTGTAGTACCGGATCGGCAGTGCCCGGTCGGCGCTCCAGTGCGTCGGGCCCAACGCGTCGGCGGCCGTTCGAATGGCTTCTAGCTGAGTCGTCGACTCTTTGCGCGGCGCGAAGGGTATCGGCGGGGCGGCCGAGCCGACCTCTGCGGCAATGATCGCGAAGAGCCGGACGTAGCCGGCATAGCACGCCAGCAAAACGCCGAACGTCGTCACGACCTGAAGAGCTTTCTTGAACACAGCGATATCCGTTGTTCGGAACGACCGATCGGCAGAACCCGCGTCCGGCGACCACCCGCGGGCGGTCCTAGGCTGGCGTTTGGTAGCGGGCGAGAAGCCCGTCCCAGGAGCCTTGTTGTTTCAAAATCAGCTCGACGACCTCGCGGACCACGCCCCGTCCCCCATCGGCCTGGGTGACGAGGTGGGCGACCTCGCGCACCTCGGCCGCGGCATCGGCGGGGCAGGCGGCCAGGCCGGCCACCTGGAGAATGGGTAGGTCGGCCAGGTCGTCCCCGATGTAGCAGACTTGCTCGGGGGCGAGTCCCAGGGATGCGATCAACTGACGGAACGGCCCCCCTTTTTGTGACGCCCCCTGGATCACCGGCTCGATCCCGAGCTCGGCCGCGCGATGGTTGACGGCCGGCGCCGACCGTCCCGAGAGGATCGCGGCGCGCTTGCCCGCCTTCCTCCACAGGTCGAAGGCGCTGCCGTCGCGGACGTGGAAGTGCTTGGTCTCGACCCCGTGGCCATCAATCGCGATGACGCCGTTGGTCAGGACCCCGTCGACGTCCACCAGCAACAGCTCAATCCCTCCGCACCTTGCGGCGAGGTCGAGTGGGACGCGGGAGCGGCTCAACACCAGATCATTCCTCCAGCTCGGCGGGGACCAGGTCGATCACGTCGGTCAAATCGATCAGGCCGACGAGCCGCCCCCCACGGTCGACAACCGGCAACTCGCTGAGCTTCCGCGACTTGAGCTTTTCCACGGCATCGGCGATCGTCGCCCCGACCTGGATCTGGACCGGGTTCGCCGTCATGACCTCGCCGATCGGCCGGTCGAGCTCGGCCTCGCGTCTCTTCTCGAACAGGCGGGCCAGGTCGCTGTCGGTGAAAATCCCGAGCAGCTCCTGGTCCTCCCCTTCGATCAGGATCGCTCCCGAGCGCCGGCGCGGGCCGGCCAGGCGGACGAAGACCTCGCGGACCGTCTCGTCGGGCTTCGCGCGGCGGATCTGCACCCCGGTCCGCATCACCTCCTCGACCCGACAGAGCTTACGTCCGAGGCTCCCGCCGGGATGATAGAGGGCAAAGTCCTCGGCCCGGAAGTCGCGCATCTTGCTGACCAGCAGGGCGAGCGCATCGCCCACGGCCATCAGGGCCGTGGTGCTGGCCGAGGGGGCGAGGCCGAGCGGGCACGCCTCCTGGATCGGCCCCAGCGCAATGCAAAGGTCGGCGGTCCGGCCCAGGGTGCTGGTGACCCCCTCGGTGATCGCGATCAAGCCCGCGCCGAGCTGGCGCACTGCCGGGAGCAGTCGGAGCAGCTCGTCGGTCTCGCCGCTCTGCGACAGGGCGATCACGACGTCGCCGGTCCGGATTCGACCCAGGTCGCCGTGGACCGCTTCGGCCGGATGGAGCGGAAAGGCCCGGGTCCCGGTCGAGGCCAGGGTCGCCGCCAGCTTCTGGCCGACCAGCCCCGCCTTGCCCATGCCGGTGACGATCACGCTCCCGGGACAGCGGTAGATGAACTCGGCCGCTCGCGTGATCGAGACGCCGAGCCGATCGCGCACCCGCTCCAATGCGCTGGCTTCGATGCGCAGGACTTCGCGCGCAAAGGCTAGACCTTCGGCCTCGCTGATCAGTGACAGAGACGCATCCGTGATCGTGGCCATCGCTGGGCCTCCTTGCCCTGCGTCGTACGACGCCAAACCTGACGGTACCGGCCTCCGGATTATAGGGGATCGCACCATAGCCCATCCCCCCAATCCCGTCAACGCGGGCCCTGCCAAGTTCCCGGCTCCCACCCATTGAGGCCAGGTCGCCTCATTATACTTTCTCGGCAATCTCGATCTGGGAGGTTTGGACAATCCGGGGGAATGGTGGTTGGCCATTCCGGATATACCTGATCGTTCGGCCGGGAGTCGAAGTGGCTGGCCCGACGCCAGGTTGTGATCGGTGCCGAGGCACGCCCACGGCGCCCCTCGCCTTACGAATCGGAGGAAAGCAGGTCGACACTTGACCCGAGCCACCTGGACGCGGACGATCTTAGGTCCTGGATCCTCGTTCGTACGGGGCCGGCGTTGGCGCTTTCATGATGGGTTCCACGAACCTACCGGATGGGGTTCTCGAGCCGGTGATCGCCCCAGGGCCCGTCCGGTGCACCAACGGGGCGTCCGCTTCGCTTTACCGGCAAAGGGGGCTCCCGACCCAGCCTCCTCGGTTTCCCGGCCCTCGGCGGTCGCCGCGCGATTTCCGAAGGGTTCCCTTTGTTCGCTCTCGCCCCGACGACCGGGTCGAGGAGGCGATCGCGATCGATCGTTGAGGAGCCATGTCAAGCGACATATCCGAGCCGGCCCTGTCCTCGGGTCGAGAAACTCCCACCTCCCCCTGGAGCACGCGCCGGGCCCTGGCCGAGCTGTTCCTGGTCAGCTTCGTCATCCTCTTCTTCGAACTGGCCTGCATCCGCTGGTTCGGCAGCACGGTCGTCTTCCTGACCTTCTTCACCAACCTCGTGCTGATGGCCTGCTTTCTGGGCATGAGCGTCGGCTGCCTGGCCGCGTCCCGCAAGCGCGACATCGTGAACACGGTCATCCCCTTGACCCTGCTGGCCGTCGGCCTATCGTATGCCGTGCTTTGGGCATACAACCACTTTGGCCAGGTGACGATCGACGTTGGGGGGCAAGAGTCGCCCCAGCAGGTCTTCTTCGGCACCGAATCGCGTCCCAAGGATCCGTCGCGGTTCGTGGTTCCGATCGAAGCGATCGCGGGCGTCTTCTTTGTGCTGATCACCCTGGCGTTTGTGGGGCTCGGGCAGGCCATGGGCCGCCGGTTCAACGCCATCCCGAACCGCGTCCTGGCCTACTCCGTGGATATCCTCGGCAGCCTGACCGGCATCGTCGCGTTCGCCGCCGTCTCCTATGCTCGGCTCCCCCCGCTCGTCTGGTTCGCCATCGCCGCGGGGCTGACCCTCGTCTTCGTCACCCGCCACCGCGCCATTCAGGCGGTGGCCTATGTCCTTCTCCTGAGCCTGGTCGCCGGCATGGCCTACCTGACCGATAGCTGGGCCCAGACGACCTGGTCCCCCTACTACAAGGTTCAGTACCAGAAGAACTCGCGGTTCATTTATGTAAACAATATCATGCACCAGGGGATGCTCCGGGTGCGTGGGGCGGGGTCGGCCTATGCGTTGCCGTACCTGCTCGATCGCGACGCGGGGGGGCCGCCGTTCGAGGATGTCCTGATCATCGGCGCGGGGTCGGGCAACGACGTCCAGGCCGCCTTGATGCATGGGGCCCAGCACGTCGACGCGGTGGAGATCGACCCTCGGATCAACGAGATCGGCCGCGAGTCCCATCCCGACCGTCCTTACAAGGATCCTCGGGTCTCGATCCACCTGGACGACGGCCGGAGTTTCCTCCACAAGACCGAGCGTAAGTACGACCTGGTCGTCTATGCGCTACTCGATTCGCTCTCGCTGCATTCGGGGTACTCGAGCCTGCGGCTCGAGAGCTTCTTGTTCACCGAGCAGGCCTTTCGCGACATCAAGGCGCGGCTGAAGCCCGGTGGCGTGTTCGCCATGTACAACTTCTATCGCCAGGGGTGGGTGGTCGGGCGTCTTGAGCGGATGGCCGAGAAGGTCTTCGGGGCGAAACCCCTGGTCTTCTCGCTTCCCTATAAGGAGCGGATCACCCCGGCCGATGCGCAAGGGATGCACATCACGTTTCTCCTGGCGGAGAACCCGCCGTCGACCGTGCTGGACAAGATCCGGCAGGCGTTCCAGGAGAAGCAGCGGTTCTGGGCCCACCGGGCCCCCGGCTTCAACGAGGCGATCAACGGCTACGCCCCGGAACCCCCTTCTGCCTATGGCGCGAGCCGTGACGACTGGCAGCAGATCGGGCCGACGCAGGTCGAGGCCCGCCAGGATGACGACCTGCCGAGCGATGACTGGCCGTTCCTCTACTTGAAGGCGCCCGTGATTCCCGGCCTCAACCTGCGCGGGATGCTGATTGTCGCGGTGCTGGCGCTGGCGATCCTCGGGCTCTTCGCCCCGGTTCGGACGGCCCGGCCCAACGGCCAGATGTTCTTCCTGGGCGCTGGGTTCATGCTGCTGGAGACCAAGGGGGTCGTCCACATGGCGTTGCTGTTCGGCTCGACCTGGATCGTGAACTCGATCGTCTTCTTCGCGATCCTGGTCATGATCCTCGCGAGCAACCTGGTCGTGCTGGCGGTGAAGCCCCGACGCCTCTGGCCGGCCTACACCTGCCTGGTCGTGGCGCTCCTGGTTAACGCCTTCGTGCCGGTCCGGTACTTCCTGACGCTGCCGGAGCCCACCCGGGTCGTGGTTTCGTGTGCGGTGGTGTTCGTGCCAATCTTCTTCGCTGGCGTGATCTTCGCCACTTCGTTCCGCGATAGTACCCGGCCCGACGTCGACTTCGGCTCCAACATCGGCGGGGCCATCCTCGGCGGCCTTTGCGAGAACCTCTCCTTGGTTCTCGGCTTCAACCTGCTTCTCTGCGTGGCCATCGCCTTCTATCTCCTCTCCGCCTGGCTCCGGCCCCGGGCTTCGGTCGCCTCGGGCTGAGGCGGGGCGGGGCCGTGCGGTCATGCGTCGAATCGAGCGGGTGGCACGGGCGGCCCGCCCGTGGGGGCTGGCTGAGGGCCGGTCACCATCGGCGTTGCCCTGGCCGGCTCTCCGCTCGATTCGGCCGGGGCCTTCTTGTCTGCGGCCGCCGGGTCCGTGATGATCGCGTCCGACGATTCAAAACGTCGCACGGTTCCTGATCCCGGCTTTTCGTTCGATCGAGAGTGCCACCATGAGCATGCCTCGCGCGGCCGCCATCGTCTGGACTTCCCCCCTCCTGCTCTTCTGTCTCCTCGGCTCGGCGCGAGCCGAGGAGGCCGACCTGATCTTGCACAACGGCAAGGTCGTCACCGTCGATCCCGCCTTCTCGATCCGCCAGGGGTTGGCGATCAAGGGGGACCGCCTGATCGGCGTCGGCCGCGATGAGGAGGTTTTGAAGCTGCGAGGCCCTGGCACGCGGGTCATCGACCTTGGCGGCAAGATGGTCCTCCCCGGCTTGATCGACTCGCACACGCACCCGACCGGGGCGTGCATGATCGAGTTCGATCATCCCGTCCCCCAGATGGAGACGGTCGGAGACGTCCTCGACTACATCAAGGACCGAGCCGAGCACCTCGGCGAGGGACGCTGGATCGTCGTGCGCCAGGTGTTCATCACCCGCCTCAAGGAGCAGCGGTATCCGACCCGCGCCGAGCTCGACCGGGTTGCGCCCAAGAACCCCGTCCTCTTCTCGACCGGCCCCGACGCCTCGATCAACTCGCTGGCCATGCGCCTCAGCGGGATCGACAAGGACTTCAAGCCCGACGGTCCGGGCAAGGTTGAGAAGGATCCCGTCACCGGCGAGCCGACCGGGATCCTCCGGAACCTGACCCGCTACGTCAAGACGACCAACACGGGGCCGAAACCGACCCAGGAGGAGCAGGACGCCCGGCTGGTCGCGCTGTTCAAGGACTACAACTCGGTCGGGATCACGGCCGTCATCGATCGCAATGCGACCGACACGGCCCTCGACGAATATCAGCGCCTCCTCAAGGCCGATAAGCTGACCGTTCGCATGGGGGCCTCACGCGGGGTCGGCACGACCGGCCCCTTGGAGAAGATCGCCGACGAGATCCGCAAGGTCGCCGCCCACCCGTTGCGGCGTCAGGCGGGGCCCATGCTCCGGATCGTCGGAATCAAGATGTTCCTCGATGGCGGCATGCTCACCGGTAGCGCGTACATGCGCAAGCCCTGGGGCGTGAGCCGGGCGTACGCGATCGACGACCCGGAGTACCGCGGCGTCCTGTTCATCCCGCCGGACCGGCTCGAGCCGATGGTCCGGGCGACCGTCGAGGCCGGGCTCCAGTTCACTGCCCACAGCGTGGGCGACGGGGCCGTGCATGCCTTGCTGGACGCTTATGAGGCCGTGAACAAGTCGACGCCGGTGGCGCCGACGCGTCCCTGCATCACCCACTCCAACTTCATGAGCCGCGAGGCGATCGACCAGGCTGCGCGACTGGGCGTGGTGGTCGACATCCAGCCGGCCTGGCTCTACCTCGACACCCGCACGCTCGCCCCCCAGTTCGGCGACGCCCGGCTCCGCTATTTTCAGCCCCTCCGCAGCCTGTTCGCCGCCGGGGTGACGGCTGGCGGTGGCTCCGACCACATGCAGAAGATCGGCTCGCTCCGCTCGATCAACCCGTACAACCCCTACCTCGGCATGTGGGTCGCCATCTCTCGCAAGGCCAGGGACTATCCCGGCCGCCTCCACCCCGAAGAAGCCCTCACCCGCGAGCAGGCGATCCGCTTCTACACGATCAACAACGCCAAGCTCCTCTTCCTGGAAGATCAGGTGGGCTCCCTCGAGGTCGGCAAGCTCGCCGACCTCGTCGTGCTCGACCGCGACCTGCTGACCTGCCCCGAGGACGAGATCCGCGACTCCCGGGCCCTCGCCACCTATCTCAATGGCAAGCTTGTGTTCGAACAGGCCCCCCCAACCCGCGCGAACGCCGAACCCGCACCGAGCCGGTGAGCGACGGCGGCGATTTCCCTTCGCGTCGAGCACCGATCGAAGGATCAGGGTGGCTGGGGTCTGAGGACGATCCCAACCACCCAAACGCCGGCGACTCGATCGTAAACCGCTGCCACTGGTGCCTCCGCCCCGTCGTAAGACACTCGGCCAGGCCCGCCGAGCCGCCCCTTTCGCATGAGGCGAGACCGAAGTCGGTGGCACGGCCGGCTCGGCTGTGGTTCGGAACTGGCCGGAGGCATCACGAACCACCGGCTTGGAATCGCCCGCGCGGGATGAGAGGATGGCCTCGCGTGGTTGAGTGCAACGGAACCGAGCGGAGTCGATCTCGGCCCGCTCTCTTGGTCATTGTCGCGAGGTGATCCGCGATGAGATTCTTCCCGAGCCGCCTCCCCTGGCTATTAACCCTGACGGGCGCTCTGGCGCTTCCGGCGATCATGGACCGCACCGGCACCCGGTCGATGGCGGGCGAGTCGGCCGCTCCCGAGGGTTGGACCACCGGCGCGCCACGGGACGAGCTCCGGCCTTGGTTCCGCTACGAGGCCGACGGGGGACCAAACGGTCGCGGCAGCTTCGTCATCGAGGCCGACGCCCGCCCGGGGCTGATCGGGTGGTGGCAGCGGACCTTCCCCGTCCAGGGGGGGCGTACCTACAAGTTCACCGCCAGGCGCAAGGCCGACCGCATCGAGAACCCGCGCCAGACCGCCGTGCCGCGCCTCACCTGGCAGGACGCCCAGGGCCGCCCGGTCCG
>Ga0182739_1002551_pt1 | contig 16925 bp, 13 predicted proteins | sample eDN5th30CBELigBY_FD_128873 | JGI IMG/M metagenome (GOLD analysis project Ga0182739, IMG submission 128873) | Enriched backyard soil microbial communities from Emeryville, California, USA - eDNA 5th pass 30_C BE-Lig BY (version 2) (version 2) | ecosystem: Environmental > Terrestrial > Soil >... | reverse complement strand
GGGGAGGTACGTCAGCCGCACCTGGCCCGGGGACTTGACCCCGAGCCGGCGGGCCACATCGTCCACCGTGGCAAACAAGAGCGGCGCATCCGACCGCGCCAGCACAGGCCCGAGGTCGCCGTCCGGGTCCCTCGTCTCGGTGATAACATACACCCCCCCCAGCGTCTCGAGGACGCCAGGCCAGCCCTGCACCTGGTCACGCAACCAGCCCTGGATGACCGGCACGAACCCGCCCAGCATCAGCAGGCCCGCGGAACCGACGAGGACGCCGGCCCGATAGCCATTCTCTAACCAGCGCAGGGCGACCCCGCGCCAGAATAACGAGATGGCCCCCGACGCCGGCGGCTCGGCCGCTGGCCGGACGGCGGCGAAATCGACACTCGAGCCGCGGCGGCGGGCGCGAAAGGTCGCCTGGCAACGCGGACAACGAAGCCGATGCTCGTCGTCCGCGACCTCCTCGAGCGGCTCGAGCTCCGAGCCGCACGCCGCACAAAGCAACCCGCGGGGGGGCTGCTCTCGCTCCATCAGCCGCCTCCGCGCTGGCTCGACCTTGGAAATGGGATCGCCTGAACTGGCCAACATGACGACATCAACCATCCAAATTATCCCTGATCTCCTTCGGCGTGTACCCCTCTCTTTGGATTTCTTCGCTATCCAGGACGTCGATATTCTGAGAGATCTCCTGCCACCCGTGCCGAAACTTGCCAGCCCGCCCCTGCGCCAGACGACCTCGCCGGCCCGGGGCCGCCTCACCAACTCCCCTCTTCGCCCCTCAGGACACACAACTCATGTGCCGACATAACCGTTTACGAGCAAGTTCATTGCGACGAGAATCCGCCCTCCCGAACGAAGGGTTCTAGCAGGTCGTCCTCCGTGGTGTCTCCGGCCCATGACTTCATCGCCCCGGTTCGACCCCGGCTCGATCGTGCGGCGGTCAGGCCACCAGCCCGACGGGTCCCCGGGAGAGCCCGGCTGGGCCGGCCGAGGGGCGAACGCCCTGGCAGAGCCCTCGCTCCCGGGGCGCCGGCCACGGAATCCAGACGCTTGTCGGAAGAATCGGGTTGACCCGATGAGACAGTTGTCTTAGGATATGATTGCCGGGAGAGATGGCCCACCCGGTCCCGGGCTCGCGCCGTCCCGACGGGGCACGAGAACGGGGCGGAATCGATCCGTTCGCCTATTTGAGAAGACCGCCGATGGCCAAGCGCCCCCTCACTATTCCTGACTCTGAACTCGATGTCCTGAAAGTCCTCTGGGATCGAGGCCAGGCCACGGTCCGTGAGGTTCTGGAAACCCTACGCTCCGCCGGGCGGCAGTGGTCCTACGCCACCGTCGCCACGTTGCTCGACCGCCTCGAAACCAAAGGGGTGGTCACGAGCGATCGGAGTGAGCTGGCGTTCGTCTACAAGCCGGCGATCACGACGCAGGAAGTTCGCCAGAAGCGGGTCAACAACCTGGTCGAGAAGCTCTACCAGGGTGAGCCCGGCCTGCTCGTGCTCCACTTGTTGAAGTCGCACCCGTTGGATGCCCGCCAGGCCAAGGAAGTCCGCTCGGTACTCGAAGAGATGACGGGGGAGACCTCCCGGAAGCGAGGGACAGACTCCTCGCCTTCCGCCTGAGCGTTCCACCCACCTCAGCGATCTGATAGTCTAATCCTTTCGTTTGACTCGACCGGATCGAGGGTCGGCCGGGCTTTGCGCTACGCCAGCCTTGCCCATCCTTGGTCGCGGTCTGCGTCGATGATTTGTCCTGTCTGCACCGTCGGACAGTTCGTCCGTTCGGTTTCGAAGATATCGCTGATCCCATCGCTTGCCACTCGACCTGCCCCGGAGAGGGAGACCGAACATGGCCGCTCGTTCGCGCCTGCGCCCTGCGCATTGGATCGTCCTGGCGTTGGTCCTGGCTCCGGCCTGGAAAGTTATCGAGCGGCTTGGCCGCCCCGGTCCCAAGGTGGTCAGCGCAGAGTCGGTGGCCGGGGGGCGGGAGTTGTTCAATCACGAGTGGAAAGTCAACGACCCGTTGACCAAGGGGGACGGTCTGGGGCCGGTCTTCAACGCCACGTCGTGCGTCGCCTGCCATAGCCAGGGGGGGGCGGGCGGCGGGGGGCCGGTCGCCCGGAATGTGACCGTTTACGGCCTGACCAGCGCTCCCAAGTCGGGGATCGCTCAGTCTGGGGTCGTCCACCAAAAGGCGATTCGACCTGACTTCCAGGAAACGTTGCACCAGGTTCATTCTTCGCTTCCCAACGAGCCCTCGATCCCCTTGAACGTCTTGACCGACCGGTCGCGTCCCCGGTCGACCGAAGTGGTGGTGACCCAGCGCAACACCCCGGCCCTGTTCGGCGACGGCCTGATCGACGCGGTCTCGGACGAGACCCTGCTGTCGCATCAACGGGAGCACTCGACGGCGGCCCGCCTGGTCGGCCTCAACGGCGCCCGCGACCCCAAGATCCGAGGGCGGATCGCCCGGCTCGCCGACGGCCGGATCGGCCGGTTCGGCTGGAAGCTCGAGTTCGCCACGCTCAACGACTTCGTCAAGGCCGCCTGCGCCAACGAACTGGGCCTCTCCAACCCCGGCCGCTCCCAGGCCGTGCCCCTGGGCAAGCCCGGCTACCAGGCCGAAGGGACCGACCTGACCGATCAGCAGTGCGAGATGATGACCGACTACATCCGCGACCTCCCCATCCCCACCCAGGTCTTGCCCACCGACTCGACCCGGCGGGCCCAGGCGGAGGCCGGACACGCACTCTTCACCAAGATCGGGTGCGCCGATTGCCACTCGGAGAAGCTCGGTCCGATCGCCGGGATCTACTCCGACATGCTTCTCCACGACATGGGGGTCGAGCTCGAGTCGAGCACCGGCTACTACGGCTCGATCATTCCGCAACCCACCATCGTCAACGACAAATTCGCCGCCTCGGAGCAGCCGTCTCCCTCCGAGTGGCGAACCGCGCCACTCTGGGGCGTGGCCGACTCCGGCCCCTACCTTCACGACGGCCGAGCCGAGACCCTGGAAGAGGCGATCGGCCTGCACGGGGGTGAAGCGAGCGACATGGCGACTCGCTTCAAGGAAATGCCGGCCGCCGATCGCGAAGCGATCGTGGCGTTCCTGAAGACCCTGCGAGCGCCCGCGGCGGCTCAAGGACCGACCACCCTCGCGGCCGCCCGATGAGTTCACTGCCGTGGCTGACATCACGATCCTGGTCTGTGCCTGCGGCATGAGACTGAGAGCGGCCGGGGCCACCCCCGGCCGCGTCGGTAAGTGCCCGGCCTGCGGCGGCCTTCTCCGCGTCCCGGACGCGCCGACCACAGCCCCGAGCGTTGCCGACACGGTCCCGCTCATGCCAACGACCGTCGCTCGCCCCTCGACCTATTCCCCTCGACGGGTCCGCTCCCCCCGCTTGGGGGACCCCCCAGCGCCTCGCCGTTACGGCGGGATCCGGGTACCGCCGCAGGCGGAGACCCGATTTCGCGACAGCCTGCTCTACCCACTCTGGGGCGAGACGGGGGTCGCGCTGTTGTTGCTCATGCCCCCAGCCTTCTGGTTCGCGACGCTCCCCATCATCTCGATCGGTGCGGCCTGGACCTCGGGCAACCCCTTGGTGGGGGCCGCATCACTGATGGGGCTGATCCCTTCGGGGCTGATGCTCTTTCCGGTGGTGAGCTTCGTGTTGCTCTACTTCGGCCGGGTCATCACCGCCAGCGCAATCGGCGAGGTTCACCATCCGCGCTGGCCCGACTGGGACCCGGCCGACATGCTCCGGGGGATCGGGCGCTGGCTCTGGGCCCTCCTGGTCGGGGGATTCCTCGGGGGGTTCCCTTCCGTCCTCTACTGGCTATATTGTGGGGACGTCGACCTGTTCGATGCGATCATCCTGTTCGAGCTGGCCGGCATGGGAGCCGTCTACGGACAGGTCGCGCTGCTGGCCTCGATCTTGCACGACGATCCCCTGGGGGCGCACCCATTGACCGTCCTCCGGGCGATCCGGCAGTTGGGATGGCGTTGGCTTTCCCCTGCGGCAACCCTGGTCTCGTTCACGATCATGGCGCTGCTCGCGTTGTCCGTCGTTCTCCAGATCCAGACTCCCGGGCTCGTGGCGGTCGCGTACTGGGGCTACTGGGTGGGTTTGCTCTACGGCCTGATGGTCGTGCTGCGGCGGCTCGGGCTTTTCTACCATCGCCATGCCCGGGCGTTGGGCTGGTTCGGTGAGCGGCCGAAGTGGGGCGGCTGAGATGCGCAGAGGCAGACGAAACTGGTACGACTCGCGGGCCTCGGTCATGCCGACGCTCACAGAGGTTCGAGCCGTCCGGGAGCGACAACGGGACCGGAGTCGCCGACTTCGGGGGGCGGGCCTGGTCGCCTGCTTGCTTCATCCTCTCAGCGATGGTCCCGGGGTGGCCCTGCTCGTATTCATGCCGCCGCTGCTGTTCGCCTTGTCGCTGCCGGTCTTCGACTGGATCGCGCTGGTCGATCCGCTGCAACGAGGCGACTGGGCTCTCGGGCTGCTGGCCTTGCCCATTTTTCTCCCGCTCCTGTTCAGCTTCACGATGACGCTGGGCTATACCCTGCTGATCCTCGGCCAGATGCTGGTCGCCAGCGCCATGGGCGAAACTGACCAGCCGAACTGGCCCGAGTGGAACCCGGAAACGATCACCGAGGGTCTCGCCCGTTGGATCTGGGCCGCCCTCTTCGGGATCGCGCTCGGCGGTTTCCCCACGGTGCTCTACTGGATCTACTGCGGCTCCATCGACTGGTTCGACCGCGTCATCTTTGCCGACCTGATCATTCTCGGGGCCGGTTATGCGCAAATGGGCCTGGCCGCGGCGCTGCTCCATGAGACGCTCGTCGCGGCCAACCCGATCACGGTGGTCATCGCGATGGTGCGGATCGGCTGGGACTACGTTGTCCCTTCACTGGTGACCGGCGTCGGCGTGATGCTCTCCGGGGCCGCCCTCTGGGTCGTGCTGTTTCGGATCCCATCGATCCGGCTGGCCGCGCTGGGCCTCTGGGGGTTCTGGATCTTTGCGCTCTACGCGGCGATGGTCTCGATCCGGATGCTCGGCCTGACCTACTATGCTCACTCCGACGCGCTGGCCTGGTTCCGCTTCCGACCGAAGTGGGCCACCTCCACCCGGGCCGGACGCCTCTACACCAACTCGTAGACCGGGCGGCCCCTCACCCGAGCGGAGCGATCCGCAACCACCGAAGGGGCACCGCCGCGGAACCTCCCTCAGGCGGTCGTGGGCAGAGGGATCTGGAGCGTCGCTTCCACGACGGTGGTGACCTTGCGGGCGATCGCCTCGAGCATCAGGCGACCGCGTTCGGCATCGGCCGACTCGGGGTAGCCGACAGCGCCGTGGTCGGTCCGACGGCCGAAGTCGCGGGCCCAGGTCAGGGAGCCGAGCGAGCCGAGGTCTTCATCCGGGTCATCCCCGATGAGATGGCGACGAACCAGGTCGGGCCGCAAATGCATGATCATCGACGTCTCGATCTCACAGGCGTGCCCCATCACCTTGCGGGGACCGGTGCAGAGCGCGGCGATCTCCGACTCGGCCAGGTCCCAGTAGGCGGCGCCGGTCAGCACGGCCTGGGGAAACTGGACGTCGAGCCGCCGCAGCGCGATCCGGAGCGGGTCGATGTTCCCGCCGTGCCCGTTCAAGAACAGGGTCCGCCGGAAGCCGTCGCGGAGCAGGGGGGTGAGCAACTCCATGAGCATTAGCTCATAAGTAGAGAGCGAGGCCGTCAACGTGCCGCCAAAGAGAAGGTGGTGCTCGCTCGCCCCCATCCAGAGGACCGGGAGCAGAAGCACCCGGTCGGACAGGCTGCGCTCGACCGCGTCGGCAACCGCCCCCACCAGGATCGAGTCGGTGAAGACGGGGAGGTGCCGGCTATGCTGCTCACACGCGGCGATCGGCGCGACGATCAGGGTCTCCTCGCGGGAGAGGTTGCGGATCTCCGGCGCGGTCATCTCGGCGAATCGCATGCAAGGGGACTCCTCACGCGGCCAATCGAATCAACAGAACGATCGCAATCACATAGAAAATCAGGAGACCCGTGGCATCGACCAGGGTACTGATCAATGGGGCCGAGACGACCGCCGGGTCGATGTGCAAGCGACGGGCCAGCAACGGGACCAGGGCCCCGACGCCGTTGGCCCAGACGCAGATCCCCAGGATCGCCAGGCCGATGACCAGGCCGAACACGGGGGGACGACCAAGGCCCAACCAGGTGAACAGGAAGCCGAGCGAGCCCAGAAGCAGGCCAAGCAGCACGCCGGTCAAGACCTCGCGACCGACCACGCGCGCCGTGTCACTGGTGCGGATATCCCCCAGCGAGAGGCCCCGGATCACCGTGCCGACGGTCTGGCTCCCGGCATTGCCCCCGGTCCCGATCAGGAGCGGGACGAAGGTGTCGAACTCGAGCTGAGGGAAGCGGTCGTCCACCCACTCGAACGAGCTCAGGACATATCGGGTGATCGTTCCGGCCAGGAACAGCATCAGGAGCCAGCCGATGCGGCGGCGGACCGCTTCGAGGATCCGCCCTTGCCAGTACGACTCCTCGTCGGCCTCGGCGTCCTTCGAGACGCCGCCGAAGGCGAGCATGTCCTCGGTCTGCTCCTTGCGGAGGATGTCCATGGCATCGTCGTGGGTGATGATCCCGACGAGCATGTCCGAGGCGTCGACGACCGGGATCGCGATCAGGTCGTACTTGCCGATCTGGCGGGCGACCGACTCCTGGTCCTCGTCGACCCGGGCGAAGATCATGTCATGCCGCATGACCTCTTCGATCCGGGCCGAGGCGCGGCGGCAGAGGACCAGGGTCTTGAGGGAGACGACGCCGACCAGCCTGCGCTGGGGATCGACGACGTAGTTGTAGTAGATCGTCTCGCTGTCGGGTGCATCCTGGCGGAGCCGCTCGAGGGCCTCGCGCACGGTGAGCTCGGGAGAGAGGGTGACGTAGTCGGTGGTCATCACCGAGCCGGCGGTCCCTGGCTCGTAGCTGGCGAGCCGGCGGATGTCCTCGCGTTCGGCCTGCGCCAGGTGCGGCAGGATCCGGTCGACGTAGTCCTCCTCGAGCCGATTGACGAGGTCGGCCCGCTCGTCGTGCGGCATCAGGTGGAGGAGGGCGGCCGCCTCGCCCGGCGGGATCGACTCGATCAGGTGGACCTGGCGGTCGTTGTCGAGATAGCTGAGGATCTCGGCGCGATGCCGGGCCGGGAGCAGCCGGAGGATGGTCTCCCCCTCCAGCAGCTCGAGATCCTCGATCATCTCGGCCACGCGCGCCGGGTGATGATCGCTGAAGAAGTCGCGAAGCACCGCCGTCTCACCGGCCTGGATCAGCTCGCGCAGGTCGGGTACCAGCAGCGGGTTTCGCACTCGGCGCCCTCCTCAACAGATGTGAAAACCAAAAACCACGCCCTCAGCATGGACGACGCCCCAGCACCTCTTTGCCGAGGTACGGCTGCAACACGGCGGGCACGTCGACGAGGCCGTCGGCACGCTGGTAGTTCTCGAGGATCACGATCAGGGCTCGGCTCAGCGCCAGCGCGGTGCCGTTGAGCGTATGGACGAAGCGGGTTCCCTTCTGACCGGTCGGGCGATAGCGGACATTGAGCCGTCGCGCCTGATAGTCGGTGCAGTCCGACGTGCTGGTGACCTCACCGTACTCCCCGGCCTCGCCCCGACCGGGCATCCAGGCCTCGAGGTCGTACTTGCGGTAGGCCGGCCCCCCCAGGTCACCCGAGCTGATGTCGAGCACCCGGTACGGAATGCCGAGGGCCGTGAACAGCTCTTCCTCGATCGCCAGGAGCTCGGCATGCATGGCGTCGGACCCCTCGGGGGTCGTGAACGCGAACATCTCGACCTTGGTGAACTGGTGGACGCGGTAGAGTCCCTTGCTCGCCCGCCCCGCGGCGCCGGCCTCGGTGCGGAAGCAGTGCGACAGGCCCACGTACCGCAAGGGCAGGGCCGCCTCATCGAAGATGTCGTCAGCGTGCATCCCGCCCAGGGTGATCTCGGCGGTGCCGATCAGACTCAGGTCGGAATTCTCGACCGAGTAGATCTGAGTCTCGGTCCCTCGCGGGGTGAACCCGATCCCTTCCAGAATCTGGTTCCGGGCCAGGTCGGGCGTCACGATCGGAGAGAACCCCTTCTCGACCAGGATCCGGATCGCGAACTGCTGGAGCGCCAGCTCGAGCAAGACCGCATCATTCTTGAGATAGTAAAAACCGTGCCCCGAAACCTTGGCACCGCTCTCGAAGTCGATCATGTCGAGCGCCTTGCCGATCTCGACATGGTCCTTCGGCTTGAAGTCGAAGACCCGAGGGACGCCGACCTTGCGGAGCTCGCGACTATCCTCTTCGGCCGCGCCGATCGGCGCGTCGGGATGAGTGAGGTTGGGAATCCGGCCCAGCACCTGCTTGACCTGGGCGTCAAGTCCCTTGAGCTCTCCTTCCTTCTCCCCCATCGACGCCTTGAGCTGCTTCCCCTCGGCGATGAACTGCTGCCGCTTCTCGGGGTCCTTCTCCTTGCCCGTCGCCTGCGCATTGGCGTTCTGGAGCCGTCGCACCTCTTCGACTTCATGGAGCAACGCCAACCGCTTCTGCTCCAGCTCGACCACAGCGTCGACGGCCTCCAAGATTTCCGCCGGGACGTTCCGATTGCGACAGTTCTGCTTCACGGCCTCGACATTGGCCAGAACATATTTGATATCGAGCATCGAATGACCTTGGAAATCAAAGAGTCTCGTAGTTGACGGAACAGTTCAGCTCACCGACCGAGTGACGAGCCGGGTTGGCTCAGCCTCTTCTGGAACTCCAGGCCGAAGCCCCTGATATCGACAACCCGAGTTCACCAATTCGCGCCCAGTGGTGCATCGGACAAGTCCTTGAACATTCCCTTGCTTTGTAGGGTCGGTTTTCGCCTGCCGGCCTCAAGCCAGCATCGGCAGGCCAAAGCCTACCCTACGGGAGAATCGTCACGTCAAGGGACTTGGAGCAGGCGCCACGGGGCACCTGGCCGCGGTGAGGATTGGGAACGGTCGCACGGCTTACGGCCCAACCGGCTCGGATTCCCCGACCTGACGATCGGCCCTCGCGAGCTCGGCAAAGAGATGGGCGCTGGCTTTGGTTCCACGATGGAAGTCGGCCAGAGAGAATTTCTCGTTGGGACCGTGGAGGTTGTCGTCGTTCTGGCCCCAGCCCAGCAGCAGGGTATCGACGCCCAGTTGCTCCTTGAGGAGACCGACGACGGGGATCGACCCTCCTTCTCGGATGAAGACCGGAGCCTTGCCGAAGCCGGCCTCGATCGCGCGGACCGCAGCGCGAACGCCGGGGCTGTCGACGCCCACCAAGACGGCCGGGGCCCCGTGGTGGACGATGACCTCGCAGGTCACCCCAGGGGGGCAGACCGACTGAACGTGGGCCCGGAACTGCTGGGCGACCGTCTGGGGGTCCTGGTCGGGCACCAGGCGGAAGCTGAGCTTGGCCCCAGCCTTGGCGGGCAAGACCGTCTTGGGCCCCGGGCCCTGGTAACCCCCATAGATGCCGTTGACGTCGCAGGTTGGGCGAGCCCACTTGCGTTCGAGCGTGGTATAGCCCGCCTCTCCCTCGAGTGACGGTGCGCCGACGCTCGCCTGGAACTCAGCCTCGGAGAACGGCAGCTTGGCAAACTCGGCCCGCTCCCAGTCCTCGAGCGGCTTAACCGGATCGTAGAAACCGGGGATCCGGATCTTGCCGTCGGCCCCCTTCAAGCTGGCCAGGATGGTCGCCAGCGCGTTGCAAGGGTTGGCCACGGCCCCCCCGAAGGTCCCCGAGTGCAAGTCAGTGCGCGCCCCCTGGACGACCAGCTCGAAATAGGCCAGACCCTTCAACCCATACGTGATAGCCGGCATCCCGGGCGCGAACTGGCTGGTGTCGGAGATCACAGCATAGTCACAGGCGAGCTTGGCCCGGTTCGCAGCCACGAACCGTTCAAGGTTGGCCCCCCCGACTTCCTCTTCCCCTTCGATCAGGAACTTCACGTTCAAAGGGAGCTCGCCCACTCCCTTGAGCCAGGCTTCAGCCGCCTTCAGGTGCGTGAACATCTGCCCCTTGTCGTCGGTGGCACCTCGGGCGTAGAGGTTGCCGTCGCGTTCGGTCGGCTCGAACGGGGGCGAGACCCAGGGCTCGAGCGGCTCCGGAGGCTGAACGTCGTAGTGGCCATAAATCAAGACGGTGGGAAGTCCAGGCCGGGGGGCATTCGCCGCGAAAACGATCGGGTGCCCCTCGGTGGCAATCAGCTCGGCTTGCAGACCCATCGCCTGGAGATCATCTCGAATGAACTCCGCAGCGCGCCGGGTATCGTCGTTGTGAGCCGGCTGAGCACTGACGCTGGGGATCCGGATCAGGGCCTTGAGCTGTTCGACGAAGTCGCCTCGATGCGCGTCGAGGTAGGTGTTCACCCGGTCGATCGCCATGTCCAACCGCCCTCATCCTTCCTGAAGAGTCGAGTCATGCGCCGCGACGCGGTCTGCACCGCCCCATTCAAGGGGCACCCAGTATAACAAGTTAGGTCGGCCCCGGGCGATGGGCCCGTTAACGTCGCCATCCGACACCATCCTCACTCCGGCGACCCACCGCCCTCTTGTGTCCAGAACCCTGGCAAAGCAGACAAGACAGGCAGTCGTAGCAGACCAGGCTGGCCCGCTCCGTGAGTTTCGCGAGCGCGGGCCAAGGGGGAAGCCGCCGATCCAATCCCGTCAACCGCCCGTTTCCACCCAGCCATTCCTGAACAGAAAAACGCCGAAAATAGGCTTTCCAAAAAAGGAGGGCAGCGAGACGGCGCAAACCTGAGCGATCAGGTAAAATTGGAGGCCAGATGTCTCGAGAGAGATGCGTGTCGGATGAGATGTTGGATTCCCGAGACATCGGAGAGGGGACAGAAGAGCGGAAGTCTTGTACGCAAAGCGCGCAAGGTTTACAAAAAGGTCTTGTTACCTTGCATAGTTGACTTCCCTTCGGCTCCCTCCACAATGGGGGCAAGAAGACTCAAGTTTCGAGCGGGAAAGGCCGAAACGACATTTTTTCGGGAGGACCGCGAATACCGGCATTCGATTTGCGATTGGGTCTCTTGGCAACGAGAAACCAACCGGACCGTTCGATCAAGGAAGGATCAAACTGCCTCGTTCTCGCATCGGTCTGCTCCTTGTTTTTGCTTCACTTTGTTTTTCACCTCGGGCGGGTTTTCGACGCTGGACGTGGTATATATAGAAGAACGGCATTGAAGCGGTGCCAACGGAAAGGCGACCGTCCCCGGGGTGGGTTTTGACTCCCTTTGGGCGCGGTGTCGAACGAACGCCTGGGATGGCTAAGGATCGGGATGGGTCTCCCCCCGAGGTCGTTCGACGCAGTGACCGAGGATTTTCACGAAACAATCCCAATGTTCGTCGCGGTTAGGAGGGGTCCCTTTCCCATGAATTTTCTCTCGCGCTTCCTCGAGCGGGTGTTGCGCACCAACACGAGCCGTATGCCTCGAACCAGCTTCGACGACCTCAGCCAAGATCAGCTTGACGCCCATCTCCGCGTAGGACGATACGGGAACTTTTCGCTGACCGATGCGGTTCGCCCCTCGTTCGGTCTCGACGTGATCCCTCGCGAAGGCTATCGGCGCGACGTTTATTGCGACCCCGAGACCGGCAACAAGATGCCCGTGCTCGCGGCTTCGGTCTCGTCGGAACGGCTCTTTGATGTCCTGATGGATCTCCTCGACCCGTTGGGGGACGAGGTGGACGTCGTCATGGAATCGAGCCATGAGAGCGAGCCCGGCGCCCACGCCGACCTCTATCGCGAGCACATGGATACGGTCATCCTGAAGAGCACGCTCTACGACTACGAGCCGCTCTTGCTCCACGATGGCTGCACCGGCCTGGCCGCCCTCAATCCGAACGGCCCCATGGAGGTGCAATTCGACGAGCACAAATTGCTCTTCGTCTATGCCAACGACCTCGAGCCGTTTGAGTCGATCCTGATCGGACATGGCCTGAAGCGCGACGATAGCCTCAAGTTCATCTCCGAAGCCGAGCACCTGCATTCGACCGATGACGTCTACCGTGACCAGTTCGATGAGCTCCGCTATCGCCTCGGAATCGACCTTTGAGACCACCACGGCGCCGTGGTGTATCCGCCAGGTTCTTGAAACCCGGTCCTGCGATCTCGTAAGCCGCTGGAGGCGTTTCCCAAAGAATCTGCCGGATGGACCACAGAGCTCGGGACGACAGGTCTGACCCCACCTGTTCCGGTTCGCTCGTTCCGTTCCGATCGCGACATCTTGCTCGAGCACATTGCGGGGCAGGGCTTCGATGAACCGAAGCCCTGCCCCGTGTTGCGTTGGTCTCGCCTTGCCGTTTGACCCTCCTCGGGACGTGGCGTACGATGGATTCGCTCCGGTCCGTCGCCGCGAGACCACGGGTTCACTGATCACGTTGAGGTCTGCCGGAATGTCGAGGTTGGGGACGTTGCGACGCAGGATCCTCCCGCTCATCCTGATGACGAGCGCGGTGGGTTGCGATTGGGGCTCGAAGCCAGCTTTGCCGCCGGCTCACCCCTTCAAAGGGGTGACGCTCGTGATCGCCGCGGTCGGGGATCCGGCGGTTCTCCCAACCCTGAGCGCCCAGCGCGGGGAGTGGTCGGCCAATCGCGGGGGTGAGATCACCATCCGTGAGAAGCCGGTCGCTCCTCGATCGGCCGAAGCGAAGCAGGCGGACCTCCTCCTGTTCCGGGGCGACCGGCTGGGCGAGCTGGTCGACGCCGGTCTCCTGCTCGACCTCCCCGAATCGCTCGTGCGCCCCCCAGCGGCCCCTGAGTCGCCGGAGTCTACCAACGAGGGGGAGACCTCGGCCGAAGCTCCGCCGGACCCGTTGCGATACTCCGACGTCGTACCGGCCTATCGCGACCAGGTCACGAAGTATGGCAATGTCCGGTTAGGTCTTCCTTATGGAGGGACCGCCCTGGTCCTGGTCTACCACCGTGACGCCTTCGAGGGAGACGCCAATCGGACAGCAGCCAAGGAGGCGAAGCTTGAGTTGAAGCCCCCGGAGACCTGGGAGCAGCTCGACGCGCTGGCGAAGTTCTTCCAGGGGCGAGACTGGAACCAGGACGGCAAGCCGGAGGCCGGGATCACACTGGCGCTCGGCCCTGACCCCGAGGGACTGGGCGAGGCCACCTACCTGGCCCGAGCGGCGAGCCTGGGGCAGCACCATGACCAGTACTCGTTCCTCTTCGACGCCGACACGATGGCCCCTCGGATCGACACGCCACCGTTCGTCGAGGCACTGGAGAAGCACTCCGCTCTCAAAGCGTCCGGCCCATCCGGCGTCGAGTCCTTTGATGCCGGGGCCGCCCGTCGGGCGTTCGCCGAGCGAAAGGCGGCGATCCTCATCGACCGCGCGGAGCGTGCTGGGAGCTGGGGCGACGGGAAGGCGATCGGCGTGGCCCCATTACCGGGCTCGGAGCGCGTGTTCGACCCGGCTCGCCAGCAGTTCGAAACGTCGACGGCTCCCAATCGGCCCGCTTACCTGCCGGACGGTGGAGGCTGGTTGGTCGCGGTCTGCACCGCGGCGGCCGGCCCGAAGCGGGAGGCGGCGATGGACTTCGCCAAGTATCTCGTGACCCCCGAGGTCGCCAACCGGGTCCGCGCTGATCCCGCATTCCCGATCCTGCCGGTACGGACCTCGCTGATCGGCCAGGGTCCCGCCGATTCCCGGGCGTCCCTGGGCGTCGATCCTCGCCAGTGGTCCGACGCGGTCAGCCGAACCTTGCAGGCGCCCCGTGTCGTCCCCGGCCTGCGGATTCCTGATACCGCCGGCTACCTCGCCGACCTCGCCAAGGGGCGGGCTGCCGCACTCCAGGGCGAATCGGCCCAGGCCGCCCTCCAGGGGGTCGCCCGCGCCTGGACCGCGCGGAGTGAGCAACGGGGACTGAAGCGACAGCTCTGGCACTACCGTCGCAGTCTCAACAGCCTGACCACCAGCCCACAGCCGCCGCCCCCTTGACCGACTCCATCCCAGCCGGAGCCACGATGACTCGTTCCGGCGGGTTCTCCACGAGACGATCCCGGTATGGATGAGTCTGCCGCCGACGACGCCCCGATGACCACCAACAGCGTCGACGCCGAGATCAACCAGTTGATCGGCCTCTTCGACCTCCCTGCCTTCGCGCGCCGGGGGCAGGACCTGGAGTATTCACTGAAGCGAATCCGGGAGCGTTGTCGTCGGGAGCGAGCGGCCATGCTCGACATGGTTCGCGTCCGCCTCCGGCAGTGGGCCAGCGCCACGACGGGGCCCGAAGCCAGCACGACGGTCTTCACCTCGGCGATCGATTCGCTCTGGCCCTTGAGCGAGGCGGAACCCCCCGCCTGGGCCCGACAACCGGCCTCGCCACGCCGGCTCCGCACCATCGCCCACGACCTGATCGCCAGCACGACCCGATTCAACCAGCGCTGGGCTCGGTTCGTCGACGAGCTGGGACTCGATCACGTCAATCGGCTGATCGACCAGTACAACCGATATTACCTCCTGGAGAAGGAGTGCTGTCTCGGTTCGACCCGGCTGGCCGCCCGCTTCTTCACTCCCCAAGCTCCGGTGACTCGGGAGACGCTCCTCGGTGAGTTTCCGCTCCTGCCCGTCCCGGCCCTTCGCTCGTCGTAAGCGAGACTCAATCGCCCATCCCTCCTTCCGGATCCGCTCGACACGCACTCGGCTATGACTCGGCGGTCAGGCAACGCCCGGCGCGAGCCAACATGCAAACGCGGTAAGCTCCATAGCCCAGGAGCCCCCCCAGCGCGTTCAGGAGGATGTCGTCCACGTCCGCGAACCGTCGGCCCGAGAAATACTGAAGCGTTTCGATCAACAGACTCACCGAGGCGGCGAGCCACACCACCCGCCAGGCACGGGTGCTGCCCGGTCTCAAGAGGGGCCAGAGAAATCCAAGCGGCATGAAGGCCAGCAGGTTCCCCGCCACGTTAACCAGCATCTGCCAGCCCCCCAGCCGGAGGAACATGGCGGTCGTTTGCAACGGATAGGGCCGGAGCCGTTCCGCCTCCGGGATCAGACCCGCCGAGGTCGGAAACAGCGTCAATCCAAAGAGCAAGCCACCATATCCGGCGAAAACGGCAACCAGTACAGTGAATCGCAACCGACCTCCTCCAGGCAAACAAGAACCATCGAGTTCGACCGGGTTCGGCCTCGCGTCTGACGGGGCGAGGGGCGAGGGCATCATCGCAGAAACAGCCGCGCAGCTCCGAACCCGCACGATCCAGTTTGGTCCCCCCGGGCCACACCGCCGCTCGGGTTGAGGCTCGATTCGACCAACACCTTGCGGCCACGCCAAGCGGACGGCTTGCCGTTCCTATCCACGTGGGGTGTGTTCGCGAGGCTTCCAGGACGGCTGCTCTCGAGATTCGCCGGAGGAGGAATTCGGAGCCGGATTCGGATTGGGATCCGGGGTGGTCGGAGCCGGTCGCGGCGGACCGACCAGAGCAGCCGCGGACGGACCGGACCCCGGTGTCATGAGCCTCTGGCGAACCAGGAAGCGGAGCTGGTCCTCGTTGAGTCGGCCCGCATCGTCGCCCGTGCCACTGCCCTCGTTGACAAACTGGGAGGCGGCCTCGGCGGCTTCGTCGGCCGTCAGAAAGCCGTCGGAGTTGGCATCGGCGGCCCCCATGATCTGGGACACGAGGAAGTGGCTCCCCCGGTAGCCGCCAAAGCCGAACCGGGGGCCGTGAGAACCGGGGGGTGGAGACGCCTGGGCGGCGGTCCGCATCCCATTGGTGAACCGATAGCGCACGAAGGCCCCGGCCAGGGCCATCGACACCAGGTTGAATCCCAGCGCCAGGCAAATAATCAACGTCGAGGTGTCGCTCACGCGCCGGCGCAGCAGGAGAAACAGGCCCGCCAGCCCCAGTGCGAGGACCAAGGCGGTGAACACGCTGGCGATCAACTCCTCGGGCGAGCGGTCCAACACAACGTCGACGATGGAGTTCAATTGCGGATTCATGAAGCTTCTCCCGTCTCGGAGGTCGGCACGACAACCGAAGAGTAATGCGTGGATAAGCAAGGGAGCATTGATGTGAGATCGCACGAAGCCGGCATTCACTCGATTTCGGTGAAGAGTAACCCGGACGACCCATTCATTGCAACTGATCCAACCGGCGACCGGCCGTACGGTGTCGCGAACGATAGGGTCTTGCGTCCTTGGTCGAGAGGCAGGCTCGGCGAGCCGAAAGTCGGGAGGCCCGGCGTCGTGGAGTCCGGGAAAAGAAGACGTGGGACCGAGTTCGGTCGTGTACAATCGGTCGGGGCGACCATGTCGCCGAGGTGTTTCGGACCGACCTGTTGAAGGAGCCTCCTATGCCGGTGCTCGATCGGGAGGAATATATCGAGCAGGCTTACTTTTTTCATGCCTTTCGCGAGCGAGTGCTTGATGGCCTGCCGTCGCAGGACGTCCTGTCGCGCGTCAGCGAAGAGCTCCTGTCCACGACCCGGCTCCCGATGGCGGTCTCCTACCTCGCCAGCGAGATCAAGACGGTCGGATTGATGGCCCCGGCCATGGAACGGATCAGCCACTACTTCACTCCCTTCCAGACCCACGTCGTCGCCCAGGCCGAGCATGACACCAGCCGGTTCCCGATGGACCAGGCCCTCCTGGTCCTGGAACGCGAGGCCCGCTACAAGTCCGAGGAACCAAGTCTCTCCGGGCTCTTCGTCTACCAATTCGAGGCCCTCTCGCGCAACCGGCTCGGCTATGGCAAGGGGCTCGAGGCCATGGCCGCCGACCCCTTCTACGACGAGAACTGGCATGACTACATCCTGCTGCTCCGTTCTCGGCTGGGGGATGTCGATTTCGCCGACCTGATCTTCGTCCGATCGTCCTACTACATCACTGAACAGAG